>Ga0210409_10001259_pt1 | contig 33966 bp, 25 predicted proteins | sample IncBWH17MmetaG_FD_161649 | JGI IMG/M metagenome (GOLD analysis project Ga0210409, IMG submission 161649) | Forest soil microbial communities from Barre Woods Harvard Forest LTER site, Petersham, Massachusetts, United States - Inc-BW-H-17-M | ecosystem: Environmental > Terrestrial > Soil >... | reverse complement strand
GTGCTGGAAACGATTCGCCTGCTTTCCGATTTTGAAACCACCCATTCCAAGCTGATTCAGATCGTTCTGGCCGGCCAGCCGCAATTGGCGGAAACGCTCATGAAGCCCAGCCTCGTGCAATTGCGCCAGCGCATCACCGTTCTTACCAGTTTGAAACCGCTCACCGCCGAAGAGACCTCGGAATACGTCGAGCACCGCCTGCTGGCTTCAGGCTGGGTCGGCAACCTTCTCTTTACGACCGAGGCACTGGCGCAGATCGCGGAATCGAGCGCCGGCGTTCCTCGCAGCATCAATAATTTGTCCTTCAATTCCTTGCTTGCAGGCTCTCACCGTGGATTGGAAGTCATCGACGCGGAAATCGTGAAGGAAGTGGCGGCAAAGCTGAACGTGGAATCGCTGGTGCGTCGCCCGCAACCGGATTCAGTCTCCCAACAGCCTGCGGCGGCGGAAGCCATCGGCGCGACGCAACTCGCGCGCGCGCTGGCCGCCGCGCTCCACGCCGAAGCCCGGCCAAACGCGAACTCCGAAAACCTTATCGGCCCCAAGCCCAGGCCTGAAATCGTCCTGACCGGCAACCTCACGGAAAAAGTCCGAAGCCAGGGCTGGAGCAAGCGGCCCGAGTACAGGATTTTAGTCACGCTCGAACGCGATCCCATCTCCGGCCTCCCCGTCGCCGAGCGCTACTATTGCTGCAGCATCTACATGGACGAACCCCAAGCCGCCGGTCTCAAGGCCGGCAAGCCCGTGCGGATCAAAATCGAGCAGGATTAAGTAGCACAGCCACTCTTTATCCCGAGTCCCTGCGAGGGGCTGGCTGTGCGGTTTTGAAAGTCATACGCACGGCTAGCCACCCAGTGCCGATCGCAAAACCCGCACAGGCAAGATTGCTTGTGTTACCCCCCCTAGCACACTCCTGTAATCAAGAACGCCGGCGTCAAAGTCGGCCATGCGGATTGCGCTGCGGGTAGGTGTATCATCGCGCGTGCCATGCGATTTGGCGCGCAATTCCAACAGAAGGGAGAATCAACATTGAGCCGCTTCGTGCTTGGATTGGTTGGCGTAGTAGGGACTGGACTCGGGCTGCTCACGGGGGCCAAGGGCGTCTCTGATCCCCAGCAATCTGCATCTTCATCTTCTGTGCAGTATCTTGAGGGCAGCGCGACTCAGAAGGAGCGCGCCTTCTCTCCGGCGGTCGTTACGAGAGGCGGGAGAATCATTTGGCTCGCGGGCCAAACCACCACCACCGACTTGAACGGCAAGTCGCTTGCCGGCGACTTCCTTGGGCAAGCAAGGACGGATTTCGCATTGATGGACCGCACCTTGAAGCGCAGCGGCGGAAGCCTCCAGAACCTGGTGACCATGACCGTCTTTATCAACGACCCCCGCAACGGCGATCCGTTCGTGAAACTGCGCCGCGAGATGTTCCCGGACGGCAAGTTCCCGGCCAGCGCGTTGATTACCGTTTCCAACTTCGCGCAGCCGGGGATTCTTATCGAAATTCAGGGCGTGGCAGTCGTCGGCGAGTAAGATTCGAGCAAACTGCGCTCCTGGATGTTTGGAAGCCGGATTTTTTTACTTCGTTTCGGCGGCTAGCTCATCCAGCGCCGCCGACGCTTTGCTCAGGTTGTCAACGCCGAAGACCAGCAGCACTTGCGCCGAGCCCGGCTCCTGTCCGCAATAACTGTAGTCAATGTTGATCTGCCTTTCGCCCAAGCGCATGGCCGCGCGTCCCAACTCGCCCGGGCGGTGCGCCACTTTGATCACAGCGACCTCCGTCTCCTCGAAGATCATGCGCAGGCTGCCCAGCATTGCCTTGGCGGCGGCCGGATTATCGGTCACGAAGCGGACCAGGCTCTCGCGCTCCTCGACAAATGATTGAAATGCCAGAATGTTCACGCCGCGCTCGCCCAGGCCGACGAAACATTTCCCCAGGGCGCCCGGTTTGTCTTCAATCGTTACAGTAAATTCCTTCGCTCTAGCCATGCGAAATTACTCCCTTCGGTTCAAGTACACCGACAATCGCCATCGCAGCCTCTATCATCCGAGCCCGATTAATCAGCCGGAATTTTTCTTTGAATGCAGTGAGGATTCTATCTCACACTTCAGTTTTTGTAAGGATAGTTGCTGCTCGATGCAAAATGAGAGTAGGCGGACGTGAATAGCAAGTCCAATTGAAACGTCTTATCCTGCTCATAAGAACTTGCTCGGATTCCCGGAAGCGAGCTCCATTCGAGTTTTTCTGCTGGCCGCGAGGCGTCCGGCGGTTTCTCGAGGAATAGAAGGAAGGCAGATCGGCATAGACAGTCGGCGCGTCGGTTTGATAGCCTCGGCGACAATGGAACACCGTTAAGGCAGAGTTGCGTTTAGGTCCTGGATCGTGCGTCATCTTTCGCCATTGCAAGGAGGAGTCATGCAGCCACTCAGAATTCGAACGGTCCTGGGTTTCGTGGGCGCCGTGGGTCTCATATCCTCGATGGCGTTTGGGGCCACGATCACGGGGAAAGTCAGCGGGCCGGACGGCGCGCCCTTTCGCGCCGCATTCGTGCAGGCGCGAAATGCCAAGACCCGGGTGACGGTCATCGTGCTCTCCGGAAACGACGGTACCTACCGCGTCGAGAATCTTCCCGCTGGCAATTATCAGGTGCAGGCGCGATCCATCGGCTACCGGTCCGACGCCAAAAGCGGAATTTTCCTTGCCGCGAACCAAAACGCCACTTTCGACTGGACGCTGCAAAAGCAGTTGGTGCACTGGGACGAGCTCCCGATCATTCAGGGCATTAACCTGTTTCCCGAGGGTCCAGGCAAAGAAAAGTTTTCCCGCTGCGGTTCGAGTTGCCACGGGTTTGAGCAGTTCATCAACGTCCGGCGCGACGAGAACGGCTGGCGCGAAACCCTCAAGGACATGATGTCCACAAGGATCGGCGGCGGCGTCGTGTACGGCACGATCAAGACCGACCAGGACGTCAACGAACTTGCGGCCTACGCCGCCAAGATTTTCGGCACGGGGCCGGGGGCGCTTCCGGAATCTCCTGCCGACCTTCCCGGCTACAAGGATTGGATGAAGCAGTTCAGTGATGACGCGCTGAAGATCGTTTACGTCATGTACGAAATGCCGCCGGGACGCATGACCTGGGACGCCAACCCGGACAAAGACGGCAACGTCTGGTGCCCGTATTTCGGGACGGTGAACGGCGTCGGCCGCTTGAATCCGGATACCGGAGAGCTGCAGGAATATTTGTGGGATAGCCAGTCGCCTCGCGTGGGCACACGCTCGGTGCAGATGACGCGCGACGGAGTTTCGGCCTGGGTCGTGGAAGAGGGCGGAACGCTGGTGAAAGTGGACGTCAAGTCCGGCAAACAAACTAAATACAAAGGGCCGGGCAGGTCCATGAACACGGTGCGCGAAGATCCCAACGGAATCTTGTGGGTTTCCGGCGGCCCCTTCTCCTACCGCTTTGATCCCAAGACCGGAGTCTACACGGAACTCAAAGACGTTCCCAACACCTACGGCGCGAATCTCGACAAGGCCGGAAACATTTGGTTTGACGAAGTCGGCGGGCAAGGCAGAATTTTCAAGGTGGAATACAAGACCGGGAAAGTCACCACCTGGACTCCGCCGCCGCAGCCCGGCTCACGCCGCCGCTTTCAAGTCGATGCCAACGGGATCGGCTGGCTAGCCCAGTACGATCGAGGACAGATTGTGCGCCTGGACACGGAAACGGGCGCGTTCAAGGAATACCAGTTGCCCGGTGAACAGCCATCGCCATATCCCATTGGAATCGATACGACCAACCAGGTCTGGTACGCCTCCGGAATTATGGACACAGTCGGCCGCCTGGATCCCACAACCGGAAAAATCACCGAGTATCCCCCACCTGCCGTAGGAAATGGAATGAGGGAACTCAACAACGATCCCAAAGGAAGAATGTGGTTCGCTTCGCCTGGGAACAACACGGTAGGCTATATGTATCTGGCGAAGTAGGTGTTAAGTAGCACAGGCTTCAGCCTGCGGGTTTTGATTTTCCAAGTTAGAAAATGAGAAAACCCGCAGGCTGCCCTTCAGAACTGCTCAGGGTAAAAAGCGTGCGCTACTTAGGGGTCTGCCCCGCCGCGGGCATTCTGATCCGATTAGTAAAAGCGTCCTCCTCTTCCGGAATGCAGAAGAGTTCCTCCATATAAGCTTTCTTTCCCGTAAGCAGCTTGTAGCTTTTGATATCGCCCGTCCAAGTGGCCGTGTAAGCCTTGGGGTCCTCGACGACGAGTTGCAGTGACATGGTATTGCGATCCACGCGCTTGTAGCGCTCGATCAAGTGCATGTCCTCACTGTGCGGATCGCCATAAAAATCCAGCCAGCTCTTGTCGTTGAACCCGACTGTGTCCACGACGAACGTGTCTCCCTCCCACTTTCCAATCGAATCTCCCATCCAGGTGGGTTCCAGATCCTTGGGATGCGATCGCCCGTCCGTCCAGATTTGGCGCCAGGCATGATCGCGCTCGAAGAACATGAACACCCGTTCCGGGCTCTGAAAGATCTCAAACGGCTGCGGGAAAAATAGGATTCGCGGAATCCCGGTCGGATTGCACTTCAAAATCGGATCATTCCCGCCGCCCTGAGCTTTAGGCCCGTAGCCGGGCTTGGCTGCATCGTATTTCGCTTTTGCCCAGGGCGTCATCGAGGGATGCTCTTTGCTGGGAGTTGCATAAATACCCTGGCCGGGGATGTTGGCAAAAAATTCCCACATTCCAGACAAATCATGAGGATCGGCGGGCGCCGAGGAATTGTTGCTCGCCGATGAGGATTGCTGGCTGGGCATCTGAGCGTGAATCAGCACCGGAGAATCCAGCAATGCCGCCAGCGAAGCAACCCATGCTATTGTCATCATGCGTATTCGCATTTGGAAAATTCTCCCTTAACTCATGTTCCGGTCTTCGATTCCGTTTCAGGCTGGCCGGCGATTCGCTCGCAATCACCCTGAGGTGGGGTCAGTCGCCTTCAGTTCTCCAGTTCCCGAAGCCCCAACTCGCCACCGTTAGCAAGCACGAGCTTGTGGAGAAAGCCCACGGGCGCTCCGCTCTTCGCTGGAATGAGAGTAATGGAAACTTGATCGCCAACCTTTACGCCGTCCTTTGTCCATCCGGCCCTCACCAGTTTGCCCGGGCTTAAAGTTTCCACGCTCCAGTGGACGACTTTTCCCTTGTCGTCTTTCACGTCCAGATAAATCTGGACATGCGGATTGCTCCACGCAAATTCCGTTACGGTTCCCTTGATCGTGATGGGATGGTCATTGTCATACGAGGCGTTGCCGTGGTGCGCGAAAAGCGGGACGGAAATCAGCACAAATGCGGCAGCCGAAATCAGAATGCTTCGTAGATAATTTTTCATTTCATGCTCCCGGTACGTATTCATAAAGCGTGCCATTTTTCGGCGGCCGGAAATCCATATATCTTATTTTTTTGTGCGCCGCAAATGAGCCCTGTCCTTTTCATTCTCCTCGCAAGAGTACGACATGATCTCCGTATTCTGGCGCGCGATCGGCAGCGTGACGGACCACGGCTCCGTGAAAAATTTGGGATCTTCAAATGTGACCGTCCACTTGATGTTGTTATTGTCCACCTTTTGGAAGCGTTCGACCAGATGCAGCTGGTCGCTGTGCTCGTGCCCCGCCGTGTCCAGCCAGGTCCTGTCGTCGAGCCCGACCGTGTCCACTACCAGCGTGTCTCCCTCCCATTTGCCGATCGAGTCTCCAAACCAGGTCGGGTCCGCATCCTTCGGGTGGGTGCGCCCGTCGGTGTGAATGATGCGAAAGGTGTGCTGGTTCTCGAACAGGATGGTAAACACGGAAGGAGTTTGCACGATTTGGAACGGCATGATTCCGGCCTGAATCCCGCGCGCCGGGCCGATCGGCAGGCATTTGGTCAACGGGTCGTCAAACTCGTCTTCTTTCGCGAATCGCGCGGCCCCGTAAGGCGTGAAGGGAGGCTGGTGCCCCAAGGCTTTCGAGATGTCCGGCGTGAATGGGGCGGACCACACTCCATTCAAATCCGGCGGGGCCGCCGCTTGAGTATTCCCCGACGCCGCGCGGCTGCCGCATGCAATCGCCAAAGGCAAAACAAGAAACAAAGACGCGGCGCAAACGGTTGGGGTCCGGAAAAAATTCTTCATGCTGGATTTTCGTCCCACTTTTTGCTTGCTCCCCGTTTACTTCTTGCCGTCCGCGGTAACTGCAGAGCCATACGCACTCTTGGAAGCGCCTCCCGTCCCGGCGGAGACCTCGCGTCCATCCGGAAGCTGGACGGTCGAGCAAGACGCCAGATGCGTACCGTCCTTGGCGCGAAAGCCCTTGACCGTCACCACGTCGCCCGGCTTCAACGTATCTTTTCGCCAGCCCTGCCGGTAAATCACGTTCGGAGGGCCGCCCTCCAAAGCCCAGTTCACCACTTTGCCGTCCTTGCCTTTTACATCCAGATAGAAATAAATGTGCGGATTCATGAATTCCATCTTCGTGACGGTTCCAGTAAGAGTGAGTGGACTATCCTTGTCGAACTCCACCGCGAATCCGTGGTGCGCAAAAACCGGCGCGGACACGGAGAGAATAAAAAAGGACAGGCCAAGAGTGACAGACGACTTGGTCTTCAAAATCGCACCTCGAAGAACGATGGCAAGCTTTTCATCTTGTATAACTTATGGATTCGCTGGGTCAAGCAGGATGATCTGGCCGTCTCCCGGGAACGCCATTCTCCTGAATGGCGTCGCGCACATCGCCAATCGGGAGATTGGCGTTCCCGGGTCAGGAGCGGCTGCGCCTGGGTTGGACCAGAAGATTTGCGTCCGCGTATGGCAGCGTGCCTTCGGTCATCAAAGTGAAGACGCCCTCATCACGGATTTGACGCGCCATGCGCCCGAGAAAACCGAGCGTGGCCCGCATCGGTCCTGACCCGACGCTTACGCGCGCGACGCCCAGTTGCTGCAGTTCCGCAACCGGCGGCGTGCCAACCGTCGCCAGGATGTTCAGCGGTCCGCCCACTCCGCGCGCCAGTTGCGCGATGGTTTCCCGGTCCTTCACGCCGGGGGCGAACAGCACAGGCGCGCCGGCCGCGCGATAGGCGTTCAGACGTTCGATCGCGCGCGCCAGCCGCGTTTCGGCCGGGCCGATTCCATAGAGAAAAATATCCGTCCGCGCATTGAGCACAAAAGAGACGCCGGCGCCCTCGGAAACCTCCATTACAGCTTGGATGATTTCTTTTTGACGATTCACGCCGGCGAGCAGATCGGGTCTTCCCTCGACTCCATCTTCGAGATTCATGCCCACGGCCCCGGCAGCGATCACCGCTTGCGCTGTGCCCGCCACTTCTTCGGGTGTGCTTCCGAAGCCCGCCTCCACGTCGGCCGTGACGGGCACCTCGACGGCTTCCGCGATACGCCGCACGACGCCGAGCATTTCTTCTCGAGGAATTTTCTGGCCGTCAGGGTAGCCGAGGGAGTTGGCGACGCCTGCGCTCGTTGTCCCAATCGCTGGAAATCCCGCCTCCTCAAAAATCCGCGCGCTGGCAACATCCCAGGCGTTCGGCAGGACCAATATCTTTGGGCCGCGGTGGAGTTCGAGGAACCGGCGGGCCAGCTCAGCCTGATTTCTGATGGTCATATCCGCGCGGTATTGTACACCGGGTGGACCGCGAACTCGGCCGGCGTTCCACCCACTGAAAATCACAAAGGGTGGGCAGCTGGCATGTAGTAGGATTTGATCGCAATCTGGAGCTTCGCGCGGTCAGCCTTTGTTGAGGAGATTTCCTGATGAGATTAATTCATGTGGGAGTGTTGGCGTTGGTCCTGAGCTGCGCGCCGCCGGCCTTCAGTCAAACGAAAAGCGCCTTGGCGCCGGCCGCCGCGGAGGATTGGAAAGCGCTGGATCACAAATGGCTCGATTCCGAAAGAACCGGCGACCTGGATTACCTGGAAAAATTTTTCGCCGATAGTTATGTTCTGGTGCTGGCCAACGGCCAGTCTTACACAAAGAAGGAGTGGCTCGGAATCCTGAGGGGCCCCGATCGCCCCACGCTGCAGACGCTCGATCCCGACAACATCCAGGTTCATGTGTTTGGAAATGTGGCGATTCTGACCGATCACACGACAATTAAAGGCCACGACAGCAAGGGCAAAAGCCTGGATGGAGTGTTCAACGTCTTCCGCGTGGTCATCAAGAAAAATGGTACTTGGCTGGCGACCGGCGTGGTGATGAATCCGGACCTGACAAAGAAATGAGCTTGGCCTGGACTGCGTGGCGCCGGCGCCATGTGATTCAGGCCCGAGTTGTTCTAGGAGGGACACAATGAAGCGCGCATATGGGTTGGGCGTAACGATACTCGTGATGATCGCGTCAGGCGCGGTGGCGCTGGGACAGGCGCCCAAGAAACCGGCCGCATCGGGCGAGGATGTCGCCGGCACGGTGGCCATTCTGGACCACGTTTGGCTGGATGCGGCCCACAACCATGACGGCGAGACCGCGGCCTGGCTCTTCGCCGAAAATTTTGTGGAAGTTCACCCCGGCGGATTTCTCGTCACCAAGCTGCAACAGGTTGACATGATCAGCAATACTCAACTCGGCGACCTCGCCATCCAGTCCAGCGATATTCAAGTGAGGTACGCGTCGCCCGATGTTGCGGTTCTAACGGACACAACCACCATTCGAGGCAAGCAGGGTGAAACCAATTACGACGGCCAGTACCGCGTGATGCGCGTTTTCGCCAAGTTGCAAGGCCGCTGGCGCGCAGCCGGCGCAGGCATTGCCCGCATCACCACTGCGCAATGAGACCCTTCCTGCGCGACAACCGCGGATTGGTGGCGCATGCTTCAGCTTGCGGGGTTTGGTTCTTGCAAGGACTAACCCCCGCAAGCTGAAGCGTGCGCCGCGTGCCTGCAAAATATCCGTCCCGGCGTTACTGCAATCGCGCAACACCCAGACGATCGGCAAGTTCATCCAGAATCTTGCGCTGCCCCTCGCTCAGGGGAACACCATGCGCCATCCGCTCGCGGTAGATTTGCTCTGACCGCTCCCCCGGCAGCCGAACTTCGTCGAAGCCGGGAAGCGTTGGAGACGACTTCATCACATTCCACACTTCGTCCACTTGCTCCTTGAACGCCGGCACGTCCGCAAACGCCGCGATATTCGCCGCCACGATGGATTGCCCCGTGTTGCTCGGCGTTTTTGAATCCACGGTGTAGTCGACCACGTCGCGGCCAAACGCAGCGCCATTCAACGTCCCCGCCAGCAAGCCGATCATCAGCGCCAAGCCGTAACCTTTCGGCCCGCCGATGGGAAGAAGGAATCCTTCGCTCGCGCGCTTCGGATCGGTCAACGGCTGTCCTTGCCTGTCGATCATCCAGCCTTCCGGCATCGGCTCGCCGCGTTGCGCTTTCAGCCTGATTTTGCCGAACGCGGTGTTCGTCGTGGCCATGTCCAGCGAGATCGTTGGGTGTCGCAAGCCCGGCACAGCGATGGCAATCGGATTGGTGCTGAGCAGCACTTCGGTCCCGCCCCACGGAGGCACAAGATTGGTGTTGCCCACGCAGAAATACATCCCGATCATGTCCTGCGCTGCGATCATCCGCGGATAAAGCTGCGCCGGGCCCGCATGATTGCTGCGGCGCGTTCCGACCCAACCGACGCCGCACTGGCGCGCCTTTTCAATCGCCAAATCCGTGGCGCGTTTCATCACCAGGTGACCCATGGCGTTGTCGCCGTCCACGAGAGCTGCGCCGGCCTGGCTCTTCACGATTTGTATGTTGGGCCGGGGATTGACGGCGCCGCTTTGAATCTGCTTCACGTACTGCGGCAGGCGGAACACGCCGTGCGCGTCCCCTCCGCGCGCGTCCGCTTCAGCCATCAGAGCGGCCACCTGCCCGGCGTCTTCAGCGGGAATCCCCGCGGCCACCAGCGCCCGCGTGATAAATTCCACAATTTTTTCGATCTCCACGAGCGGCTGGCTCGCCGCAGCCCTGGCTGTTTCGCTCATGCCTCTGCTCCTCTACCGTCACCTAAATCCGTAACCGGCTTCCTTCATTCCAGCGCAACACGGGATGATACTACGCCCACCGGTCCAGCCAGCCCGGCAAAATCCAGGACTTCAACACAGGGGACTCAGAAAAAACCAAGAGGAATCAAATCCTTCATCGAAAAAGGTTTTCTCTGTGGCCCTCCGCATTTCTCGGTGTTCTCTGTGTTAAAGGTTCCGCATTGATCTGCCTTGTGCGATGAATCCATGCGCGTGGCCACAGCTTTGCCGCGGGAGACGAAAAAGCATTGACACTGCGCCGTTACTCGCGATAAGCATGAAGGAATTCTACGAGTGAGTACGGCTATTGAAAAGCTATCAAGCACGGGAAATTCTGAAGTGAAGGCCGGTCCAGCTCGGTTCCACTCCGGAGGCTGCATGAAAAGTGAGCGATTCACACGCGCCGCATTGATGATGGGCTTTTTGCTGATCTCCATCCCCTTGTTCGCGCACCACGGCGCCACGGAATATGACATGACCAAGATCGTAACCCTGAGCGGAACCGTGAAAGAACTCCAGTTCGTCAATCCGCACACATTGGTCACCTTCACCGTGAAGGACGACAGCGGCAAGACCATTGAATGGCAGGGCGAACTCCCCAGCCCGAATCTTCTATCAAGAAGAGGCTGGAGCAGGAGCACTCTCAAACCCGGCGACCAGGTCACCATTATCGGCGCTCCGGCTAAGAACGGCGAGAAAGGCATGCAGGTGAAAAAATTGGTCTTCCCTGACGGCCACGAACTCCCTGGAACCGTCTTGCCCCCGGATTCCTCCAAATGAGAATTCCACGGGTCGTTTCGCTCACGTGTGCGGCGCTGCTCCTATTTTCGTCTCCTCTGTTGGCGCAAACTCCAACGGGGAACCAGAAGGTGGCGCATACGGGGGATCTGACCGGAGTCTGGTATCCCTCCTCGGTAAACACGTTCAACTTCATCTGGACCGACGCGCAAGGACAGCACTTAAACGCCCTTCCTCTCACCGCCTGGGGCCAGGAGAAATTCAATGGCAATCATCCGATCGGCGGCGAATACACGGCGCTCAATTCCAACGACCCAAATTCTGAGTGCCTTCCCCCTGGCGTGCCGAACATCTACACCCACGCCTATCCGGTAGAAATCCTTCAGGTTCAGGGCCGCGCGATTATGTTTTTTGAATACGGCCACTTCGTGCGCCAGATTTTTACGGACGGCAGAGAACACGTGAAAGATGCCAACCCGACGTGGATGGGCGACTCCACCGGCAAATGGGAGGGAGACACGCTGGTCGTCGATTCCACCGGCTTCAACGACAAGACCTGGCTGGATGTTGCAGGGCACCCTCATTCCGAAGCTCTGCACATTGTGGAGCGCATGCGCCGCGCGGACCACGACACGCTGATGATCGACATCACCCTCGAGGACCCGCAGGCCTACACGTCCGTCTTGAAGACCCAGCGAAAATACATCTTGAAGCCCAACTGGAACATCATGGAATACATCTGCGAAGACACCCGGGTGAAGTTCGATGATTTCGAAAAGAAAGTAGGCGCCAAAGGGAACAAGACCGCCGAAGCCTCGGCGGAATCAGGATCCTCCCAATCCATCGTGGGCGATTGGAAGGGCACAATCACCCTGGCGGATGGCCGCTCGTTGCCTGCGGCATTTTCCTTTTCGGAGTCTTCCAATGGCTTGTTGACAGTGGCCGACCCCTCTGTATCCATGAACCTTCAGTTTCGAAACGTAGCGGTAGCGGCCGGTGGAATCGTCACAGGCCTTACCTCCGATCAAGTGAATTTTCTTGGGAAACTTTCCCCCGATGGCAAGCAAATGACGGGCGACATTATCCTGCCGAGCGGAACCGGGCATAAAATCTCAATGACGCGGCCGTGAAAGAATTGGGTGTGCCCAACACGCCACTTAGGCCAGTGCGAAAATCCGCACTCTTCAGAAAAAAGTGAAGGGTGCGGCACCCGCAAAAATCATCTACAATAGTCCAAGTGAAGTTCCGGGTCCCGCTGGACTTAGCATGGTTCGGTGACAAAGAATCTGAGTGGAATTGCTGCTCGGAGATCTTTCAATGACGCATGATATCGGGAACGAAAAAAAGCAAGCTCACGAGCTGATTGAGCGGCTTCCTCCCACGCAGCTCTCCGCAGTGGTCGGTCTGCTCGAAGCCATGCTCGATCCCGCCGCCCTCGCCAACGCGCCCGTGGAAGAAGAAGAAATCACGCCCGAAACTGCCGCGGCACTGGACCGCGCCCGCGAGCCGCTTGCTCGAGAGGAGGGCATCCCGCACGAAGAGATCCTGCGCGAGTTCGGCCTGAGTAAATGACCGGACCGCCCGCCCCGCAACGTGTGGGGTCCTCTGGTCGCCGGAAGCCCGCGCCGATCTACGCGCCATCGATCGCGAACAGGCCCTGCAGATTCTCTACTGCATGAGTCGCTTTCTTACCGATCGTATCGGTGGTGTGAAAAGGCTGAAGCCCCCGTTCACCGGCCTGCGTCTCCGCTGCGGTGACTATCGTGTGTTCTTCGATCGAAAGGACAACAACATGGAAATCACCGCCGTCCGCCACCGCAAAGACGCTTACCGCTGACGCATCACGAATTCGACCGGGTACAAAGCCTGGCCAGCCGCCAGCAAATGGAGCAATGATGTAGTTACTGACTAGAGGGTGCCACAATGATTCTGGTCCTGAGGTTTTGGCGGATTTACCCATTAGCTCTTTGTGCGTTTTTTTTATTTCAAGTAGGCAGCAAAACCGCCCCCTTCAGAGTTTCACAACGTGCAGAGACTTCTAGCTTAGATAAGCCTATAAACGTGGTCATCTGGACGGACCATCCGAAATATTCGCTACGGGACTCTGTGAAGCTGAATGCCTCGCTCCAAAATACTAGCGCCGCGCCGGTATATGTCGACCGAAGAATGTTCTGGGGCGGCTTCGGAGGCGGCTTGAAACTGGAGATCAGCGATGAACAGGGCAAACCTGTTCCGGCGCACGTCCTAAGCGACGCAATAATGCCTCCACCGAAGGAACGGGATACCTCAATTCTCATTAGACTTGACGAAGGGTTTTTCTACGGGACCTGGGTAAATCTCTCCGTCAGGGATTTCTTCCACAAGCATGGGAGGTATTCAATCCGAGTCATATATAAGAGTTGGCTTCGCAAGGAATTCGTTGCACCACCATTGCGCGACTTGCCTGCGATTTGGTCAGACACGCCACAGATCGTCTCTGAGCCAGTGTGGATCGACATATCCCAGTAGCCGAACCGACACCGCCACGGCATTGCTGATTCATAGTTCTTACATTGGGGTGCCCTTTGGATCAGAAGGGTCGGGATGCTGGATTTGTCAGTGTATCGATGCGAATGTCGAGCTGACCGTGAAACATGGCGCTCTACTTCAATCCTGCCTGCGCCAGCATTTCCAGAAATTGTCTTCGCGTGCGCATGTCGATGGACTGGGCGACCAGTTTTCCGTTGCGATCGTAGACGAAGGTTTTGGGGATCCCCTCGATCTGGAAGAGTTCGTTCGCCTTTCGCCCGGGATCGAGGAGGATCGGATAAGTGACTTTCTGCTGCGCGATGAAGGGCTTCACTTTGCCGGCGTCTTCGTCGGAGATGGCCAGGATCACCAGGCCTTGCTCCTTGAATTGCTGATTGAGCTTTTCGAGGTCGGGCATTTCCTTGCGGCAGGGCGGGCACCAGGTGGCCCAGAAATTCAGCACCACGACCTTGCCGCGTTGCTCCTTCAAGGTCCACATTTTCCCGCCCAGATCTGTCAGCGTGAAGTCAGCCTGCTCGCGGCGCTCGTTGTCCGCTTCAATCTTGGAGACGGCTGCGGCGAATTGCGGGTCGTCAGGCGCGGCTTGCACGTGTTCGTAACGCGCGAGTTCGGCGAGTTCGACGTAGGGGCGGGGAGGCTGGCCTTTCTCCGCCGGAAGCGGGTGTTCGCGCAGCGCGGCGGCCAACGTCGTCGCTACCTCCTGCAACATATCGTGGCCGAAGTCTCCCTCGGTGGATAGCATGGCCAGACTGTTCGCCAGTCGCAATTTATTGGGCGTCACGGGCAGCTGCCGAATTTCCAGCGCCAGTTTTTTCGTTGCCTGCCCCCTTATGTCATCCGGCGATGCGCGCAGTCCGCCGATCTGCTCCGCGATGGGTTTCTCCCGGTCGCTCCAGACGATTTTCTGCTCCTGCGCCCGCAGAGTAGCCGAACGCAAAAGGAGCCATCCGGCCGCGACGACGAAAAGGCTAGCTGCGAAAACAGCCGCAGCGGGAAGCCTTAGTCGTGAAGAGAGTTGAATCATATTCATCGGCATCTCACCGCAAAATTCCGGCCCATCAAATCAAGACTGGAGGCGAGCAAAACTCAATACGCCGCCAGGGGCTAAAGCCCTTTTTGTCGAACTTCTGAACGTCGCGGCTGAAGCCGCGACCCACAAACACGACTAGCAAGTCAGCTGTTACGTAATATTCGTCTGCGCGCTCAAAGCTATTTTCCAGCCGTCCCCGCGATTCAGAAACACTCGCAGATTCCAGCTGGTCGGTTTCGCGGAGGGATTTCGCCCCTGAAAAGCCTGCATGATCACCACATTGCCAAAATCAAACATGCGCATGGACAACACGGACGAACCACCTGAGCCACCGTTCTCTCCATAGAGCTTTCGTTGCGCAGCCAATTCCTCAATATGCTGCAATCGGGGGACATCGTTTCGCGGCGTAAGTGTCTCGTGATTCTCATCGGTACGGGCGGCCCAGTCTTCCGGGTTCGGGTGCCATTCGTCGTTCTTCAAGCGAAACCAGGTGGCCAGGGCCCCTTCTTCGACTGCATTTTCAGGCTTGTAGGGCAGGGTCCTGCAGGGGTTTTCGCAGACCTTGTCGGCCTCGTTGGGAGGGGCGGGCGGCGCGGCGTAATCCGGCCTCTCCGCCGGGATAGGGATGTTCAGATAGACAAACGCCTGCCAGCCCGCGGGATTCTTCACCCACAGGTGGGCAAAGCGCTGGTTGTGGTGAATTCCGAGCACGCGGTCGACCTGGCCGAGAAAATCCACGGTCCGCGCGTCCAGCGCGCCTTCGTTGTCGGCCGCAAACTGGGCCAGATCTTCGAGCACCTGCGCCTTCGTATGGATTTTGCCGTTGGCCTCGACCCACTGGAAGCGTTCATCCAGAAGGGCGCCGACTGCCTTGGCCTCGCCCTTTGCCAGGGCTTCGGTCAAACTCTTGTCCGCCTGGCGGAAGGTGGTCGTGTCGTCGGCAGCGGCCAGCGGACGGATGGATAGCGCAGGCAAACCCGCGCCGAACAACAGGCCTGCGGCGAGGGCAAAGAAGCGTCTCATTTGATTTGTCTCCTTGATGCCGGAACGAATCCCAAGGCCTTACGGCAATCCGATAGCGCGCCATTCTATGGAGCAAGGCGCGGCCCGTCCCTCCGCATTTTCCGCCGGCGGAGGACCATGGCGGGATAATACCACTCCGGCCGGTGAACGCCAGCGGCGCGTGCGGCTTCGCCGGGGGCGCGGACCCGGGTTCCTTTCCCGCCCCGGCCTTTAACCTATCGGTCAACATCCGTCATTGCCTTTATAGTTATTATATTCAACGAATCCCGCGCCAAGGTACTGCTAAAGTCCCGGCGCGCCGCTTGATAGAGTTGGGCGAGCAATATCGCCAATGGCCGGCTTCCGGCCTGAATCGATTGGAGAAGCATCGTGCGAAAAATATTTTCCGCCTTTAATGTAGCTTTGTCCGCGCTATGCGTGCTGAGTCTGTTTGGCTTGCCGGCCCACGGGCAAGACAGAGACGGGGACAGAGACAATGATAAGCGTGAGACGACCGCCCATGCCAATGGCATCGTGCAGGATTGGAGCCGGCGCCACGTGGTCTATCCCCGCTTCGGTCCCATACAGTCTCTGATCGAGGCGCAGCGCGATCCGCGAGCCATCCTCAGCTGGCAAGAGCAATGGAGGAAGGATTGGCGCCGTTTTAACGCCCGGCGGCATCCCCACCTTGCCACAACCGCCATCCACCGCGACTGGAGCATCAGCCTGGGAACCGGGACGACGGCGGCGGGCATGTTCCCGGCAAAATTTGGTTTCGATCCTACGGCCGTGCCGACCTGCGCCGATTTCGCCGTGTTTCCCGTGAATGCAACCGGCAGCGCAACTCAACCGAACATCGTAGCCTTCCAAAATCTCTATAGCGGCGGCTCGAAAGCCATCACGGGGAACACAAATAGCACTACTACCATCACTATCACTGCAGGAACAGTCACCGCAGCTGACATTGGTCAGCCAATCTCAGGAGTAGGTATACCTGGAGGCGACACCATCGCCACCGTCATCGGCGGCCCTCCGGCCACCAGCCTCACTCTGGCAGTCGCGGCCACGGCCACCAATGCCGGCGTAGCGATCACGGTCGGTACCGGCACAGCGGGCATTTGTAATGGTCGCGCGCCCGTGGCCACCGCAGATAACCCCCTCCAAGCCACTACGTTGTGGTCCTACGATATCAACGGCGCGGCCGGCAAGGTCGTAACTTCTCCATCTCTCTCGATCGATGGAACCAAGATCGCTTTCGTCGAAACGGCCGCAGGGGCCGCTCATTTTCACGTCCTAGCCTGGAAGAGCGGGGATGGACTGAACGCAGCCAATGGTCAGAACGTTTTGACGCCCAAAGTGCTCATTGCCCCCTTTTCCGCGGTAGCTCCGGTTGGAGCCAGCGGAACTGTGACGGACTTGACTCTGGGGGCCGCCAGCGACACGCTTTCCTCGCCCTTCGTTGAATTCAACCAGGATGTGGCCTACGTCGGAAACGACAGCGGCACGCTGTTCCCCATCAAGAATGTATTTTGCACCATCGCCTGCACGCCTGGGACGTCGGCTGCACCAAGCCTGGACCTCTCTTGGCCAACCAGCGGCGGCAGCGCAAACACGGGCACGCTCAGTGTTTGTGCGGGCGTCTTGACGGGCCCAGTGGTAGGGCCCGGCGGCAACACTTATGTGGGATGTTCGGACGGCAAGCTTTATGGCATTTCCCCCACAGGAACCATATTCGGGTCCGTGACTGTGGGAGGCAGCTTGTTGACTGACGGCGGAGTTGTCGATCCACCGCTCGCTGATGTAGTGAACGGATTCGTTTATGCCGTAAGCGGAAATTCCTCCGGAGGAACCTCAGTTTTGGTCCAGGCCCCGACAAACCTGAGTTCCAGCGTCACGGCGACCTTGGGTGCAGGGGGAAAATTCAACCTTCACTCCCCGGCTTTCAATGAAGACTATTTTTCCTGTACGCCGCAAGGACCTGGTTGTACTTGGATGATTTACGCTTTAGCGCTCAATCCGGGTAACACGGCGTCGTCTCTTTGGGGTGTAGGTTTCAGCGGCGCTCACCTCATGAACTCTGGTACTCCACCTTTTCCAAATCCGGACGCATTTCCCATCGCCACCTTTGAGTTTTCCCCAGCCACCACATTTTTTGATGGAACCCAGGATCGTCTATTTGAGAGTGTTCTGGGCGCTATCGTCGACAATCTCGTTTCTTTAAACGTCAGCACAGGCACCACGTTCCCGCCCGGACTGGACAGTTTTACGAGCGAAGGGTCCGGCACCAGCGGCATCATTGTAGACAACAACGCATCTGGAACGGCGCAAGCGGACAGCGTCTATTTCGGCGTCGCGGTGGCCAATACCGCCGTGAAGCTGACGCAGTCCGGCCTGCTATAACAGCTGCATTCGGATAGATGACCGTCAACCTGGAGGCGCGCATGCCATTCCGGCGCGCCTCTAAGTGTCTTGCACAGCATTCGTTAGCTCCCCCACCAATCAGAAAGAGGATTTGTAGGAAATCCAATGGCACCTTAGGGTAAGCAATTTCCACCTGGTCATAAAGAAAACCCGAAGCCCTGTCCATGGACGCCGTGTTTCTTGATTATCTATTGAAAAATAAGGACTTAATTGGACGCGTTCTATTCCCAACGGAATGAAAATTGCTTGCCAATCTCCAGATGAGTTCGCTTTCTACCAGCCACGGCCGAAGTGTGACGGGCGAGCCGATCGCGTCGCCCGGTGGTGAGATTGTTTGAGGAACCGTCCGCGATAAGTCTTCAGGTTCGCCTCGCGATCGGTTTTGAGATTTATTAGGTGGTGCGGATAGGTGCGCACCGCTAGCTGGGTTGAGGACCTGTCAAATCACGAAAGCGAGTCCCGTGCCGGCACTTTGAAAGTTCAACGGCGCGCTGAGATTTGGGGAATGCGGAAGGCCTTGTAAGGTGTCCAGGATGAGCAAAAAGGCTGGAAACAGAACTACTACCCTTACCACTTCGGTCACTGCTCTGACCGAACGTGAGTATCAGTCCCTAGTCATTGACTATAATAAATCCAACGTGGCCTACCCCAAGGGTAAAACGATCGTCGAGCTCTTTGAAGCTCAAGTCCTGCGCACGCCGAACGACGAAGCCCTCCGGCTAGGCGATCGTTCGGTGAGTTACAGCCAACTGAACGAGCGCGCCAATCAGATGGCCGCGCATCTGCGGGCTTTGGGCGTCTGCCCGGAGCGCCTCGTCACGCTCTACATGGAGCATTCGATCGAAGTGGTTTGCGCCATACTCGGCGTGCTCAAGGCTGGGGCTGCTTACGTGCCGGTGGATCCCGCCAGCACGCCGAAAGAGCGCCTGGCGTTCATCCTGCAGGATATTTCCAAGGGAGCGGCTGCGGGCGGATCTTTGCCGGTTTTAGTCACTCATTCGGGGATGGCCATTGACCTTCCCCGTAATGCGGCCGAAGTGGTTACACTGGACAGCGACTTCTCCCAGATCGATCGATACGCCACTGCAAATCCCGAGCACGCAGCCTCTCCCGGCAATCTGGCCTACGTCATTTACACATCGGGGTCCACTGGGAAGCCCAAGGGCGTTTTGATCGAGCACAGCAGCCTGGTGAATTACATCTCCTGGGCCCACCAGACGTATGGGCAGGGCGAGCGCCTCACCTGGCCGCTTTTCTCCTCGCTGGCATTCGATTTAACCGTCACTTCGATCTTCACACCTCTGATTTCCGGCGGCCGCATCGTGATCTACCGCGAGGATCCCGGAGTACACGGATTGGTGGTTCTCAAAGTTGTCGAGGACAAGGCCGCCGATATAGTCAAGCTCACGCCGTCGCATCTGGCCATGATCAAAGACCTGGACCTGGGCGCCACCAGAATTCGCAAACTGATCGTCGGTGGAGAAGATTTCAAGACCGAACTGGCGCTCGACATCACCAGGAAATTCGGCCGGCGCGTGGAAATTTACAACGAGTATGGCCCCACGGAAGCCACCGTCGGCTGCATGATTCATCTCTTCGACGCGGAGAAAGATCGCGGACTCTCCGTGCCGATCGGAGCCCCGGCAGCCAATTCCGGCGTGTACATCCTCGACGAACATCTTCACCCCGTGCCCGCAGGCATCACCGGTGAGATGTACCTGGCCGGGGACGGATTGGCTCGCGGCTATCTGAACCGGCCGGAACTCACCGAACAGAAATTTCTAACCGCGGAGGATCCGCGGCAAAAGAGACCGGCGCCTCGATCCTCGCGCGCCAAGCCTCGATCCCTGCGCCTGTACAAAACCGGCGACATCGCTCGCTGGAGCGCCGATGGCCGCATGGAATTCCTGGGCCGCGCGGATTTTCAAGTGAAAATCGGCGGAATGCGCATCGAGCTCGGCGAGATCGAAGCGCGCCTGCGAACGCTTTCCGGAGTGCGCGAGTGCGTCGTGGATGTCGTTCAAGCCGCCGCGGAGAAGGACTCGAAGGATGATGCCGGCATCGACCGGCTCGTCGCCTATTACGTCAGTGATCAGCCGCTGCCGGTAGCCGAAGTGCGCGCCCATCTTGCAAAAGAGCTGCCGGAGTACATGGTCCCTCTGTACGCGGTGTGGCTGGTGAAATTGCCGCTAACGCCGAACGGCAAGATCGACCGCAAAGCGCTTCCGAAACCTGCTCAGGAGAATGCGCAACAGCCAACCGGCGATTTCGTCCGGCCGCAAACCGAAACTGAGAAAGCCCTGGCCCTGATTTGGACGGAACTGTTGAAGCTCGACAACGTCGGGATCGACAACGATTTCTTCGATTTGGGCGGCCATTCCTTGCTGGCCATCCGGGCTGTGTCGCGGATTCGGGACGTGTTCGCAATCGACATTACGTTCCAGACACTCTTTGAAAATCCCACCATCGCCGGCTTGGCAAAAATAATCAATGCAGCCAAGAGCCCGCGAACCGTTCAGCGGATTGGGCGCCGCCAGGTCTCCGGCCCGGCTCCGCTTTCCTTCGCGCAGGAACAGCTCTGGTTCCTCAACCATCTCGCTCCGGGCAGCCCCGTTTACAACATGAACGATGCGGTGGACTTCCGCGGACAGTACAACGCCGACGCGATGCGCGGAGCCGTGCAGGAACTGGTGCGCCGGCATGAAATTCTGCGCACGGAATTTTCCCACAGCGGCGGACAACCTGTGCAAACCGTTTTGGCGAAGATGGACGTTGCGCTGGAGGATCTGGACCTCAGCTCGCTGCCGGAGCGCGAGCGTGCGCAGGAATGGGCGCGCCTGGTGCGCGAGCAAGGAAGAAAACCGTTCGATTTGTCAAAAGCCCCGCTGCTGCGCGCGACCGTGGTTCACTTTTCCGCTCGCGAGCACCGCCTGCTGGTTACCACCCACCACATTCTCGCCGATGAATGGTCGATGGAAGTGTTCCACGAGGAAATCAAGCGCCTTTATGAAGCTTTTTCAGCGGGGCGGCCTTCCCCTCTGCCTGATTTGCCCATCCAATTTGCCGATTTTGCCGGATGGCAGCGCGAGTGGGTCCAAGGAGAGTTGCTGGAAAAGCAGACCTCCTACTGGAAGAACGAATTGGGCGGCGCCCCCTCCGTCCTGGAACTACCCGCGGACAAGCCGCGCCCAGCCACGCAAACCTTCCGCGGCGCCACGGAAACCTTCCAGCTGCCCGGAAAGCTGCTGGAGCAGCTGAAAACGATGGGCCGGGAGCAACAGGCCACATTGTTCATGATTCTGGAAGCCGGGTTCATGGCCTTGCTGCACCGCTACACCGGACAAAATGACATCGTCGTGGGCACGCCGATTTCCGGCAGGACGCACAGCGAGACTCAGGGCCTGATCGGTTTATTTCTGAACACCGTGCTGTTGCGCGCGAAATTCAACGACCGTCAGAATTTTCTGTCCCTGGTGCAGCAGGTGCGGGAACGCGCCCTGGGGGCTTACGCGCATCCGGACCTTCCGTTCGAACGCCTGGTGGCCGAACTCGCCCCGGACCGCGATCCGAGCCGCATGCCGCTGTTCCAGGTGATGTTCATTCTCCACAACTCGGAAGGGGTGTCCCGGGTTTCCAAGGCTTCCGGCAATCAGGAGCTGGAGACCGGCACATCGAAATTCGATCTGTCGATGATGCTTTCCGAAAACGACAACGGCCTCGAAGGATTGATCGAGTACAGCACCGATCTGTTCGAACCGGCCACCATCCGCCGCCTGGCCGGCTACTACGCGAGGCTTCTGGAAGCAGGCGTTGCCAATCCGAACCGGAGCATCTCTGAATTGCCCATGCTGCCTGAAGCCGAGCGGCGGCAACTGCTGGCGGATTGGAACCACACGGCCGCCGACCTTCCAACGAAATCTCTCTGCCTGCACCAGTTGATCGAAGAGCAGGCTGCGCGGACGCCGAATCAAGTGGCGCTGATATTCGAACAACAAGAAATAACCTATGCCGAACTGAACTGCCGGGCAAATCAATTGGCCCATCACTTGAAGGGGTTGGGCATCGGGCCCGACGTGCTCGCGGGCATTTATCTCCAGCGATCCATCGAGATGGTGGTAGCGATGCTGGGCGTGCTGAAGGCGGGCGGGGCCTACGTGCCGATTGATCCCAGTTACCCCGGCGCGCGCATCGCTCTGGTGATCGAAGACTCGCATCTGGGCTTCATTGTCACGAACGAGCAAATCCGCTCGGGCTTGCCGGCCAGCGCGGCGCGCGTCATTTCGCTCGACGGCGACGCACAGGCAATCGCCGCGAAGAGTTCCGCCGCAGCGCCTGCTTCCGCCAATAAAAATAATCTGGCCTACGTCATCTACACTTCGGGTTCGACCGGCAAGCCCAAAGGCGTCATGGTCGAGCACCGCAACGTGGTTAATTTCTTCGCGGGCATGGACCGAATCATCGGCGTCGAGTCCGGCACCTGGCTGGCCGTAACCAGCATCTCCTTCGACATCTCCGTGCTTGAATTGCTCTGGACGCTCACGCGCGGATTCAAGGTCGTGATTCACACCGAAGGAAATTCGGACAAAATCCCGGCGCAGATTCTCCGGCATGGCGTCACGCACCTGCAATTGACGCCGTCGCTGCTGCGCGCCCTGACTTCCGACCCGCCATCCCTTAACGCTCTCGGCAAGCTGAAAAAGAATCTGATCGGCGGCGAGGCGCTTCCCGCTTCGCTCATCGCCGCTCTTCGCCAGTCGTTTACCGGCGAAATCTACAATATGTACGGGCCGACCGAGACGGCCATCTGGTCCACCGTGTATCGCGTCCAGGAACAGCGACACAGCATTCCGATCGGCAAGCCCATTGTGAATACGCAGGTCTATGTTCTCGATTCTCAACTGCAACTTGTTCCTCCCGGAGGAATCGGCAATCTGCTCATTGGGGGAGATGGAGTTGTCCGCGGATATTTGAACCGCCCGGGCCTGACGGCTGAGCGATTTGTGAGCGACCCGTTCCGCCCCGAAGGCCGGCTCTACCGCACCGGCGACCTGGCGCGTTTCCTGCCCGATGGAAATCTGGAGTTCGTAGGCCGCGCGGACTTCCAAGTGAAAATTCGCGGGTTCCGAATTGAGCTGGGCGAAATCGAGACCGCTCTCGAACAGCAGCCCGGCGTCGAGCAAGCCGTGGTTGTGGCGCGCGAGGACCGGCACGCGGACAAGATTCTGGCTGCCTTTCTTGTCGCCAAGGCCGGGAGCTCCGTGGACACGAACTTGCTTCGCGGCGCACTCGAGGCGGCGCTTCCCAATTACATGGTCCCGACTCATTTCATCCAGCTGGAGAGCCTGCCGCTCACCGCGAATGGAAAGATTGATCGCAATGCGCTGCCGTCCATTTCGCTCCCAGCCAACATTTCCGCGGCAGCGGGCGAAGAACCGCGCGGGGAGTTCGAGCAGATTCTCGCAAATGCCTGGGCCGAAGCGCTGGGCCTCAGCCGAATCTGCCGCGAGGACAATTTCTTCCATCTGGGCGGCCATTCCCTGGCGGCGTTGAAGATCGCTTTCAAGAGCCAGCAGGAATTCCACGTGGAGTTCCCGCTGCAGATGTTTGTGCAGTATCCCGTGCTCAGCGAGCAGGCCAAGAGAATCGAAGATATGGTGGTGGAGCAGGCGGACGCGGGCCTGCTGGAAAGCATGCTGGCCGAAGTAATCAAGAACAGGGAGCTTGTCTGACGGCCAAGTAAATATGACTATCCCTGTGAACTACTGGTGGACTGAGGTAGAGGAATCCCGTGAGCCTGGCAAGCAAATTAAGTAGCCTTACCCCGGAAGAGCGAAGGCAGCTGGCGCTGCGTTTGTCTTCGGCCAAGCGGCAAGCCCTCCCGAAAAAAGACGCCGGTCTGCCCGCCGTGCACCCGGATGTGCAGAATCGCTTTGAACCATTCCCTCTGACCGATTTGCAGCAAGCCTATTTGATCGGCCGGTCGGAGGGGATCGAACTCGGAAACATCTCCTGTCACGGCTATGCCGAAGTGGATATGGAAGACTGGGACCGGGAACGTTTTCAAACCGCTTTGCAGAGAATCATCGACCGCCATGAAATGCTCCGCTGCATCGTTTTGCCGGAGGGCCGCCAGCAGATCCTTTCTTCCGGGACGCAGTACGAAATCAAGGTAACCGATTTGCGCAAGCTGGATGCGGCCGAGGCAACCGTCCGTTTGGATTCCATACGGGCCCGCATGTCCCACCAGGTCCATGCGTCGGACCAGTGGCCGCTGTTTGAATTTTGCGTGTCGCTCGTGGATACGAAAATCAGCCGGCTGCACATCAGCACCGATTTGTTGATTGCCGACGGACGCAGTTTTGAAATTGTGTTTCGGGAACTGATGCAGCTATACCATCACCCCGAGACGAGTCTCCCTCCCCTGGAGCTTTCCTTCCGGGATTATTTGCAAGCTCTCGTCTCTCTGGAACGGACCGAAGTATTTCGCGATTCGCGGGAATATTGGACGAGCCGCATTCCCACCATGCCGCCCTCGCCGGAACTGCCCTTGGAAAAGAATCCCTCTTCCGTCATCCGGCCCGTTTTTAAGCGCCGCTCCGCGTGCCTGGACCCCGGGGTCTGGAAAAACCTGAAAGAGAAAGCCTCACGGTTTCATTCCACGCCCGTGGGCACTTTGCTGGCGGCCTATGCGGAAGTGCTGGCCCTCTGGAGCAAAAATCCCCGTTTCACGCTGAACCTCACTTTGTTCAATCGTCTGCCACTGCATCCGGAATCCAATTCGATCATCGGGGACTTCACCTCGGTCAACCTGCTCGAGGTGGATAATTCCAAGCCGCCGGCCTTTGCGGCACGCCTGCAACAGCAACAGGAAAGGCTCTGGCAGGATCTGGATCACCGTTACTTCAGCGGAATTCAGGTGATGCGGGAGTTGTCGCGCTTTCAGCGCGTCGGGCCTACGGCCCTCATGCCTGTCGTTTTCACCAGCCTGCTGAATCTTGGCGAACAGGACGATGGAGCCACTTGGTTAAGCCGGCTAGGCAAAAGCGTCTATGCCATCACGCAGACGCCTCAGGTGTATCTCGACTGCATGGTGTATGAAGAGCATGGCTCGCTGCGGATCAATTGGGATGCCGTGGAAGATCTTTTTCCCGCGGGCCTCCTGGACGGTATGTTTGAAGCCTTCACGCGATTGTTGCAGGATCTGGCCGCGGACGATTCCGTCTGGCAGCGATCCCTTGCGGAAAATGCGAACCGCCTGATCCCGGATGCGCAAATGGCCTTGCGCGAAGCAGCGAACAACACCACCGCGCCTTTGACCGACGATTTGCTGCACACTCCTTTTCTCAATCAAGTTGCGGAACGTCCCGGGCAGATGGCAGTTTGCACACCCAAGCGGCGGCTCACCTACCTGGAGATCTACCAGTACGCCTGTCGCATCGAGCAGGAATTGCTGCGCTGCCAGTTAAAGCCGAACGAGTTCGTCGCCGTCATGATGGAGAAAGGCTGGGAGCAGATCGTTGGCGTTCTGGGGATTCACTTTGCAGGCGCGGCATATCTGCCCATTGATCCCGAATTGCCGGCGGAACGCCAGCGCTACCTGCTGGAACATGCCAAGGTGAAAGTCGCCTTGACCCAGTCGGCCGTGCGAAACCGGCTGAGCCTGCCGGATAGCATCGAAGTGTTCGAGGTGGATCAGCTGAAGCCGGCGGATGAAACCGCCCCGCAAGACCGGCGGCGTCAAAAACCGGAAGACCTCGCTTACGTCATTTACACCTCGGGTTCCACGGGAGTTCCGAAGGGCGTGATGATCGACCACCGCGGCGCGCTGAACACGGTGCTGGACATCAATCAAAGATTTGGCGTCGGCCCGCAGGACCGCGTCCTCGCCGTTTCGCGGCTGAGCTTCGATCTTTCGGTGTACGACGTATTCGGATTATTGGCGGCTGGCGGAACCATTGTGATGCCTGCCGCGGACCTGGCCTACGACGCCAATCACTGGGCCGAGTTAATTCTTAAGGAACGAGTCACTATTTGGGATACAGTGCCCGCCCTCATGCAATTGCTGGTGGACCAGGCCGGGAAGCCGGACCTGCTCGGCGATTCCCTGCGCCTGGTGATGATGAGCGGCGACTGGATTCCGCTGGGATTGCCCGACCAGATCCGCCGCGTTTTGCCCAAAACGAATGTCGTCAGCCTGGGCGGAGCGACCGAGGCTTCCATCTGGTCCATCCTTTTCCCGGTCGGAAAAGTGGATCCCAATTGGAAGAGCATTCCCTACGGCAAGGCCATGCTCAACCAGAGTTTTCATGTGATGAAACAGGATTTTGGGCCCTGCCCCACCTGGGTGCCGGGACAGCTCTACATCGGCGGCGTCGGCCTCGCCAAGGGATACCTGCACGACGAACAAAAAACCAATGCCAGCTTTGTCGTGAATCCCGCAAACGGCGAACGCCTGTACCGGACGGGCGACCTCGGCCGGTTCCTGCCCGACGGCAACATCGAATTTCTGGGCCGCGAAGATTTTCAAGTGAAGGTGCAAGGCTACCGCATCGAACTCGGAGAGATTGAAGCCCGGCTGCAGGAATATCCCGGAGTCGATTTGTGCATCGTGATCGTTCGGGAAGATACTCCCGGAGAAAAGCGGCTGGCCGGGTATGTAGTGGCCAAGCCCGGAGTTTCCATTGATCCCGCCGAGGTGAGAGGCTATCTCCGCGCCAAGTTGCCGGAATACATGGTTCCCGCGGCGATTATCGGTCTGGACCGTTTTCCGCTGACGCCCAACGGGAAAGTAGACCGCAAGGGGCTGCCCGCGCCGGCGCGCGTGAACTCCGAAGCAAGCTCCGCCTCCGCGACGTATCGGGATTCGCTGGATCTGCAGCTGATCAAACTTTGGGAAAAGGTTCTGAATGTCAGGCCCATCGGCTTGCAGGATAATTTCTTCGATCTCGGCGGAAATTCTCTTGGCGCCGTGCGTCTCTTCTCGGAGATGAGGAAATTGTTTGGCCGCAGTTTCTCGTTGTCGGTTCTATTCCAGGCGCCCACGGTTGAAAAACTTGCGGACCTCATTCGCAAGGACGGCTGGAGGCCGACGTGGTCTTCGCTGGTCCCGATTCAGCCGCGAGGCGCCAAACCGCCGTTCTTTTGCGTGCATGGAGGCGGAGGCAACGTCCTCATCTACCGCGAACTGGCGCGCCACCTCGGCACGGACTATCCATTTTATGGGCTGCAAGCCCGGGGCCTGGACGGCACCGGCGATTACCTGAAGACCACCGAGGAAATGGCGGAGAGTTACCTGCGCGAGATACGCGAGTTGCAGCCGGAAGGGCCTTACTACCTCGGCGGGTTCTGCATGGGCGGGCAGGTGGCCGTGGAAATCGCGCAGCGGCTGGTCCGCGACGGGCAGCAAGTGAATCTGCTGTTCGTGATCGACACGCATAATTTCAACGGAATTCCCCCACAGTTCACCCTGATGGAAAAGATGGGCAACCTGGGACTAAAAATCAAGTTTCATTCCTCGAATGTCTTTCAGTTGGGCCTCACGAGCCAGCTCGCCTACCTCAAGGAAAAATCAAAGATTGCCCTGCGCAGGGAAATTGAACGCTTGCGCATCAAGTTCGTCCATCTCTTCAAGCTGAATCCGCACCAGGACGTCGTCCGGGGGACTCAGGAAGAATTCATTGAGGACATCAATGACCGTGCATTCCTTGCCTATAAGCCCGGCATCTATCCCGGCAAGATGACGATCTGCAAGCCGCGAAGAAATTATGCGTTCTTGCGCGATCCCTTCAACGGTTGGGGAGGAATCGCCGCCGGCGGCCTGGAGGTCATCGAGTTGCCCTCCGACCCGGGCGGAATCTTCATCGAACCTTACGTGCAAACCCTGGCGGAGAAACTAAAGGAGCAAATCGATCAGGCCGTTTCCGCCGACGCCGAAATCTCCGAAGTGCCGGAACCGGTTTTGAAGTAGGAATCCCGTGGCGCCGGCGTCTCGCCGGCGATTTTCTGTTCTCCACACCATGCAAAAACGCCGGCGAGACGCCGGCGCCACAAATTGCACCTACCAGAAACGAAATTGTCCCTCGCATTTCTCCCCGTTGAAGTATCTCCCTGCCTGAATTATGCTTTTCCAGTTTGAGGTGAGATCATGAACAAGCCCCTCCGAATTTTTTTTTCAACCGCCGCAATTTTGTTTCTCCTGCCTTTCTCGCCGTCCATGCGCGCACAGAACGATTCTGACGCGAGCACCGCGCCTTCGCCCGCCACTCCGGCGACGGCCGCCGCGACGGCACCCGCTGCCGCCGCCATAGCGGCCGCGGGAAAAACTTACGAACTGGACGTTCCGGCGACGACCATGTGGCTCGATACGAAAATCGATCTGCTCGCGGGCGCCCAGATTCAGTTCACGGCCACCGGCACGGCCTCGTACCCCTCCACCGATTCCAAGGGGCAGTCCAGGGTGCAAACCTTCAGCCCCGATGGCCTCGCCCGCGGATGGCGGGACCTCGTGCATCGATATCCCGTCGCCAATTCTGGCCATGGCGCGCTCATCGGGCGCATCGGCTCCGGCGATGGCGCGCAGCCTTTCGCCATTAACCAGAGCCAGAAGTCGGCCATTCCCGTCCCCGGCCGGCTTTTTCTTGGCCTCAATCAGGGCACGCGCGAAGCCGCCACCGCGCAGGGCTCGTTCCACGTCACGATCGCGGTCCTTAGCGCCGGCACCGGCGAAGCCAACGCGCCCTTTTTGCCGGACACTCGTGTCGCCAGCATAACTGCGGATCTCCTTGGAAAAATTCCGCGCCGCGTTCAGGATCCCTCCGGCAATCCCGGGGATATGGTCAATATTCTGCTCATTGGAACGCAGGACGACGTGACCGCCGCATTCAAAGCCGCCGGGTGGGTGCAAGTGGACCGCTCCGTGGAGGACACGGTGCTCAACGGCGCGCTGGCCACGTTTTCCAAAGAAGCCTACCTGACCATGCCCATGAGCATTCTCTACCTCTTCGGGCGCCCGCAGGATTACGGCTTTGCCCACGCCGAGCCCGTCAAAGTCATCGAATCGCGCAATCATCTGCGTGCCTGGAAATCTGCGTACGAAGCGAATGGCCGTCCCGTCTGGTGCATCGCCGCGACGCACGACATTGGTTTCGAGCGCGACCAGCGCAACAACGGCCTCACTCACAAGATCGATCCGGCCATTGACGGCGAGCGCGAATATGTCAACGACACTCTCTCGAGCACGGGCCTCGTGGTGCAGCGCACCCATGTCACCCCGCCAGGCGCGCTCCTGACGGCCAAGACCGCTACTGGTGGCGAATTCCATTCCGACGGCCGCATCCTTGTCCTCGTCCTCAAAGACACCGCAAGCGGAGCAAACTAAGGCAGACTCGATCTGTGCCTCAGCCAGGTCCCGATCCTATGTCAGGCCGGAACGCGCTTTATTGCGTTTGCGAGGAATTGGCTAGGTACCGACAAGGTAGATTGTCGAGCGTTGTATCAGCGATCCCCTTAAGGATATCCTTTCAAAAGACCTAAACACCAATCTGCGGGTAAGCGGATAGATTACTAGCGGCTTAATTGGATGACGGAACCCATGTGCAGCTATGAGCGGTTAAAAGCATGGGGACTAGCCGCTGCTAGCTGCAAAAGATATTCCGCTGTGCTTATGGTTGACCACGCTCGCGGCACGGGTGTGCGGTGAGGCGCGTTTTTATATTCCTTCGTTCCGTTTTGCCTGGAGACCCAACACAACTCGTGTTCCTCCTTGGGGTCGTCTGTCTATTCATCGCTCCATTTTTGCGTTGGAGCCCTTGGGAGGTGATCAATATCCCGAGTAGGCTTCCATTGGTATTCGTGAATCTTGCCTTTTACGCGATCCAGTTTGCTGGGTCAGCTGGCTATTATGTCTGCTTTCGATCTGGCAGCCATCCCGTCCGTCGCCTCTTGTTGTGGGTCTGTCTGCCGGCGCTCGTGGGACTCGTCGTGCTGTGCAGCTTTTACGTCTATATCGATGCGGTAACGAGTGGCAACATCTCGCTGCGCAACTTCGGCTCAGCACTTTCAATATTATCGAAGCTCGGGCCTGGATTTCATTCCGCGCTGATCGGATTCATCCTCGTCGCAGTATTCACGTCGCGAGTAGCGCTCGGTTCTGCTTCGTTACCCCTGGCCCTGCCCGTATCCAGCGTTTCCCAATTGGATGACGGCTTTTCTTGGAACCGTCTGCACATTCTCCTTTGGTTTCTGATTGTGCAGGTCCCTCTCTTTTGGTGTAGCACCGTGGCAGTTTTTGCCCTGGTGCGTACGCACGTTATCGACAGGTTCCTGAACCACATTTGGCTTCTCCCTATGTTGCTGCACGATTTTACTTTCGTGATAATTATCGGCCTAGCGGTTTGGATTATAGGAAAAGAAGCTTGGAAAGCGGTGCGTCGTTCCGTTCGATTGCCTCAACCCGAATTTTTCGCTCTGGCTATTGCCATCCCCATTGGGGTCGAATTGATGGTTTTGCTAGGCGAATATCTCTTCGCGGGCGCGCGATTGGCCTTGCACACGTCTGGAAAGCCGGCACTTCCACAGTTCGCGCCCTACTTCGGTTCTCTGACTGCCGGATTCCTCTTGTCTGAACTCTTGCCCGCGTTTTGGGAGGAGGTCGTCTTCCGAGGGTTACTGCAACCGCGATTCATCAGCAGGTACGGTGTCCTCAGGGGGATATTCCTTGTGGGGATCGTGTTCGCGGCAATGCATTTTTGGGACGATTTTTCCCTTCGATTTACTGATGGGGCTGTACTACTGCAGGTGGGTGTGAGGTTGCTGCAGTGCGTGGCAATGAGCGGTGTGCTTGGATGGCTAACCTTGCGAACTGGTTCTGTCCTTCCTGCCGCCCTTGCCCACGGTATTTACAATTCAATCGCTGAGTCACCGGTAGGGCCACGAGTCGCAAACCTTGCCATCTTTATTCATCTTTCATGGGGTGTGCTCGCCTATGTGCTCTTTCACTACTGGCCAGTTCAGGCGGAAGTTGTTCAGGAATCTGGGGCAGCGTTTGCAGGAAATATGACTCGACCTCTGGGTCAGCCACCGGAGCAACCGACGCCAATGGACCACCCGAGCGGACCACACTCGCGAATGTTGGGTATCCTGCGACGCCCGCTTCTCGGGCCGGTGCTGTTTGGACTCTTGTACGGAGGTCTCCCTTGCGGGATCATATTCAGTCTTTTGGGCCGCGAAGTATATACTTTTGCCCACGTTCGTTTTACGATTGCACTCACACCTCTTGCCATTGTCGTCTCCACACTAAGCCCGACTCTGGGCGTGAATAGAAAGTGGCAGCACATTCTCTGGAGAGTATCCCTCACAAGTTTCGCCACATGTGTCCCCGTACCGGCCATCGTCTGCACGGCATTTGCACTGCACTGGGGAATATGGGTTGTTGAGGACATTCCTCGTATGATCACCTTCTTCGGCCTCTGGGCTATTGCAGTCATCATTCCAAGTTGGTTGCTCGCCTTCGGGTACGCGCTCTTGAAGAATCGACGATCACGCCGTGTGACGCAACCCTAGCCGCTGGACTAATGGCTGTTGTCAGTTCCCGCCGCGATTATCGGGGAACTCAGATTTCAAGGATTTAGGTGTGGCGAGTGAATCGGAATGCGGGGTTCTTTCCAAAACCTGTTGTCGGTAACGCCGTTCTATAGAGGCGCGTGGTGTTAGGCCGCTCGCTGGGCCCTAGGCCATCGGCATCGGCAGGAGCCCAGTGCTGTGCCAGGGGCCATGCAACTTTGCATTATTGAGCTTCAAAAATCGCAATTCCAGGGGCGGGCAATTCAGGCTTTTCCCTGACACGAGAGTCGGCTTCATTGTCCGAGACCCGCGTCCAGGTCGTCGCGGATCCGCATCGGCTACAGAACCGTTCCATATCCTTGTTTGCAGCGGCGCCGTCCGATTCAACGCCGCTCGCATCAACCGTCTCGCGGACTCTGCAGCCGGTGCACTCGAACAACGTGCGGATTGTTTCTTCCTCGGATTCCGTCAAAGGCGGAAACTCGATGCCCCAGATTTCGATGTTGGCGCCTACCAGCTCCAAACCGTAGACATAGGTGCCGGATTGAGTCCCGGCCTTGCGAACGATGCGAACCTGCGCCTCCCTGTTTGTATCCTGGCGGCGAATGATCATCTCTTGGTCCGGGGCTAATTTGCGCCGCGAAACAACCATCGACCCGTGGCGGCTGAGTTCGACAGTATTCGTCTGCTCGGAGAAGACCTTGCCTTCCAGATCGCTTCCAATCAGAACAACGCCGATCTGTTTTTGAATTCGCGAACTTCGGCGGGAGAGCGTGGGACGAATTACGGATACACTCTGAGAGGCCGATGGACTGTTTGAAGAGAATTCGGAGTTCGCATTGGAAGTTCCTGATTTCGTTCTACCGGCTTGATCAACCCTGTCTCCGGCTCGTCTCTTTGCTTTCTGGGCGTAGAGCCGCTCGTCGGCTCGTTTGATCATGGCCTCGGGCGTCTCGTTGCCCTGGTATTGAGCTACTCCATAGGAAAAGGAGACAGGGATCTGCTCGCCGTCCAGCGACAATACGATCGAACCCATACGTGACAAGATCACCTTGATCTTGTCTTGCGTGCACTCCGGCAGAATCACCAGGAACTCATCGCCTCCTGTGCGGATGGGCACATCGCAGGCGCGTAAGGCTCTTTGCAGGCGGCGAGAAAATTCTTTCAGCGCTAGGTCGCCCGCGTTGTGGCCATAATTGTCGTTTATCTCCTTGAACCGGTCGAAATCGAGCGCGAGCAGGAGCAAAGGATCATCCGATTTCTCGGCCCGCGCGATTTCTTCCTTCAGCCGGGTTTCACCGAAGCGCCGGTTGTATAGCCCGGTGAGCGGGTCGCGAATCGACAATCCGTAAAATTGTTCGCCTCTCACGCGGTTCTTTGTGGCGGCGTCCGTCTGTTCGATCAAGCCCTGGCGAAGCCGTTGGAGGAGGCGGCGCAGATGATAGAGCGCAAACACACTCGCAATCAAAACTACGCCAAGCAATTCGCGAACTACACTGCTTGCTTCCGGTTTCTGAAACGGGCTGAGATTGGCGAGCAGTGAAGGAAACGAAAGCAGGGCAATCATTCCCGGCAGGAGCAGGATTATGGCGACACTGCTCCACAGGTGCCAGGAAGTGATTCCATCGAGAAGCTGCAGACTGTGCTGGAATTCTTCGCGTCTGGCCGCTTCCGATCCGCGTTGATTGGATATCATCATGACTGAGCGCTATCGTCGGGAATATTGCAAAATGATTGGAACGCCGGCATCGTATGCGTCGAAGCATTCACTGCGGGGCTGCCTATGCGCAGCAACCGCACGGCGATGCCGTACTCGCAAGACGGTAATTCTTCGATCCGCACAACCTCGCCCAGATACTCGAAGTTGAAACAGCCAAAAGCGGGTATCACGTACAACTGCATCCCTTCGCGATAAGATCCGCTCCGGTTCGTGATGAAGTAGAACCCGATGTGGCTGAAATTGGTCATCGTCCGCACTTCTTCAAAGTGAGCGTCTCTCGTCTCGGCCGGCTGCACGTAAACGGGGCGAGGCGTTCGAGTGCGGGGCACGCGACGCCGCTCCGCCTTACTTTCCAGCGAATCTTGGGTTTCCTCTGCAAAACGCCCGTGCTGCAACTCATTCATGGCCAGTCTCACCTGAATTCAGTCTTCGACGCTAAGGATCGTATGAGCCTCAATTTCACCCATATTCAGTGGGTTCCACGGAAATCGCCGCTATCCGTTGAACCACGAACAAGGGTATCGCCCCGTTCAACCTGACGTCCATAGAGCGACGGTACTGCGCTGCATGCCCCAAAAGTTTTTTTTGGAGTGGAAGCTGACCCACGACCCTTGGTCCAAGTCCCGGGGAGCAGACTTTTCAGAGGGCGCCAGCTAAGTTATTCATTTTAAGGTAGTTGAAATATTTACTTCCTTCGCCGCCTTTTTGGGGGAGACCGGTCAGTTTTTTCTTGGAAAGGGGCCACCCGCAATGAGGGATCGGGGCCAGATGTCCGGGCAAACCTCTCTTATAGGAGCAGGCAAAGCACGCTGTACGATTGTCACTAAGGATTTTCTACGCAAGCACTTACCGGTACTTCGGCATTCATTGCCGCGGACTAGCCTCTATTTGCGCACGTAGGGGCTCCCTACACTCA
>Ga0210409_10001258_pt1 | contig 33975 bp, 31 predicted proteins | sample IncBWH17MmetaG_FD_161649 | JGI IMG/M metagenome (GOLD analysis project Ga0210409, IMG submission 161649) | Forest soil microbial communities from Barre Woods Harvard Forest LTER site, Petersham, Massachusetts, United States - Inc-BW-H-17-M | ecosystem: Environmental > Terrestrial > Soil >... | reverse complement strand
AGGCCGAACGCCGCTCCCGACGCTGAGACGGCGAGCGCCCGAGTGAGGACCTCTCGGCGAAGGCGCTCCGGCGTAGCACCGAGCGCCATGCGTACGCCGATATCGCGCGTTTGCTCGCGGACCAGGGACGCCATCACGCCGTAGAGCCCTACCGCTGCCAACAGCAGAGCGGTGAGTCCGAAGGCCGACAACAGTGTCGCACTCAAGCGCGGTCGCGCCAATGGCTGCGCGAGGTAGTCGTCCATGCTCTGGACGCGCCAGACGGTCACGTCTGGGTACACATCGGCCACGACGCGTCGGATGGCCGGCGCCAACCCGACGACGTTCGTTGCGGTGCGCAACGCGATGAGGCCCTGCCAATAGAAGGTTTGGCGCCACGACAGAAATACGGTCGGCGTGGCCTCCGACAGCGAACGGTAGCGGATATCGGCGGCGATACCGACGACCGTGCACCAAGGCTGCTTGCTATGTGCGAGCCGCAGCCGTTTGCCGATCGGATCCTGACCGGGCCAGAAGAGGCGAGCGGCGGCTTCGCTGACGACGGCGACGTGCGGCGCGTTACCCTGATCTGTTGCGAGAAAGCCCCGCCCGCGGCGCACAGCTATGCCCAAGGTTCTGAAGTAATCCGCGTTCCCAATTTCGATAGGGACCATTGGATTGGCGACCGCCTGGGCCGGAGACTGGCCTTCGATCTCCCACACGCCGGACACATATATGCCACTGAATGGTGGTCCGACGAGTGGCGTCGCAGACTTCACGCCCGGAATCGCTGCCAGACGCGGCGCCAGCGCATCGTACACGGCGAAGCCATGCGAGACCGTGTCCCAATGACTGTCGGGAATCGTCAGCTCAGCGAACGCGAGATGCTCGGGCGCGTATCCCAAGCGCAGTGTCTCGAGTTGCCGCAGGCTTCTGGTGAGGAGCCCCGCGCCCGCCAACATGATGAGCGCGAGCGCGACCTGCGAGGCGACGAGCAGTTGACGTGTGCGCCGTTGCTGTCGCGTCGAGACGCCCGCCCGGGTGTCCAGGCGAAGGGCCGATACGGCATTCCGGTGCACGGCCGTCAGTGCCGGCGCGATCCCGAACAGGAGCACGGTCACGAGTGTGACGCCGGCAGCCGTCCCGAGAGGCGACCCGCCCATCTGTACGACGTCGAGTCCCGGAAGTTGCGGCGGCGCGGCCGCGATCAAGGCCCGACGCGCAGTCTCGGCGATGACGAGCCCGAGAACGGCGCCGCCCAGGCCCAAGAGGATGTTCTCGATGAGGAGCTCGCGTGCGACATCCGCGTAGGTCGCGCCCAGCGCGCGCCGCACCGCCAATTCTCGCGCGCGTCTCATGGCGCGGAGCAACAGCAGGTTGCCGGCGTTCACGCAGGCGACGAGCAACAGGAGGCCTGCGGCCGACGCGAGTACGACGAGCGAGGGTCGCGCATTGCCGACGATCGCCGTGCGCAGTGTCCGGATGTCGGCTCGGGTAATGTTGAGGCTCGCCGAGCGACGTGCGCTGATGCGCTCCATGGCCGCGAGGAACTCGGCACGGGCTGCCGCGGGAGAAGCGCCGGGCGCCAGCCGTGCGACGATGTCCACCGAATAGAAGCTCGCCTCCAAGGGAGTCCAGCAATCCGCGCCAGCTGGAAAGTCGAGCCCAGGCGGCGCCACGCCAACGATCGTGAACGTCCAACCCGTGCCCGGCTGCGTCAGGTGGTGGCCGACGATGGACGGATTGCCACCGAACTGGCGTCGCCAAGCGCCGTAGCTCAGCACCACCACGCGTGACGCGCTGTCGTCCTGCGAACCCAGTAGCCGGCCGAGAACAGGGTGAACGCCGAGCACATCGAAGAAGTTGCTTGTGACGTCAGCCTGGCCGAGATGGATCGGTTGATCGCCGTTTAGAAAGGGGAAATCGTACGCGCCCCAGTCTCCCACGCCGGCCATGTCACGCATCGTGCGACTCTCGCGGCGAGCTTCGTCCAGCTCGCGGTCGGGCATCGCCACGTCGGTTCCCGCGCGATCTAGTGTGCGCGGCAGGAGAATCCGGTCCTCATCCCTGACAGGCAGGCGGTGTAGGAGCGCGGCGTTGAACACGACCCACATCGCGGTGGCCATGCCGATGCCCAGACCCAGAACGAGAACCGCCGTCACCGTGAACGTTGCGTTGCGGCGCAACCCACGTAAGGCGACCCGCACATCCCGCACTAGTCGGTCCATACGCTGTCGCCTCGCTTCAGGTAGTCCTTCTGGCTTCGCAGTACCTGGATCCTATCGCGAGCGCCCAGGTCGGGCAGCCCCACTTGCGCGAACTAGTCCGAGCCCTTGCTGCTGCCGTCAGGTACCTCATGACGCGACTAGAGTTCCTTGCGCGATGGCGCACCCGACGCGGCGAGCTAGCTCAGCTAGTGGTGTTGGTCGATGGCCCGGCGTTGATAGATCGACTGCTGTCCGATGTCGCCGATGTGTTCGACGATTAGGGCGAGGTCGATCTCACGCTGACCGACGCCGCCGCACGCTCAAACGTCAAACGAGACGTCGGCCGCGTCCTGCCACCGGTTCGCTCGCTCTAACGTAGCCCGGTGAGCCACTCCAAACGCCGCCTCGACTCCGGTCAACGCCTGACCGCACGCCGGGCGATCGGGCAAGTTGAGGCGAGATTGCGCGAGTTTGCCGGCTCGGGATGCCGTTGGAGTCGGAGCGGGTGCCCTTGGAAGACGAACTGTTCGGCAGCCAGCCTCCCCAGCCTAACTCACTAGCGCAGTTAGGATTGGAAACTGGGGCGGCTGGATTTGAACCAGCGATCTCCCGGTTAACAGTCTCTCGCTAAGGCACTTATCAACCTACATTTTGCCGTACTCGCCTTGGAAACCGGGCGTCGGTGCCAGCATTTCCCGGAATGCATGCCCAGCATATGCAACAGCGACAGCGATGAACGCCCCTTGCAGCTTAGCGTTTCCAGCAAACAATCGGCCGAGCCCGAGATTCAAGGCGCTACTTGGATGTCGCGATCAGGATACCAGTGAACACCACAACCAGCGCCGTCCAGAACAGGCGAGCGAACTCACTATTCGTCTTGAATTGCTGAGCCTCAGTAGTAACCGTGTCAGGCCCCAGAATTTCACCGTTCTCGCGCAGCCAAGTGTCGAAGTGTAGCGTTTGACGCCACCAGAACAACGTTGGAACGATTGAGAGGACAAAGACCCCGAGAACGATGAACGGGCGGGTTGAAAAGTGGACTTTAGTCAGTGCGAAATTGGATGCTGCGGCGTAGCCGATGATTCCACCGTACACGAGCAGAAGTACGATGGTGCCACCGAGCCATAGGATCTTACGATGCCCCTCTTGCCAATACACCGACGGACGTGGTCGGACAGCAACGAGTTTGCGCGGCTGGCGTAAGCCAGATTCGAGGTTACCGGGCATGGGGGAACTCTCCGGACAGAATTGACCTTGGGAACACGAACTGCAGCGTTGGTCGTCGACTCCACATCCCTGCCCTTGGCACGGGGTTGTGCGTCAGCACTTGGCGATGAGCCTAGTTACCTAGCTCGTCTTCCCATTCAGAAATCCGGCGGTGGCGGGTGAGTGTCGCACTGACTGCGAGCGAAATTCACAGCGAGCCGGATGATGCGTCGGCACAATTGCACCAGCCGAAGCAGCACGTAAGGGCACATTTCTGACAAGATCAGTCAGATTTCTGACATCGGAGTGCCTAACTCGGCGTTGGCGTCGGACCTTTGTCGTGACGCATGCGGATGTGCGCGACGGCGTGCTCTGTCGCTCGTGCTATCCTTGCCAATAGTAACTTGTGCGGTCCGGCGCGGCGCTTGGCACTGACGCAGCAACACGCGAACTTTGCGACCTGTGGACTCCCAACCAACGCAAGACTTCATGCCGATTGAGGGTCAGACTACCCTCTCCCAGCTCGCGCGCAATTTGGGCAAACTTGCCGCAGCCGCCTCCGTGCCGGACCGTCTCACTTTGCGAGTTGTGGCGTATCCGGCTGCCAACGGCCAGTGGCTGGATTTCGCGAGTGCATTGTGGCTTGGTGGATTTGGCGACCCCGCTGATCCCGAGACGTTCGCAATCCCCGGCAAATTGTACGTGGCGAACCAGAGCCGTGCTGCGACTGCCGTAGCAGATGCTGCGGCTTTGAGAAAGCTTCTCGACGACTGGGCGCCCGCTCAGCAGCGCGTCGTCCTAGGTGAGTACGACGAATCCATCAATGTGTCTCGGATGTCGAGTGCCACGCAGTGGAATGACTGGCCATGTTGGAGAGTCGAGCTATCTCGAGCCGGCACAGCGTCTGTCCACGATCCTCCGCCCCCACCAGGGCACGTCCGTATTCGCGGAACACGATACTCAAGAGACACAATTGGAGCATTCGCTGCCGCGTGGACCGGCGTACACGCCGTTGGGCATAGAAATACTCCCGACCATGCAACCCACTTGGTGATCCCCGATCGTCGAGCGAGGATCATAGACGCCAAGTGGAACGGGGGCATGCTCGAGGTCACGATAGAAGCGAATCACGGCATCGCCTACGACGTGCAGGTGGCCGTCAACGTCGGACGGGATGATTCCGCATGGGCCGAAGCTCCGGTTGTCGATTCCGTCGCCCGCATAGCCGTCTCTCGGTCCGCGGCCTCGATTCGCCTGTCACTGCTCGGGGAGGACGACTTTCGGTACGACGAGTGCTGGGAGACCCCGAGAGGCCCGAAAGGCCGTTTCGCCTTACTTGAGAGAGATCATGTACCGGCACGTACGCCCGACTTTGCTCCTCTCCCGGACCTGCCGGCTCAGGCCGCTGGCATGCACTCATTCGACAAAGAGCCACGTGCGATTCAGCGCGTGAACAACTCAACAGAGAGTGACGCGCCTGCTCATCCTGGCAGTCACGAGACGCGAGCGGCATCACGGTCCGGGACAGGAAAGGACCAGCCACTGATGTTCGACGACGGCGTGCGTCAACTGGCGCGGCGAATGTACGGCGCATCACTTCCGGAACGCACCCGACATCTCGATCGCGAGCTGCAGCGAGTTAAGGAGGAAATGGTAAAGCGAGGCATGCTGCGGTCTGGAATGACAGAGCAAAGGGTAAACGAGGTGCTGTCTGAGGAGCTCAGATCTCGTGTTCGACTGGGTTGGGATGCCGTCCAGCGAGTGATCGCCGCCGGTGGGTTGATCCCGGATAGCGCGATGGCCGAGGCGGTGGGCGAAGAACTCGGTATCATCGGGCGCCAGGCTGCTGAGACACTGTTGGCCCACATCAGGGGCCCGGTTACGCCTTGGGGCATTCATGTGGCGGCGCTTGACGGGGTTCTTGGGGAGGCATTGAACAGCGTCAAGGCGGAGGTGGATCTCGCAGTCCTCGCTGGTCGCTCTGGCACCTGGGCTAGCGTATCTGGCAGCTCGCATCCAGTATCGCAGCCGCCCGAGGTGTACGAGTACGACGTTTTCATTTCGCATGCCTCGGAAGACAAAGCGGATGCAGCCGAGCCGCTGGCTCGCGCCCTTTCCAGCGTGCTCCGGGTATGGTACGATCGCGATGTGTTAGCGATTGGCGATAGCCTAAGACAGTCCATCGACCGTGGGCTTGCGCGCTCTCGTTACGGTATCGTCATCCTATCCCCACATTTCTTCCGCAAGCATTGGCCACAGCAGGAACTCAATGGGCTGGCGACAAGGGAAGTAGGCGGCCAGAAGGTAATTCTCCCCGTATGGCACCACGTGAGTTTCGACGACGTGCGTGCCGCTTCGCCTATCTTAGCGGACCGTATAGCCGGAAGCACCGCTGACGGCATCGCGCCACTGGCTCAGGAGTTGATTGGCGTTGTGCGCGGCAAACCGTAGCGTTCGGCTTCCGACCGAAGTGCACGGGGTCGTGTAACAAGGCATCTGCTCACGCCGGGCCGACATTGTCCGAAGTGGCACCCGGTCACTTTAGACTTGACGCTTGTCCGTCGCATCACCGTGATCGGCAGGGGAGCTAATCACTCCCGTCGTTCGCAACGCCGACGGCGCAGGAAGGTGCTATCACAGGCACTGCGGGCGGATGTGATCTGCCCGACAACGAACGGGACATCCGCCGCCAGGCATCGAGACGAACAGCGCACGCCGCTCGTGGACGACAGCCGTCGTTCTCGCTACGCGACTCGCCGTGTGCGGCGACGCGGTGCGGCCGGTCCGATGAGCGACTCCAATGGGATTCCGAGCCCCGCGTGCAGTTTCCGAATCATCGTCAGCGTCAGCGCCCGCTTCCCTGTCAACACTTCTGAGACGCGCCCACGCCCGCCAAGGTAGGGCTCTAAGTCACGCCGAGTGAGTCCCAGTTGCTCCATGCGAAACAGGATGGCCGCCACGGGATCCGGCAAGTCGATCGGCCACCGCTCTGCCTCATAGGCTTCGACGAGTGTGACGAGCACCTCGAGACGGTCGGCAGCTGGCGTGCCGGGCTCGGCCTTCCACAGGCGTTCGATCGCCAGCAGCGCGCCATCGTAGTCCGCCTCGGTCTTGATCGGTTTTACTGTCATCGCCCCATCTCCATCAAATCGTCTGGACGTCAATCGCGTCATACTGCTCATGCGTCCCCACGAACCGGACATACACCGTGTGCGACACGTACCGGATCCATACCACGATGCGATACTTATTGCCGACCACGTTGAATACGATACGGCCATCCTGCAACACGCTCGCCGAGCGGTACTGTGCTTTGACGTCTGCCGGAGTCCGCCACGTCGCCCGACTCACCTCGCGGAACCACGCCTGCAGTGGCTGCCGAGCATCCGCATAGCGCGGACTACTCTCCCAAAATTGCCGGATGGTTCGCTTCGCGATGATGCGCACAGGGAAATCTATCGCGCTCCCATGGTGGGAGCAAGCGCCGGGTCAGCGTCGATTCGAAGAAGTGGCGACGATGCGCCCGCAGAATGCGACCGTATATACGACATTGGGGGCCGTTTGAACGGCCCCCATATGTACTTGGTTCGAATTCACTGGGGCGGCTGGATTTGAACCAGCGATCTCCCGGTTAACAGTCTCGCGGTACAACACACATAAACCGACATTTTGCTGCTTTTTCAGACGGATCCGAGCGTCGGTGCCGGAGTCTTGTCCAATGCAAGCCGGAACATGCCGCTAGTCACGCATCGTAAGCCGTCATGTTCGTCACAGCGGATACGGTTCCCATTTCCTGCTACCGGCCCATTCTCTCGGGCTATACCACCGCCGGTCCTTGAACTCAGGAATCGTTCTCAACGCATCATCGATGCTCCCTCCCGCCCAATCCAGCAGGGGCGCGCCCTCGCGGGTAATTGTGACGCACCATCGAGCAGTCCCGTCGTCGGCAGAACTCACCGCGACGTCGTTTCCCGGTACCGATGACGTCCAGCTGTAGCTGAACGAGATCACGTCCCCTGCGGCCGGAGCTTCCGGCGTTGAGACCGTTAGGTGAGGCGTGACCGCAGCGAGCGCAGTCGCAACCCTCTCGCCAACGCCAATCAATCGAGATTTCGTGTCCGCTGGATGTGCGGCGTCCGAGAAAGTCACGATTGAAAGCGGCTCGACGCTCTGTGCGCGCGTCGAAGAATCGCATTGGCTGACTAGGTGAAGACGAGCCAGTCGGCGAAGTACGTCCGGATCCGACCCACCATACCGCAAGGCCCCCACGCAGCAGACAGCCACCGCAGATATCGCGCGATACGTGTCCTCGGCATCCGCAGGCTGCCGGTAGAAGAAACAACTTTGATGGACGTCGTCGAATCGAATCAGGCTCGGTGCCTCAGCTTCCGGCGCGCCACAGGCTGTGCACTGGTCGGCCTGGACGTAGAAGGGACCCTCGACATTCGCGGGTGTTCGCGGTAGCTGCTTCATGCTAGAAAGTTACTTGCCCTATCGACCGGTCGATCGTGCGCCCCGCGCTTATCAGGCGCGTCTGACTGGCCCGTCAACTCCGACATTGCACCGCATTTCCCTCTGACAGCCCGGCAATCCGCCACATTCCGAGCGACGCGATGTCGGAGCTTGCCGGACCAATTTGACACGAGATTTGACACCGGCGGGCTCAACCTTAGCATTTGAACTTGAGAACCCCGGCGACCTAGCGTATCCGACCTGGCCATCCCTAACTGAGCGCCCCTATGCCCGTTCGCGACACGCTCATGCAGCTATTTGATCTGCCGATCCTAGAGCACCGTTTTGCAGGGCATCAACGAGATTACCTCATTGTCGCGGAGCTGGGGGGCGATACCGCGGCTCGTGGACTGTATCTCTATACGTTCACGCACTGTCCATATGCTCGGCTCACTACGAGCGTGACAGATGCAATATGGCAACGGTCCTGGGCGGACGAATTGCTTGACTACGACGAGGCAAATCGGAACGGCCCGCCAGACGCGTACGTTTGGGGTGTGAACTGGTCAATGGCTTATCCCGGTCCGATGTACGTCGAAGACTCGGCGCTGGCTGCGTCGTGGTCTGCGCGCCTCCGGCATCAGATGCACGAAGCGACGGTCGACACGGAAGCCTATTCGCTCCAGCTCGTGTTCCACGACATCACCGTGCGCAAGATCAGCGACCATGTGGCGGTTTATGACAGAGCCGTCATTCCTCTTGGACCCTGAGGAGCTCGTAGTCCTTGCACGCGTGAGGAGACGTTGCCTATGAGGCAGCTTCACCCGGACAACCTGCCCGAGCATCCCACGCCGGACGAGAAGGCGGAGCTCGTCCAGTTATTCGGCATGGCCAGCATGTTTCCCGAAGACGCCATGCCGCCAGGCGTCCGAGATCTGATGCGCCAGATGGCGGTCAAACTGCGTGTTATCTGGGCGGGTGAGCCACTGCCCACCGCGATCGCGGCCCTCGTCGGTCGATTTGATCCGGAGTAAGAGTCGATACCGTCAGGGGCATCGCACGCATAGCCGGAACCGCTACCCATAAGTCGCCCACACCTGCAAATAGCATTTACACGATCGACGAACGCGACCACGTCGCGGCCTGGAGCGAGATCCCACCTCAGTCTCCACAACTCCGGCATCGCGTCGCTTTTCACTCTGACAGCCCGGCAATCCGATGCATTCCGGGCGACGCGATGTCGGACGTTGCCGGTCCAATTCGACACCAATTTGACACCAACGAACTCAGCCATCAGTCGACCGATGGCGCCGTAGAAACGCCTCGACCGACGCGGGCAAGAGCAAGTTGTCTGCGATACTCGCAATCTCCTCCGCGTCCCGCCACTGCACCTCCAGCTCGCGCAGCTCTCCCTCCATGGCTCGCCGCTCAGATTCGTCGTTCGCGGCCATCTCGAGCGCCAAGCGCTCATCTCGCGGGAGTTCTCGCAGGAGACGGGCACCATTTGGTCGCCCGCTCGCTGCCGCGGCGCTTGCGAATAGCAACCTGGGAGATCCTGCATAGTCCAGTCGGGCAACGGCGCGCTCGACGATCTTATCTCGTCCGCCCCCGGCATTAATTTGCGCCAGAACCTGTCTCGCTAACGTGACGGCATGGGGGCCACTCGTTTCGATGCGTCCCGTTGCCTGCCACCGATCCTCCTCGGTCAGCGAAAACCTGATGGAAAGCAACCAGGGATCGCCCTGCCACCGACCGTTCACGATCAGCGCGTCGTTCCAGTACACATGCCGCACGCCCGGCACGCCGAGGTGATCGAGTTTCAAGCGAAAGGGCCGAAGAAGGCGGAATGGCCGCCAAGGATCCTCGGCGAATGCGAAGCGCGACATCAGCATCGACGGAATTGCGGTGGCACCTACCGCCAGCAGGTCCGTGCCTGGCAAGAGACTCTTCACCGCCCAAAAGGCGGCGAACGAGAGCGGGAGACCGATCACACCGGCCGCCACGCGCTGCCGCCATCGCTGTACGAGCCGACCGCCGTAGCGCCACGTCGCCATTTCGGGCCGCGAAGGGCGGCCTATTCTCACGAGACTCAACCCTTCGGGCAATTGGCAAAGCCCGATCTGTCCTGTGCTCGCACGGGTCTTCGCCGAGCGAAACTGCCGCTCGCAGTCCTCCACCGCTTCCCAACGTTCCTCGAGCGGCGTCAGGTTCCACCGAGAGCACGTGGGGCAGACGACCCACAAGCGTCCCTTCCTCGCGTCAAACGCTAACCGGCTTCCCACCGGAAAGCGTTCGATAACTTCATTGTTCCCCAGTGACGCGTGGCAGAAAATGCAGGTCGAGTACACTCGTTCGAATATGAGTGCACTGAGGCAGGGCTTACCAGCGACCCCCCGAACCCCACGCGGTCAGGGGAGACGACATTCTATGCGTAAGATGGCGGTTTGTCAGGAGATAGCCGGGCGTCGGTGCCGGACGCTGAAACGCGGAATGCCGGGGTAAGTCGGAAGAAACGCGGAATGGCAAGGATCACGATCAAGCTCTCGGATCGCTGTCGTCATCAGGATGCTGGTTCGTCAGTGAGAACTCGCGGTACAGCGGCACTCGTCCTTGCGGTATCGTCCGGCCGAGTCAAAAGACGTATCCCGTTCGACAGTTTGACACTGGGGCCGACCCCCGAAGGATCGCGCACAGCGGACGATGGATAGAGGACACCCCACGATCGGCCGGCGACGAGCCGCTCCAGACGGGCGTTCGATCTAGTCTGATTCAGGTGCGCTCGCATGAGCTGACTCGAACCAACGATCAGCAAGGCGGTGTCAGACTCCAGCACAACGGTCTCCGGTCCATCCCCGAGGTCGAGACGACCGTACCGGATCCGAGGGGCTGTGCCGTGACATCGCTGCCTTCCTCGGTTGCACCGAGGTCGAGGTCTTCGGCAGTCGCGCCCAACGCGTGGCGCCAAAAAACTCTAGTAACTTTGGCCACCCTACTCAATCGACTTAAAGAAATCTGGGCTGGAACTTGGCGGCCGGAAAAGGGAGTTACTCATGCTCAGCTACTCATTGATCGCTGGGTAGTTCGGACTGACTCGGCGAGCCAACGTGATTCTGTTGGGTCTCAACTTGATAGGGGCTGTGCTCTACGTATGGGGGTCTTCAATGGGTTGGGTGATCCCGGACTATACGGAAGCGCATGCCGTCACGGCTGAACCCTTCATCTGGGCGGCTGCTATCACGCCCGTTGTCGCCGCCGCACTGCTCATCGATGTCCCGTGGGGAGTGGTGATACTCGTGCGCAGGCAATGGAGCAGCGGGCGGCTGTATTTGCTCGTTCACTGGTTTGGCTCATCGCCATCGCGATAGACTTTGCTCACCATTGAAGCAACGCGCCGCCGCCATGCGAGGCGCCTCTGATCACCGTTGACACTTCGGGCGGGTCCGCATTGGGATCGAAGCCGGGTATTGCTCTGCATCGACATGACGGCCAGTAGCTCAGACGGTGGCAAACGCCCTTCACCGATCCGTGTGCTGCTTCACTCGATCGTCGCTGTGGGTGTCGCCGCCGTCAGTGCCGCGGAAGCGGACGTTGGTTCGCCTTCGCCAGTCGCCCGGTCGTGAACCGGGCGGTCAGCCAAGTTGAGCCGAGGTGGCGTGAGATTACCCGACTTTGCCGGCTCGGGGTGCCGTTGCAGTCGCAGCGGGTGCCCGTTAAAAGACGAAGTGTTCGGCAGCCGGCGTCGCCAGCCTAACTCACTTGCGTAGTTAGAATTACAAACTGGGGCGGCTGGATTTGAACCAGCGATCTCCCGGTTAACAGCCGGGCGCTTTGCCAGCTAAGCTACACCCCACCAATGCGGGCGAGAAATATGAACGAGAGAGCAGCCGAGCGCTATGACGCCATTGTCGTCGGGCTCGGTGCCATGGGCAGCGCTAGCGCGTTCGAGCTCGCGAGACGCGGGCAACGAGCGCTCGGTGTCGATCGGTTCGAGCCGCCGCATACCATGGGGTCGACGCACGGTAAGTCCAGGATCATTCGAGAGGCGTATTTCGAAGATCCGGATTATGTGCCGCTCGTGGCACGGGCGTTTGAGAAATGGGGGGAGATCGAGCGACTGAGTGGGCGACGCATATTCGAAAGGACCGGGGGGCTCATGTTGGGGCCGCCGCGCGGGCGGCTCGTGAGTGGAGCGCTCGCCAGTGCGCGCATGCACCAGCTCGAACATGAGACGCTCGATGCCCGGCAGGTGATGGAGAGGTTTCCGGGGGTCAGAGCGATGGCGGACATGATCGGCGTCGTCGAGGCGCGTGCAGGGGTGTTGGAGCCGGAAGTCGCTGTCACCGCGTGTGTCGAGCTGGCCAGAAAATATGGAGCCGACATCGTCACGAACGAACGCGTCGTGCGGTGGGATGACCGGGGCTCTCATATGGTCGTGACCACCGAACGTAGTGTGTATGAGGGCAAGCGGCTGGTTATTGCCGCGGGCGCGTGGACCTCACAGCTCGTCCCTGATCTCGGCGTGAAGCTGACCGTGGAGCGACAGGTCCAACACTGGGTTCGACCGACCGTGCCGACTGACCTCTTCACACCCAAGCGATTTCCCGTCGTCATCTGCGAGTACGCGCCTGGGCGATTCTGGTACAGCATTCCCGACCGAGGGGAAGGCGTCAAGATCGCCATCCACCACGAAGGCGCGATCGTCGAACCGGAGCGCGTGCAGCGCACGGTCGGCGAGGAAGAGATCGCGTATGTGCGAGCGCTGCTCAGGACCTATATGCCGGCAGCGGATGGGCCCGTGATCGAGTCGTCGGTGTGCCTCTATACGAATACGCCCGACGAGCGGTTCCTGATCGAGACACATCCCGCGCACCCGAACGTCGAGATCGTGAGTGCGTGCTCAGGACATGGGTTCAAATTCGCCAGCGCGATCGGGGAGATCGTGGCCGAGCGCGTCAGCGCAGGTAGTGGGCGCCCGACACTGTTAGAAATTCCGGGAACGCGGAGCTCGTAACCAGGTCGTCGAGAAAGACCGCCGCGTCATCCCAGCGGCCCTTGTGACCCGACTCGGCGCGGCGCGTGATCAGCTCGGCCGTGCGGATCTCGTCGTAGAGCTCCTGCGTCACGACACCGCCGCCCGCGAGACGGGCGCGATGGTGGATCCACTGCCAGAGCTGCGCCCGCGCGATCTCGGCCGTGGCCGTGTCTTCCATGAGGTTGTTGATGCCGACGGCACCGGAGCCGCGCATCCAGGCTTCGAGATATTGGAGTGCGACGCTGATGTTGTTGCGGACACCAGCCTCGGTCACCGTGCCGCCGGGAATGTGTACGTCGATGAGTTGTGCAGGGTCGGCGGTCGAGGCGGCAACGTTGGAGCGGGCGGTCGAACGATCGGCGAACGCCTTGAGCGCGACCGGTACGAGGTCAGGATGCGCGATCCACGTGCCGTCGAACCCATCGGCCGCCTCGCGCTGCTTGTCCTCCGTGACGCGCGTCATCGCGGTCGCGTTGATCTGAGGATCCCGCCGACTCGGAATGAATGCGGCCATCCCGCCGATCGCCTGCGCGCCCCGATGGTGGCACGTCTGGACCAGGCGCTGGGCGTAGGCGCGCATGAAGGGCACCGTCATCGTCACCTGCACACGATCGGGCAGGACGAACGCCGGGTCGACGTGAAACTTCTTGATGATCGAGAAGATGTAGTCCCAGCGACCGGCGTTGAGCGCGGCGCCATAGTCGCGAAGCTCGTAGAGAATTTCGTCCATCTCGAACGCGGCCAGAATCGTCTCGATCAAGATCGTCACCCGAATCGAGCCGGCCTTGATCCCGAGCTCGCGCTCGGCGAACGCGAACACGTCGTGCCACAACCGCGCTTCGCGATACGACTCCAGCTTCGGGACGTAAAAGTACGGGCCCGCGCCGCGCGCGATCTGCTCGCGGGCGTTGTGATAGAAGAACATGCCGAAGTCGAACAAACTCGCCGACATCGGCTGGCCATCGACCCGGACGTGGCGCTCGATCAAGTGCCAACCACGGGGACGGACCAGGAGGGCGGCGAGTTTTGGGTTGAGACGATAGACCTTGCCTTCGGGCGCGGTATAGTCGAGCGACAGGCGCACCGCATCCTGCAAGTTGGCCTGGGCCTCGACAACATTTTCCCACGTCGGCGAGAGCGAATCCTCGAGGTCGGCCATAAATCCATCGGCGCCCGAGTTGAGCGCATTGATCATCATCTTGCGCTCGGCCGGACCCGTGATCTCGATACGGCGCGCGGCGAGCGATGGCGCCGGCGGGGCGACGCGCCAGTCGGCAGAGCGAATCTGCGCCGTCTCCGGTAAAGACCGCGGACGCTCGCCGGCGTCCAGCCGATGTTGGCGGGCGGTGCGCGCGTCCAAGATCGCCTGCCGCTGGGCACCGAATTCCCGCTGGAGACGGGCGACGAATGCGAGCGCGTCCGCCGTCAGGACGCGGTCAGCGCCCGGCGCGGTACGCGTGACTTCGATATCGTGATTGATCGCGTCTTTCGCCATGCCGGAAAAAGTATATTAGCCTGCGTGCCCTCCCGCCGAACTCTGACGCTCACCCTCGCGATGGAGGCGACTGTTTGCAACCGTAAGGTCCCGCCGCACAACAAGATGGTGCGCGAGCGCTACGATCGGCTCGCGAGACAGTATGACGAGCGGTGGGCTGACTACATCGGATCCAGCCTGCGGCATACGCTGGAGAAGCTGAATGCCGCTCCCGGAGAGATCATCCTCGACGTCGGGTGTGGTACCGGCGCGCTCCAGAAGCAGCTCGGGGATACCGTGGTTGGGGTCGATCTCTCGGAAGGGATGCTGCGGCACGCGGCCGGCGCACGAGCAGCGACGGACGCGATGCGGCTGCCGTTTCGCGACCACGCGTTCGACATCGTGGCGTCAACGAGCTCGCTGCATTATTGGGCCGAACCACTGCAGACGTTGCGGGAGATCAGGCGCGTGATCAGGCCCAACGGCCGGCTGGTTCTCACCGATTGGTGCGACGACTATCTCGCTTGTCGCATCTGCGATCGGCTGCTTCGGATCGGGCGCGGGAGTGGGTACGTACGCGCGTACAGCGGGCGCGAGCTGCGGCAGCTCATCGAGAGCGCCGGTTACGCCAGCGTCACCGTCGAGCGCTACAAGATTGGGTGGCTCTGGGGACTTATGACCGCGGTGGCGACGGTGTGAACGGGACATCCTGCGGCTGAGCCGGCGCGATCATGATGTGCGCCCACGGCTTTCCCGGATACATGAGCCATGGGCCGCCGTCCTTGAGCGGCTGCACGGTGAGTCCGGTGCTGGCCGGCGTCGCGTACGGCATGTACACGATGTAGAGATAGCGCGCGTTCTTGACACCCGAATCGCTCACCTGATCTCTGGGCGCTCCGTACTGGTAGAGTGCCGTCGGGGTCTTCGGCATCGCGAGCTTGCCCGCGCGAATCTCGTGCGCGCGGATCGAGTCGGCGGAATCAGAGGAGAGACCCTTGGCACGGAGCTCACGGCCGCGGGCCATGAATGGCTCTAGTGCCTTGAAATAGCATGCGACGTGGAAGTTCTTGCGCCGCGCGTCATCGGCGAGGCAGATCAAGTCGTTCGTGCCCTTGCGCAGGGTGACCAATTTGCCCGTGCTGTCGTAGCCCAGCACCGTTGCGTCCGCGCGCAACGAAGACGGCGCTGGGCTCACCGCCTCGGCGATCTGCACCGCCGGCGATTGCGCGCGGGCGGACAGCGACAGTGACAGTGACAAGAACGCGCTAAGCGCGCACCAACTTCTTATATGCGATCCTATGCGGCTGATCGGCATCTGTGCCCTTCCGCTTGTGCAAGTCTTCGGAATATGCGCGGTAGTTGCCCTCGAACCAGACAGCCTCGCTGTTGCCCTCGAAGGCGAGGATATGCGTCGCAATGCGGTCCAGGAACCAACGATCGTGGGAAATCACCACGGCGCAGCCCGCGAAATCCAAGAGGGCCTCTTCGAGCGCACGCAACGTGTCGACGTCGAGGTCGTTCGTCGGCTCGTCTAGCAGCAACAGGTTGCCGCCCGACTTGAGCAGCTTCGACAGGTGCAGGCGATTTCGTTCCCCTCCGGAAAGATCAGCTACTTTTTTTTGTTGATCTGCTCCCCGGAAGTTGAAGCTCGCCAGATACGCTCGCGAGTTCAGTTCCCGCTTTCCTACCATTATCGTGTCGCTGCCACCACTCACTTCCTGATAGACGGTGTTGGCGCCATTCAGTTCGCGACTCTGATCGACATACGCTAACGCTACAGTCTCGCCGACCGTCAGCGTGCCGCTGTCGGCAGCTTCCTGGCCTACGATCATCCGAAATAGCGTCGTCTTACCCGCGCCATTGGGGCCGATGACGCCGACAATGCCTCCACGAGGGAGGCTGAAGGAAAGGTTTTCGAACAGGAGGGTATCGCCGAAGCTCTTCTTCAGATCCTTCGCGATCACGACATCGTTACCCAGGCGCGGGGGAGGTGGGATCACGATTTCGTTTTGCAGTACGCGCTCGGCCGTGTCGGCCTTCTCCAACTCCTCGTATCGCTGCACGCGAGCCTTGGATTTCGCCTGGCGCGCGCGGGGCGCCATCCGGACCCATTCCAGCTCGCGCTCGAGCGTCCGCTGGCGGGCCGAAGCTTGCTTTTCTTCCTGGGCGAGTCGCGTACGCTTCTGGTCGAGCCACGCGGTATAGTTGCCCTCGTACGGGATCCCGTGACCGCGATCCACCTCGAGGATCCAGCCGGCGACGTTGTCCAGGAAATACCGATCGTGGGTGACCGCGACCACCGTCCCCGGGAACTCGGCCAAGTGCCGCTCCAACCACGCCACGCTCTCGGCGTCGAGATGGTTCGTCGGCTCGTCGAGCAGGAGCATGTCAGGTTCTTCCAAGAGCACCCGACACAGCGCGACCCGCCGGCGCTCGCCACCCGACAAACGGGACACGTCCGCGTCGCCCGGCGGCAGACGGAGCGCATCCATGGCGATCTCGATATGGCGATCGAGCTCCCAGGCGTTCACCGCGTCGATCCGCTCCTGGACCTTGGCCTGCTCATCGAGGAGCTTCTGCATGGCATCGTCCGACATGGGCTCGGCGAACTTGGCCGAGATCTCCTCGAAGCGCGTGAGCAACGCGCGCGTGGACCGGACGGCTTCCTCGACGTTGCCACGCACGTCTTTCGACGCATCGAGCCGCGGCTCCTGGGGCAAGAAGCCGATCCGCGTTCCCGCGTGCGGCCATGCCTCCCCCTGGAAGTCCTGGTCGACGCCCGCCATGATCTTGAGCAGCGACGATTTGCCGGCGCCGTTCGCGCCGAGGACGCCGATCTTGGCGCCAGGGTAGAAACTGAGATAAATGTCGCGCAGGATCTCCCGCGACGGCGGGACGACTTTGCGCAGACCCTTCATGACGTAAATGAATTGGGGAGCCACGAAGCAAAGTTTAACCGGGCTGACCATGGGCGCGCTCGCCTTCGGCCTCGTCATGCTCGGGACCCGGCCGCCCGGACCCGGGCTCTATGGCGACTCGGCCGGATACATGGGGGCGGCCGAGTCGCTGACGCGACACGGGTCCTTGCGCGTCCCGTTCGCGCCGTACGTGAGCGCGGATAGCACCAGTCCGTTGGCCCAGTGGCCGCCAGGGTTCCCGGTGTTGATCGCGGGGCCGATGCTCAGTGGCGTTTCCGCAACGACCTCGGTGCGGCTCGTCGTCGCCGCTTCGGCCGCAGCCACGGTGATCCTGACCATGCTGCTCATCGGGCCGACCTTCGGCCTCGCGTGGGGGCTCGTGGCGACGCTCGTCGTTGGGCTCACCGCATCGGTCGTCGCCGTGCACCTCGACGCGTTGAGCGAGCCGCCATTTATCACCGCGGTCATCGCTACTCTGTTGCTCATGGCTACGCGGCCCCAGCGGCCTCTCGGATACGGCATCGCCGGGGCGATCGCGTTGCTGCTGCGATACGTTGGGCTCGGCGTGGTTGCGGCGTGCGCGGTGTGGGCCGCCCAGCAGCCGGCCGCTTCGCTGGGTGTTCGCATCCGGCGCGGATTGCTGGCCGCGGCGCCTGGGGTGCTCGCCTATGTCGCTTGGGCTGTTGTGGTCAGCAAGAGCGGGGGGACTGTTCGGCGGCTGCATTTCGATCACTACCCAATGCTGACACTGCGGCAATTTTTTGGCGCGACGTTGTCTTGGCTGGGGCCAGATCCCGTTGGTGTCACGGTGGGGGCGGCGCGATTCGCTCGGGCGGCGCTCAAGGGCGCGCTATTGGTTGGGATCGGGTGGGTCGTGATTCGCGAGTGGGACAATCACATCGTCCGCGCTAGCGTGCTGCTCGGCGCTGCTTGCGGCGGGTTATTGCTCGTCGCCGAGTTGCTTCAGGGCAACGTCGAGCTCTCCGATCGGATGTTCTCGCCCGTGCACGCCGTGCTGGATCTCGGCATCATCGCGGCCTTGGCGTCGTGGTGGCAATGGAGCAGACGCCACACGATTGCCCTCGCCGCCCTGGGCATCTGGGGGCTCGCGTCGGTGAGGGCGCTCGCGGCACTGGTACACGTAGCGCGAACCGATGGGTTCTACCACGCACGCCTAGAGGTCGTCGAGAGTCCCCTCTGGCGCTGGGTGCGCGACTCGGCGACCTCGCTGCCCGTCGCGCTCTATTCGAACGACGTCGCCGACATATACTTCACGACGCACCGCCCGTCGCGCGCCATGCCTTGGATCGTCGATGCCGACACAGCACGCGCGCTGGAGTCGGCCCTCGGTCGACAGCCGTCGCTCGTCATCTGGGCGGCGGGATATACAGAGAGCGTCATCTTTCCGGAGCTACGGCCGATCGCGGCCACGCCGGAGCGATTGGAGGCGCTGCTGCCACTCAGGCGACGAGCGGTTTTCCCCGAGGGGATCGTATGGGAATACGCCGGACACTTGCGCTGATCGGCCTCGTGGCGAATGCGGCGGGTGCGCAAGGCATCGCCGTCGGGCATCACGCGCCAAGTGCCGCGGTCACGACGCTCGACGGGAAAGCGACCGACATCAAGGAATTTCTTGGGCGCACGCCGACCGTCATCGAGTTTTGGGCGAGATGGTGCGGCAACTGTCGAGAGTTGGCGCCGGCGCTGCATGCGGCGGCCGAGAAGTATCGCGGACGGGTCACGTTCGTGACGGTCGCTGTGGCGGTGGACGAAACGCCAGCAGACGTCGCGACGTTTGTGCGCGAGCATGACATCGCGGGGACGGTCTTATTCGACGGGACAGGAGCGGCGGTCGATGCGTATGACGTCCCTGGGACATCGTACCTGCTCGTCGCCGACCGGCACGGGAACATTGTGTATACCGGTGGCGGAGGGGCGCAGGACGTCGACGCAGCGGTGCGCAAGGCGCTCGAGTGACGTTCGACGGGTGCGCGGATCGGTATGAGGAAGAGCTCGCGCGCGGGCTTTCCGTTACCGGCGAAGGGATGGCGTACTATGCGCGAGAGCGGGTCGACTGGGTCAAGCGGTTGGTCGAGCGGGACCGCATCCAGGTTAGGCGCGTGCTCGACTTCGGGTGCGGCGTCGGGCATGCGACTCCGTTCTTACTCGATCGGCTCGGCGCGAGCGAAGTCGTGGGCGTCGACGTCTCGAGCCGGTCGCTCGAGCGAGCGCGACAACTATATGGTTCCGATCGCGCTCGGTTTGTGTCGCCTGAAGAAGTCCGCGGTGTTTTTGATCTCGCATTCACCAATGGCGTGTTTCATCACATTTCGCCGAGTCAACGTGCGGCGGCGGTGCGATTTGTGTTTGACGCGGTGCGGCCCGGAGGGGTGTTTGCGTTTTGGGAGAACAATCCCTGGAACCCTGGCACGCGGTACATCATGAGTCGGGTCAGCTTCGATGAGGACGCGATCACGATTACGCCACCGGAAGCTCGCGCGATGCTCAGAGGCGGGGGGTTCGAGGTCTTGCGGACCCATTCGCGGTTCTACTTTCCGCGGGCGCTGGCGATGCTTCGGGGGTTGGAACCGGCGTTGGCGAGGGTTCCTCTCGGCGGTCAGTATCTCGTCTGGTGCCTTCGCGCGAGCTGAAGGATCCGCAAGTAGAAGCTCGCTAGGATCGTCTGGAGGCCTAGTACGACTAGCGTGACGCCCGGGATCACCCATCGGAGCGTAACCTCGTAGTCGAGCGGACCGAAACCGTGGGCTCGCCACTGCGCAATCGCGATCAGCAGCAACGCCGCGCCTGAGACTCCGATGAGCAAACCGATAACGAGGCCCCGCTCTAGCTCGAAGAATCCGGCCACGCGGTCGATCCGCGGATCGGGCGGCAACAGACCCTCAACGATCGCAAAGACTTTCGTGAGCACGGCAAACACGATCGACTGATAGCCAGCGATGAACCCGAGACTCGCGAACAGCAGCGTCGACACGTCGAACGTCACGCCGTTGATCCGCATCCCAGGCATCGCGACGACGTAACCGAGCAGGCCGAGCAACACGAGCACGAGCCCGGGCGCCAAAAAGAGCCAGCGCGGACTGTAGATGAGATAGAAGCTGAGATGCCGCCAACCGTCGCGGAACGTGCGCAGGTGCGGCTTCCGCCCACGCCGACCATCGGGATGCAGCGTGATCGGCACCTCGCTGATCCGCGCCCGCGCGAGACTCGCCTTGATCACCATCTCGGACGCGAACTCCATCCCGGTGCACGTGAGATCGAGCCGACGATACAGGTCGACCGTGAACGCGCGGAGGCCGCAGTGCACGTCGTGGATCGGCGCCCGGAACCAGACGCGCGCCATCCAGGAGAACATGGGATTGCCCCAGAACCGGTGCAGCGGCGGCATGGCGCCCGGCAGCACGGTCCCGCCGCCGCTTTCGAGACGACATCCTTGCACCAACTCGTCACCTTCACGCAGCCGGGCGAGGAACCGGGGCAGCTCGCCGAAATCGTATGAGGCATCGGCATCGCCCATCACGACGTACTTGCCCTGCGCCGCGGCGATCCCGCCCATCAGGGCGTTGCCGTATCCTCGCTCGGTGACCGGTACGACCCGCGCTCCCGCCGTGGTCGCAATCGCCTGCGAGCCATCGTGACTCCCGTTGTCGGCGACGATGACCTCGCCCTCGACACCGTGCGCGGCGAATGCCGACCGGGCTTGGGCGACGCACGAGCCGACCGTCTCGGCCTCGTTGAGGCAGGGCATGACAACGGATACCTCGATCACGCCACGGAACCTATACTTGAGCCCGTGAGGTCGCACGCCGCGATCGTCGCCCTCATCCTGGGCGTCGTCGCCACCGCCGGCATTCTCGTGGCTCCCGAGTCCAAGTCTTGGGCGGACTCCGGTGACGTCATGTTCTACCTCGGCTCCGCCGAGACGTTTGCGCACGGCGGCGGGCTGCGGACGCCGATCGGGCCATGGGAGGGCGGCGCGGCGGACTCACTGACGGTGACGTCGCATTACCCGCCCGGGTTTGGCCTCGTGCTCGGTACCGTTATAAAGCTCGGCGCGACGCCCAATGCGGCGGCTAAACTCGTCAGGGCCGTGAGTCTGGGGATCACGGTCGGTCTGGTCGCACTGCTGGTGGGCACGCTCGTTGGCGTTGGCGCCGGGGCGCTGGCTGGGGTCATGGTCATGGTGTCGCCAATGGTCGTGTTCACGCACACGATCGTGTTCAGTGAGCCTGTGTTCACGGCGCTGTTAGTGGCGACGATTGTATTGATGGTCTTGCGACCCGATCTGCCTTTGATCTACGGCGTGGCGGCGGCACTCGCGCTCGACGTGCGGTTGATTGGTGTCGCATTGACTGGCGCCGTTACACTCTACGCCGCGGCGCAACCCGGTACGGTAGGCGAGCGGGCGAAGCGCGCCGCGCTCGCCTTCGCGCCCAGTGTCGTTGTCGAGAGCATCTGGCTTGCATACGTGGCGGCGAATCATGGCGGCGATGCCAGGCATTTGAGCTGGTATGGGCCTGCCTTGCCTCTGTTCCGCAAGCTTGTCGGCATCAACCTCTGGTGGTTTTGGCCGACGCCCGGCGGCGTGACCGGGGTGTGGGTTGTCGCTATGAAGGCGATCATGGCCATCCTGTTCGTCGCCTTGATCGTCTGCGCATGGCGCCGGGCAGGACCTCAGGCGCGGCGACTGATCGTGATTATTGGGATCGTGTTTGTGCTTTACAACCTCGTGTACATCACGGACCGGCTCGTGATGGACTGGCCGAACAATTTCGAGCTGCGCAACTTCTCCGTCGTCGACGTGCTCCTTGCGATCGCGGCGGCGACGGGCGTAGGGGTATTGTGGCCGCGACACAGGGCGCTCATGATCGCGGGGCTCGTGGCGTGGAGCGGCGCGGCGGCGTATGGGAGCGGAACGTTCCTGCGCGACGCGGCGCGCGAGACGCTCGAGTACAACGCTGGCGTAAGGGCGTCGGCGCTCCTGTCCTGGGTGAGCGCGGACCCGTATCACCGCGAGATCTACACGAACTGGAACGCGCGCGTGTGGCGCGCGACAGACCGGCGCACGAGGAATCTGCCCATGGTGTTCAATGCTGACACTATTCGGGCCCTCGGCGCGGCCATGGCGCGCACGCATGGCGTCATGATCGGTTGGCCATCGAGACTCCCCACCTTCTCACTGCGCCCCGAGGAGATGGGCCAGTACGCGACGCCTGACACGATCGCCGCGATCCTGCACTTACCCGCGCTCGTCCGCACGCGCGAGGGGACCGTCTGGGGGCCGCCGCCCTAGCGGAAGCTCGAACAACGGCTGGGGGGGCATCGGGTCGTCGGTGGCCGAGACGATCAGGGTGGTGAACTGCGCGGGTTCGTCGATCCGAATGGAGAGCAGCTCGCGTTCGCGCTCGCGCGTGAGCGTCGGGTAGAAGCTCAGCGTCACGTGCGGCGTGAACGTGAAACGGGCGCGGGCGAACACGAGGCCGCTCCGCGCGATGCGGTCGTGGAGCTCGCGAAGCGGGCCGTGCGGGTCGAGTGGCAGGGTTACGATCTCGGTTTGCATGAATCGCTTTGGCGGGCCAAAGGGGAGCGAGAGCGGCTGGGTCGCGCTCGCCACCCGCGCCATGGCCGCGCGGACCTCCTCGATGGGCACGGACCCGAGGATCGGACCGACACCGGAGGAGCCCGCCAGCGTCAGGTGCGGGGCGTGCATCGCGGCGAACTTGGGGTCGTAGCGCTGCTGAATGTCGCGAATACGACCAGCGGCCGGGCCTTCGACCCGCGTGAAGACAAACAAACCATTCGGCACGCGTGCACTCTTGCCTCTTCGTGCACCGGGACGCAAGCTCCGGTGTGCTTACCGAACAAGAGCGAGCCGCGCTGATAGCGCTCCGCAGGGAGCTGCATCGGTTCCCGGAGCTATCGTGGCGCGAAAAAGAAACTGCGGAACGGATCGAGCGTGCGTTGCGGCAGCTCGGCGTGAGCGACGTCGAGCGCGTCTGCGAGACCGGGCTGATCGCCCGAATTCCCGGCTCGAGTGGCGGCGCCCAGACCGCCGTGCGCGGGGACATCGATGCGCTGCCTATTGAGGAGGCGACGGGGCTCCCGTACACGTCGGAGCGTAAGGGCGTCATGCACGCCTGCGGGCACGACATCCACGCCACGTGGGCCGTCGGCGCCGCCGTGTTGCTCGCCAAGCAGCAAGCGGCCGGAGATGTCACCGTCGTGTTTCAGCCGGCCGAGGAAGTCGGCGAGGGCGCGCGCGCCATGATCGCGAGCGGCGCGCTCGAAGGCGTGCGGGCGATATTCGGCGGGCACGTGGATCGGCGATTCCAGGTGGGCGAGGTCGTCGCCGACGCGGGACCGCTCGCGGCGTCGGCCGACACGTTCGAGATCGTGCTGACCGGACGCGGAGCGCACGGGGCTCGCCCCCACGAGTCGGCCGACCCTATCGTCGGCGCGGCGGCGTTGGTGACGGCACTGCAGACAATTGTCTCGCGGCGGTTGTCGCCGGCGGCGCCCGGAGTCGTCACGGTCGGGACGATTCAGGCCGGGACCGCGCCCAACATCATTCCCGAAACCGCGACGCTCACGGGGACCGTTCGCGCGACGGACCCGGACACCCGCTCGTTGCTCAATGGTGAGGTGGAGAGACTGGCGCGAGAAATTGCTGGGGCGTATCGGCTCACCGCGAACGTGAAGCTGAATCACGGCACCCCCCCTCTCGTCAATCCCGTCGACGCCGCCGCTTGGGCGCGCGAAGCGGCCGTCCGCGTGCTCGGCCCGCAGGCCGTCGTCCCCCTCGGCACGACGAACATGGGCGGCGAGGACTTCGCCGTGTATCTCGAGCACATCCCCGGCGCGTTCTTACGGATCGGCGCGCGCGAGCCCGGCGGCGAGCGACATGCGGCGCACTCGCCGCGGTTCTATGCGGCCGAGGATAGCATCTTCGTCGGCGCGACGGTGCTGGCCGAGGCCGCGCGGGTCGCCAGCGCGGCCATCACGGCACGCGAAGAAATCACGAGGACGAAGTCCGAGTGATTTCTTTGGAGTGATCGAGGTCGGACAGGAACATCGCCTCGGCCTGGGCGCCGAGCGCGGCATCTTCGATGACGGCGTCGAGCTCGAAGTTGATGGCGACGCCGAGGGGGTTGAAGTCGGTCGAACCCACGCGCGTGTAGCGGGAGTCGACCACGCTGGTCTTGGCGTGCATCATCTCCCCGCCCCACTCCCAGATGCGCACGCCGTTCTTGAGTAGGCGACGGTAGAAGTGGACCGTCATGAGGCGCACCCAGGGATGGTCGTAGCTGGAGGGGACCAGTAGGCGGACGTCGACGCCATCGCGGGCGGCGCCCGTCAACGCCTCGACCTCGGAGAATGACGGGACGAGATACGCGCTCGCGATCCAGATCGATTTCTCGGCCGAGACGGACTGGATTTGGAGGGCGCGCGAAACGCGGAAGCGACCGGGCTCTCCTTCAACGATACCGACGAGTGCGGGCTCGTCGGTCGTCGGGTCCAGGTGAGCGCCGTGCGACTTGCGGGTCATGTGACGGTCAGACCCGCGGCGTTCGTGGCCCAGGGCACGTCGCCACATGTGTTCGAACGCGCGAGTCATGTCGGACCCGGCCGGGCCCTCGATACAGACCGCGGTGTCACGCCACGGCGAACGGCGTTTCTTGAGCACGCCCGTGCGCCATTCTTTGCCGATGCCGATCCCGCCAGTCACGCCTCGGGCGCCGTCGACGACGAGGAGTTTGCGGTGGTCACGGGGGACGACGCCAAACCAGCGGCGGAATCCGAGCGGATTGAATACGCGCACCGTGACACCCGCGGCCGTCAGGCGGCGGAGAAAAGCGCGCGGCGTGCCTCGAATCCCGATCCAGTCGACGAGCACGCGACAGTTGACGCCGCGGGCGGCGGCCTTGGTGAGCGCGTCGGCGAAGCGCTGGCCGACCTCGTCGCCGCGGAAGATGTACTGCTCGAGGTCGACGGCAGACTGCGCGCCATCGATCATCTCGCACATGGCGTCGAAGGTCGGCGGGCCGTCGCGCAGCAAGCACACGCGGTTGCCGCTCGAGACATCGGCGGACGCCACGCGCCAGAGGCCACGGGCGAAGGACGGACCGGGTCGACTATTTTGCGCCATGCTCCCTATCGACCTCTCGGGCAAGCGCGCCCTCGTCCTGGGTGTGGCGGACGATGCCGGGTTTGGATTCGCGATCGCGAAAGCGATAGCCGAGGCTGGCGCCGCGGTCTCTGTCGGGACGTGGCCGCCAGCGCTCAACATCTTCTTGAATTTGATCGAGCGGGGCAAGTTGGATGAGTCGCGGAAGATGCGCGATGGGTCGCTGCTCCATTTCGAGAAGATCTATCCGCTCGACGCCGCGTACGATACGCACGCGGAGGTTCCGCCGGACATCGCGACGAATAAGCGGTACAAGGACGTCGGTGATTTTACGATCGCCGGGCTCGCGGATCGGCTCACGACCGACTTCGGTCAGCAGCCGCTCGACATCATCGTGCACTCGCTCGCCAACGCGCCTGAGGTCAAGAAGCCTCTGCTGGACACCAGCCGGGCGGGCTACCTCGCCGCACTCAGTGTCAGTGCGTACTCGTTGGTCGGCATCGTCAACCGACTCGGGGCCCTGATGCGGCCTGGTGGGTCTGTTCTTTCGCTGACTTATATGGCTAGTGAGCGGGTCATTCCCGGGTATGGGGGCGGGATGAGCAGCGCTAAGGCCGCCTTGGAGAGCGATACCCGAGTGCTGGCATTCGAGGCCGGGCGGAAGTACGGCGTGCGCGTCAACACCATCTCGGCCGGGCCCCTGGCATCTCGAGCGGCCAGCGCCATCGGTATTATCGAGCGGATGGTCGAGTACTGCGCGGCCAATACGCCATTGTCTGAGCCCTTGGACGCCCAAGAAGTTGGGCATGTGGCGGCGTTCCTTGCGAGTCCGCTCGCGAGTGGGATAACGGGGGCGACCGTGTATGTCGATAAGGGATATCACGCCATGGGTATGGCCACGACCGTCCCGGGAAATTAGCTGCTGCGTTTAGCATTCATTGGGACGTTCCAATTTGCAGGGGAAGTCGTCGTGTAGGCGTGACCACTCTTGTCGCGCAACCGAGCAGGGAGCTCGTCGAGTTCCTGCTCGAACTAGCGGTCGCCTCCCAGCGGAGAGCGATGTACCCGGGCGGGCATCCCTCGCTCGAGTCATCGGAGCAGCGCGTTCTCGAGCGCCTCGGGCCTCTCGTCAAAACGCGACCCACCCTCACAGTGGGAGTCGCCCGTGATCAGCTGATTATCGACGGCGTCGCCACCGACGCCCGCAATAATCTCCTGCGCGCGCTCGCCGGCCGACTCCACACGCACCGGATCGCGGGCGTCAAATTCATTCCTGGCCTGACCCCGGCGGAGCTGGCGGATCTCCTGCAGCGCCTCGCGCGCGAGGCCGATCCCTCGGCGAACGAGCCGCTCTGGAATCACATCCAGCTGTACCGCCAGGCGTATGACCGGCTGACGCTCGTCGATGACGACCCGAACGCGAAGAACGGCGAGCCGCGCCGCATCCCGCGCGCCGCCCAACTCTGGCTGGCGCTGGCCCAAGCGGCGCTCAATGTCTCGGCCGACGACAAGGGCCAGACGAACACCGATCCGAAAGCGATGGCCGACGCCATCAACCAGCGCACGACGTTGAAGAGCACTGACGCCTATGAGCAGGTCGTCGTGGGCTACTTGCTCCAGATCGCCGATGAGCTGCGCTCGACCGAAGGGACGGACACGGTCGCGCTCCGCGGTCGTGTGTCGAGTCTGGTGGCGAACCTGAGCCCCGACGCATTGCAACGGTTGCTGGCGATGGGCGGCGACCTCGGCCAACGCCGCGCGTTTCTCATGGATGCGACCGCGGGGATGGCGATCGAAGCCGTGATGTCGATCGCAGTGGCGGCCGCCAATGTCTCGCGCCGCGTGATCTCGCAGCCGCTCATGCGACTCCTGGTCAAGCTCGCCAGCCACGCACAGCGCGGCGCCCCGCCGCTGCGCGCGGCGACCGACGCCGCGTTCCGCGACCAAGTCCGCGAGCTGATCGACGGGTGGACCCTGCCCGACCCGGCATCGACGGCGTACGGCGAGGCACTCGACGATCTGGCGCGCCCCGTCGACCTGGGTCCGATCCAGTCCGGCATTACGCAGGTGAGTGAGCCCGAGCGGATCCTCGAGATCTGCCTCGAGCTCCGGAACACGGCGCCGACCCTCTGGGAGGCGATCGACGCCCTGATCGATCGCGGAGACATCACGTTCGTGCTCGACACCCTCGATTGGTGTCCGGCCGACAATCCGCTCCCCGGCGTCATCCGGACGCGGATCGCGACGCCGGAGCATTTCCGGCAGTTGCTCGCGTCGCCCAACGTCGACGTCAAACGCATTGGCGATTTCGCGAAGCGCGTCGGCCAGTCGGCGACCGAGCTTCTGCTCGATGCGCTCATCGAGTCCGACTCCCGCGCCGCCCGCCGGCGCATTCTCGACGTCCTCGGCGCGTTGGGCCAATCCATCGGCCCGGCGATCGTCAAACGACTGCCCGGCGCCCCGTGGTACGCGCAGCGGAATCTCTTGATCCTCATGAGCACGCTCGAGACGTGGCCGGAGGAGTTCACGGCCGCCGATTACGCGGGCCACGCCGACGTGCGCGTGCGGCGCGAAGCGCTCAAGCTGATGCTCAAGCGCCCCCAGACCCGCGTGCTGGGCATCACGGTCGCTGTATCCGACAACGATCCGCAGCTCGTGCGCATGGGACTCGACGCGGCGCTCAAGGAATGCCCGCCTGCGGTCGTCCCCAAGCTCACCGTCAAACTCACCGCCGGCACACTGCCGACGGAGCTCGAGGTGATGGCGATTCAGGCGATCGGGTCGACGACCGTGCCGGCCGCCTATACCTGCTTGTGGGGGTTGGCCGTGAAGCGCACCCGCTGGCTCCGGCGCGACAAGCTCGCGGCCAAGTCGCGGACGATGCTGGCCGCCTTGTCGACACTCAAGACTCGCTGGCCAGATGACCCCAAGGTCATCAAGATCGTCGCCAAGGCCGAGCGGTCAGGCGATCGCGAGATCCGGAGAGCGGTGCAATGAGTGAAGCGACGTCATTCTTACACGCGCTGGCTCAGGCGTTCTCGGCGACGACCTTGTACAGTGCGGCCCACCCGGCGCGCCAACGCGCGATCGCGGCCGCGTACGATCGCCTCCGCATCCTCCAAGCCGCCGACGCGCAGCCGTATTTCAGCTTTGTGGGATACGAAGTCATCTATGGCTACGACGCGTTGCGCGAGTTGAAGCAATGGGAATGGGCCGAGAAGTGCGCGGCCGCGGGCATTCAGCGCATCGAAGTCGTCGCCGATGTCTCCCCCGATGCCTTCGAACTGTTCATCGACGACATCCACGCGCGATTGGTCGGCGATCAAGCCGCGCGAGAGGCGCCGCCAAGGCAGAAGGCGATTCGGTTTGGCGCGGTCGGCGTGCAAGTGGGCGGCAATGGCAAGGGTGGGGTGAGCGCGGCCGACTTGTACGACGCGACCGGAGGGTATGCGCTCAAGGAGGAGTCGGAGACGATACGATGGATACACGGCGAGGTCGCCGGGAAGGGCGCCATACCCATGGCCGAGGCCGAGATGATCGTGCGGTCGCTGTCGATCGCGCTGCACGCGGACGGGCGGCTCTTGATTCCTTTGCTGCGGTTAAAGGCGTTCGATCAATACACGACGACGCATTCGATCAACGTCGCTGTTCTGGCGATGGCCTTGGCCGAGGAGCTGCAGCACGTGCCGCGAGATGTGCGCGCGATCGGGGTTGCTGGCTTGCTGCATGATCTGGGTAAGGTCCGTGTGCCGTCCGAGATTCTGACGAAACCTGGCGAGCTCACGCCAGAGGAGCGCGAGATCCTCGAGCGGCATCCGGCCGAGGGCGCGCGGATCATCTTGAATAGTGACAAGACCCTCGGGCTCCAGGCCGCGGTCGCGTACGAGCATCACGTGATGATCAACGGCGGTGGGTATCCCCATCGCCACTTCAATCGCGACTGCCACTACGCGAGCACGTTGGTGCACGTGTGCGATGTGTTCGACGCCCTGCACACGGACCGGCCCTACCGGCCGGCGTGGTCATCGGCCGACGCGGTCGCCTATATCGAGCGCCGATCCGGCACCGAGTTCGATCCGCTCATCGCCGAAGCCTTCGCGTCCATGATGCGGCGCAACCACGGCGCGCTGGGCAAGGTGGCCGAGCACGAGCCGGTCAGCGCGGTGCGCGGGACCGACCTACTGCCTCACTGATCAGCCGCTGCATCGCCGGGACGTCGCGCCCGGCATGCTGCCACAAGCGCCAGAATACATCCTCCACGGCCTCATCGACTTCTTTGGGGCCAGCACTAGATGGTAGCGCGCGCGAGACGACGGCGTGCACGGCCGACGACCATCGGTCGAACAACGCCGCGAGCGCAGAGACATCTTCTACGACAAAATGACCGAACGTAGGATCGCCCACTAGTAATGTCTAAAAGATAGACATGCTCAATGGAGCTGCATCACATGTTGTGTCAAACTAACCGCGAATATCGCGCAGTGAGTCACCACTGGCAAGCGATTCCAGGCTCATGCGCTGCACGGGCAGCGTGGAGGCGAGATGAAACATCAGCCTGAGGGCGCGTCTCACGTCACCTGGCCACGTGAGATCGTCGAATAGGCATGCACCCAGCTCGGCGAAGGCCTCAGCGTGCGTGAGCATGTCGGGGCGTTCGCTGTCGCCGTTCAGCACGTAGAGCGCGTCGAGCGGCAGTGGGGCATTTGAGCGAGCGGCGTCGCACCACAGTCGGCGAGCCACGGCCTCGTCGAGCGGTCGTTGCGCGAGCCAAGGGACGCAGGGCTGAACGACCGCCGGCGTAGTGTGATCGCCGGCCCGGATCGCCAGCACGTCTTCGGCGATGATCGTGTGCCCACTCCCGGTCAGCGCGTCGCTCACGCCCGGTCCCGGCACGAATGCGACGACGCGGTCTCCGATCCGAGCGGCGCCGGCGCGGAGGACGATCCAACCGCGTTGATGCAGCAGCGCGTTGAGCACTGGTCCCAGGAGATACAGGCGAACGAGCGCGGGATCGGCGCCGGGTGCGCGAGCGACAATGATGTCGCTGCCATCGCTTACCACGAATCGGCCGATGCCGGGCCACCAGAGCATCGCGACATCGTCGGCGATGTCGGCGAGACCGGCCTCTCGCATCGCGGGATCGAATCCTGGCGCGTCGAACACGCGCACTTCGACATCGGGCGGGCCGTCGTGCCGCGCGACGATGGGCAACTCCGGCAGCGGTAGATCGGACCGGAGGCGCAAGCCGAACGCCAAGTAGATGCCCAGTGACCCTTCGACTTCGGAATCCGTCACACTCGCACCTCGCACTCTGTGCGCATCCTGCCCTCCCGAAAGGGATAGGGGAAACTTTCTCCCCCCAACAGGGGGGAGAAGTTTTCCCCTGCACCCCTAGGGATCGGCGATCCTGCTCCCCGACTGAGAAAGCGTCAAGTATGTTTTTCAGAGATCATGACAGCCCGCCGGGGACTGCGCCATGCGGCGTTCTTCGAGGCGCTGGCGATGCAGGATCCTGCCGGCGCCTCGTGGCGTGCGACGAGCGCCGGCCTCGTGACGTTAAGGCTCGTCGACCGCTGGATGCGGCTGCGCGATGATGGGCGCGCCGTGCCGGTCGAGGCCGTGCGCGCCGTGCGCCGAGCCGTCAATCGCGTCGGCCGCGGCGGCCCGTTCCGCGCCCCGCTCGACGCCCTCTCCTGCGCCGTGTCCGGCGCCCTCTACAACGACGGCCCCTCGGTCACGAGCTGCCTCGTCGCCTATGCCTGGGCCCTCCATACCTCGGCCCAGTGGGCGCTGGCGCTCGACGTGTACCTCACGTTCATCGAGTACGCGACCGCGCCCGAGGATGTCGAGGCCCGCGCCGACGCGGTCTCCCGGATCCAGGCCTGCCGGCGCATGCTGGAACTGAGAGGCACCCTGCTGGCCGACATCGGCGTCGCCAACGTCGCCCTCGAGCGCGGCAATCTCCCGGCAGCCCAGGCGATCCTCGAAGGCGTGTGCGCGGCCGCGGGCGACATGGGCGATGTGCTCGCCCGGGCGACCCACGACTTAGGGTACGTGTGCTATCACCGCGCGACCGCGCACCCGGGTGGGCAGGTCAACACCGCGTACCTCGATCGGGCCGCGCAGCACTTTTTCGCGGCGTTCCGGCTATACGGGGATGCACCCCACCGGGATCGGGCCTTGGTCGATCTAGCGACGACACTCTCGGCGCGGGGCCTGACATCGGCCGCGCGCGACGGGTTCTACGCGCTCTATCACTCGTCGCACGATCCAGACGTCCGGTGGTCGGCGGCGATGCACCTGCTCGATGTGGCGTCTCGTGAGGGTGACCTCGAGGCGTTCGACCACTATGCCTCGGTGCTCGTCCAGGCATCCCTGCCGCCGGCCCAGCTGGCGCGCGTGCATCTCGTGTCCGGCGACGGCGCGCGGCGGTTCGGGCGGGTCCAGCACGCGCGCTGGTCGTACGCGCGCGCCATCGAGATCGCCGAGGCCCATGGGGTCAACGAGGTGCTCGTGCTGGCCGAGGCGGCTCAGGGCGCGCTCGCACGCGAAGACCCACTCCCGTCGGACAGCCGGGCCGAGGCGCCCGGCGCCCTCGCGCCAGTCATCCGCGCGCTCAGCGCACTGTGAGCGAAGTGAACGTCCGCGTCTTGCTCGTCGGTGATGCCGAGTGCGTGCGTGAACTGTTGGGGCCGCAATACGCCGTCGTCGCCGATGGTGACTACGACGTTCGCATCTCGTGCGACGGGCCGACCCTATGTGTCGGCAGCACGGTCCTCGATCGAGCCCGGCTCGACGCCGAGAAGCTCGATCTCGCCGTGCAGTTGGCGCTCGTGCTCGACGCATCTGGGGATCTCATCTACATCGCCTCTCGCGAGGGGCGTCTCCTCTATGCGAACCGTGCGTGGCGAGAGGCGCTTGGGCAGGCCGGCAGCGTCATCGACGTAGTGGTGCCCGAGCATCGGGACGCGTTTCGGCGGTCGCTCGACCGGGCGCTTTCGGGGGAGCGGGTCGACGTCGACAGCGTCTTCGCGGGGCGTGATGGGCGGCGACTCGTCGTCTCGGGCTATCTCACGGGTACCCACGGCGGGTTTCGGGACGTTACCGAGCAGCGACGGGCCGAGGATGCCCAGCGACGTCTCGTGGCGACGCTCGAGGCGACCGTCGATCTCGTCGCGATCTACACGATGGCTGGCGATGTCGTGTACTTGAACCATGCGGCGCGCCGGGTGCTCGGGAGCGCGCTTCAGGTGCCGCAGCACATGTGGGACATTGCCGTGCCCGTGGCGCTGCGCGATGGGCATTGGAGTGGGGAGACCAGTATCCGCGCGGCGGATGGCGACGACATCCCGGTTTCGCAGGTGCTCGTGGCGCATCCATCGGCGCAAGGCGGCGTGTGGTTTTTGTCGACGATCATGCGGGATTTGAGCGAGTGGAAGAAGCTCGATCGGATGAAGAACGAGTTCGTGTCCACGGTTTCGCACGAGCTCCGCACTCCGCTCACGTCGATTCGGGGAGCGTTGGGATTATTGGAGGCCGGTGTCACTGGTCAGCTGAGCGACAAAGGGCTCGACCTCGTCCACGTGGCTCGAGAGAATTGCGAAAGACTCATTCGGTTGATCAACGACATGCTCGATCTGGATAAGATCGAGGCCGGGGTCTTGTCGTTGGACCTGGTCGATCTGGCGCCGGCCGATGTCGTCCGTGCGACGCTCGATGGGATCGCCGGTATGGCTGTCGTCTATGGAATCAGGCTCGAGCAAGACATCGTGGCCAATTCAATCGTCCACGCGGATCGCGATCGGATCGTGCAGGTACTCACGAATTTCGTTTCCAACGCCATCAAATTTTCGCCTACCGGCTCGGCGGTCAGCGTGGGCGTGACGGCGACAACGGAACGGGTGAGATTCGCGGTGGAGAATCCTGGACAGGGGATTCCCGCGGCGGATCGCGAGAAATTATTTCGCCGCTTCCAGCAGCTCGATGGCGCCGACAACCGTCAGCGCGGCGGCACCGGGCTAGGCCTGGCGATCGCCAAGGCCATTGTCGAGCAACACGAGGGGAGGATCGGGTTCGAGTCCGAACCCGGCGTCAGGACGACATTCTGGTTTGATCTGCCTCTACCCCAGGCTCGGGCTCGATGACGAGATACTCGGCCCCAGGATCCGGGCGGCCGTCAGTCGTCCCGTAGCACTCGTAGCCGGAGTCATCGACCGATTTCCGGAGCCGCTCCGGATGCACGAGCTCCGCGACCTGAAACCCGCCATCAAAGCCGGGGACCATGACGACCGAGTCCGGGTTGCTCTTTTGCAGGGCGGCGATCAGCTCACGGACTCGCATGATTGTGGCTGATCGCGCCGAGGGTCGTTGGGTCACGCGGCGACCGATACGTCGCCTGGTGGATCGCATAGGCGCCGAGGTACATCGAGATCGTCACGATGCAAATGAACGTCGCGAAGCCCCAGCCGCCCTTCTTGAACGGGACGTAAGCCATAGGTCCGTAATATCAGCGGGCCGAGAACTGGGGCGCCAGACCGCCAGTCGTCGCCGGATGGGGAGGGTCG
>Ga0210409_10001257_pt1 | contig 34008 bp, 23 predicted proteins | sample IncBWH17MmetaG_FD_161649 | JGI IMG/M metagenome (GOLD analysis project Ga0210409, IMG submission 161649) | Forest soil microbial communities from Barre Woods Harvard Forest LTER site, Petersham, Massachusetts, United States - Inc-BW-H-17-M | ecosystem: Environmental > Terrestrial > Soil >... | reverse complement strand
GCTAACGATCATAGCCTTGGTGAGCCATTACCTCACCAACTAGCTAATCGTGCGCGGGCTCCACCTCCGACGACTTACGCCTTTGAATCCTCGAACCGGAGTCCAAGGAATGTTATGCGGAATTAGCTCGCCTTTCGGCGAGTTATTCCCCATCGAAGGGCAGATTACCCACGTGTTACGCACCCGTGCGCCGTGCGCCATTTCCGTATTGCTACGGAAACGCGCACTCGACTTGCATGTGTTAAGCACGCCGCCAGCGTTCGCTCTGAGCCAGGATCAAACTCTCGTTTGAAGCCTGTCGCTTGGCGAAAAAAAATGCCCGGGTTTGCACCCGAGCCAGCCTGCCAAGCAAATTATTGTCGCTCGATTTACTCAAACCATTCGCGCTCGAAAAGGGCGAATGGTACGAACGGATTCTGGCACATCGTATCGATTGTCAAAGAGCGATAAGCCCCCCTGTCCAGCAGAAAGGCGAAGCAACAACTAAGGGAGTATACGGATAGGGCGCGGGGATGTCAACCGTGCGTTTACGATTTCCACAGTTGTCCCCAGGTGGCCTGCGCACCTCCGGAACAGGTGGTTGGATGCTGGAAGCGTGTCTCCGATTCAGGAAATGGAGCCGGAGTTGTTAGTGGTAGGTCAATTTCCGATTTGCGCGCGTTTACCAGGACCTACAGCATTGCTTGCGAGTTGCCGACTTATCAGAAGTTGGCTCACGGGAAACTCTGCGCCCTGCTCATCTTTCAAGGGCGTACGCAACTGGATAAGATCAAGTAGTCTTCTAACCCCATGGTCCACGGCTTTGCTGGGGAGGGCTAACCAATGAAAGGTTCATCTCTATTGAGAATTAAGCCGATTACCAGGGCTCTGCTCGCAGCTTTAATGGCGTGCGGACTGGTCGGCGCGGACCTACTCTGGCCCGCGCAGTTGCGATCGGTGGTAGACCAACTTAAGCTGCCCGCCGACCTTGCGAAGTACAAGGAATGGAAAACCCTACTCCAGTCTCCCGCGCCAGTGCCTCTGGAACTCTGGATTCGATGCATGGCGCCAACCCCCACCGACTGGACTCAAGCGCGGGAGAAATACGGTCCTCACACTGAACATTACATTCAGGTCTATGCCAATCAGATCGCAACTCAAACCTTACGCCAAGGTAAGGCGGGCCTATTCCTGACTGGTGCGGTGATTGCCAAAGAGAAACTCATGGACTCTCCCCAGGGAGCCGTGGCGGGCGTGGCCTTCATGATCAAGCGAGGTACGCCTCAGTTCGCCAGTACGGGTGGCTGGGAGTTCGCCTATTATCCGCGATCTGGCGACTCCGCAAGCATCCAGGGATGTGCTACGTGCCATCGCTCGGCCGCGTCCAAGGACTACGTCTTCGGGCAGTATCCGTCATCGGGCAATCCGTTGCGTCCCTCTCAGACACACCCGCGATAAGCGGACAAACCGGAAGTAATCGAAAATGCGTGGGAGGTCGCGTAATCGGAAACTGACCCGCTACTGCGATGTCATTCTGCCTTGCCGCTGTTACCATGTGCGGTCATGGGGCGGGCACTGCTCAATACGGTTCGCGAAGCGATCCAAAAACAGGGGTTGCTGCGGGCGGGGGAGCGCGTCGGCGTTGCAGTGTCCGGTGGCGCGGATTCGGTGGCGCTACTGCTGCTGCTTGCGGAGTTGCGGAGGGAGTTTGGGATTGTGCTCAGCGTTGTGCATTTCAATCACAAATTGCGGGGCAAGCATTCTGACGCGGATGAAAAATTCGTGGCTAAGCTGGCTGAGAAGTACGGTTTGGCTTTTCATGCCGGGCGTGGGGATATCGCGGCCCGGGCGAAGAGCAAACGAGCCAATCTAGAAGATACCGCGCGGCGGGCGCGCTACGAGTTTTTCGCGCATCTGGTGGAAGACGGACGCGTGGACAAAGTGGCAGTGGCGCATACGGCAGACGACCAGGCGGAAACAGTGCTGGCGCATATTTTGCGGGGCACCGGGCTGGCCGGGCTGGGCGGCATTCATCCGGTGGTAGGTAACGTCGTCCGGCCGTTGCTGGGGGTGCGAAGGGCGGAGTTGCGCGCTTACCTTAAGTCGAAGAAACAGACGTGGCGCGAGGATGCTACGAATCGCGATACGACGCGAATGCGGGCGCGCATTCGGAAGAAGTTGATGCCTCTTCTGGAGAAGGAGTTTCAGCCGGCGGTGGTGGAGCACCTGGCGACGCTTGCGGAGCTTGCTCGAGCGGACGAAGCGTTGATCGACGCTTTGGTAGAGGAGCACGTGAGGACGTGCGTACAGAGATCGGCAGGTTTCACAAGCATCCGAGCTTGCGATCTTCTGCGCTTTGGTGGACGCGCAACGATTGAAACAGCGGGGTCAACAGATAACGCAGAGACGCAGAGAACGCGGAGGAGCGCAGAGGAGGCGCATCTCGCATTTGGTGGACGAATGGTGCGGCGGATTGTCGGTGAAATGAAGCCCCGGGCCGGAGAGATTGGTGTTGGGCATGTGCAGTCTGTATTGGATTTGGCGCGGAGCGGGGAGAATGGGAAGCGCTTGCAATTCCCGGGTGGAGTTGAGGTGCGGCGCGAGCATGACTCGCTGGTTTTCTGCGTTGCCGACAGTGTTGGTGGGTCCGGACAGCGTGCACCGCTTGCATTCGAACATGAAATTAAACTCGATGGCGTGACGGCGAACATTCGCGTACCGGAACTAAGTTGCGTCTTCCGCTTCAGAGTCATTGACTGGCCTGCAAAGAGAGGCGACACTATCGAGAAGGGGTATGTGCTGGACCGCGACGCACTGCAATCCCCGCTAGTGCTGCGGAACTGGCGCCCGGGCGACAAACTGCGCCCCTGCGGACACCGAAGCGCGCACAAGCTGAAACGGTTGTTGAACGAAAAGCGCGTAAGCCGGTGGGAGCGCGAAGGGTGGCCGGTGCTGACGAGCGGAGGAGCGCTGGTATGGACGCGAGGATTTCCGGTGGCGGCGGAATTTGCGGCCGGTGAGCAAACCCGGACGGGAATGGTAGTCACCGAGGAAGCGATTTCGTGAGGCGAAGCCCCGGAGGCAAGGACAAAGCAAAACGCAGTGCGATATTCACGCCGGCGAGGATTGCAACGAAGGTTGCGGAGCTGGGGCGGCAGATTTCCAGAGCGTGCGGCGGCAGGCGATTGGATGTGGTGATTACGCTGGATCGCGGATTCGTATTCGGCGCTGATTTGATAAGGCACATCGATGCGCCGACGGTTTGTCACTTTGTTCGAGAAGATGTGCGTGACGTGGAGCAGGGAGGTCATGCGCGGCGCGAAGTGGCATTCGGTAGGGGGCCCGACGTAAAAGGTCGCGACGTGCTGCTGGTGGATGCGGTGTTGGAGAGCGGCGTGACACAGGAATTTCTGCTGCGCAGGCTGGGCGAGAGCCAGCCAAGGTCTTTGCGGTTGGCGGTGCTGCTGGACAAGCCGGAACAGCGCCGCGTGGCACTAGAGCCCGATTACTTTGGGTTCCGGACCGCATCTAATGGTTTATGGGTAGGATACGGCTTGGCGGCGTCTAATGGGATGGGCCGTAATGAAAAAGGCTTGTCGGTAAAACCGCTTTCAGGGAAGCGGGAAGGTCGGAAGAGATAGAAGTGATCCGGTGTCGCGAGGGGAAAAGCCCTCGGGGCCCGGAACAAAGGTGAGGTTGACGTGAATTCCAGTTCTACAGCGAAGACGATTCTGTTCTGGATATCGATCGTATTCCTGGGCGTAATGCTCTGGCGATTGGTGTCCGCGAACGGACAGACGGCGCGCGAGGATGACCCCAGTTACAGCGAGTTCATGGCGAAAGTTGATAACGGCGACGTGAAGGAAGTGGTCATGTATTTGTCGCCCAACAGCTATGAGCTGCAGGGCGAATACGTGCGGCCGGCGAACCGGAAGTTCCACGTCACTATTTTCAAGGAAGCTGCTCCGGACTTGACCAAGCAACTGAAGGATAAGGCGGTTCAGATCAAGGTAAAGGAAGTGCGCAGCGGGGATTGGGTCTTGATTTTGCTCAACGCGGCGCCACTGATTTTGCTGGTGGGATTTTGCTTGTTCTTGATGCGGCAGATGCAGGCAGGCGGAAACAAGGCGCTGAGCTTTGGGAAATCGCGTGCGCGGCTGCTTTCTGCGCAGCAGAAGAAGGCAACGTTTAAAGATGTTGCGGGGACGGACGAGGCCAAAGAAGAGCTGCAGGAAATTATTGAGTTTTTGAAGGATCCGCAGAAATTCCAGAAGTTGGGCGGGCGCATTCCGAAAGGCGTGTTGCTGGTCGGGCCTCCAGGAACGGGCAAGACTTTGCTGGCGCGAGCGATTGCCGGCGAAGCGAACGTGCCGTTCTTCTCGATTTCGGGTTCGGACTTCGTCGAGATGTTCGTGGGCGTGGGTGCGAGCCGCGTGCGCGACCTTTTCGAGCAGGGCAAGAAGAATGCGCCTTGCATTATTTTCATCGATGAAATCGATGCGGTCGGGCGTCATCGTGGGGCTGGGCTTGGCGGCGGACACGACGAGCGCGAACAGACGTTGAACGCGTTGCTGGTGGAGATGGACGGCTTTGAGTCCAACGAAGGCGTGATTTTGATTGCGGCGACCAATCGGCCTGACGTGCTTGATCCGGCGCTGCTGCGTCCGGGACGTTTTGACCGGAGAGTGGTGGTGGCGCGTCCTGACGTGAAAGGTCGCGAGGAAATCCTTCGCGTACACACGCGGAAGGTGCCGATTGCCGACGATGTGGATCTGTCGATCATTGCGCGCGGCACGCCGGGATTTTCTGGGGCCGACTTGGCGAATCTGGTGAACGAAGCTGCTTTATGGGCGGCGCGACAGAATCGCAAGTTTGTGATGATGTCGGACTTCGAGATGTCCAAGGACAAAGTGTTGATGGGCGTCGAACGCAAGTCGATGATTTTGTCCGACGAGGAAAAGAAGAACACCGCGTATCACGAAGCTGGGCATGCGTTGGTGGCGGCGATGACGCCGGGCGCGGATCCCGTGCACAAGGTCACGATTATTCCTCGCGGGATGGCGCTGGGCTTGACCATGCAATTGCCGGAGGACGACAAGCATACGTACACGCGAGAGTATCTCGAGACGATGCTCGCGGTGCTGATGGGTGGGCGCTCGGCGGAGGAGATTTTCCTCGGGCATATAACGACCGGCGCGGGCAACGACATCGAGCGTGCGACGGACATCGCTCGCAATATGGTTTGTGAGTGGGGCATGAGCGAACTGGGACCGTTGGCGTACGGGAAGAAGGACGAAGCCATCTTCCTGGGACGCGAGATTGCGCAGCATCGCGACTATTCCGAAGATACGGCGATCCAGATTGACAAGGAAGTGAAACGCATCGTCAACGGCGGCTACGACAAAGCGAAAAACCTTTTGTCGAATAACCGGGACACGCTGGAGCGCATTGCGCAGGCATTGCTCGAGCGCGAAGTGATTGACGCCAACGAAGTGAAGCTGCTGATGGAAGGGAAGCCGCTGCCAGAAAAGCCGCGGACGCCTCCTACCACTCCGCAGGCAGCGCCGAGCGCCGATCCGAAGGTGGTGCGGCCGGAATTGCGGCCGGCGCCCGGATTTACGCGCGGCGAGAATCCGGCGAAGGCCTGATTCAAGGTTGTCCGTATTTGGTTTCGAAGATTGCAGAGGCGCGGATTCCGCGCCTCTTCTTTTTTCTAAAAGCGATGATTCATTTTCCGCGGGAAGGATTAGAATAGCGTCATGGGTAAGAATCAAGAACCGCTGAAGGTGACGTGCCCGTGCTGCAAGGCGAAATTGTCGGTGGATGCGGCGCTGGGCGTGGTGCTTTCTCACGAGGAGCCGCCGCGCAAAGGGCCGGACGTGGACCTGACTAATGCGGCGGGAATCTTGAGCGAGCAGCAGCGGCAGCGCGAAGATAAATTCGCTGATTCGTGGTTCCAGGAAACGAACAAGGAAGACATCCTGGCGAAGAAGTTTGAAGAGGCAATGAAAAAGGCGAAGGATGCGCCAGTGGGTAAGCCCATCCGCGACTTCGATCTGGATTAGTAGCTCAGGGTGCCTGCTATTTTTCCGTTTCGTGGAATCAGGAAATTGGATTTGACTCAAGACTTGGCTCTGTCTAGCCTAATGAAGGGTTTTGACTTCAAGGATTTCTTTAAGCCACATGCGTAAACTCGGCTCGCGACGGGGATGCAACTGTTCGTGTTGCCCTGATTTTTGCGAATCGGCGCGTGGAGGCTTGATAGCATAGAATAAGTTTTCTAAGCTTCGGTTAGGCGGCCACCGTCAGATTTGCATCTGGCGCTGGCCGTTTTTGTTTTTGCGAGGCATCTGATTCAGGAGAATCCATGTGAGACTCGGAATGAAAATCATGAGTTTGGCCTGTGCCGTACTCTTTCTAACGGCAAAGGCGCGACCGGGCGACCGCCCGCCGGAAAAAGTGGAATCCACCTCTGCGGCAGTTACAGAGGAACAAACCGGCGGAGGCTCTCCTACACTTCAAGATGAATCCTCGGCACAGAGCTCCGCCGAGACAAAAGGAAAGAGAAAACATGGTCTTTTTCACTCGTGGCTTTACATGGCCGCGGAAGCGCAGGCTAGTCAGCCGGACTGGCTTTCTCCTTTGGCCACCACGTCTGGCCGGCTGAAACAGGAGTTTCGTTATGACATCTGGGACCAACCCTCAGCTCAGGGAAATAGAACCTACCAGTTTGGTTGGGGCAAAGGGCTTGAGTTCATCACCAGTTCGCGGACCCAGGTTCTAGCTGGGATACCGTCTTACACTTTGCAGTCTCCGAATGGTTTGCCTGGTGGATTTGGGGATTTGCCGTTGATGCTAAAATTCCGCGTCGCTTCGGCGCAAAGTGGAGAAGGCAACTATCTGCTGACGTTTATTATGGGCGCCACGGTGCCGACGGGCTCGCGTCGTTACGGGGCGGTCGACGGAGTGCTAATGCCGACCATCGCGTTCGGCAAAGGTTGGGGGAGATTCGACGTCCAGTCTACGTTAGGAGCGAACCTGCCAACCGGGCACACGACGAAGTTGGGCCGGCAACTCCAGTGGAATACGGCTTTCCAGTATCGAGCCGCCTGGAAGCTTTGGCCGGAACTGGAAGCGAATTCCACATTCTACAAAACAGGAACGAACGCTGGTAATGAGCAGGTTTTTCTGACACCGGGGCTAGGATTTGGACGAGTGCGCCTTCGGAAGGGATTTCGGTTCTCTACGGCGGCGGGACTGCAAATTGCCGTTACGAAATTTCATACCTACAATCACCGTTGGATGTTCTCAGAGCGGATTTCGTTTTAAGCGGCGGGCAATGCACCTGCGCTACACTCCTTTGCGCGAATGGCTCTACGCCGAAAAACGTTCCGGCTGAAGCTCCCCTCCCGCACTCTAGTGCTCGGCGAGCGGACGCTGGTGATGGGTGTGCTGAACGTTACGCCGGATAGTTTTTCTGATGGCGGAAAGTTTCTCGATCCTCGGCTCGCTGTCGAGCATACATTGGAGATGGAGCGCGCAGGCGCAGACTTGATCGACGTTGGAGGTGAGTCTACGCGGCCGGGATCCACCGGCACGCCGGCCGAGACGGAACTTGCACGCATTCTGCCGGTCCTGGAAAGCTTGCGCGGTGTGCTGAAAATTCCTATTTCGGTAGACACACGCAAGTCTGAAGTGGCGGAGGAGGCCATCCGCGCGGGGGCGCAAATCATCAATGATGTCTCGGGGTTGCGCAGTGATGCGGCCATCGCCAAAATCGCGGCGCGGCGCGGGGTACCGTTGATTCTGATGCACATGCGAGGCGAACCGCAGAGCATGCAGAAAGGGCCATTCGCGCGCGATGTCATGAAAGATGTCATGCATGGGCTACGAGCATCCATCGCCAAGGCGCGAAAGGCCGGTGTCAGAAAATCGCAAATCATTATCGATCCCGGTATCGGATTCGGCAAAAGCTTCGAGCAGAATTACGAAGTGCTGGGTCGGCTGCCGGAGCTCGCTAAGCTCGGCTATCCTTTACTTGTGGGCACCTCACGCAAGGGATTTCTTGGGGCGACGCTCGCTCGTGAGGGGAAAGCCACACCGGCGCAGGACCGCCTATGGGCCACGGCGGCAACCGTGACCGCGAGCATTCTGGGCGGGGCGCACATTGTACGCGTGCACGATGTGGCAGAGATGGCGCAAGTCGCGCGCGTGGCCGACTGTCTGCTCGACGCCAGCAACTGCCGGAAAATTTGCTAGGCAAGCGAGAGCCGCCAAGTTACAATCCTGTCCAGCGGTTTTTGTTAGGAAGAGATATGTTCATTCCTCGCTACATCCCGTTTGTCGCTGTCGCGTAACTCCGCCTCGTAGGCGGATCGACGCTTTCCCGTTTCAATAACAATAGTTTCAGCCGCGCGAGCTTGTTTTTCAACCGTGCTCCCGCAGAAATGTATAGGTTTATATGGAAACGCAAGAGGTTACGGCCGCAGCGCCGCCAATCCCGCTGTGGACTTCCGTACGGGAAGCGCTGCGGGGATCGCACCAAGATTTCACCAAGGGGAGCTTGAACCGCGCCATTCTCCTGCTGGCCATCCCGATGGTGTTGGAAATGGTGCTGGAGTCGCTTTTCGCAGTGGTCGATGTGTTTTGGGTTGGCCGACTCGGCGCGGACGCCGTCGCCACGGTCGGTCTAACGGAATCGATGTTGAGCTTGGTGTTCGCGGTGGGCCTGGGACTCAGCCTCTCGACTACGGCGATGGTCGCGCGGCGTATCGGCGAGAAGGATCCTGCGGGCGCGGCGGTCGCTGGCGTACAGGCAATTGCCGTCGGTATTGCGGTCTCATTGCTGGTCGGCATTCCGTGTGTGTTTCTGGCGCCGCGGCTGCTTGGCTTGATGGGCGCGTCTCCGCAGATCATCGTGGTGGGTAGCGGCTATGCACGCATTGCGTTAGGCGGCAGCGGCGCCATCATGCTTCTGTTCCTCAATAACGCGATCTTTCGCGGAGCTGGCGACGCCGCGATAGCCATGCGGTTGCTGTGGGTCTCCAACATCATCAACTTAGTTCTCGATCCGTGCCTTATTTTCGGTTGGGGACCTTTCCCGAAGCTGGGCGTCACCGGCGCGGCCCTAGCGACATTCACGGGGCGTAGCATCGGAGTGCTCTACCAATTTTACCGCCTGCTGCGCGGTACAGAGCGCATCCGAATCTTGCGGCAGCAGATCCGACTTGAACTTAGTGTGCTATGGAAGCTGGTGCGCGTGTCGCTAACGGGCATCTTGCAATTCGCCATTGCGCACACGAGTTGGATTGGCTTGGTGCGCATCGTGAGCTTATTCGGCTCCGCGGCGCTCGCCGGGTACACCATTGCGATCCGCATATTGATTTTCATCATTCTGCCGAGTTGGGGGCTGAGCAACGCCGCGGCCACCCTGGTTGGGCAAAATCTCGGCGCGAAGCAGCCGGAACGCGCGGAGACCTCTGTTTGGCGCACCGGCTTCTACAACATGCTATTTCTCGGGGCCATCGGCATATTTTTCATTTTTTTCGCCGAGCCGGCGGTACGGCTGTTCACCCATGATCCGGAAGTTGTGCCGCTGGCAGCTTCCTGTCTGCGCATCCTGAGCTACGGGAATATTGCCTATGCGTATGGCATGGTCATGCTCCAAGCGTTCAATGGGGCGGGGGACACGGTGACGCCGACGATCGTCAATTTTTTCGGGTTTTGGTTGCTGGAGATTCCGCTGGCGTACGCGCTGGCCATTCCGTTGCACATGCGATCAAAGGGCGTGTTCCTTTCGATCGTGATCGCCGAAGCAGCCATCGCCGCGGCGAGTATCGTACTTTTCAAGAGAGGCCGTTGGAAGCGGCACCAGATTTAACTCTTTTGAGATAACTCGCGACGGGGTGCGCGATAGGTTTGCGTCAACGCACCAAGAGAAAGTACTAAGGTGAACCCCCCATTGCGGTGAGGGTATTTTGGGTGACTAATGACTTATGGGACGCGCGTTGGGCGATCCGTTCCAGGTCAGCAGGGCGTTTGGCATCCATACTTATAGTCGACGACCATCCGGCAATACGCCGGGCTCTTCGCACGGCGTTCGAGCGTCAGCCTGGTTTTAGTGTCTGCGGCGAAGCCGAAGATGGATTTGACGCCATCGGCAAGGCTAAGAAACTCACCCCAGACTTGATCGTTCTGGACCTGCGCATGCCCGTTATGGATGGTCTGGAGGCGGCGCGCGAGCTTAAGCGATTGTTTCCGCAAATTCCGTTAATGATGCTCACGTGCTATCACAGCAGCGCTGCAGAGCGAGAGGCGCTGGCTTCCGGTGTGACGGCGGTGTTCTCGAAGCCCGACGGCATGCAGAACCTGATTTGGCAAGCTCGCGCAGTGCTTAACAATTCACAGTCGTAAGTCAACTTTGGTTTGAAGTTTGGGATAGAGAGTCTAACTGTGCGCCCGTGGGAAGTTGGAATTTGCAACAATCTGCCGGGTACGCTGATCGAATATTACGTATTCATCCGGTGAGCTGGCGACCAACTCCTTCACCCGCACCCGAGCGCTCTCCAGATCGTGCGCGGCTTCTACCCAGATCAAGGTGGCAGCCTCTTTCTTCAAGATGTCGTAGGCGGCACAGAGCATTCTGTATTTCGTCCCTCAATAAAACGGAGGCCCAATCGGCATGCGGTGATCGCCATCGAAATTTCAGATGTCGCGGCCAAGGTGGGCCTGCCGAATTTCTTATGCGATCTTAGAGGTGCGGCAAAAATTCACAAGCAGGTGAATCCTCGAATTCTTTTGCGGGAAAATCACCAAGGATTTGGTGCGTGGTCGGGGATTTGCTGTAGCACGAGCGGGTGACGGGCTGCATGGAGAGCGCGAGTCAACTCATGAAGGCACAAGCCCAAAGACCGGATAGCTGGACGCAATGTCGCGGAAAGCTGACGGCGGCGAGCCGGCGGGCACGGGGAAAAAGCGCTGCACCGCGGACTTGTAGCTGTCCAAGTACAATTTCAAAATCTCCGGCTTCTCGGCGTCGGGGATCGGCCGCAGCCGGTACTTACGTTGCACGCTTCCCCGCTTGAGCAGAATTTCTCCAGTTGCTTCGCTGTTGCGTACCCATTGCGTCCTGCCGCGCGGCGCGACCAAGTAAGATTTTCCGCGAACCTGGAGGAGATTGACTGGTGACGAGTAAAGGCGCCCGGTTTTGCGTCCGCGCACCTGCAATAGCTGCATATACCGCGGCCCGATACCAAGGCCAACCAAGAATCCGAAAAGGCGATTGAAAAGCGCTGCCACTGCGCTGGGCTTCTGTAGCACAGGTAATTGGGCGCCGCCAGTCACGGCCACATTGTACGGCGTTTTCTTCCCGGTATCTTGTCCAGACCTTCCTTGGTCCGTCGCGCGTCTTATCTAGGAATTTTGAAAGCGTGCAGAAGGGCGTGAAAATCTCTGCCAATTTACGATGGAAAAATGGGTGGCTTGCTGCCCGCTGCGCTCCTCACTGTACTCTGTGGGCTCCAGTAGCTAGCTCGGCACATACCTTCACTAAAACTATCTCGACATGGCGATACGTGAGCGACTATCGCTAGAATACGTGGCACTATCTGTGGGTTGGCTTGGGAGGGCACATGAGCGAAGTTGATTTGCGTCCGATGACCCTGGGCGAAGTGCTGGACCGTACCTTTAAACTCTACCGCAGCAATTTTTGGCTTTTTGCCGGCATTATTGCGCTTCCCTATTTGCTCATACTGTTGGTGGAGGTTGTCTCTGCCGCGTTTGGAAGCGTTTCGAGGTCTGCGCAGGGTGTTCCACAGATATCGCCGACCCTGCTTGCCAGCGCGCTTGCCGGCGGGGCGGTGGTTGGCATTCTATATGCGATCATGGCCGGCGCCGCGCATGCGGCCACGGTGTTCGCTGTGTCCGATTTATATTTGGCTAGGCCGGCGAATGTTCGTGGCTCTTTCGCCCGGGTTGGCACAAAAGTTTTTCGCGTTCTTCTGATTTTTCTCTTGATCGGCTTGGTGGTCGGAGGAGGCTTCTTCTTGATTGCGATGGTCGGCGCCATTCTGAAAAGCCCCGCGATAATGGGCCTCGGGGTTATCATCCTCATCGTACCGTGCATAATCTTCGTTTGCCGGGCCGCTGTAGCGATTCCGGTGGCTATGCTGGAGGATCTCGGAGCAGTGCGCTCGCTGGAGCGCAGCATGCAGCTGACGAAGGGGCATGCCGCGCAGATGTTTCTGATTTTCGTATTGGTGGTGTGCTTGAGCTATGTCGCCCTCTTGCTTTTACAAGCTCCCTTCATGGCGCTTGCCGTGACCGCTGCTGCGTCACATCAAGCGCCGTCCTTTGGACTGCAGATCTTGCAATACTTAGCGGCGTTTGTGTCACAGGTGCTTATCGGTCCGATCGGAACTATTGCGTTTTCCCTGATGTATTACAATTTGCGCGTGCGCAAGGAAGCGTTTGATATTCAGCATCTCATGGCTTCGCTCGGCCCCAGCGCATCGCCTAACGCCCCTTCGGCAGCATAGCGCCGCATGCGGAAAGCTGGCCTGACCATACTGCCGCGTATGCTCCTTCTAGGCTTCGCGTGCGCTATGGCATGTTGCGGTGTTGGCGCGCAGAGCGGTTCGGGTGGGTCGCGAGGCGACCTCGAACTCGACCTCGCAACCTACAAAGCTGAACTAGACAGGTGCGCGGAATCCATCCGGCACGGAGAGAATATCGCGCGGCTGCGCGAATCCCTCCCGGGCACCTGGGTGATTCACACCAACCAAGCTCGTGTCGTTGTATCCACAGACTGGCTCACCTCGCAATTACTTCAGGCCGAACACGATCCTGCGAAGTCCAAGGTCCTTTTGCGCGGAGTGCAGCGGCATCTTGCCGCCATGCGCGGAGCTGCTACCGATTTGGAAGGAGGATCGGGTAAAGTAAATGCCGAATCCGCGCGTCCGCGTTTGGAAAGCATTCTGCAGCGTCGAGAGTTCTCGCGCGCTACTGGACCCAGCGATGCCGAACTCCTGAGAGCACGCATCACGCGCTGGATCGCAGAACGCCTTTTGCGGTTAATGTCACGGTTGCACATCGGCCGCACAGCTGGAAATGTGGTCACGTGGAGCATCGTGGCGCTGGCATTTGCATTACTGTGTTACTGGGTTTGGCAGAATGTTTCTCGCTCCCTGCGAAACGCCGCGCCTTCCGTGCTGCAAGGTGCAGGAGCGGCAAATGAGTCGCGCCAGTGGGCAAGGGATGCTTTCTCCGCTGCCGAGCGCGGCGACTACCGCGAAGCCGTCCACTGCGCTTACTGGGCAACCATTGTGCATCTGGAAGGACTCGGGCTCCTAAAGCGCGATCACGCGCGCACGCCGCGCGAATCGCTTCGCTTGCTTGATCCGCATCCGAAAGAGCGGCAGCTGCTCGGCGACTTCACTCGCCATTTTGAATTGATTTGGTATGGGTACCGTCCGGCTTCGCCTGAAGACTGGACGAACGCACGCATGCACCTGGAGAAAATGGGATGCCTAGCACGCTCGACGCCGGCGACCGCAAACTCCTAATCGGCGCGGGCGTACTCTTGGTGGCGCTAGTCGTCAGCGGTGCGCTGCTTTCCCCGCAACGAAGTGAGGGCATGTCCGCATATCCATCGAGCTACTCGAGCGATTGGGACGGCGCGAAAGGCGCCTACCTGTTGCTGCAGGATTTGGGTTATCGCGTAATTCGCTGGGATGAATCACCCACCGAACTCAAAGGAGATCCCTCGAAGGAGGTGCTCATTCTCGCGGAGCCATTAGAGACGCCGTCGCGGGAGGACAAGCAAGCTATTCGCGAGTTCCTGGATAAAGGCGGTCGCATTTTGACGGTGGGAGCGGGTGCGATCCGTTTGCTTCCGGAAGCCCCTTGGTTTGAGGAGGGCTACCCGCTTGACGAAAAAACAACCTTCCTGCCGTTGCTTCCCTCGCCGTTGATTCGCAACGCCAGCGAAATCAGCATGGTTGCCCCTAATCATTGGCGGCCTAACCTCGCGTCGCAGCTAGTGGTTTATGGGAACGACGAAACCGCCGCGGTCATTACTTACACGGTTGGAAAAGGCCAGGTCATTTGGTGGGGCGCATCGACGCCAATCACCAACGCAGGCATTCGGCAATCTGGGAACTTGGGGTTATTTTTAAATTCGGTGGGCCCCGCTGACGGCGTACGCGTCCTATGGGATGAATATTTTCACGGAGCGCATGGCTCGCTCTGGGGGTATCTTGCGCAAACTCCGCTGCTTTGGGGCGCGGCGCAGTGTGGCCTGGTGTTCCTTGCTGTTCTGGTGACGCACTCGCGCAGGCAGGGACCCATTTATATTCCCCTCGCGCGCTCGCGGCTCTCGCCTCTGGAATTCGTGGAAACACTCGGTGATCTGTACTCTTCCGCGCACGCCGGCCCTGCTGCCGTGCGCATTGCTTATCAGCGACTGCGCTACCAATTAACGCGCCAGCTCGGCCTCCCAAACAATATTCCCGACACTGACCTGGCAAGAACCGCGCATGTTTTGCTGGCCTGGAACGAGGATGAATTTTCCGGTACGCTCAGCCGCTCGCAGCAAGCCATGCAAAGCAGCAAGCTGGACGATGCCGCCACACTCCACCTTGCGCAGGAGATTTTCGACTACACCAGCCGCCTGGAGCTCAAGCGCGCGCCGAAAGAGGAGAGAAAAAACGGATGAACAATGCGATGGAGTTGGCTGCGCACGTTCGTGGCGAGCTGAATAAAGCGGTCGTCGGGCAGCGCGAAGCGCTCGATCAACTGCTGTTGGTGCTCCTGGTCGGGGGACATGCGCTGGTCGAAGGCGTTCCGGGGTTGGCGAAGACGCTGGCCGTCAAAGCGCTGGCACACATTTTTCAGTTGAAATTTCAGCGCGTGCAATGTACGCCGGACTTGATGCCCGCCGATATTCTGGGAGCGAACGTCTTCAATCTTGCGACGAGCACTTTCACCCTGCACCGCGGCCCGATCTTCACCGATCTGCTGCTGGTCGATGAAATCAATCGTACACCGCCGCGCACGCAATCCGCTCTGCTCGAAGCCATGGAGGAAAAGCAGGTCACGATAGACGGCACGAGCTATGAGCTTTCCGACTCGTTTGCTGTTTTCGCCACGCAAAATCCCGTGGAGTTTGAGGGTACGTATCCCCTGCCCGAGGCGCAGCTCGATCGCTTCCTGGCCAAGATTCAGATTGGCTATCCTGGGGCCGAGCAAGAAGCGCAAATCTTGCAGAACTATCAGGACGGTTTCGATCCTCGCGACCTGCAACGGCTAGGCTTCGCCGCTGTCCCGCTGCAAAGGTTGCTTGCGGCACGCAAGGAAACATCAGCGGTTCGCGTTGAGCCTGCGCTATTTCGCTATATCGTAACGCTGGTAACGCGGACGCGTAGCTCCGCCGCTGTGAGCCTGGGCGCGAGCCCCCGCGCTGCGATCAGCTTGATGCTTTTCTCCAAGGCCATCGCCGCCACCGAAGGACGCGACTATTTGATTCCGGACGATATCAAGTCCGCGGCTCTTCCTATCTTGCGTCATCGCCTGGTCTTAAAGCCGGAAGCAGATCTCGAAGGTATGACCGCAGACCAGGTAGTGCGGGAAATTGTTCGCTCCGTTGAAGTCCCCAAATGAGTGAGCCTCATCATCTGGTTCCGGAGGGGGTAAAAGCGCATGCGAGAACCGCCAAGCGTTTCCCGTTTGCATTTGGCCCACGTTTTTTTCTGCTTCTGCTCGTAGGCCTTATCTGGATCGGTCCGGCATGGTCAGACCGTCGCTTTCTTTACGCGATGGCTCTGTGGGATACGGTTGTGATCGGCGCTTGGGTGTGGGACCTGCGGCGTCTCCCGCGGCCCGCGCAATTGGAGGTTCATCGCTTGTGGACCGCGCCAGCGCAGCTCGCCCTCGAAACAACCATACGCGTGGAAATGTACTACCGCGGAGCAATTCCCATTACAGCGCGGGTCCTTGACGATGTTCCGTCAACGTTTCGTAATGACACGCCGGAACTGAACATCACCGCCTCAATTCGGGAAATTGGCTCAGCAGAATATTCCGTGCGTCCGAGAGAGAGGGGCGGCGCGCGTTTCGGCAGCGTTTTCTTGCGATATCAAAGTTCGCTGCGCCTAGCCGAACGCTGGGCGATAGCCCCGCTTGAGCAAACTGTTTGCGTCTATCCCAATTTGCAGGAATCGAAGCGCGACACCATCTACTTGATCCGCAGCCGCCAGATCGCCATGGAAAAGCGACTCCAACAACGCCTCGGCCGCGGCCGCGAGTTCGAGAGCTTGCGCGAATATCGCGAATCCGACGAGTGGCGCGACCTGTGTTGGACGGCGACCGCGCGCCGCGGCAAACTGATCAGCCGCTCCTACCGTATCGAGCGCAGTCAGACCGTATGGCTCGTGCTCGACACGGGCCGGTTGTTGCGTACGCGTGTGCTTGGGCTTAGCAAACTGGACTACTCAGCCGGTGCCGCGCTCTCCCTCGCGCAGGTTGCGCAATATTCAGGCGACCGCGTCGCCATGCTCGCGTACGGACGGCGCATACAGCAGCGTTTGCCAGCGGGTCACGGCGCAGGCCATGTGCGTGCGCTGCTGGAAAGATTAGCTCAGGTGCGGGGTGAAGAGCTCGAAGCCGACCACCAGCGCGCCGCGGAAACCCTGCTTTCGCTGCAAAAACAACGCAGTCTGGTTGTGTGGCTGACGGACCTATCCGAAACCGCGACAACTCCTGAAGTCATCGAGAGCGCCTCGCGTCTGGCGCGCCGCCACCTTGTGCTTTTCACTGTAATCGGCCAGCCGGAGTTGCGCGGCGCCCTGATTGGTCGCCCGGACACCGCCAGAGAAATGTTTCACCACGTGGCCGCGCAAGAGGTTGTTCAGCGACGCGACGTGCTGCTAAGGACATTGCGTCAACAAGGAGTGCTGACGCTCGAAGTCGAGCCCGCAAAACTCTCTTCCGCCGTAGTGAACCAATACCTCAGCGCGAAGGAACGCAGTCTGATTTAGTCACTCACCGTGGTTGACGTCGGCAACGGTGCCATCCACACCAGGCTTGCGCAGAAGATAAAGCACTAAGAGCGTTGCCAGCGCGCCTGCAAGCGAGAATTTAAGCTGGTAATGCAAATCGGTCGGAGAGACAAATCCCTCCACAACGCCGGCAACAAGAAGCATCGGGATCGTTCCCAGCACCAGTTGGACGCTTCGCCTGCCGGCGCGCACCAGCGATTCGCGCCGCGGCAGCGAACCGGGAAACAACAACCCTTTGGCAATTCCGATTCCCGCGCCCCCGGCTATAAAGATTGCCGGCAGCTCAAGCACCCCGTGCGCGGCCACGAAGCTCCATAAGGGCAAGCTCATCCCCTCGCGCCAGCAAGCCACGGCCACAACGCCCATCATCAGTCCGTTGAGCAGCATCATCCAAACCGTGCCGATTCCGGCGGTGATGCCCAGCGCAAACGTAGAAAGCGCCACAGAAATGTTGTTGGTCAAAATAGCGCTGGACGCCAGCGGCTTGATGGTGACAATCGAATGCGTCCACATCTCGTGCCGCTCGATGGTGTCGATCATCTGTGGACCAAGGAAATGCCGCGTAAACAACGGATCGGCCATGCCCATCAGGAAACCCGCAAAAGCCCCGGCCAAAAACAAGACGAACGCCGCGAAGGTATCCGGAAACGTCTCGCGAAAAATCACCGGATAAATGTCTTTGTAAAAGGTCCAGATACCTCGGCGGTTTTGACGTCGACCCATATAAATCAGGTTATGCGCGCGGCCCAGCAGCTGATTGAGATAAACGGCCAATTGCTTGCTGGCGGGATCCTCGCGAACGGTGGCTAAATCGGATGCGGACTGCCGGTATAATAGAGCCAATTCCTGAAGTTCCGTGGATTTTAACGATGCGATGCTGCCGCGCCCGCTGAGCGCGAGCAATTGTTCAAGGCGCAGCCAGTGCGCGCGCCGCTTTTCAAGCCAGCGGGTGGAGATCACTGATGGAGCCTCTCGACAAGCTTACCATCGACACGCCGGAGCAAACCGCGCTCGAGTTCCCACTTGCCGGAATCGGCAGCAGGTTCATCGCCATGGCTGCGGACACCGCAATCCAGATCGTTGTCGCAATCGTGCTCCTGATTCTCGGTGCCATCATGGGATGGAGTTTCTCGCTCTTTGGTTTTTCTGCACCGCAATGGGTCATCGCCGTTTGGATCATCCTGCTGTTTCTGCTCTATGCCGCCTATTTTGCCTTTTTCGAGACCATCTGGAACGGCCAGACGCCCGGCAAACGTTACGCGCAGATCCGGGTCATGAAAGATGATGGCCGGCCAATCACCGCGTACGACTCCCTTGCTCGCAATTTGCTGCGCATAGTGGACCAGTTCCCGGTTTTTTACGGAGTCGCCATCGTCAGCGTCTTTCTCAGCAAGCAAAATAAGCGGCTCGGCGATTTCGTGGCGGGTACCGTCGTAGTGCACGAAAAAGCCGTTGAAGCCGCGCGACCCTTCTTGGACACGCAAGTGGACGCCGCTGTGCCGGCTTACGACGTCAGCCTAATCTCTCTCGATGAACTACGATTGATAGAAGCGTTCTTTCAAAGGCGCGATAGCCTCGATCCGGCCCTACGCGGTTCCATGGCCGCGCAAATTTGCAATCGCATTGCTGAAAAGCTGGGCGTTCAGGTCCGCGGCTGGCCCTACAACGAAAAGTTTCTGGAGGCCGTTCACGCGCAATACCGCTCCGGGGGACGCCTTCGCACGGATTGATCGATTTCCGCCCGCAACCCACTTTATTCACTTACTGTTGAGAGTACCGAAGCGGGTGACTATGGGCTGAAAATTGGCTTGGTTTGGTGGACCTTCGGCATCCTGCTCGGTCGCTGGATACTTTATCTATATCTACCGCTCCCTCCGTGGCAAAGGATCAAACGCATCCATAATCTCGAACGAACGCGCAACCGCTTCGCGCGGACAAGTTGACTCCGCACATTCCTCGGCGTAGCGTTAAACCATTGCCATGAAGAGTCGGCAAATGACCGCGCTGCTTACGCTGCTTGCGATGCTGATTGCGCCGCTTTGCGCTTCTTTTTGCCGCGCACATGTTTGCGACGCGTCATCGTCGTCGGCGCAGACCGACGGTTGCCATAAGTCTTTTGCCGTAGGCGGCGATTCGCCAGACATTGGCCTTACAGCCGCGCACACTTGCGGGCTACAGGAGTTGCCCACGGTGGCTCTCAACGAAACGACCAACCGACCCGACTCTGCAAAACAAGCGTACGCGACGCACGCGTCCTTAAATCTCTTTCCGCCATCATCCCCTCTGCTTGCAGGGAGCGGCACTCAGTCTCAGCATCCCGATCCTGAAAGTCGCATCGAATCTAGTTCAGTCCGACCACCTGTCCTGCGCGTCTGATTCGCCTCGTAGCTTTCTCTCTAGCTGCACTGTCTCGCGTCAAAGTAGCGGGCGCCTTCGCGTTCGCACAACAGTTACGCAAATTCAGGAGAAGAACATGAGTGGCACACGAAGAAGATTTTTCCAGGACGCTGCGATATTTGGGGCCGGACTTTTCAGTTTGGGCGGCGAGCTTCGCGCGCAACAAAAAAGATCCGACGTTCACGGGTCGGGCAACCGAGTCGGCAACCCGGCTAACTCGACTTCTCCGCCTGCGGTGCCGCCTCCGATGTTAACGCCCGATGTTCCCGATCTTCCACACGAATTGGACGGCACAACAAAAGTCTTCCGCCTGACAGCCGAACCTGTGCAGCGCAAAATCGCGCCGTTCAAGACCATCGACACTTGGGGCTACAACGGCTCCTGCCCCGGCCCCACCATCCAAATTCAGCAGGGCGACCGCGTCCGCATCCTCTTCGAGAACAAGCTTCCGGAATCCACGACCGTTCACTGGCACGGCTTGGAAGTTCCCATTGAGCAGGACGGCGTCCCCTACATCAGTCAAAAACCTATTCCACCTGGAGAGAGATACGTTTACGAATTTACCGTTCATCAGGAAGGAACCTTCTTCTATCACGCGCACACTGCCATGCAGGAGATGATCGGCCAGATCGGATTGTTCATCGCGCATCCGAAAACGTCGTATCACCCGCATGTGGATCACGACTTTGGCATCATTCTGCAGGAATGGGCCGTGCTCCCGGCCAATACCGTGCCCAACACCGCCGCGATGGAATTCAACTGGCTTACGTTCAACGGCGTTTCTGGCCCGGCGATCACGCCAATGATTGCGCGCCTCGGCAGCCGCGTGCGTATTCGCATCGTGAATCTCGGCATGGACCATCATCCGATCCACCTTCACGGCAACCAGTTCGTCCTCACCGGAACGGAAGGCGGCCGCGCCCCGGAATCCACGTGGTACCAGATGAACACGGTCCTGGTCGGTGTCGCGCAAGCCCGCGTTGTTGAATTCGAAGCTAAATTTCCCGGCGCATGGATGCTGCATTGCCATCTGCCGCACCACATGATGAACAGCATGATGGACCTGCTTCGCGATCGCCAGATTGAAACTGCCGACCAGACCGATCCCAAAGCCCTCAGTCAAATGCAGACGCTGGCCAATTCGCTCAAGGTCGAGCATGTTCACCACGCGCCCGTAGCGCCCGACGCTAATTCCATAAAAGGCTATCCGCAAGACGCCTTTATGGAAATGGGCATGGACGCTGCCGTGGACAAACCCGAAACCTACGGCCTGCCCCCAAATTGGAGCGCCGGAATGATGGGCATGATGACCCTGGTTCGTGTTCTGCCCGACCATGAATACGAAGAAATTGTGCGCAGAAGAGAATCCGGAGAGTCCACCCGATGAAAATAACGATCAATCTCGCCGTCGCAATGATTCTTTCTATTTCACCCGCGCTCTCAATTGCACAAGAGATGCAGATGCCGCCTCAGCACGAGCACGCCGAACATCACCACGATGAAGTTCGTCCCGAGTTTCCGCGGCTCGGTCGCGCGCAAGAGAGAGCCGAAGGCGCGCTGATGACCCTCGAGCAATTTGAAAAAATCGCCCACGATTCCAATCCCACGCTGCGTCAAGCCGAAGCGGAAATCCGCGCCGCCAACGCCCACCGGCAACAAGCCGGCCTGTACCCCAACCCCACCGTGGGTTACACCGCCGACGAAGTTCGCGGCGGTTCGGTCGGTGGCGGCAAACAGGGATTTTTCGTTGAACAAACCATTGTCACCGCTGGAAAACGCGGCCTCAGCCGAAACGTTTTCGCCAACGAAGCCAACATCGCCGGCATTGAAGCCGAAGAGCAGCGTATGCGTGTCACCAGCGCCGTGAAAATGGCCTTTCTCCGCGTCCTCGCCGCGCAGGAATTGCTCGACGCGCGTCGCGACCTCGCCAAAATCGCCCAAGACTCAGCCGAAACACAAACCCGCCTCGAGAACACGGGCCAGGCCGATGAATCCGAAGTACTCGAATCCGAAATAGAAGCGCAACGCATGCGCATCGCCGCGCGCATGCAAGAGAACACTCTGCGCGAGGAGTGGCGCTCTCTAGCCGCGGTAATCGGCCGCCCAGACATGCCCATTTCCGCCGTCGCCGGCGACTTCGAAAAAGACTGGCCTGACTTCAACGAGGAACAAATCGTCGAAACCATCGCCAGCCAAAGCCCAGCTGTTCACATCGCTGATGCAACTGCCATTCGTGCGCAATCCGTCTTGGCGCGGGCCAAGCGCGAGTCGATCCCGGACCTTCAACTTCGTGCGGGTTTGGAATACAACAACGAGTTACTCGGCAGCGTACCCTTTGCTAAAGGCTGGGAAGGCATCGGCAGTGTTGGCGTGCAGCTTCCCATTTTCAATCGCAACCAGGGAGAAGTCGCCGCCGCCCGCGCCGAGATCGATCGTGCACAGCAGGAGAAGCTACGCATTGCACTAACCTTGCGAGAACGCGCCGCAACTACGGTCGACGAGTATGCTAACGCACGCTTGATGGCCAGCGAATATCGCGACGCCATCCTGCCACGTGCCAAGAAGGCCTACGCCCTCCGTGTTGAAAAATATGGACAGATGCTCGCGTCCTACCCCCGCGTCCTGGAATCGCAGCGCAAGCTCTTTGAGTTGCAGACGGAATACATCGCGGCCCTAGAAAACGTTTGGACGACCGGCATCGCTCTCCAAGGCTATCTACTTACCGATGGCCTCGAATCCCCGGCTCGTCCTGGCGAGGTAGATCGCCCAGTGCGCGAGACCAACGTACCCGCTCCCGAGCGGACCATGTCCCCCCGAGAGCCCATGCCGCAGCCCTGAGGCTGCCACGTCGCGGCGGCCTTCAGCTGGCTCGTGGGCGAAGCCCGACTACCTATCCACCTACCGGTGGCAAGTCCGAAACACTAGTACCCCGGTCACGTTGACCTGCCGAAAATTTGCTGCGTACTGTCAAAGGTGGGCGTATCCGTGTGCGCGGTCGCATCGGTGGGGAGTCGCTTCGCGCTCGGATACAGAAGTTAAAGGACACAGGGCGCTCCTTCCATGTCTGACGTACCGATGACCATGCTCGCGAAGGCCGGACGTTACGAAATCGTCGGTGAACTGGGCCGCGGTGCCATGGGTGTCGTCTACAAGGCTACGGACCCCGTCATCGGCCGCACCGTCGCTGTCAAAACCATCAAGCTCAGCGCCGAAGGCACCGGCCTTACTCGCCCCGAGCTTCTCGCCCGATTTCAAACGGAAGCGCGCGCCGCAGGTCTTCTGACCCATCCCAATATCGTGGTGGTTTTCGATGCCGGCGAAGAAGACGGCCTCTACTACATCACCATGGAACTCGTAGAGGGCCGCAGTCTCCAGGCGCTCCTCGACGATGGTCACTCCTTTCCATTGCCCCGCGTTCTGCGCATCATGGAACAAGCCTGCAGCGCCCTCCAGTTCGCTCACGAGCGCAACGTCGTGCATCGCGACATCAAGCCCGCGAACCTGATGCTCACCGGCGATGACACCGTCAAAGTCACCGACTTCGGCACAGCGAAAATCCTGCAATTCGGCACCATTCAACAAACTGCCCACGTTATGGGCACGCCCAGCTATATGTCCCCGGAACAAGTTAAAGGTCGCGCGGTCGATGGCCGCAGCGATATTTTCTCCTTGGGCGTAATGCTCTACGAAATGGTCACTGGCGAGAAGCCTTTCCCGGGTCAAAACATCACCACGGTAATCTACAAAATCGTCAACGAAGAACCCATCCCCCCAAAACAAGTGATTCCTTCCGTTCATCCTGGAATCAGCGCCGTGGTGATGCGCGCGCTGGCCAAAGATCCAGACACGCGATACCAAAGCTGCCGCGAAATGCTTGAGGATCTGCGTAACTATCGCACTCTCAATGCCGAGCCAGGCAGTCCCCATTCCACGATGGCCATTAATTCTGGCGCTGTAAATTCCACGGTGGCTTTGGGCCCCGGCCTTCGCGGAGTGCACCATGACGACACCGCAGCCATGGCCCGCTCGCTGTCAACCCGCGCCGCGAATCCAAGTCAGACGCCCGTTCCTCGCCGCACTGGCGTATTGGCTCCTGTACCCGAGCCCAAGCCAAAGAAAGGTCTCTTCGGCACTATCGTTATCGCGTTCTTGCTCCTCGGCGTCATCGCTTATGGTGCCTACGAACTTCGTCCCATCTATGAAGACGTTCGTCAACACCGTGATGGTGCTGCGCATCCAAGCGAGCCCGTTTCAACGGCTCCTATTGACGCTCCGGCCTCCAACCAGAACGAGGCCGCGAGCAACTCCGATACGGAATCAGCGCACGATCCAGATCCGGCTCCGTCAGACGCGAAACCAACGGACACCGCTAGCCCGAATACTCCTCCAGTCGTAGAGGTGAAGTCAGCACGCATGGACAAGACCAAGAAGCCCGAGTCTGTGCTCACTCCGAAGGCGGCCGAATACAAGGGCCGCGTCGAAGAGGCCATCTCCGAGCGCGGTCTTGGCATTCGCGCTAAAGTACAAGGTGTCGGCAACACGCTAACCCTTTCTGGGAAACTGCGCCCTGCGGAACATGGCGCCTTACTCAAATTCCTGCGTGACGCGCCTCCGGGCATCCGCTTGGTTGACCATATCGAATATGACGATGCGCCTGAGCCCGCCTCGACCAATGCAAATACAACCACAAACGCCGGCACTGGTGGCCATCCCACTCCTGGCCCAGGCTTCGGTGCCATCCACGTCGTAACCGATGTCATCGGTGCTACCGCTATGCTCCACGGTCCCTCCGGTCGCGTGGTCAGCCAATGCGCTACGCCATGCAGCTTCAACAATCTCGCCCCGGAGCGCTATAGCCTGGAAGTAAAAAAAGAAGGCTACCAGTCCGTGCAAACCGCTCTGCAAGTCAGGGAAGGCAGCGTCTCGGACCAAAAGCTCTCTCTTGAGTCGATAGCAAAAGGCCTTTACATCACCAGCGATCCTCCGGGTGCCGACGTTTTCATCAATGGTGCCAAGCAGTCCGGGCAGACCCCCGTTACCCTGCCCTTGGCCCCCGGGCAGTACAATCTCGTCCTCCGCCTGCCAGGCCATGATCCCTATGTTGGCAGCGTACAAGTGAAGGAAAACGTCCAAACGCAGCTTTCTGCTAAGCTTAATGAGCGCTCTACGAGTCGCGTTGCGTGGGCGCAGGTAAGAACGGATCCTCCCGGCGCCGAAATCTTCGTCGATGGAAATTCCACCGGCAGAATGACGCCAGCCCGCGTCGAAATTCCCGTGGGCACGCACGTCGTCACCCTAAAGCTGAATGGATTCCAGCCTGCCAAACGCGCTGTTTCCGCTACAGAGGGCGGGACTCTGACTGTGTACGAATCGCTAAAGAAATAAGCACTTGCGCTGTCTCGTCGTCTATCTGGGCTACCCCGTTTGTTACATTATGTAACAGCTCCGGCGACTAAGGTTCTAGTACTATCTGGCTATCCTACGGAAAACACAGGCCTTCGGACCTCCACGCGTAGGTAGGAGGCGTGCTGGTATTTGGGTGGGGTAAACCCTGCCCGAAGGCCTAGCAGTCGGCCAGGGTTCCCCGCAACCAGCAGAAATAGTTCAATAAAGGAGAGCTTTGGTTCTAGGTGCCGTACTTCCCGCCGAACAACCGAGGCGTGTCTCGCGCCCCAAGCCGGCTCTGCAGCCTCAACCGGCGGCAGTATCGGCGCGCCCGGCGTTCCCGGAAGCCGATCCACTCCTACCCGATCTAATTCGCTCTCTTCGCGCCTTCCATCTCCTCCTGGGCTCTGCTCGTCTTTATGACCGCCAGCATCCCCGCCTCCTTCAAAGCCTTGACGGTGCCTATGAATCTCTCCGCGCCATCGTAGCCAGCATGAACGGCCTCGAAATCCGCGTCGAGCGCAGCGGAATGGTCGCGCCCAAACTCAGTGACGCGCCTCTCCCCGACGCGCGCGGTGACCTCTACGACCTCGCCAAGGATCTTCAGCGCGCCGGAATCTACAACATTGTTTTCGCTCCCAAATTCCATGTAGGCGAACTGGACACGCTCGCGCAACTTGCCAAGGCCACCTTGCTAGAATCAGGGCAACCTACAAAGCAACAAGCGCTGGCCTGGTGGCCCGCAAGACTCAGGGAGCATCGCGTGGAAGGCATTGCCATAAACGCCGAGACGGAGCGCAAGGTCGACACCGTCCTGGCCAGCTTGATCGCCGCCCTAGTCGCCTACGGCGGACACTCGCCTCGCGAAGCCCTCGACGCGCCCATTGAGATTCCGCAACTTGACGACTTGGAAGCTACCCTGCGGCTCTTGGCTCGCTTGACGCCGCCTCTCGAGGCGGCCCGCAACATCTCTCCGGAAGAGGCCGCACGCGCAATTCACGGTGCCATGGAGGAAGCGAGCCGGGAAACCGTCCGCCTGTTACTCAGCGCTGTTACGCAATACCCTCCAGGCGATGGCGAGCGCCCACAGCCTTATCTTCTCCGTTTATCCGAAAGCTTGATATTCGAATTTCTGGGTCCGGAATTTTCCGCCAGAAGCCTGACGGCTCCTGGCTTGCGCCCCATGTTTTATCGCCTCGCGGAAGTGCTCGTCACTGCTGGCGGCTACAGCGGCCCGCATGCATCCGCGCATCTATCCTCTTTCGCCGCCACTTGGGCCAACGATTCCCACCGCGAAAAACTGATCGAAAAGTTTTGGCTCGAGCTTCCTCCACGCGAAAAATCCGCCGTACTGCGCGGTGCCGACGTTTGGTGCGTGTCGATCGTCGCACTCAAGCAAAATCTCGGCCACCTTGTTGCCTCGGGCGCTGACGCGCCCCGTCGCGAGGCCCGCAACATCCTGCTGAATTACGCGCGTCGCCTGCACAGCACAGGAGCTGCCGTTCGGCGCGCCGTCGCTGCCGGCCTGAACGAGCTCGCCTCCATTATCGAATCGCTCTGGCCCAATCAGATTCCCGGGGATCTCAGCGAAGGCACACTCAAAGCTCTTGAGAAAGAAACCACTGCGCAAACCGCTGCTCTGCTCGCTGCATTTCTGGAAAATCTCGGACGCATTGCCGTCACGCGCGGCGACTACGCTGGTTTTGAATCTATTCTGGAAGCCCTCGAAAAAGAGCCCCATGACGTCGCCCACGATCACATTTCCGCGCTCGCGCATCGTCTCGTTGCGCAAGATCGCTGGCTGCTCCTGGTCGACGCCTCGCTCGCCAACCGCGCCCTCGATCCAGTCCTCCCACGCCTTCTGCAGCGTGATCCCGACCGCCTTCTCGATCGCTTGACTCTCCTTCTCACCGAGCCGCACGGCGTAGAATTTCTCCCCGCCATGGCCCGCCTAATCCGCACCATCGGCATCCCCGTCCTGAATTTGCTGGAGACTCGTCTCTACGAAGCCCGTCGCCAGCGCGTCAGCGCTGCCATCAAGCTTCTTGCCGCCGCGGATCCCGATCGTCTTCTCCGTGGTTTGGCGCGCGCCCTCGCCAGTTGGGAGTGGAATCTTCAAGATCTTGCCGTCAGCGAACTGACTCGCCCCGCCAACGTCGCATGCGCGCAAAGCGCCGCCTTCGTCTTTTCCGCCGTCCTCGCCGACGCGCATCCACTGGTCGTCCCCATGATGATCGACCAGATCGGTCTCGCACAGGAAAACGCCGCCGTGCCCCAGCTCATGGAAATCGCCGCCGGCGAGCACGACATTCTTCGTGATCAATTCGTCCGCATCAAGGCCATTGAAGCCCTCGGCCGCATGCGCGCCCAAGACGCCGCCGAGTTGCTTCGCACGCTCGCCACCCGCCGCGATGGCATCGCCTACGCCGAGCCCGCTGGTCTCCGCGCCGCCGCCGAAGACGCCCTCGCCATGCTCGAAGATCGCCCCACTTCCGCCCGCGCTCGCGCGGCATTCGCCGTTCCTGGCGCCTCGAACTCCAGTTTTGTCGTTCCGCGCCGCTACACCCGCGTTCCCCTCGAATCGCCTCTTCGCGCGCAGATCGACGGCGCACAAGCCGGCCTCGCGCGCGTAAAAACCATCAGTCTTGGCGGCGCCTATCTCGAATCGCACAAGAAACTCACCGTCGGCGATTCCATCAAACTCGAAGTGCGCTCTGGCCTGCGCAAAATCCATTTCACTGCCGTGGTCCGCAACATCGGCGTCGAAGGCAACGGCGTCGAATTCGTGCACATGAAAGACGAAGACCGCGAAAAGCTCCGCAAACTTGTCCAGCGCCACCTCCAACTCTAGCCGCAAGCCCGGATTACACGTAGCGCTCGCGTTTTGCCAGGACGCGTTCCTTACATCCGCGCGTTGCGCGCCACGCGTGTCATCCTGAGGTTCCGCGCCTTTTGCGCAGCCGCAGGGCCTCACCCGCGCGCTCGGCACCCTTCCCACATAGCTCAACGTGCGACAACCCGCGACATCCCCGCGCTCCTCTCCGTTTTCGCACCTTGTCGCTTGCCAACTATCCCTCCCTTCCTTCAATCTGCGCCTACTTGGCCCGCTCCGCCGGAATATTACTCACCCGTCCCAGCAGCCAAGTTTTCGATTGAAAGCATTTGTTTGTTGAAGTAAAAGCCCTATATCCAATTGATTTGGTCGGGGGACCGGCGGGAAACCGCCGCCGCTACGGGTAGCGGAAAAGTGCAAACAGTTACCGGGTTCCACCAAGGAGGAAACATGCGACGCAGGCTGGGTGTGTGCGCGATTATTTTTTGTGTGTTGGTTCTGAGCTGTGCTGTTCCCGGCGTCGCGCAGGTCAACACCGCTACGCTGTCCGGAACGGTCATCGACCCGCAAGGTTTGGCCGTCCGAGGCGCGAAAGTAACGGTCACCAACGCGGCCACCGACGCCTCCCGCAGCCTCGTCGTCGACGAAGAGGGCCGCTACACCTTCATCGGCCTGACTCCCGGCCGCTACAAAATGTCCGTCGACGGCGGAGCAAACTTCGCAGCCTTCCAGAACGATTCGATGGTCGTGACCGTCGGCGAAGAGGCCACTTTCAATCCCCGCCTCGAGCTCAAAGGCGTCACGCAAACCGTTACCGTCACTACTGAAACCGCCAACATTGAAACCTCCAAAACCGAAGTCTCGCAAACCGTCGAGCAGCGCCGCATTGAAAATCTCCCCATCAACGGCCGCAACTATTTCGGTTTTACGCTCACCAACTCGCAGACCACCCGCGACGTCTCTCCCACCATCGGTCCCGCTCCGAATAGCGGTCTCAACATCAATGGTGCTCGCGCCCGCTCCAACATGGTCTCCGTCGACGGCGCCGACGCGGTCGACAATTCCGTCAACGGCATCCGCTCCACTGTCTCCCAGGAAGCCGTCCAGGAATTCCAACTAATTCTCAGCAACTACAACGCGGAGTACGGCCGTGCCACCGGCGGCGTTATCAACATCGTCACCAAGAGCGGCGCAAATGAAATTCATGGCGACGTCTTCGGCTATTTCCGCAACAAAGCCTTTCAATCCCGCAACGCCTTCTCTGGCCAGATCGATCCCACCACCGGCGTTCTCGATCCTGTAAAGCAGGCCTACACCCGCACGCAATCCGGATTCACTCTTGGTGGCCCGCTTAAGAAAGACAAAACCTTTTACTTCCTTTCCTACGAATACACGCAACGCGAAGAGAGCGGCTTCTCCAGCATCGGTCTCGGCAATTATGGCCTGACTGTTGGCAGCGTTCCCTGCATTCCCGTTCCTCTCAGTCTTAGCTCCGGCCCCACTGGCCAGCTCGCTTTCTACCAAGCTGCCCTCGGCGCGCTCACTGGCAACGGTGCCGCCTGCACGAATGCCAATCCCGCAATCCAGGCGCAAATTAGTGGAGTCGAACAAGCTGCCATCCTGACTGGCGCCTCTTCCAACGTCGCCCTCAACGCTGACCTCAACAAGAACGCTGATGGCACAACCGTGCCCCTGTCGGCGGTCATGGGCATTCCTGGCCCTCTTGGCTCGAAGTTTTTTCCCATCCCGGTGGCATGCCCCCTCGGTCAGCAGGTAAACGCCGTGATCTGCGCGCCAGGCGCGGGAAATCCTCCAGGCGTTGGAACTGGACTCGTTCCGCTTCCCGCCTCCTACGTTGGCATCAACTCCGTTCGCGGAAACTATCCCGTAACCGAAAAAACCAGCCTCTGGTCCGCCCGCCTGGATCAACGCTGGAGCAATCGCAATAACTCGTTCCTTCGCGTTGGCGTTTCTCCGTCCCTCGTCACTGGCCAGCCTTCTACTTCCCAGAACCAGGTTTTCGGACAAAACGCCGGCTCGCGCACCGGCCTCACGCAATCGCGTGACTTCGACGCTACCTTTCAGCACAACACCGTTATCAGTGATCGCGATTTCAACGAGGCCCGTTTCCAATTTGCCCGTCGCGGCTTGCACTTCGGCTTTTCCGAGCTTCCCGGCGGCAGCAACATCGGCGTCAACATCCCCGGCTTCGCTTACTTCGGCCGCGAGCCCTATTCCACGGTCGATCGTATCGAGCGCCGCACCGAATTCAGCGACCAGGTCAGCATCATTCGCGGTAAGCACACCTTCAAGTTCGGTGGAGACTTCAACCTGATTCAGCTTCGCTCTTCCAAAGCGCAAATCTTCGAACTCGACTTTGGCGGCGACGTCAATTTCGGCGGCCTGACGCCGTTCGGTACATCCCTCCCCGGCACTTCCGGTTTGCAGTCCTACGGACTCGGTATCCCCATCACCTACATCCAAGGCATCGGTAATTCCAATCAGCCCTTCGACAACATTCCTATGGGTTTCTTTGCCCAAGATAATTGGAAATTGAATCACAAGCTTACGATCAACTACGGCGTTCGCTACGATGTCGAAATCAGCCCGCTCTTCTCTCCCGCCACTGCGGTTAACGCCGCCGCCGAAAAGGCTCTCGGCGTCGTCGAGGGCATTCCCCGCAATTATCACAACGTCGCCCCTCGCCTTGGCATCGCTTTCGATCCCGTTGGAGACGGCAAGACCGTCATCCGCGCCGGCTTCGGACTTTTCTACGATCACCCGCTCCTCGCCACCGCGTTCGACTCCGTCACTGCGGACGGTGGACGTTCCGTGCAGCTTCTCAGCGCCGGCGGGCGTGCCTCGGCCTGCGGACTCGCCCCTGCTGCTGCCGCCCCTCCCGGTTACCCCACTTGCGGCAACGGACTCGACACGCCCACCAATCTAAACGGCTCTGCGATTTTTCAAGGCGTGCTGAACGCGTTCCCAAACATGTTTTATCTTCCCGCTCAGCAGCGCTTCGACCCGCTGGCTTCGGGTTCGCTCTTCGCCAACCAAAACTATTTGACTGCCGGCTTTCCGCTGCCCATTCTCCCGTTCACGCTGCCCATCGCCGCCAATTTTAAATATGGTTACGCGGAGCAAGGTAACCTCACGGTTGAACGCGAAATCGCCGGCTCCTGGAAATTCAGCCTGGGCTATCAATACACTCGCGGCCTTCACTTGCATCGGCCCGTCGACGTCAACTCCACCAATCCCCAATTGATCGCCACCAACGACGCCAACGCTATTGCGACCGGACTCGTTCTTCCCACCGACAGTCCTCTTACCGTCGCCGTACCCTCAGCCTCGGCCGTTAATACGGTATGCCCTGGCGGCATTCCAGCGGTTAACATCGTCAGCTCCACCGGTGTGCCAAAGGGAAGCATCGCCTTTGCGACTCCCACGGGTTCGCCTCTGGCCCCGGGTGCCGCGGGCTTCGGTTATACCGGCCAGAACTGCACTGGCCCGATCGGTATCGTCGCAACTCCTGCCTTCTTCAATTTCTTCCGTCCTTCGGGCCCCAATCCCTCTTTCGCCAGTTTGGTTCCCGGCGGTTATGCCACTCAGGTGGCCCTGGCGAAGGGCCTGGGCTTCCCCGGAGGCTTCGGTGTCCCCGTTCCCTTCAACAGCGTTGACGCCCAACTCTCCGACGGCAACTCTTGGTACAACGGTTTAACCTTCAATCTCACCAAGCGCTTCTCGCATTCTTTCGAGCTGCTCTCCAGCTACACCTACTCGCACTCGATCGACGACTCCACGGACCTGCAATCCCCTCTCGAGCCTCAGGATTCCCGCTTCCCCTTCCTCGAGCGCTCCAACTCCGTAAACGACCAGCGCCATCGTTGGGTTACCAGCGCCGTCTTCCAGACCGCGCGAGGCAAAGGCGGAGATAGCTTCGCAAAGCATTTTCTCGGCGGCTTCACTGTAGCTCCCATCATCGAACTCGCCTCCGGCCGCCCTTACAACGTAATCACCGGCACGGACACCCGTCTCGATCTCGGCGCCTCGCAAGCACGCCCTTCCGTCGGCGGCAGCACCACTTCGCCGTTCATCCCCGGCGTCACCTTCGGTGTGGCCAGCACTTGCCTCACGAATTCTGGTGCCCCCTTCGCGATTCCCGGTGTTACTCCACCGGCTGGATGCGACGGCAATCTCGGCCGCAACGCCTTCACCTCGCCAGGTTTTTTCCAGGTCGATCTGCGCGTCTCCAAAGCCATTCCCATCGGAGAGCGCCTCCATTTGGATTTAATCGCCGACGGCTTCAACCTTTTCAATCGCCTGAACGTTCTATCCGTGAACCAACTTTGCGACCCAAGCGGCGGCGCGACCTGCACCGCCGGCCAACCCACCGCGTCCTACGACGCCCGCCAATTCCAATTCGCCCTAAAACTAGCCTGGTAACCTAGGCTGCATTGCCCATTACATTACGTCGCGCGTTCGCTTCGATGGCCTATGCTGCTACGGCGCAGGCACAGTGATCGTGTTGGAGTCTAGCGTTACCGCGCCGGATGCTGTCCCGTCAGAGCCGGCAAACATTCTTCCTTCCACCACTGCTCCGGCATTGAGCGTGATGCTGACAGCGGCGAGCACATTTCCTTTGAATATTGTGGTGGTGTCGATCGTCGCTGAAGAGCCAACTTGCCAGAAAATGTTGCTTGCCTTGGCCCCGCCGGCCAGGATTACCTGAGAAGCCGGCGCCGTCGTGAGTGTAGACCCCATCTTGAACAGGAAGACCGCATTGGGATCGCCTTGGGCGTCGAGAGTGACATTGTTGTTTGACCCTCCTCCCGATAGCAAAACCGATGAGGCGTTGATGTACAGCCCTGGTGCGAAGGTCAGTCCTCCAATGTTTGCGGGCAAGGCTTGGGCGTTGATCGACCGGCTAACGGCGTCGTTATAGGCGGCCAGCAGATCGGCTTGGCCTTTGGTCACCACGGGATCGTTGATGTGTATCGTCCCGTTTACTTCTCCCGCGGGAATTCCCTCTGCGGTGCCTGGTCTCAACCCAACGTCCCCATTGATCAAAGTAAGTCCCGTGCTGGTGATCGTAGCCGCGGCCATAACCGCGAAGCTGCCTGCCGCTCCGAGGTTAATCGTCACGGGACCCGTGCCGACCACTCCACTGGTTGTAAAGCTCCACGGATTCGGCGTAGCCCCGGCCGCCAAGGAATTGCCTGTCAGGTCCTTGACCAAATTCGAAATCATAGCCGTATATTGCGTATTGCCTGCGAGATTCCCTGAAGGTGTGAAGGTGGCGATCTGGCTGGCCGGATCGTAAGCCACGGTTCCGTTTACGAGCGCTCCGCCGCCCGCCACTGCCAGCGTGAAGGTCGCATTGGTAATCGTCGTAGGATCCATCGCCTTGCTGAACGTGGCGTTGACCCTCTTGTCGATGGGCACATTAACGGCCGCGCTGGCGGGGTTCGTGGAGTTGATCGTCGGGCCGACGGCGTCTACAGTCAAACCGGTCGTGAAGCTCCAGACGAAATTGGCGGCCACGGCCACGCCGGTAAGATCCTTGGCGGCCGTGGTGATCGTGACTGTGTATTGTGTGCTCGCAGCTAAATTGCCGGTGGGGCTGAAGATTACGGTTCTGCCCGCATAAGACACCGTTCCCGGTACCGCGGCTCCCCCTCCCGCCACAGCCACCGTGAAGGTTCCCGTCGCGGTGATCGTGGCGGGGTCCATGAACGTGCTGAACGTCGCGGCGATTCGTTGATTGAGGGGCACGCTCGTCGCTGCATTGGCAGGATTTGTGGAAGTTACGAATGGTGCGCTAGCGTTCCCCGCCACGCCCGTGGTGAAACTCCAAATGTAGTTGGAGGCCAGCGCGTTGCCTTGGACGCTTTTCGCAGCGGTGGTAACCGTGGCCGTATATTGCGTGCTGGCCGCGAGAGCCACTGTCGGCGCAAAAGTGGCCGTGTTGCTTGGCGTATCATAGGTGACCGTACCTGCCACGGCAGCTCCGCCTCCCGCCACTGCCACCGTAAACGTTCCTGCCGCTGTAATCGTTCCTGCGCTCATCGGGATACTGAAAGTCGCCGTAATTTTCTGATTGAGGGGGACGTTGCTGGCCCCGCTGGCAGGAACCGTGGAGGTCACCGCGGGTGTGGATGCTGTAGTGAAGGTCCACACAAAGTTGGCCGCCAGCGCTGCGCCGGTCGCGTCCTTCGCACCGGTGGTAATGGTGGCTGTATACAAGGTAGAGGCCGCCAGGAGCACTCCCGGCGTGAATGTCGCAGTGTTCCCGGCGTAGTTGACTGAACCGGTTACTGTGGTTGCGCCTGGTCCTGTCAGCGTGAAGGTTGTTACTTTGAT
>Ga0210409_10001255_pt1 | contig 34067 bp, 36 predicted proteins | sample IncBWH17MmetaG_FD_161649 | JGI IMG/M metagenome (GOLD analysis project Ga0210409, IMG submission 161649) | Forest soil microbial communities from Barre Woods Harvard Forest LTER site, Petersham, Massachusetts, United States - Inc-BW-H-17-M | ecosystem: Environmental > Terrestrial > Soil >... | reverse complement strand
TTCAGCCCCGCGTCTAAGACCGCCGCGAAGCGGCCACCGCTCTGCCGAAGGCCGGAGCGAAGGCGCAGCCGAAGCGACTAATCTTTTGCCGTTGCCTTTGTTGTTGCCGTTGCCGTTGCCATTGTTGTTGCCGTTGCTTTTGCCGTTGCCGTTGTTCTTGTTTTTGCTTGTCATTCTAAGCGGAGGGGAGAAGCAACCAAACCCTTTTCCCGCAACGAACCTTGATCAAGGAGTACCAAAAATGGCCAAGCCAATCGCCTTCAAACCCTTCACCGTCGACTTCAAAGCCGACCTCGATCGCCGCCTCGAAACCGCTCCCGTGGAATACGCCGCCGCCCTCCTCGCCACACTAGATGTCCTCGAGGTCGCCCACCGCGAAGGCGTTCTCGATCTCATCCACGGCCTGATCGGAGCAAAAGACACAGTAACCGGCAAACTAGCCGAGTACGCCAAACAACCAGAAGGCATCGCCGGCATACGCAACCTCCTCACCGCCGCCAAAATCCTCACCGAGCTCAACCCCGAAGTCCTCGACCAGCTATCAAAAGCCATGTCCACCACAACGGAACAACACAAACGCGAGCAGCACCCACCCAGCCTATGGCAGCTCTGGAAACGAACCACCAGCGAAGACAGCCGCCGAGGCATCTCCTTCCTCACCCTCCTGCTCTCCAACCTGGGCCGCTCCCTAAAGGACTAAAGAGAACGAAAGATACTTGACTAAAGCAAGTAATTAATTTGAATATGTCATCTATCCATTAGATGACCACCGATCCTCACATCGCCGCCATCCGAAGCTTCAACCGCTTCTACACCCGCGCCATCGGCACCCTCGAAGAACACCTCCTGCAAAGCTCACTCTCCCTTCCCGAAGCCCGCGTCCTCTACGAGATCGCCACCCGCACTCAACCCACAGCCTCTGAAATCGCCGCTACCCTTAACCTCGACCTCGGCTATCTCAGTCGCATCCTCCGCACTTTCATCAACCGAAAACTCCTCACCCGCAAAACCTCCCCTACCGACGCAAGGCAATCGTTCCTCTCCCTCACCAAATCTGGACAAAAAGAATTCGCCGTCCTCAACCAACGCTCCAACCAACAAATCGAGCAGTTGATCGCTCCCTTCACCGACACGCAGCGCATCCAGCTCGTCCAGGCGATGTCTACTATCGAGACAATCCTCTCCCCCTCGACCACCAAGCCCCCGTTCATCCTCCGCCCTCACCGCCCGGGAGACATGGGCTGGGTCGTCCAAAGTCACGGCCTCCTCTACGCCCGCGAGTACGGCTGGGACGAGCGCTTCGAGGCCCTCGTCGCCCGAATCACCGCCGACTTCATCGACAACTTCGACCCCACACGCGAGCGCTGCTGGATCGCCGAGCGCAACGGCGAGTCCATCGGCTCCGTCTTCCTCGTCAAAGACAAAAAATCCCGCACCACCGCCCGTCTCCGTCTCCTCCTCGTCGACCCCTCCGCGCGCGGTCTCGGCCTCGGCCGCACACTCGTCCGCGAGTGTACTCAGTTCGCCCGCAACGTCGGCTACCGCAAAATCACTCTCTGGACCAACAGCGTCCTCGAAGCCGCCCGCCACCTCTACCAGGCTGAGGGCTACCATCTCATCAGTGAAGAGACCCATCACAGCTTCGGCAAAAAACTGACGGGCCAAACCTGGGAGCTCCAACTCTAACCAGCAATATCATTTGACAATTGTCTTTCGGTGGGAGCGTTGTCGTTTGCTGCGGGGAGCATGTGTCACCGTCCGCCTTGTCTACTTCTTTCGTCACTATGATCAAATAAATATGTGATCAATCCATTCGACATCGGCAACGTTCCCGTAGGTCGCGGCAAACTCTTCCTCATCGCCGGCCCCTGCGTCATCGAGTCCGAGCAGCACGCCCGCACCATGGCCGACGCCATCCAGCGCATCACCTCCGACCTCGGCGTCCCCTACATCTTCAAGGCCAGCTACGACAAAGCCAACCGCACCTCCATCCGCAGCTTCCGCGGCCCCGGCCTCGCCGAAGGCTGCCGCATCCTCCGCACCGTAGCCGAAACCACCGGCCTCCCCGTCCTCACCGACGTCCACACCCCCCAGGACTGCGCCCCCGTAGGCGAAGCCGTCGACGTCCTCCAGATCCCCGCCTTCCTCTGCCGCCAGACCGACCTCCTCACCGCCGCTGCCGAAACCGGCAAAGCCATCAACGTCAAAAAGGGCCAGTTCGTCGCCCCCCTCGACATGCGCCACGCCGTCGAGAAGGTCCGCGACTCCGGCAACCCCCGCGTCTGCCTCACCGAGCGCGGCGCAAGCTTCGGCTACAACAACCTCGTCGTCGACATGCGCTCACTCCCCATCATGCGCAGCTTCGCCCCTGTCATCTTCGACGGCACCCACTCGGTCCAGACCCCCTCCGCAGCCAACGGAGTCAGCGGCGGCCAACCCGAGTTCATCCCCGTCCTCGCCCGCGCCGCCGTAGCCGCAGGCATCGACGGCATCTTCCTCGAAGTCCACGACGACCCCGCCCACGCCAAATCCGACGGAGCCAACGCCCTCCACCTCAACCACCTCAAAGCCACCCTCGAGCAACTCCTCGCCATCCATGAAGCCGTAAAACCGCGCTAAAAACTATCCACGTTTACCATGCAATTCACCACAGCTGTCCATCAAAAATCCACGTTTTTACAGCCACTTTTTCAGAGATTAAGCCTCTAGCAAAGGTTAAAAAAAACGGCCCCTCATTGTGAGGGGCCAATCTGCCTTGGTTCTCTCTGGTTAGGAGAGGTTTTTGCGAGTGCGCTCTCTGTCGCTATCTCGGCAAACTTTCGGGCGGCTTGGAAGATGTCTTCAAGCCGCCCTCTAGGGGGAGGGCTACTGATTCGCCTCTGGTGGTGCACTCACTCCCGATGGCTGGGAGGTCTTTGGGGGGGCCGGTACATTGTTCGACGCCGAAGTTGAACCCATCGTTGCCAAGCTGTTATGCAATAGCGTCACCTGAACACCGTTCGTCAGAGGTTTTACGCCGTCAACAGCCGTCGCCGTGTTTCTTCCAAGCCCTGTCCGGTAGATTCGGAACACCGGAACCTGATGTTCTACAACAAGGTACCGAACCACTGCATCGGCCATTGCCTGCGAGGTCTGCACCCCGGCCCGGCTAAAGCCCTGTACTTCTATGATGTAGCCTTTCTCGGTGCTCGCCTTCTCTGCGACATCATCCAGCGCCGCCTTTGCCTTCGGACCAAGCGTCGTCCGTCCCGAAACGAAAGGAACCTCAGTCGCCGACACCGTCTGGAACTGATCCAGGTTGCTTACCGTCGAGTGCAAGGCATCAGTCCGGTTGCTCGCATTCGTCGCCGTATTCTGAGCCGCATTCGCCCTGTTGCCTGCATCTACGGCATGCTGGTCAGCAGTGTTCGCCGCGTTCATCGCCTTGTTGATGCCTGCAGTCGCCCGCGTATCTACGTCGCGAATATCGTTAGCGTTCTTAGCCTGCAGCTGATCCAGCTCATTCGTTCTGTCCTTGATCGGATCAACCTGCCGGTGTACCCATCTCTTCCGGGCCAGGGGATTCATCTTGCCCCAGAAGCCTTCTCTCGACTGCATCTCCAACGGCTTGCCAGTCGCATAAGTCGAGCTGTCGTCCGCACTCGCCTTCACAGTAGTCGTCGTAGTAGCCGCCGCAGAATCTGTCGTTGGCGTAGTCGTTTGGGCCAGCGCGGTCATACCCATCGCGCCTCCTAACACCAACACTGAGAGACCGAAAGTATTTCCAGTTTTATTCATCATGGATTCTTCGCTCCTTAGGTACACAATGCGCCCGATCATTCAGGCGTCATCACGCATTCCCTAAGTGCAAGTACCATGCCAAACCCAAAACACAACAGTTTGCATTGGAAACAAATGGTTTATCGCACCAACCCCACAATCCCGCAACCGTTTCCATAAGAGCCTTCTAACGCAAAATCTTCCGTACTCCCGGTAACATTTGCCACCGCCACCCAAAACCAGCGAGCACATACAAATAGCCTTCACTTCCATCCGCGATCGCCCGCCGTATCGACCACGAATAGACACGGAATCAGCCACAACACCAAGGTTCTAGTAGCCTTCACAGCCTCCCTTTGTTCTTAAATCCGTCTTTGCCGTTATCCGCGTTCCTCCGCGTCCATCCCCGGTCGCTACTTCGTCTCCACCTCGACCATATGAATCTCCGGCATCTGCTGGTTCCAGTTCGTCGGAATCGATTCAAAGATCAGCCGGAACTCCCGCTCATCCCCCGGCTTCAACGGCGCAGACCCCACCGGCTGCGTATCGATATACGGCTCCCGCATCCGGATAAACATCAGTGGCGCCGTCTCCACCTGCGGCGGCATCCCCTCGTCGTTGCGAAACAGCACCTGCACCGTCGCACTGGTCACCGTCCGGTTGCCGGTATTGAGAATCTTGCCATCGATGAAGGTCGATTTTCCGCCCGCCAGGCTCGTCGACTCGCTCATCCGCATGTCCGAGAGCTTCAGGCTCGCCGCATAAGCCGCCAGCGGCTGAATCCTATTCGGCGCAGTCACCGGTTTTCTCCGTCCTATAAACGCAACCGCCGCAAAAACAGCCAGCATCGCCAACCCGGCCACCACCCATGCCTTCACAGGCATCCCACTCCCCTCAGGCTGTTTTGCCGTAAACATCCCCGCATCGCTCCCGGTCCGCTTCTCTGGTCTTCCGTCCAATTCGCTCATAAGCCGAAATTTTATACCTCTATTCCGATACTTCCTCGGTCTTTCCTGCATCAAAATCAGGTACACCAAGGAACCTGCAAAAGTACTTCCCTCAGAACTTTGCAGGATTTTTATCTGCGACAAGAACTATTTGGCGCATGATCGCGTTAACGAGATATCGACTCCTTCAAAAGGAGAGGCCGCCATGAATCCACAAATCGTAAAACAGAGCGAAAAATCGCAATCGTCGGCACTCCCCTTGGGAATCGAGAATCCGTACATTACGCCGTCAATCGCCCCGCCGACAACACCCAAGGCTGCAGACTACGCCTACCGCATCGCCCTGCTCACAACAGGAATCGTCCTTCTGTTCACCGTAGTCTAAAAGGCGACCGCGGATCTAAAGGATGAGCGGATCAAAGCATCAAGCCTTATCCGTTTTGATCCGCGCAATCCGTGGTCGCAAGGTCCTCAGGCAAAGCTAGCCCGCTTCACCTTCTGCCTGAAGTCCTCACCCTGCATCTCCACCACAACGCACATCTCCTGCAACCGCGACCGCATTCGCTCGCCGATCCTGTCGCCCAGCGTCTCCTCGCGCACAAACGACCGCGGCCCGGACTCCGTCCCCAACGGACCCGCATTTGCGTAATTCGTCGTAATAATCGTCGTCCGCCGGTCGTTATACCGCGTGTTCAAAATATGCGCGACCGTATCCCACACCCAGTCCGTCGGCTTTGAAGCGCCAAGCTCATCCAGAACCAGCACCTCAGCCTCGAACACCGGCCGCAGCACCTCCAGTTCCGTCTCCCGCACCGTCGCGTTATAGCTGTTCTGCACCTGCTTCAACAGATCGCGGTAGTCATAGAACAACCCCGTCGCCCCACGCTCCGTCACCAGCGCCTGCAGAATCCCAACCGCCAGATGTGTCTTTCCCACCCCAATCGATCCCGTAATCAACAGCCCCGTTCCAGCCGTCTCCACCGGGTAACTCTCGACAAACTTCCGCGCCCGCAGATGCGCAGCTCCCAGCGAGCGATGCGAGGAAGGAAAGTTCGTCTCATAGCTCTCCAGCGAACAATGCTCATACCGCCGCGGAATCTGCGCCCGTTCCAGCATCCGAGCCGTCCGCCGGGCCACCCGGCAAACGCAGTCCTGGGCAAACTGCTTGCCTTCCTGCTGCACCACCCGCAGCCCCGACCCACCACAAATTACACAAACATCATCCATCGCCTATTCAGTATCGCAGCCCCCACCTCGCGCTCCTATACCGTCCCTCAAAACACCCTGTTGAATTCCCATCCCCCACTGTTGAAACTCCCGCCCTTTTGTTGCCGCCTTGTCTTTTTGTTTGTCATCCCGTAGGGATCTGCGGTTGCAGTTGTCTTCGCAGTTGTTGGTTTTTACGTAAAAAAACTCAGAATGAAGATGTCGTCATTCTGAGCGAAGCGAAGAATCCCTGTATTTGCTTTTGCTTTTGCCTTTGCTTGCCGTTGCTCTTGCTCTTGCTTGTCATTCTGACCCCGAGCAAAGCCGACCTCAAAATAAAACCCAAATTCCCCAGCAAAATCGCATGTCAAGCCCCAAAACCATCCAACCCAAACAAAACAAACCAGATCCCATTTGCAAAAGAGTTTCTCTCACCCCCGTACAATTAAACTAAGAGTCAGAGAAAAGGAAACACCCACCAAGACCCAATAACCCCTTTGTTTGGAATATTTTGCAAGTAACCCTTTTGTTTAGAATATTTTAGCGGCACACTCCCCCGCCAAATCATTCTAAGCATTAGACTTACTCGCAAAATACCCCAATAAGGGAGGGGGGGTACCCCTGAATCGAGACAGCGCCGTGCGAATCCAATAGCGAGCTGCTAAACTAAAAGAACTGCCATAAAGGCGCCGCGACAGGCCCTTCGATGTGACGTGTCCACACCGTTGCAAGCGATCCGCGAGCCAGCAAGGCAAATAATCCAAGAGCCAAAGAGGCTTTTGACAAAAGGATCGAAGATGCCAAAAGAAGGAATTCACCCGAAGTACGAAAACATCACCGTCAAGTGCGCCTGCGGAACTCACTTTGAGACCCGCTCTACGCACAAGGGCGACATCGTCCTCGAAATCTGCTCCGCCTGCCACCCGTTCTTCACCGGCAAGCAGAAGCTGATCGACACCGCAGGTCGTGTCGAGCGCTTCCGCCGCAAGTTCGCCAAGTCGGACGCCGGCAAAGCCGAGGCCGCAGCAAAGTAAGCGGAAACAAAACCAGCGAAGGGCCTCCGCCAAAACGGAGGCCTTTTGCATGTAAACCCCATCTAACCAGAAGACCCATTAGGACCTATGAAGAAGCGCTACACACTGGAGCAGAAACGCTGGGACTCGCCCGCCGAGCACGCCATGCCCGAGCACACCCGCGTCCCTGCCAGCTTCACCATAGGCAACGTCAAGATCGCCCCCGCCACAGTCCTCGCACCCATGGCCGGCGTCACCGACACCGTCTTCCGTCGCTTCATCAAAAACGCCAGCCAGTTCACGACGGCATCGCATTCAACAGATGTAGAAGTAACGCAATCAAACCAGCAATCCGGCTGCGGCCTCATCATGACGGAGTTCACCTCCGCCGACGGCCTCTCCCGCATGCGCGAGACCAAGCGCAAGCGCTACCTCACCTACTACGACGACGAGCACCCAATCTCGGCCCAGCTCTTCGGCTCCAACCCCGAGACCCTCGCCGACTCCGCTCGCATTGTCCAGGACGCCGGCTTCGACCTCGTCGACCTAAACCTAGGCTGCCCCGCCAAGCGCGTCGTAGCCTGCAACGGCGGCTCTGGCCTCCTGCGCGACCTCCCGCAGATCGAGCGCATCTTCAAGGCCATCCGCAGCGCAGTCACCATTCCCTTCACGGTCAAGTTCCGCATGGGATGGAACGACAAAGACATCGTCTGCGTCGATCTCGCCAAAATGGCCGAGGACTGCGGCCTAAACGCCTGCGCCCTCCACGCCCGCACCCGCGAAGACGGCTACACCGGCCAGGCCCGCTGGGAGTACATCGCCGCCGTCAAAGACGCCGTGAACATCCCAGTCATCGGCAACGGCGACATCCGCACCCCCGAAGACGCCGCAGCCATGGTCGACGCCACCCACTGCGACGCCGTCATGATCGGCCGCACCGCGCCCGCGAACCCGTGGATATTCCGCCAGATCGCCCAGTACACCGCCTCCAAAGAAGCCACCGGCGTCGGCACCTACGACCACCCCACCAACGACGACCGCTACCGCATGATCCGCACCTACTTCCAGATGCTCGTCGACGAGATCGCCATCGAAGAAGCCGCCGAAGCAGCCCGCGCCGCAGCCATCGAAGCCTCCGGTCAGATCGCACGCGAGCAACGCCACCGCGACTGCGTCGGCAAGATGAAGCAGTTCGCCAGCTGGTTCACCCACGGCGTCCCCGGCGGCGGCGCCCTCCGCAAACAGATCTTCGAATCCAAAAACGGCCCCGCAGTCCTCGATGCAGTCGAGCGTTTCTTCGAAAACCAGTCCCTCAACCACGAACCAGAATCCCTGCCGCTGGAACCCGACGAGTCGATGCTAACCTCAGCCGCCTACTGCGACTGACTTTCCTTGGCTGGCTTGTAGACCCGAACGTAATCCACTAGCATCCGCTGCGGAAACGCCGTCGTCTCATCCGGATACCCCGGCCACGCCCCACCCACCGCAAGATTCAAAATCACAAAAAACGGATGGTCATAGACCCACTTCGCTCCCGCAGGAAGATCGGCCGGAGTCCGCTCAGCAATCAACTTGTCATCAAAATAAAACCGAATATTATTCGGCGACCACTCAACCGCATAAACATGAAAACCAGTATTCACAACCTCGCCAGCAGGCAAATCGTACCTGGCTGAAATACCTTTCGCGCCGCTGTATTCAGGACCATGAAGCGTGCTGTAGACCCTTCCAGCCTCGCCAATGTTCTCCATGATGTCGATCTCGCCAGCCTTCGGCCAACCCGCTGTTCCGATATCATCCCCAAGCATCCAGAACGCAGGCCAGATTCCCTTCCCCAACGGAAGCTGCATCCGAGCCTCAACCCGACCATAAGCCTGCGAGAACAACCCCTTAGTCTTGATCCGCGCAGAAGTGTAAGGACGCGCAACGCCATCCTTCCCTGTGTAATCCTCCTTCAGCGCAGTGATAACAAGGTTTCCGCCCTTCTGCTGCACATTCACTGGCCGCGAAGTATAGCTCTCGAGCTCCTTATTCCCCCAGCCTCCACCACCAAGATCGAAGCCCCACTTCGCCGGATCAGGCGCCGTTCCATCCGCCGCATTGAACTCATCACTCCACGTCAGCTTCCACTTCGTTCCATCCGCTTGAGAACTCCCATGAATCGACAGCACAACTACAGCCAGCAAAGCACCTATCATCCGCATAGTCACAGCTCTTCACTCCTCTTACGCCAAACCACCTTCACCTTCGTCCGCCAACGCTCATCCAACGCCACGAGCGTCCATTCCACACGCGGCGACAGATACCGCAACACCACCTCAGTCGCAGGATGAACGCGCAGCGCCGGAGCCACCAGATAGAGCCGCGGAGACTCCTGCGCCAACCAAACTCCCCCGAAATATCCATGCCGCTGGAACTCCCCTAAACCACTCACCCGATCAGGATTCTGCAGATGATGCCATCGCACCCGCACCCAATAATCCAGCCCCTGCAGCGCCAGATGCAGATCCTCATCCGCCTTGAGCTCAATCACCGCAAGGCGCCCATCGCTCGTAACTCCCAGCAAGTCCAACATCCCTCGATCGCCAGCAGCAAACGCGGGAACCTGCGTATAAACATGCTGCTGACTCAATCTGGTATCCAATGGTTCCACATCGCGGCGGAGCATACTCTCCAACCATCGTTCTGGCTGCATTCGATACAACGGGTCGCGCTTATCTCCTTCCGCCGATCGCCGCTCAAACAATCTTGCTAACAGCTCCTTCAACTCGTTCTCGTTCTCAGTCGTCAGCGGCGTCTCGTTTGCCCCAGCCCCAAACGTAATCTCCTGCATGCTATTGAACGAGTTGCTCGAATATCCCATTCGTACCCGAGCAAACTCCAGCCCATGCAGCAGAAACGAAAGCTCCGTTCCACTGCGAATCCTTTGCTCTACGACATCACGCATCGCTTCGGGAACAAGCGCCGTTACTCTCGCCGCAGACTCACCAAATCTCTCCTTTGCCGCAGATTGGTTCGGTGCTCGGATCAGCTTCGTCGCCAGATTCCCATGGTCAGCCGCATCCCTTTGCTCCAATCCTTCACTCGCCTGATCCAACTCCCAAAGCTCCCACTGCGCAACCTTCTCGTTCAGCCAGGCCAGGCGCGACAATGTAAGCGTCCCCATTCCTCGCGGCACCACCAGCTTCAATCCCTGGTACACTCTGCGCCCATTCCCCGACTCGCGACAGTGATGCAGCCACAGAATCCCGAGTGTCAGAATCCCATCGACCGTAGCCTGCGTCTCCTCCTCATTAACGGCAATCACAGCCCAGGCCTTCTGCCCCTGCACGATCGATCCCCGCGCATATGCCGGGCCAAAGCTCCTTTCAAGGTCCATCGCCGTGCGAAACCCATCCGGCTTCCACTCCGGAAACGACCTTATGAGCACTCTCTCCAGGACTCGCAAATACTTTACCCGCGTTGCCTCGCGTGTTGAAGGCGTGCGCCTGTCTCTGTCCGCCATGAACTCTAGAGTCTGCGGTTTCGTCTGTCCAAAACGATGCGTACTTAGCTTCAGCACACCATTTCGCATAGTTGTGCTGGATACTCGGCGTACGAGGTTCCGATCATCGCTCCAGAGATGCAGCGTGCAGCGCCCATGCTCCTTCGCCAGCGAGTACTTCGCTTCACGCATGTCGAAGATCACTTTTCCATCTTCAAGCACATGAGCCCGCGGATAGTCCGCAAGAAACGCTTCAAGCGCAGTGGAGATAGCCTCCACCGTCTGCGCAGGCTCCTCCAGAGTCACTCGTGACGACATAGCCGAACGCTAACATACTCACACTTCGGCCAAGACTCTCAATCGTATTGCCGCGCCTTCTTAGACAACGGTCGATTGATATCAACAGCCTTAATTATTCCGCGTGATACGAGTCTTTGCCCCAACGAAAACTCACCTTCGGCGAGCATCCTGGAGCCTTCACCAAAATCGTGGTCTCACCAGACGTCTTTCCCCTCACCTGCGGAAACACCGACGATCTCAGGTTGCCTCTCTCATCAACTTTCCAGGTACCGTTTACGACCTCGCCGGCCGAATCCGAAGATATCGGCACGGTCGTGTTCGGTGGAAACCCGCTTCCCTTCGCCATCGCAACTTCCCCGGTTGGAGTTGCCAGCAAGACCTCCAGCGAGCAACCTGCGTCTTTGTCGATAATCGGGAAGGCTACAATCGTGCCCAGGGCCTTCGACTTCTTATCATCCGAGATAAGACCAAATCGCCGAGGCTCTCCCCTCGCGGCCTGCAGTGCAAGCGTAATAATCGGATCGCTTTCAGGCTTGCAATCGGCTGGCGTCTTCCCTGTGCATGTAAGGTGGCCATCAGCGGTTAGCGAAATGCCGCTTTGAACCGGCTCGATTCCGCGGTTGAGAGGCCACTGCAGTAACGTGTAGTGAAGATCCTTCGGCAGTCCTGGTACTGTAACTTCGTACGTGATCACCGTGCCCTTATCTGTTTTCTTGCGAGACTTCTCGTTGAAAATCAGCCTCGGCGAAGCAGCTATGCCACTCTCGTCCCAGGCATACTGCTGACTAAGCAGTTTGTTAGCGGCATCCCTTTGCTGTTGATCAGACGCATCGGCGGCCGGAGTTTGTCCCCATGCAGGAGCGGTTGCGGAACAGATCGCCAAGAGCAAACAAAGCCTAGAGATCACGCCTCTAATCTCGCAGCGCATCGAAAACACCACTACCAGCCTTCTTTCGCTCGAAGGTGCGTCACGTGAGCCACATGATGGCGAGAGTGCCACGCATACGTCAACGTACACACCTCAATCGTCGTTGGCCCATTCTCGGGATGCCGAAATCCTCGCTGCCACTGCTGATCGTCGAGCGATTGCAGCAGCATCACCCAGCGGGCATGCAGGCTTTCGACGATCTCCAGGGACCACTCCATCGGAGCTAGTGAGTCATGAAGCGTCGCCCACGCTTTTTCGTCATAGGGCTTGATCGTCGGCCAATCCTCTGTCAGAGCCAGCCTCACCCGAATAAAAGCATTCATGTGACTGTCCGCAATATGATGGACGAGTTGCCGCACGGTCCAGCCGCCTTCCCGATATGGCGTATTTAGCTCGGCCGAATCCATGCCGTCCACAGCATTGCGCAGCTGTTCCGGTAATTCAGCCAGGGTGGCAATTGCATTCAGCCGATCGTCCGGCGTAATCGTCTCCGGCTTCTTGAACTTCCCGATTGGATATCGTGGGTCCACAACGCTCAGCGCCATTGCCCGGGCTCCTTGCAAAGATAGATACGAGCAAGTTAGCACAACTCTTGTATATCCTTCAGCATGAGCCGACCGCTTCCCATATTGTCTCTGTATCTGCTGATAATTGCCTTCGTTATTTTTTTTAGCAGCATCGTTAGCGCACAGCCGGCTCACCTTGGCTTCGACCGCAACAACTACCCCGGCGATGACTCCCTCCCCACTTTGCACAAGCACTTCGGTTTCGCCGGCTATTGGCTCAACAACCCTCCCGGTGAGCATCAAAACACATGGTCTGGCAAGCGCGAGGTTCTCCTACGCAACAACTTCGGCTTCCTCGTTCTCTTCAACGGCCGCCTCGACGCCGAGATACTCAAAGCAAGAAAATCTCGCATGACGCCAATCGCGCTAGGTCAAAAAGACGCAGCCGCGGCCATTACCGCTGCGCAGCACGAACACTTCCCCGCCCACACCATCCTATTCCTCGATCAGGAAGAAGGCGGCCGGCTGCTCCCCGAGCAATCGGCCTATCTCTTCGCCTGGACTGAAGCCATCGCCGCTTCCAGCTATCTCCCCGGAGCCTATATCAGCGGCCAACCGGTCTCCGACGGGGCCGGCCAGACCATCACCACCGCCCAAAACATTCGTGAGCAAGTCGTCGCCAGACACCTTCATCCCATCGCCCTCTTCATATACCAGGATGCCTGCCCACCCTCCAATGGCTGCACCCTCACTCCGCCACCCATCACCGCTGCGGGCATCTCAGACATCGTCGCATGGCAATATGCCCAATCTCCCCGACGCCCTGAAATCACCCGCTCCTGCGCCAAAACCTACGCTTCGGACGGCAACTGTTACGTTCCCGATCTCCCTGGACTTTACGTCGATCTGAATGTTTCGCTCTCCCCCGACCCCTCCCACGGTCGCTAAAAAGGACACCCACGATACACCCATATACCGAGAGGCGCATTTGCCGCAGCCCTCCGCGAAGCCTATCATCGTAGTAGATGACAACTCCCGCACCGGATCACAAACGTTACTTCATCGAGAAACTCGGTCTTTCCGAACGCCTGATGGAACGCTGTCTGGGCGAAGCCCTCTCCGCAGGCGGTGACTACGCCGACCTTTATTTTGAGTCTGTTACATCAACTTCCCTCGGCATCGACGAGTCTCTCGTCAAGTCTGCCAGTCAAGGCATCAGTGTAGGGTGTGGCGTCCGTGTCGTCTCTGGCGAACGTACCGGCTACGCCTACACCGACGACCTTTCCTCTGATCGCCTTCTGCGGGCGGCGCGCACCGCAGCCCTCATCGCGAGCGGCCCGGCCAAGGAGCTAATGAGCGGCTTTCGTCACACAGAGGCTGCTTCGCTCTATCCCATCGCCGGAGCGACAACAGACGCGGAGATAGCAGCCAAACTCGCACTGATTGAGCGTGCAGATAAGGCTGCCCGCGCCTACGATCCTCGTATCACACAGGTTCGCGCGAGCTTTAGCGACGAACTTCGCCGCATTCTGGTCGCGGCATCGGACGGCACCTTTGCCTCTGATACTCAGCCTCTTGCTCGACTGAATGTCTTCGTAATCGCCAAAGATGCTGCCGGCAATGGAGGCGCAGGAAGCACGGCCCGCGGCACCAGCGGTGGCGGCGGACGCGTCACGATGGACTTCTTTGAGGGCGATAAATCTCCCGAACACTACGCTCGCGAGGCTGCTCGCACTGCCATTCTCCAACTCGATGCTGTCGAGGCTCCGGCAGGCGAAATGGAGGTCGTTCTCGGGCCTGGTTGGCCCGGCGTCCTGCTCCACGAGGCAGTCGGTCACGGTCTCGAAGCCGACTTCAACCGTAAGAAGACCTCGGCCTTCGCTGGGCTTATCGGACAGCAGGTCGCCAGCAGTAAAGTCACTGTGGTCGATAACGGCAGGATGCCCAATCGGCGCGGGTCAATCAATGTGGACGATGAGGGCAATCCAACCCAGGAGAATGTCCTGATCGAGAATGGCATCCTCAAGGGTTATCTCTCAGACAAGCTCTCCTCGCGGCTTATGGGAACTCCAAACACTGGTTCCGGGCGCAGGGAAAGTTATCACCACATTCCGATGCCGCGTATGACCAACACCTACATGCTCAACGGCGACGATATGCCTGAAGACATCATAAAGTCGGTCAAGCGCGGGCTTTACGCCGTCAACTTCGGCGGCGGTCAGGTCGATATCACCAACGGCAAGTTCGTCTTCTCGGCCTCGGAGGCTTATCTCATCGAGGACGGCAAGGTTACGCGGCCAGTCAAAGGCGCGACGCTGATCGGCAACGGTCCGGAAGCGTTGAAGTATGTGTCGATGGTCGGCAACGACCTCGCACTCGACGAGGGCATTGGCACCTGCGGTAAGGCTGGGCAAAGCGTCCCGGTCGGCGTAGGCATGCCCACAATCAAGCTCGACCGTATGACGGTTGGAGGAACGGGACAATAAATGGCAATCGAACGCGAGAAGATTTACGAATGTGAAGTAAAACGTCGTCGCGTCAAAGCCGGCGGCGGCTACGAGCCCTTTTGGAAGGTCAAGACTGTCGCCGAGGCACTTGCCGATTCGGACGCCGAGTTCCGCTGCAAAGACTGCTTTGGCGAGGTGAAGCTTCTCGGTCGCAACAGCAAGGTTGGCGCTCCGCCTTATGTCGAGCATAAGTCTGCGGCCGATGCCGAGTTCTGCATCGGCAGTCTTCTCTTCAAGCGGGCCACTGATGGCCGCGAACCGAAGCCCTCCGCGCATCCGGTTCTCTAACTTTTTTCTGTTCCACACGCAAGACATCGGAAAGTACCAATCAACGAACCTGAACCGTACTTACGAGGTCAATCATGGCAGTAGTCGAGCGTGAAAGGTTCTACGAGTGTGAAGTAAAGCGTCGCCGTGTTCGTGCCAGCGGAGGTTATGAGCCGTTCTGGAAGGTCAAGTCCATCGCTGTTGCTCTTGAAGATAATGACACCGAGTTTCGCTGCAAGAGCTGCGGCGGAGCCGTTAAACTCTTCAAGCGTCGCTCGGAAGATGGGCCGGCTACACATATCGAGCACAAGCTGAAGACCGACTCTGAGTACTGTGCGGACGGCTTGTACTTTCTCAAAGCAACAGACGGCCGCCAGCCCCGGCAGTCTTCATCTCCTGTTCATTGAGGTTTGAAACTTGTCTCAGATTGCATCTGCCGTAGCCTCCGATCTTCAGAAGCTCGCCCAAGACGTACTCAACCGTGCCCTCAAAGCTGGCGCTACTGACGCCGAAGCCGTCGTCTATGAAGGCGACGAGTTCGGCGCAAAGGTGCGCCTGGGCCAGGTCGAGACTCTCAAGGAGTCGGGCTCGCGTGCCGTTGGCCTTCGTGTCTTTATCGGGCAGCGGACTGCTAGCACATCGTCGTCTGACTTCTCGCGCGAGAGCATAGAGAGGCTTGTTGACGGTGCGATCACGCTGGCAAAGATCACCAGCGAAGATCCGTTTGCCGGACTTCCTGAACCGGAGGAGTTCGGCAAGCTTGCGGGCGACCTGAAGCTTTACTTCGACGATGTCAATGAACTTCCTCCTTCAGAACGCATCGAGATTGCTCGGCGCGCTGAGGCGGCTGCGATGGCTTACGACACGCGCATCCAGAACTCCGGCGGCGCGGACTTCGATACTGCTACCTCGCACAAGATTCTGATGAACTCGCGCGGATTTACCGGTGAGTATCGAAAGAGCTACTGCGATTTTTCTGTCTCACCCATCGCTGTCGACGAGAATGGCGGGATGCAGCGCAACTACTGGTACTCGATCTCGCGTACGGCGAAGAAGCTTGAGTCGCCGGAGGCGATTGGTCAGGAGGCTGCTCGTCGAACGCTAAGCAGGCTTGGCGCTCGGCAGGTGAAGACACAGAAAGCTCCTGTTGTCTTTTCGCCGGAGATCTCGCGGTCGATTATTGGCAACATCTTCGATGCGGCCAATGGCGACGCCATCTATCGTCATGCGACCTTCTTCGCCGATATGCTTGGGCAGCAGGTTGCAGGCGCGAATGTCACTGTCGTCGACGACGGCACGATGATTCTTGATGGCATCGGCGGTTTTGGTACTTCGCCGTTCGATGGCGAAGGTTTGCCATCGCGTCGGACTGTACTTGTCGAAAACGGAATACTCAAGAACTACGTGATGAACACCTATACCGCGCGGAAGCTTGGTATGAAGTCCACCGGCAATGCTTCTCGCGGACTTGCTGGGAATCCCGGTATCGGCGCGGGGAATTTTTACCTCGAGCCCGGTACTCAGACACCTGAACAGATCATTGGCGATGTAAAGTCTGGTCTCTACGTCACTGAGACCATGGGCTTCGGCGTCAACCTTGTCACCGGCGATTACTCGCAGGGCGCCAGCGGCGTATGGATTGAGAACGGCGAGCTTGCTTATCCGGTAGAGGAGATCACCATCGCCGGCAACCTCAAGGACATGTATCGCAATATTGCTGCTATCGGGAATGACCTGGTCTTCCGTGGCTCCAGCGCTGCGCCGACCATTTGTGTGGAAGGCATGACTATCGCTGGGGCTTAGCCTTTGAAGGCTACCTCCCCCCCCAGGTATCCCCTTTGTAAGTCTTTTGTTTGCAGCATTTTAATATTTTTGATGTCGCCAAAATCGTGCAAACAAAAGGGTTACGGGTAAATTCGTCCAAACAAACGACTTAGCTGATCGATCAAAAAAAGAACCCCATTTGGGGTTCTTTTTTTGATCTCTAATTTAATTGTAATGGTTTGGATAAAACTCCTTTGCAATGTCGATCTTGTTTGTTTTGATAGAGTTATTGGACTTTGTGACTTGACAAGCGGATTTGCTGGAGTTTTGGGAGAATAAATCTGCAAGTTATTGATTGTGGGAATCTTGCCGGAGGATCGGCAATGGGGTTCTTCGAGAAGCAACCGCAGGTCCTTCGACTGCGTAACCCGCGAAACGCGCGAGTTACTTCGCTCAGGATGACACCTTTTTATTTAGCTATAAGAGGAGAAAAGCGGATCCCCTTTGCGGATGACAAGCAAGAAAAGGCAACAACAAAAGCGGCTAAGAGGTTTACATTCCCACTCATTGCGATGAGACCGCGATGAATGGGGCACCCGATTTTTTGTGGTTGGTTGAGGAAAAACAACAGCAACAGCAAATACAGGGATTCTTCGCTTCGCTCAGAATGACGACATAGAAACAAAAGACAATTGCAAAGACAACTGCAAAGACAACTGCAAAGACAACGGCAACAGATTTCTGTCGCTACAATTCTGAGTGTGGTGGCTAGCTTTCATTTCGATCATGTTGTGGACTTTGTGCCGGAGAATGCGGACGTTATTCTTCGTTCTGTTCCTGCACTGCCTGGAGTGTTTGCGCTGTGTGGGGCACGTGCGGAGGATGAGCCTTATCTGACGCGGACGGCTGATATGCGCCGGCGCATGAGGCGGCTGCTGAATCCACCGGAGTCGCAGTCCAAACGTTTGAATCTGCGCAATAAGGTTGCGCGGATTGAGTACTGCATTACCGGGTCTGACTTTGAGTCTTCGCTGGTGCTGTATCACGCGGCGGCTGCCATGTTTGGCTATCCGCAGGCGCGAAGGCGGCTAAAGCTGCATACCCCCTGTTTTCTGCGAATGGCCATGGAGAACACGCATCCTCGGGTGTATGCCACGAACCGGCTTTCGAAGAGGGGCCTTGAGAATACGTATGGGCCGTTTCCTTCGCGGGTGGCGGCGGAGCGGTATTGCGACGCCGTACTGGACCTGTTCAAACTGCGGCGGTGTCATGAGGATCTGGAGCCTTATCCAGAGCACCCGGGCTGTGTTTACGGCGAGATGAAGAAGTGCATGGAGCCGTGCAAGCAGGCTTGTACACCGGAGCAGTACGCCGCGGAGGCATTGGCGGTGAAGGCTTTCTTCGACACGCGGGGTGAGAGCATGCTGGGCCAGATTGGTGCGGAGCGGGAGTTGGCTTCGGCTGAGATGGAGTTTGAGAAAGCCGCGGCGCTGCATGTGCAGTGGCAGAAGGTGAAGGCTGCGGCGACTCTGGCGGATGAAATTGTTCGGCCGGTTCCTGCGCTGAATGCCGTGATTGTGCAGGAGGCCGCAGTGCCTGAAGGAGAGCATCCGGAACAGGCTGCGATTTTTTTATTGAAGAGCGGTTGCCTGGCTGGGCCGGAGCGGCTTTCGACGCTGGGTGTGCGGGCGGTGAAGGAACAGACGAGCGTTGGCAGCTCGTTGTTTGCGCAGCCGTTGATGCTGCAGGCGGTGCCTCTGGAAGGTGAGGCGGTGACGCCGACTGAGTCGCCGGAGGAACGCGCGAATGTGGTGATTGAAAGGCTTGAGGAGAGGATTGGCGGGGCGAATGATCTGGCGCTGCTGAGCGACCATCTTTCGCTTTTTCGGCGGTGGTATTACAGGCCAGAGAAGCAGCGGGCGGGTGAGATATTTTTGCCGAATGCCGATGGAGTGTGGCCGGTGCGGCGGATTCTGCGTGGCGCGGCTCGGATGGTGTTAGGAGAGCCTACGCCGTTGCCGGAGGTGCAGCGTGAGGCGGCGAAGGAGGCTAAGGTGCGGATTCTGCATGAAGGACGGGCCGATGTGGAGCGGGTCGTGCCGGTGGTGAACAGGAAGGCGAAGAAGCCGGTTTGAGGGTTACTCGCTGAAATTCAGGTTTACCGGACTCTTGGACAGAGCATGCTTTGGATTTGGGCTGGTGACTTCTGTCTCTTTTCCTACCGTTTCAAAGGTCACATGATCTACCCATACTTCTCCCGATCCTGCGAGGAGAATTCCGAACGAAATGGCGGTAGCGTCTTCCGGGACATCGAGAACGACATCGTAAGTACTCCACGGCTGTGTTCCCTTGATCGCGCGGTCCTGCATGTTGTCGAAGGCAACGGCCGCACGTTCCTTATCGACTCTCATCCACATCCCGGCCCATTCGCCTACGTCCTGTGATTTGACTGACGCCCGCAAGCGAACACGTTTTCCGGCGTAGTTCGCGGCATCGATCGATTGCATCAGCGTTCCAAATCCATCGGTGGTTGGGACAGTCGATAGAAGATAAGCACTCGGTTGTCCCTCGTGGAGTATTGCTTTATCGACGCCGGTACGGTAGCTCGCCGGTTTGCTTCCAGCGAGAAGCCAACCAGACGGAGCACTGTGCGTTTGATCGGAGGCCTGCGCGAGCAATGGGCGGTCCAGACCGAAATCCGTGCTGACTTCGCAACTTCCCAGAAACAGGCAGAAGCTAACGGCTATCGATAGACATGAGCGAAGGCGGGTTTGCCTCGATTTACCAGCTATGAGATTCATGATGTTGTCCTCTCGGCTGACACCAACGATCAAGGCAACGCGCTGCTATCCGGCAAAGTTATACCAGCACAGCGGTTGCATTTCTGTTTTTTTTAGACGTGCCCGAAACAAGATGAGAAGCAAGTCGAGATATTTCAGTATCTCTGCGAGCTGGCGGTCCGGAAGTATCCGTAACGGTGGCAGCGAAAGCTAAAGATTACAAAGCGCTGATAAACTCACAGGCAGGAGCGAATCTCTTGATTGAACTGGCGTTTTCGATACTGGCGTCTGACTTTGCGCATCTGGCCGATGAGGTGGCGGCGGCTGAGCGCGGTGGGGGCACCATCGTCCATGTGGACGTGATGGATGGACATTTTGTGCCGAATATTACGTTTGGACCTCCGATGGTGAAGGCTCTGCGGCCCGTAACGAAGCTGCCGCTGGATTGTCACCTGATGATCGAGAATCCGGATGAGTTTATTCCGGAGTTTGCGGCGGCGGGTGCGGACATGATCAGCGTGCACCAGGAGGTTTGCCGACATTTGCACAGGACGCTGCAGTTGATTGGCGATCATGGGGTGAAGCCTGCGGTGGTGATCAACCCAGCTACCCCGGTAGATACGCTGATTGAAGTGCTTCCGATGGTGCATCATGTGCTGGTAATGAGCGTGAATCCGGGTTTTGGTGGACAGAGATTTCTGCCTCTGGCGCTGGATAAGATCTCTTATCTGGCGGAGTTGCGGGAGGCAATGGGTCTGAACTTCCGGATCGAAGTGGATGGCGGGGTTGCTCACGATACGGTGGCCCAGGTGGTCGAAGCAGGAGCGGATATGCTCGTGGCCGGGTCGGCTGTGTTTAGTCCGGGCAAGACTGAGGAAAACGCCAGGGAGCTTTTGAAGCTGGCCAGGGCAGTTGTACCAGCACAAGTCTGACCGGAAAGACTAGAATAACGAAAGCCCGCGCGCCAAGGTGCGCGAGGCAGATGAGGGCTATAGCTGATGAACCGACGTTCCTTTTTTCCAAGCCTGAGGGCCAGCACGATCGCTGGGCTGGCAGTGGCGAGTCTTCTGGTGTTTTCGATTGGCGCAGTAGCGCAGGCGACCGATTCGTCGCAGGCGGCTGCTCCTGATAGCCAGGCGCAGCAGAACGTAACGCTCGCCTCGCCGACGACCAAGAGCTCGAAGAAGGACGAGAAGGTTGTTCAGTCGAAGGACACGAAGAAGCAGATGCGGAAGGAAAAGAAGATTGATCCGCAGGCCGCCGCAGATGCGAAGCTTCCTGACCGCCAACTTTATGACAAGGCGCTTGCGGCTACGAAGAAGGGGCACTTCGATGTAGCGCGTCTGGATCTGCAGACTCTGCTCAATACTTATCCCGACTCTCAGTACCAGATGAAGGCCAAGCTGGCGATTGCGGATAGCTGGTATCGCGAGGGTGGTACCGCGGCGCTGACGCAGGCCGAGAGCGAATACAAGGACTTCATCACGTTCTTCCCGAATGCGCCTGAGGCCGCCGAGGCTCAGATGCGCGTGGGCGATATTTATTTCCGCCAGATGGACAAGCCCGACCGCGATTATGCGAAGGCTGTTCATGCGCAGGAAGAGTACCGGCTGATGCTGCAACAGTTCCCGGAGTCGACGCTGGTTCCGCAGGCGAAGCAGCGGCTGCGCGAGGTACAGGAGGTTCTGGCGACTCGTGAGGCTGACATCGCTGCGTACTATTCGACGCGCGAGAACTGGCCGGCGACGATTGCGCGGTATCAGACGGTTGTGGATACCTATCCGCAGTTCAGCCACATGGATGATGTTCTGGTGGGGCTGGGCGATGCGTATGCCGCTGAAGCGCGGTATGTGCGCTCGTTGAAGCTTCCTGAGGCGGGCAAGGCGCGTCTGGAAAGAATTTACGACGATCAGGCGGCGGCTGCTTATACCAAGGTCGTGCTGGAGCACTCTGCGTCGCCGCACGTTGAAGATGCACGTGACCGGCTGGCAGGGATGAACCTTCCGATTCCTACGCCGACACCGGAGCAGGCTGCTGCAAGTGTGGCGCTTGAGAACAGTCGCCGGTCGTATCGTCTGCAGGACCGCGCACGATTGATGGTTCTACATCAGCCGGACGTCGTGATGGCCGCCAGAGAGGGCGAGCCCTCGCTTTCGGACCCTAAGCCGACGATGGCTCCCGAAGTCTATAGGAAGGTCGTCGCGGACTTCAACGGCGCGATGAATCCTAAGGCAGCAGCGGCGGCGGCCACGGCCACGGATAGCGCTGCGGCTGCTCCGGCGACGTCAGAGGCTGCTCCTGCTGCTTCTACTGCCCCGCTTCAGTTGCAGGAGGTTCCGGCTGCTGAGTCGGGTAGCAGCACCGGCGCGGCGGTGATAACGAACGTTCCGACTGGGGCCCCCAGTGCGACAGGAGGGGTGACGAACTCGCTGGGCGTGGAGGTGCTTACGCCGTCGAATTCGACTGCACCGGCTGCGACTGCTCCCGCTCCGGGGACCACAGTTCCTGCTGATAACGGCGGTCTGAAGGCGGTTGGGCCGCCAAATGCGGTTGCTGCGCCGGCTATTGAAAAGGCTGCCGGGGCGCCGGATCAGGTAAACGACATACATCCGGGGACGCAACCTGCGGCGCAGGCTGCTCGTGCGGATGGCAAGAAGACGAAGCCGGAGTTTGACAAGTCGGATGAGTCTTCGAGCAAGCATAAGAAGAAGAAGGGTCTCGCGAAGATCAATCCCTTCTAAATCAGGCAATAAAAATGGGGGCGCGACCTAACGGTTGCGTCCCCATTTTTTATTGCTTGCAGGAGATTTTATGAAGGCTGATTGACGACTGCTCGCCGTCGGACTCGCGGGAAGAACAGAACCGACAGTAGCAAAATCGCCAGTATCGCCAGCAATGAGAAGACAATGGGACTGACGGAAAAACGGCGTGCGGATTTTACGTGGCCGCCCATTTTGGACAGGTGGCCGCCGAGGACGTAGGCATTGCCGCTGATGGAATCGTCGGTCTCGTAGACTGCGTTGCCACCGAGGACGACTGTGTTGCCGCCGATTCTTGCTTGTGAGTCGATGACGGCGTTGCCGCCTATGACGGTGGCATTGCGGTCGACACGGCCCGTTACGTTCAGGCTTCCGAAGAGGACAAGGGCGCGGCCGGTCAGGTCGCCTTCGACCTGCACGGAGCAGAAGACGCAGACGGCGTTATGCACTTGCTGGCCGGAGGCGACGAAGATGTCCTGCCCAAAGTAGACGCGGTTGCCTCTCGCCTGGGCGTGGGCGGCTGAGGCGATCAAAAGCGTGAGGCCGAGAATCCTAATTGCGCGGGTTAGCAAGATTCCCCCAGTGGCGAAGACGCCTGTCCCATGATGGTACGCAGGATGTGATGCCTCGGTTCCGCAACCTGATCTTTGAAAACGAGGCTAAAGGCCGCGTCCTTGAGGGTAGACCGGAAACTGATACCGGCGGCGCCGGACGAGGTAGACAATCAGCCAGATGATGCCGATCAGAACCAACAAGGGAGCAAAAGGAACGAGAAGCCATAGGCGGCCCGGCATCACGGTTCGGGAGCCGTGAATGGTCGCTCCCTCTGCGAGATTGGCGTCTCCAGCTACGACGGAGAGGTCGCCACCGATTTCGGCGCTTTCGCCGAGGCTCAGGTCGCCGCCGACAACCGCGACGTCGCCGTTGATTTTGCGGCCGGAGTCTACTTTGAGGCTGCCGAATACCACGGCGACGTCTCCGGTGACGTCGCCCTGAACATGCACAGAACAAAAGACACAGGCGACGTCTCCCACGGTTTCGCCTTCGCTAATGGTGATGTTGGAGCCTACGCTTGACCTGTCGTTGGGGCCTTTCGCGAAGGCTGATAGTGGAGCGAGGGTCGTGAGAAGCAAGGCAACAGAGAGAAGCTGTCTACGCATGAAGGACCTCGTGGCCAGTTTACGGCGGTCGTGCTTGAAGTGGAAGTTCATTGATGTCCCGGCGTGGGTGGTGGAAACCGGAAAATTTTTGAATACCCCAACCTTCGCGCGGTAAGACGCGCTCAGGATGGGGCACCCGGTTTTGTGATGCTACCCTTAAGGTACCGATGAGCTACGAACTTCCAAAAGCATACGATCCGTCCATTATTGAAGAGCGCTGGGCCGAGTACTGGGTCCGCGAACGCCTGTTTGACGTTGCCACACCCGAGGGTACGGAGGATGAGGCAAGGAAGTTCACCATCCTGCTGCCTCCGCCGAATGTTACAGGGCGGTTGCACATGGGCCACATGCTGAACCAGACGGAGATGGATATTCTTACGCGCTGGCACCGTATGCTGGGCGATCTGGCGATATGGGTTCCGGGGACGGACCATGCGGGCATTGCGACGCAGATGATGGTGGAGCGCCAGTTGAAGACTGAAGGCTTGACGCGGCAGGAGTTGGGGCGAGAAGCATTTGTCGAGCGGGTGTGGAAGTGGAAGTGCGAGTACGGCAGGGCGATTCTGGACCAGATGAAGCGGCTTGGCGCGAGCGTCGATTGGAGCCGCGAGTACTTCACGATGGATGATCGGCTGAGCGTTGCTGTGAAAGAGGCGTTCGTTCGGCTCTGGGAACAAGGGCTGATCTATCGCGGGGCTTACATCGTGAATTGGGACCCGAGTGCACAGACGGCGGTGTCGGACCTTGAGGTTGAGCATGAGGAGCGGGTGGGCAAGATCTATCACATTCGCTATCCGCTGGCTGATGGGTCGGGATCGATTGTGGTTGCGACGACGCGACCGGAGACGATGCTGGGCGACGTTGCGGTCGTGGTGAATCCGGATGATGAACGATATACCGCGGTTGTTGGGAAGATGGTGCGGCTGCCGGTGAGCGGTGTGAACGGCGGCGAGGATCGTGAGATTCCGATTCTGGCGGATGACTGGGCGAAGCCGGAGTTTGGAACGGGTGCGGTGAAGGTGACGCCGGCGCATGATCCGAATGATTTTTTGATTGGGCAGCGGCATAAGCTGCCGAACCTGACGATTCTGGATGAGACGGCGCATGTGTTGCTGCCGGGTTCGCCGTATCACGGGCTGGACAGGTATGAGGCTCGGGAGAAGATTGTTGAAGATCTGAAGGAGAAGGGCCTGCTGATTGATGTGAAGGATCACACGCTGGCGATTGGGTTGAGCCAGAGGACCGGTGTGGTGATTGAGCCGCGGCTCTCGCAGCAGTGGTTTGTGAAGATTCAACCGCTGGCGGACAAGGCGATTGAGGCAGTGGACAAGGGCTATATCAAGTTCACACCGGATCAGTATCGGAAGACGTATGACGAGTGGATGAAGAACATCCATGACTGGTGCATCTCGCGGCAACTTTGGTGGGGGCATCGGATTCCGGCGTGGCACTGCGCGGCGTGTGCTGGGATTACAGTTTCGCGGGATTGTCCCGAGGCTTGCGAGCATTGTGAGTCGAAGAACATTACGCAGGAGACCGATGTTCTGGATACTTGGTTCTCTTCGGGACTGCTGCCGTTTACGGCGTTTGGATGGCCGCAGAAGACGGCTGATCTCGCAGCGCTTTATCCAACGCAGTTGCTGGTGACGGGCTTCGATATTTTGTTCTTCTGGGTGGCTCGCATGATTATGTTGAGCTGCCACTTCATGCTGGATGTTCCGATGCCGGATGGTTCGGCTCGCACGCTGGAGGATGCGGTTCCCTTCCGGGAGGTTTACATTCATGCGCTGGTGCGTGATGCGGACCGGCAGAAGATGTCGAAGACAAAAGGCAATGTGATTGACCCGATCGACATTATTGAGCGGTTCGGCACGGATGCGGTGCGGTTTACGCTGGCGAGCATGGCTTCGCCGGGGACCGATATTGCGTTCAGTGAGCAACGAACGGAAGGTTATCGCGCGTTTGCGAACAAGATCTGGAACGCGGCACGATTCATCTTCATGAATGTGGAGCGCGCGAAGGAAGCGGGCTACACGATGTCGATGGTGAGCGGCGGCCCTGTTGCGGAGCTTCCCAAAGAGACGCCGCTGGAGACGCGGTGGATCTTCGCTCGCTTGAGTGCGGTGTGCGCTGAGGTTGATCGTGCGTTGGGTGAGTATCGCTTTGATGAAGCAGCGGCGGCGGTGTATCAGTTTTTCTGGGGCGAGTTCTGCGACTGGTATCTGGAGCTGATTAAGCTGCGGCTTGAGTTTGGCGAGGGCAAGGAGAAGAACGCCGCCACAGCAATCTCGCTGGCTTCGCTGGTTGGGGTGTTCGAGGCTGCGCTGCGACTGTTGAGTCCGTTTATGCCGTTCCTGACGGAAGAGCTTTGGCATGCGCTGTATGACGATAAGGCTCCGGCGAAGTCGATTGCGTTGACGCGGTATCCACAGGCGAGTGATTATCCAGCGGATGCGGCTTCGGTGTCGGCGATCAATACGCTGCAGGAGCTGATTGTTTCGGTGCGCGGACTGCGGAAGGACCTTGGGGTTCCTGAGAAGGAGGCTGCTCCGATCGCGCTGCATGCAGATAATCGCGTGATTGCACTGGCAGATGCGAACGTCGATATGCTGGCGCGGATGGCTCGCGTGAAGGCGGTGGAGTTTGCGCAGGAGCCTCTTACGGGCGGAAGCGCGAGGTCTACGGCTAACTTCGATGTTGCCGTGATCTATGAGCGGCAGATTGATGTTGCGGCAGAGCGCGAGCGGCTGACCAAGGACCTGCTGAAGTATGAGAAGGGTTTGACGGCGGCGGAACGGCAGCTGGGCAATGAGGCGTTTATGGCGAAGGCTCCGGCGCACATTGTGGATGGTCTTCGCAAGCAGGCCGCGGAGACGAAGATGCTGCATGACAAGACGAAGACTGCGCTGGAGGCTTTGCCCTCGTAGCGCCGCCGTGTGAAGGATCGATCGCTAGGCGCGTATTTTGGTGTCGGCTTTGAGCGAGGGTGCAGCGACTCCAAGTTGCTGCATCATCGACATCAGGTTCCAATCCGACCATCCTTCGACGATCTTTCCGCCTTCGATACGGAAGATGGATGTGCCGGTGATTGTGGCCTGGCGGTTGGTGGGGGCCATGCTGAGGAACTGGCCCTTGTGGGTTCCGACACAGGTCCAGTGAATGACGACCTCGTTCCGCTCAGCGATCGTATCGTCGATGGTGAATTGGTAGTCGGGGAAGCCGTTTCTGCACATCGCGATGTGTCGTTTGAGGTTATCGACTCCGGGCTGGAGGGATGGAAAGACGGAGTCGTGGTGGGCGCAGTTGTCTGCGACGAGTTCTCTGATCTCGTCGAGCTTGCCCAGATTCCAGCAGTCGTCGATGTACCTGTGGACGATCTCCTTGTTGGCTGACATTGGGTTGCTATCGATAGGCATGGCGCCCCCTTGTTTGGCCGAAATTATAGACCTGCTCGGTGTGAATGTGTTTCGGCCGCGGGATGTGTTGCAGCAAGACCTCTTTGCGGGTAAAGGTTCAGACGATGGGAGGTCCGACCCGCAGAGTTATGAGCCTTGCCGGGTTTATCCAAAGTACCTGCAGTGAGATACAAACGAGGGGTTTAGGATTACAGGATGGACTGGAAGAGCAAACGGATTCGGACGCTTCTTGAGGCTGCGCTGGCTGAAGATAAGGTCGCTAACGACGTAACAACGGCATTGACGATTGAACCGGGGATGCGGGCATCGGGAACGATCATCGCGAAGGAAGCCTGCGTGGTGTCGGGGCTGGGGTGCATTCCGGTGTTTCTGGATATCTTCGCGAAGATGTCGACGGGGCCGGTGGGACGGTTTGAGGTAGTGAGCCATCCGGAGATCTTCGACGGAGTGAAGGTGAAGAAGGGGCAATCGCTGGCGGTGATTCGACATAATGCGGCGAGTATTCTTTCGTGTGAGCGCGTGATCTTGAACCTTATGCAACGGATGAGCGGAATCTCTACGCTCACAAATCAATTCGTGAAGGCGGTTGCGGGGACCAAGACGAAGGTTCTGGATACGAGGAAGACGATTCCGGGGCTGCGTACGCTGGATAAGTATGCGGTGTGCTGCGGTGGCGGCGTGAATCATCGGCTGGATCTGCAGGATGGAATTTTGATTAAGAACAATCACATCTCGCTGGGTGGTGGACTGCCTGCGGTTTTGGAAAAGGCCTTGAAGGGCAAGAAGGCTGGGCAGGTGGTGCAGGTGGAGGTTCGGAGCCAGATAGAGCTGGAGCAGGCGATTGCCGGCGGGGCAGAGTCGATTCTGCTGGACAACATGACTCCTGCGCAGGTGAAGAAGGCGGTGAAGCAGATTCGGGCGGGACTACCTGGGGTGCCGATTGAGGCTTCAGGCAGTATGAATCTGAAGACGGTGAGGAAGTATGCGCTGGCTGGGGTGGATTTTGTTTCGGTGGGCGCGCTGACGCATTCGGCTGCGGCGGCTGATTTGAGCATGCGGATTACCGCGGATGTTTACTAGGACTGACGGTGAGCACGTTTGATTTGCAGGCTGTAGAGGCGGGGATTGCTGGGACGGAGTTCGCCGGTCGGGTGATGCACTTCCCTTCTGTGGGGTCGACGAATGTGTTGGCTCTTGAGGCAGCGCAGGCGGGTGCGCGTGGGGGCGTGTGGGTTGCGGATGAGCAGACTGCGGGGCGTGGTCGCGGGGGGCATGGGTGGCACTCAACTGCTGGCGATGGGTTGTATGTGAGCGCGCTGGTGACGCCTCCCCTGCCTATGACTACGGCACTTACGATTTCGCTCGCTACGGGGTTGGCTGCGCAGGCGGCGATTGCTGAAGTGACGGGGTTGAAGGTAGATATCCGTTGGCCGAACGATCTTCTAGTGGGCAGGCGTAAGTGCGGTGGGATATTGGCAGAAACGGCTGTTGTCCCGTCGAGGGCGGGCAAGCCTGCAATGCTACGGTATGCAGTGATTGGTATCGGGATCAATCTGAACCACATGACCTTTCCAGCAGAGATTGAAACAGTCGCGACTTCTCTGCGGCAGGAGATTGGAGTTGAGGTTTCACGGGAGGCCATCTTAGCCGCTCTCCTGCGGCATTTGGACGAGGAGATACGGCTATTGATTCGTGGGTGGAGAGGTACGGACAATGGACCGGATTTGGGAAAGCGTATTGCGGCGGCTTCGAGTTGGTTGCGTGGCAAGCGGGTGCGAGTGGATGAGGGCGGTGGATATACTGGCGTGACGGCCGGGCTGGATGCTCGCGGTTTTTTGCTGGTGGATGGCGATGATGGGCTGCGGCGTACGGTGCTCTCGGGTGGCGTGCGGGAGTTGGATTAGCGGAGAACGATGATGCTGCTGGTGCTCGATGTAGGAAATACCAATACTGTCCTTGGGCTGTTCAAGCTGGCGGAGGGCGCTCCCGCTGAGTTGCTGGCGAATTGGCGGATTACGACCTCGCGGACTTATACGGTGGATGAGTTTGGAGTGCTGCTGCGTAATTTGTTTGCGCTGCGAGGGTTGGAGATCGCGGCGATAACGGGGATCGCGATCTCGTCGGTGGTGCCCCCGCTGGACTCGATGCTGAGGCAGACGTTCGATCTTTATTTCCATGTGAAGCCGGTGTTTGTTGAGCCTGGGATAAAGACGGGACTGCCAATATTGACGGACAATCCGACGGAGGTTGGGGCTGACAGGATCGTGAACTGCGTTGCCGCGTTCGAGCGGTTTGGCGGGCCGACAATTGTGGTGGATATGGGGACGGCGACGACGTTCGACGCGATCTCGAAGAAGGGTGAGTTTCTAGGTGGAGCGATCGCTCCGGGGCTTGGGATATCGGCGGAGGCGTTGTTCTCGCGGGCGGCTCGGTTGTCTCGTATCGATATCAAGAAGCCGGGTAAGGTGATCGGGACGAATACGGTAGATAACGTTCAGATTGGCTTGTATTACGGCTATATCGGGCTGGTGGATGGGATTCTGGAACGGATGATTGGCGAGATGGGCGCCGAGACAAAGACCGTGGCCACGGGTGGACTGGCGAAGCTGATTGCGGGGGGGTCGAAGTACATCGCAGAGGTGGATGACATGCTGACGCTAAATGGATTGCGGATTATTTATGAACGTAATTTTGACCGGCATAAGAAGCGTGGGGCTTAGGCTCGGCTGTCTGCGGCTGATGGCTTAAGCTGTAGAAGCGGATGCAGAATTATTTCAACTACTTTACGGAGATCGAGGAACGGTTTCAGCAGCGGCGTGGGTCGTTGCTGATGCTTTCGACGCTCGATTGGGCGCTGATTGAGACGTGGCGGGAGGCTGGGGTTCCGCTGGAGGCTGTGCTGCGCGGGATCGATGGTGCCTTTGACAAGCATGATGCGAAGGCGATGCGCTCGCCGGGTAGGGTGCGGAAGGTGAATGGGCTGGCTTGGTGTGCGCAGGCCGTGATGGAGGCCGTGGAGCAGGCGATGGAGGCTTCGATTGGGGCTGCTTCTTCTGCGGGTTCGGAGGCTGCGGAGAGTGGGTTTGAGAATGAGCGGGTGGGGGGTTATCTGGAGGAGAATGCTCGTCTGATTGAAGCGGCGAAGTTGGTTGCGCCGGCGGATGAGGTTGCGGCTGAGGTAGTGGGGCGGCTGCGGGCTTTGGCTGCGGGGGTGCGGGTGGAACCGGCAGGATCGTTGGAGGAGTTGGACCGGACGCTGACTGTGTTGGAGGAGAGGCTGTTTGCGGCTTTGATGACGGCGGCTTCCGAGGAGGAGTTGGTGAGGCTGCGGGAGCAGGCGGCTCGGGAACTGGCGCCGTATCGTGGCAAGATGCAAGCGGTGCAGATTAAGCAAGTGCAACAGCAGTTTCTGCAGAAGAGATTGTTGGAGGCGCGGAGGCTGCCTCGGCTTAGCCTGTTTTATATGAGCCACGGATGAGACTGCGGATCGAAAAAATGGTTTATGGCGGGGCGGGGTTGGCTCATGAGGAGGCCGGAAGGGCTTTGTTTGTGCCATTTACGCTGCCGGGTGAGGTAGTTGAGGCGCGGGTTGTCGAGGAGCGTGACGGGTTCGGTGAGGCTGCGCTGGTGCGGGTGGTGGAGGGGTCGGCTGATCGGGTGGGGCCGGGGTGCGTTCATTTTGGGGATTGTGGTGGATGTCATTATCAGCATGGGAGTTATGGGGCTCAGCTGGAGATAAAGCGGGGGATTTTGGTGGAGACGCTGGAGCGGGCTGGGCTGGTGGAGTTGCCGACCGTGAGGGTGCATGGGTCGGGGGAGGCCTGGAAGTATAGGAATCGAATACGGTTACGGGTGGCGGAGGTGGATGGGGAGCTGCGGGTGGGGTATCTGCGGCGTGGGTCGGCGGAGTTTTTGCCGGTGAGGATGTGTCCGATTGCGGCTCCGTTGCTTTGGCGGGGGGCTGAGGCGTTGCTGAAAGTTGGCGCGGATGCTATTGGATCTAAGTGGGTTAGGGCGGCGGTGGAGGTGGAGTTTTTTGCGGCGGCAGATGAGAGCCGGTTGCAGATGGTTTTGTTTGTGGAGCGGGAGCCGGGTAAGGGGTTTGACGCTATGTGTTTGAAGATGCAGGAGTTGGTTCCGGAGCTGGTAGGGGCTGGGGTGATGGTTTTGGGGCCTAAGCGGCAGATGCGTGCCGGGGTAACCTGGGGGGCGGAAGGGCTTAGTTATGAGGTCGTTGGGGAGAAGTATTGGGTTGGGCGGGGGAGTTTTTTTCAGGTGAATCGGTGGTTGATTCCGGAGCTGGTGGGGTTGGTGGCGGGTGGTCGTAAGGGATTGATTGCTTGGGACTTATACGCTGGAGTGGGGTTGTTTTCGCGGGCTTTGGCGAAGAATTTTTCTGAGGTGGTGGCGGTGGAGGCGGCTGGTGGGGATCTGGCTAAGTCTTTCAAAGGTAAGGGGAAACGGGCGGTTTCGGCTACTACGGTGGAGTTTTTGCGCGAGGCGGTTTTGCAGCGGGACAAGCCGGCGCTGGTGGTGATGGATCCTCCGCGGGCGGGTGTGGGGGCGGAGGTATGTGCTTTGCTTGCAAGGGTTTCGGCGAAGGAAATGGTTTATATTTCGTGCGATCCGGTGACGCTGGGGCGGGATTTGAAGGCTTTGGTAGACTCCGGCTATCGGGTGGCGGAGCTGCATCTTGTTGATTTATTTCCGCAGACGTTTCATCTGGAGAGTGTGGTGGTTTTGCGTAAATAAACGTGGTCAGGGTGTGGTGAGACGAGTGGAAATTGTGGTTTTTGGGTGGTGAATTGACGGTTCAAATTGCGGGGCTTTGGGCTAAGGATGAGGGGAGGGTGGGGGCGCTGGAGCTTAGGCGGGCTCCTCTGCTGGCGGCTTCTTGTTGGTTTGCGCTGGGGGTGGTATTGGCTCGGGAGTGGCGGCCGGGGGTGGTGCTGGCAGGGGCGCTGGTTTTGCTGGTGGGGTTGGTTGTGGTGGCGTTGGGGCGGGGGTTTCGAGTGGCCGTGGTGCCTTTGGCTGCGGTTTGGGTGGTGGTGGGGTGGTGGAGTGCTGAGGTTCAGCCGGGGCCTCCTTCGCAGCAGGTGTTGATGGGGTATGCGGATGGGTTGAATCGGCAGGTTCGGGGGCGGGTGGTACGGGTTCGGGTGTTGGCTTCGGATGGAGGGGCGGATCGGGAGTATATGCCTTGGGAGAGTGAGGGGGCCTGGGAGGGTGCGACACCCCAACCTTCGCGCGATGAGACGCGCTCAGGATGGGGCACCCGAGGGGATACCCGTATTGTGGGTGCTCGGGCTTTGTCGGTGGATTTGCAGGTGGAGGAGGTGGAGGAGGTTACGCCGGATGTGGCTTGGATGACTCGGGTGGCGGGTGGGGTGAGAGTTAACGTGATGGCGGATGGGGTTGGGGCCGGGGAAGAGAAAACGGTCGCGCTTCGCGCGATACCCCACCCTTCGCAAGGGCGCGAAGGATGGGGCACCCAGATTGTTTCCGGTATGCCGGATTTGCGGTGTGGGGATTTGGTGGAGGCTCCGATGCGGTTGCGGGTGCCGGAGCGGTATCGGGATCCTGGGGCCTGGCAGTATGCGGATTATTTGTTGGCTCAGGGGATTGGGGTTCATGCGAATGTGAAGGCGGCGAAGCTGGTGCGGCTGGGGGGTGGAGCTGCGAGTTTGCAGTGTCGGCTTTATGCGGCGCAGAGCTGGGCTGCGGGACGGATGTTGGGGTATGCGGGGTCGCGGGCGAATCATGTGCTGCCCAGGGTGATGCGGCTGAGTGCGGATGATGCGGGGATGTTGAATGCGATGTTGTTTGGGGATCGCGCGGGGCTGAATCATCAGTTGCGGTTGGGATTTGAGCGGACGGGGTCGTTTCATCTGTTTGTGGTTTCCGGGATGCATGTGGGGTTGCTGGCCGGGTTGGTGTTTTGGTGTGCTCGGAGATTAAAGCTGCGGGAGTGGTTGGCTACTGGGCTGACGATTTCGTTGACGGCTGGATATGCGTTGCTGACAGGGTTCGGTGCTCCGGTTCAGCGGGCTCTGTTTATGACGGTGGTGTTTCTGCTGGCTCGATTGCTGTCGCGGGAGCGGAGTGTGTTGAATGCGCTGGGGGCGGCGGCGTTGGGGGTTTTGGTTTGGTCGCCGAGCGCATTGTTTGAGGCTAGTTTTCAGATGACGTTTCTGGCGATTGTGGCGATTGGAGGGATTGCCATTCCGTTGGGGGAGCGGAGCTTTTTGCCCTATGCGCGGGCGGCGGAACATTTGGGCGATGTTTGGGAGGATGTTCGGATGAAGCCGCGGGTGGCGCAGATGCGGGTGATGCTGCGGGTTTGGGGGGAGAGCTTTGCTGAAGTGTTTGGCGGGTGGGCTTATGGGGTGCCTGCGCGGGTGGTGCGGTGGGGGTTGATTGCGGTTGAGCTTGCGCTGATTGGCTTGGTGGCTGAGTTGGTGATGGTGTTGCCGATGGCGATGTATTTTCATCGGGCAACAGTGTTTGCTCTGCCGGCGAATATGCTGAGTGTGCCGTTGGTGGCGATGGTGGCTCCGATGGCGCTGGTTACGTTTTGTGCGGCGCTGGTGAGTCCCTGGCTGGCTATGGTGCCGGGTGGATGTACGGCTTTGTTGCTGCATGGGATTACCGGCGTGATTGGGCGGGTGAGTGCGGTGCGGATGGCGGATATGCGGGTTCCGGGGCCGGTTTGGTGGGTGGGGCTGGTGGCGTTGGCAGGGTGGGGGTTTTGTATGTGGGCGGTAAGAAGGTCGCGTGGATGGGCCTGGGTTGCGGTTGGGGTGCTACCGCTGATTGCTGTAATGGTGCTTTGGCCGGAGCGTGCGGTGGTGTCGGCGGGAGCGATGGAGGTGACGGCGATTGATGTGGGGCAGGGTGATTCGTTGCTTGTGGTGAGTCCTGAGGGGCGGACGATGCTGGTGGATGCGGGTGGGCCGGTGGGTGGCGTGAATGAGGCTGCGGAGGCTACGAGCCGGTTCGATGTGGGTGAGGAGGTGGTGTCGCCTTATCTGTGGTCGCGACGGATTCGGCGGCTGGATGTGATTGCGTTGAGCCATGCGCATAGTGACCATATGGGCGGAATGGCGGCGGTGATGCGGAGCTTCAGGCCGAGGGAGCTTTGGGTAGGGGTTGATCCTGATTCGGAGGCTTATCGGGAGTTGTTGGATGAGGCGAGAGGGCTTGGGGTGGTGGTAAGACATTTGCGGGCGGGGGAGGTTGTGGACTGGGGTGGGGCGAACGTGAAGGTGCTG
>Ga0210409_10001253_pt1 | contig 34082 bp, 24 predicted proteins | sample IncBWH17MmetaG_FD_161649 | JGI IMG/M metagenome (GOLD analysis project Ga0210409, IMG submission 161649) | Forest soil microbial communities from Barre Woods Harvard Forest LTER site, Petersham, Massachusetts, United States - Inc-BW-H-17-M | ecosystem: Environmental > Terrestrial > Soil >... | reverse complement strand
AGCATTGGGGCGGCATTGGCGGAGTTAGTTACCAAGGGCATCGCGCGCGACGAACTAATTTTGTGCACCAAGGCCGGATACCTGACGCCGGACGGCGACATGCCTAGCGACCCGAATGAATATTTCTTTCGAGAATACATTCAGCCGGGAGTGCTGGGCGCGAAAGACATTGTCGGGGGAGGCCATTGCATGACGCCGCGATTTCTGAAGAATCAATTAGGGCGCAGCCTGCGCAACATGCGGGTGGACTGCGTGGATGTATTTTATTTGCACAATCCGGAATCGCAGCTTGGCGAAGTTCCGAAGGCGGATTTTCTCGAACGCATCAGGGAAGCGTTCACGTTTCTGGAATCCGCGGTGGTGGCTGGAGAAATTCAATATTACGGTGTGGCTACCTGGAATGCTTTCCGGCAGGAAGCCAGCGCGCGCGACTCCATGCAGCTTGCGGAACTGGTGCAGATCGCGCAGGAAATTGCCGGCGGGCGGCATCGATTCCGATTTGTGCAGTTGCCTTTTAATCTGGGGATGACGGAAGCGCTGACGCTGGGGAATCAAACGGTCGCGGGACGCAAGCGTACGATAACAGAGGCGGCGGACGAGCTGGATATCACGCTGATCGCCAGCGCTTCTTTGCTGCAGGGGCAAGTGGCGCGCAATCTGCCGGAATTTGTGGCTGATGCGTTTGGATTAGAGAATGACGCGGAGAGAGCGCTGCAATTTGTGCGCTCGGCGCCGGGGATTACCACTGCGCTAGTGGGGATGTCACGGCCGGAACACGCGCGAGCGAATACGCGGCTGTTGAGTGTGCCAACCGCGACCGTGGACCAGTTCAGCAAACTTTTTGCTCGCGGTGAAAGCGCCTAAAGTCTTGATCGTGGTGTTACTTTTTTAGCGAGGGCACTTGTTTGGTAAGCCAGGTGGTGATGGCTTGATCTACTTCACTTAATTTGCCGGCGAAAAAGTGGTCGACTCCTTCAACGATCACGAGGCGATTTTCGCCCGGCAATGATGGCACTAATTCTTTTATTTTGCGGACGTCGCCGTGTTCGTCATTGCCGCCATGTACGAACAGCTTAGGCTTGGGGCATTCGAATAAGAACGATATGTCGGAATTATTTATTGGCAGACCCAGCGCGATTAATTGCGTCACTTCTGAAGCCTGGCATCCCACACGAAGACCTGCGATGGAGCCAAAACTAAATCCCGCGACCAGCAAAGGCACGCCGGGAAATTCACCGATGAGAAATTGCAATGCGGTGCGAACGTCATCGCGCTCACCGACGCCGCGGTCGTGAACTCCCTCACTGAGGCCGGCGCCACGAAAATTGAAACGCAGAACCGGAGCGCCGAGCGCGTCAATGGATTTGGCAACCTGAAAAACCACCTTGTTGTGCATGGTGCCGCCGAAAAGCGGATGAGGATGACAGACGACCGCGGCAATGGCGGGTGGAGTGCGACTACCTGGCGTCCAGAGGATGGCTTCGAGGCGCCCTACCGGACCGGAAAGAAAAAGATTTCGTGAATCGTGATGCTGGCTCATTTATCAGGATGCGAAATCGTTGCTGTAAATTAGAACGTATTCAGGAAATATTGTCACTGTTGAGGGTGGGAGCGCTGAATAAGCGTGTCCCTAAGTACTAACCGACCCGGTGTCTATCAGTACTTCTGGTAAGTAAAACTTCGATGTTCGCGCACGCGGATAAAGAATGCGGTACCCGGTACTAAAGTGCTACATAGATCGTGGGAACGAAATACCGCGTTTTTCGCGTTGCAGTTTGCGGGTGGCGGTGTTAGCGTTCCTGCATTCCAGCCCAAGCTGAGGGAGCTTTATGAATAGTGCTGCGGACCGCCGCGAAGCTCGCCGATTTAATATGCACCTGCCACTCAGCATTCTCCCGTGGGAGATGAAGGGTAAGGAATTGCCGGTGGACATGCGGGATGTTAGTTACCGGGGCCTGTACTTTTTTGCTGGAGAAAAATTTGAAGCGGGCCGCGAGATTGCTTTTATTATTACCTTGCCTAAAGACATGCTGAAGTCGTCGGACGTGAAGATAAGGTGCCGGGGCATGGTGGTGCGCGTCGATGAGGGCAAAAATGGGAAGACAGGCATCGCCGCAAAGATTGACCGTTACGAGTTTATTGCTTGTAGCGCAGTAGCGTAAATCTCCTCCGGGCAAAAACCTTCCCCGATTCAGAAATTCATCCCCTCTACGAGTACAATCGGTTTGATCTACCTTGGAGGGGATTTATGTACCACTACGACGCCAAGCTGGCACTGGAAGAACTGCAGGAAGACGCGCTGCTGCCGCACCCGGTGAAACTGCGCGACATGATTTTACGCACAAAATTGGGACCCACCGAAGCGCAAGCGCTGAACCAGGAATTTCAAACCTACCTGACGCGTTTTGGCGAGCTGCAAAAGACGGCCCGCAGTGTGCTGGAGAAGCTTGCCGCAGGCCAGCGCAAAGCCTCCTGATGCTCTATTGTAGAATTTAAATATGCGACGGAATACGCTGCTGATCGATGCGGATGATACGCTGTGGGAAAATAATATTTTTTTCGAAAAGCTGATTGAAGATTTCATCAGCTTGGTGGAGTCCTGCGGTTACACCCGCGCTTATATTCGTCACATTTTGAATGAGACGGAACGAAAAAATATCCGCCAGTACGGGTATGGGGTGCGGTGCTTTGGGCGCTCCCTGGAAGAAACCTACCTGAAGCTGGCAGAACAAATGGCGGTCCGCGAAACGGTGGCGACTATTAAAGAGCGGGTGCTGGAGTTGGAGCGCACGCCGCCAAAAATTATGGATGGCGTGCCGGAAACACTGGCGTATCTTGCGGAGCGGCACCGCTTGATTTTGTTCAGCAAAGGCGAGGCCGCGGAACAAGCGGCGAAGGTGGAGCGCTCCGGGCTACAGGGATTTTTTGAGTTTATCGAGATTGTGCCGGAAAAGGATCATGAAACGTATGGGAAGCTGGTTCACAAACACAAAATTGTGAAGTCGCAGGGATGGATGATCGGGAACAGCCCGCGCAGCGATATTAATCCGGCCATGAAGATTGGATTGAATGCGGTGTATATCCCGCACCAGGACACCTGGCAACTGGAGCATGAGCCGGTGGTGGCGGGGGCAGGGAAATTGGTGATCCTGCCGGCGTTTCGCGAATTGCGGACACATTTCTAAGCGTTCAGTAGCTGACATTTCGATTCAGACATGCAGGCATTCTGATGCCTGGACCGCTGCTGCCCAAATTGGATGTTGAGGTCTGTCGTGAGCGCTTGCAATCTCTTTGCTTGAGAATTTCTGGGAGGTATGAATGGCCACCGCAACGTCGAGTCCTACGCAAACCAACTGGCGTGATGAATGGTTTGAATTTGAAGACGCCACTTATCTGAATGTGGCGGGAAACGCGCCGATGCCGAAGGCCTCATTGAAGGCCGCACAAGGAGCAATTGAATGGAAGAAATTTCCGCAACGTGTACCCGACGAGGCTTATTTCGATGTGCCGAATCGCATTCGCGCTTCGATCGCGCAATTGATTGGGGCGCGCGCGGAGGAGATTGCGCTGACCACGGGTGCCAGCACCGGGATGGCCTCGGTGGCTTACGGGTTGAGCTGGAAACCGGGCGACGAAGTCATCACTGCGGAAGGCGAGTTTCCTTTGCAATACACGACCTGGAGGCCGATGGAGAAGCGCGAAGGCATTACGCTGAAAATCGTGGCGCCCAGCGACCGGTTTATCAGCGCGGACGATTTGATTGCTGCACTGTCGCCGAAGACGAAATTGGTGTCGGTGAGCATGGTGCGATTTGACGATGGCTCGATGATTGATGCTGCGCGACTGGCGGCGGCGTGTCACTCGCAAGGCACGTTGTTGCTGCTGGACGCGAGCCAGTGCTGCGGCGCTACTCCGATGAACGTGACGGAACTGGGCGCCGATTTTATCGTGTGCGCGGGCTACAAATGGCTGCTGAGCCCTTACGGCACGGGATTTTTCTGGGCGAAGAGCGAGCGCATGGCCAACATGAGGCCGGGTCCGTTTTATTGGACAGCGGCGGAAGGCGCGAGTCACTTCGCCTCCATGGTGATGCCAAATCCCAAGATGGCGGCGGGCGCGCGGCGGTGGGACTCGGCGGAGACTGCGAGCTACTTTAATTTGTCGGCCATGGTGGTGTCGTTGGAGTTGGTGCTGCGAATCAAGCCTGCAACAGTCGAGACACATAACCGCGCATTGATGAAGCTGATGTTTGAGCGCTTGCCGAAAGATCGTTGCGTGCCGGCGAGTCCGCTTGATCCGGCGAGGCGAGGGCCGTATGCGTGTTTTGCGGCGCGGACGGCGGAAAAAACGGCGGCGTTATATGAGAAGCTGCGGGCGAATAATGTTTTTGTGAGCTTGCGCGAGGGGAATTTGCGGATATCGCCGCATTTGTTTAACAGCGAACGCGATATCGATAAGTTGATTGCGGTAGTTACTGCGTGAGGCTCGGCGCTTCGGCGGAAAGATGGAGACGCGGCACTAATTGTTGCTGCTTGGGGCGCGAAATGGAATGTGCACGATGGCTTCCAGGTCGACGGGCTTGCCTTGGCGCGTTGCGGGCCTGAACTTCCATTGAGTTAAGGCTTCCATGGCATTGGCGTCGAGCTGCTGATCGATACCGCGAACCAGTTCGACACTGTCGACAGAACCGTCAGCGCGAATTACGGCGTAGAGCACAACCTCTCCTTCGACATGTTCGTTGATCAACGTGGGTGGATACCTGGGATCGCTCTTTTTGATGGGCGACGGACCGGAGAGATCGGCCGACGTTACGTGCGGCGCGGAACTCGACGAGCGCAGCTCCGAGAAATTCAAAATCCAGCTGCCCGTTGCGCTGTTGAGGTTGGGCATGTTGACCAGCATGGTGTAGATCTTTTTCGAGGCAAAAACTTGTTCGGGTTTTGCGCCGGGCGGAAGCGCGGCAAAGTTTGGAGGGCCGGTGCGTTCGGGCGTGTCGTCGATTCGCGCGCGGGGATCTATTTTGGTGGCCAGCCGGTGAGGCGCGGGTGCGTCGATCTTGGGCTGCGGGTTGACCGATAAGCCGGACATGGTCTTTGGGGTGGGGTTGCCGCCGCTGATGCTCACGGCCGTTGAGTTTGTTCCGGCGATATTTCCAGAAGCCGAACCGCCGAGGCTTTCACTCGTGCCGCTAACGCCGCCATTATTGTTTTCGTTGGGCAAAGTCTTGCCGCCAAGAACGCCGGGCTGCTTGCCTTCAGGAGAAATGGCGACTCGCGCGGCGAGATTTCCTTGCGGCGGCGCGGCGGGCGCAACGGGTCCAGGCGTGGCGGAAAGTGCGATAAGCGTGGAGGCATTGGGGTTGGAGTTTTGACGAGCGAGTTCGGGTGCAGGTCCGGCGTCGGTTGATGGTGACCGCTGTTGCGCAACGCGCGGTGCGGCGCCGGCATTCAACTCCAACTTGGGACGGGCAGGCGGGTTCGAATTTACGGCTAGCGTGATTTCCGCGGGAGGGCCGTCAGTTGCCGGAACGTCGGGCAAGGGCGCAGCTTTCACAGCGGCGGTGCGATGTTCGCGTGGATGGAGCTGAGCCAGCATTTGTTCGGTGATTTCCATGCGTGGCTTTGCAGGGACGGCAGTCTGCTGCAACAAAACAATATTGGGCAGGCTGGGAAGAATTTTTGGCGGAACTATTCGAGCGGCGGTGTTGATCAGAGTTTGCCGCGGGTGCGTTGGCGCGACAGGATCGGTGAAGATGCGCTGGCGAGGATGGAATGCTTCGGCACCTTCGCGGGCGATGGGTTTGGCGAGGTCGCCACGCGGGCTTGGAGTAGCGGGCGTGGGTGCGGAGGAAAGTTTCAGCGCCGGGAAGTCATTGATTGGGCCGGACCAGGTGAGCTGAAAATTCTCAAACGCAGGATTTTTGCGCTGGGTTGCTGGTAGGTCCGGCCAGGGTGCCAGCAGAAAAACGACGTGCCACAGGGCGGCTGCGATTACCGCGGCGCGTGGGATGCGGCCTTCGACCGAGCAATCCCTGAAAAAATCCCTGCTTACCAATTTTTTCCTTGGAGTGGGGCCAGTAACGAGCGCATGGATGCTGCTTCCGAGACTTTGGTGGAAGCTGTTCCAGCGGACTTCGAACTGCGGGCCAGTGGTCGACGAGGGCACGTCACGCGCGATAACCGCGCCTTGCTGCCCAAAAAGGCTTAATGAACTGCTGGCTTGGCCAAAAGACATGCGTTCTCGATTATAGCTTGGTGCTCGCCCGTAAATTTAGTTTTGCAAATTTAGTTTGCAAGAGCGAATAGAGTCCAAAGCCCGACCCGCCACGGCGGGTAAACCCCTAAAGTTCGAGAGTGGGGCGCCCTCTGCGTTTTTTGCGTGATTGCTGTGGCTCGCTTGCCTCATTACGAATAGACGTCTGCCGAAGCTCTGACGTCTTCTGGAGATAGATGTGTGGGGGGCGCTACGGGTTTTCCGCCTGCGCGATTGACTGGATGGCTTGCTCGCGGCGATAGAAACTGAGGGCGGCGTCGCCTTGGCGGAGGAGGCGGGCGCGCTTCAGAGTGCCGAAGGATTCGGACAGATCGAAGGTCTTGCGATGCTCGACGATGACGATTCCGGCCTGCGCCAGAAGATTGGAGACGCCGATTTTTTGTAGTACCCGCGCATAATCCGCGGTGGCGGCGTATGGCGGATCGATGAAGATGTAATCGTAGGCGAGATCGCCGACTTTTACTTTTGCTTCCAGAGTTTCGAGTCCGCGGATGGCGTCCGCGCAGATGACGGTCACTCCGGAATGCACTTTTAGCGCGGTGAGATTTTTGCGAATGAGCGCGGCGCTGGGTGGGTGATTTTCGATGAAGGAAACGTAGTCAGCGCCACGGCTTAGGGCTTCAATTCCCACTGCGCCAGTTCCGGCGAACACATCAAGGAAGCGCGAGTCCTGAATTCCCGAGCCCAGCACGTTGAAAAGCGTTTCCCGCAAGCGGTCGCTGGTGGGGCGCAGCGCCAGGCCTTTGAGGTTTTTCAGTATGCGGCTGCGGTAGGTTCCGGCAATGACGCGCATATTTCTCCAATAAAAATTCTTAGCCGATGCGGGCGAGATGGTAGCGGCGCTGCCAGTGTTCAGGCAGTGATCGCAACACCGCGCGCAACTCCGCGGCTCGTTCGGGATCGTCGGCAAGGGCGAAGGCTTCGCGGCGGGCTAGTTCGAGCAATTCTTTGTCGCGCAGCGGGTTGGCGATGTGAAAGCCCATGTCGCCGGATTGGCGGGTGCCAAAAAATTCGCCGGGACCGCGCAAGAGCAAATCTGTTTCCGCGATTTCGAATCCGTTGGCGGTTCGCACCATTGTTTCGAGACGCGCCCGTGCTTCTTCGGTCATGTACGCCGGCGCCATCAAGATACAGTGAGACTGGGCGGCGCCCCGTCCAATGCGGCCGCGCAACTGATGCAGCTGAGACAGTCCGAAGCGTTCGGCATGCTCGATGACCATGACGGTGGCATTGGGAACGTCCACGCCGACTTCCACCACGGTGGTGGCCACCAGAATTTGTACTTTATTTTTGTGGAACTGCTGCATGACGGTTTCTTTTTCTTCGCTGGAAAGGCGGCCGTGCAAGAGGCCGAGTTTCAGCTTGGGAAATACTTCGCGGGAGAGGCGTTCGAATTCCTCGATGGCGGCTTTCAATTCGAGTTTCGATTCTTCGATCACCGGATAGACGATGTAAGCCTGATGACCGGCGTTAACTTCTCTACGAACAAATTCCCATACTCCCGGCAGATGTGGCTGCGTGGTCATGCGTGTTTCGATGGGTGTGCGGCCGGGAGGCAGTTCGTCGATGATGGAGACATCGAGATCGCCGTACAGCGTGAGAGAAAGCGTGCGCGGAATCGGGGTGGCGGTCAGCACCAAGACGTGTGGCGTGTGTCCGTGCGCGAGGGATTTGTCCATGAGACGTTTGCGCTGCAACACGCCAAAGCGGTGCTGCTCGTCGACGGCGACGAAACCGAGGCGTGCGAATTCTACTTTGTCTTCGATCAACGCGTGAGTTCCGATGACTAGTTTGGCTTCGCCGGAGCGGATGCTTTCGAGCACGGCGGTTTTGTCGCGAAACTTGAGACCGCTAATTAATAGCTCAACTCGATACCCGGCGGGAGCAAGAATTCTTTTTGCGGCGAGGTAATGCTGCACGGCAAGAATTTCGGTGGGAGCCATTAGCGCGGCTTGCAGCCCATTTTCAATGGCGATTACCGCGGCTTGCAGAGCGATGATGGTTTTGCCGCTACCCACGTCGCCTTGCAAGAGGCGATTCATCGGAGCGGGTTTTTCCAGGTCGGCGGCAATTTCCGCCAGCACGCGTTTTTGTGCCGCCGTGGGCTTGAACGGCAAAATGCGTTTCAGGGCTTCACGAATATTGTCTTCGCGAAGACGAAAGGCTATGGCGTTTTCTTTGCGAGTGGTCTTGCGGTCGAGGCCCAAGCTCAATTGGTAGAGAAAAAATTCTTCGAAGATCAAACGTTGCTGCGCCGCGGAGCGAAAAGTGTTCAGCACATCGATCGACTCGCCAGGCGGCGGGAAATGGGTGTGAATCAATGCTTCACGCCGTGAGGGGTAGGAGAGACGCGCGCGCAGTTCGGCGGGCAGGACATCAGGCATGTTGGGATCGAGCAGATCGAGCGCGGCATAAATGGCGCGACGAATGGCGCGGGAGCCAAACGTGCCGATGGCTTCGTAGATCGGGACGATGCGGCCGACTTCGGTGGAGTCCATTTCGTCGCTGGTCATCTCCATCTGCGGATTGACCATTTCGATGCGCGCCGGGCGGAGTTTATCTATTTCGGCTTTGCCGTGAAGAATTAACGTTTGTCCTGGCTTGAGGCGGCCCTCCAGATAGCCGCCGTGAAAAAATTTGCAGGGGAGTTGGCCGGTGGCATCGCGCACCAGCAAATGAAAAATTGCGTCGCGTCCTCGCATGGTGCGCACCGCCTGGCCGCTCATGACCTGCACGCGAAGGGTGTAAATGCCGTTGGGTTGAATGTCTTTTACATTGGAAAAATGGATGCGGTCTTCGTAACGGAAGGGCAGATAGGTGAGCAGGTCCTCGAGGGTGTGAATGCCGCGCTTGGCCAACAATTCTGCTCGTTGCGGGCCAACGCCCTTAATCATGCGGACATCAGTGGTTAGAGTTTGCGCAGGCACGATGGAAAAGCGTTCGAGTTGCGAACGCCGGGTATGTTTCTGCTCCTACGATTTGCACAGTAACGGCAAAATAACTCCATCTTTTATACCATTATGAGTAGGCGGCACCGCGATAGCGGCTGTAGAGGCGAAACTTGCACTGATTTCGTGCGTATTCTAGAGTGATGGCGCAGCGTATCCTGTGGTGCGTCCCTGTTAAAGGAAGGGACTCAATTTGTAGCTAGCCAAAATCCCACCTGCGATTACGGCACGTGGGTACCCTCGTTACCCAGAAAGCTTGAATTGCTCCTGCGAAATCCAATGGATGCACAAATTAGATTCTGGAGTTAGCTCGTGGAGGTTTCGTGTCGACTGACCGTTTAACGTCTGCGAACAAACTTGCGTTAGCGATGTGGGTAGTCGCAGGAATTGCCGGCGCATTGTTTGCGTATAAATATTATTTCCGCGCGTTTCCGGAAGCGTCGGTGAATTTCAAGGTGTCGCGTGGGGAAGCTTTGACGCGCGCGAAAGAGTTTTTAGCGAGTGAGGGGCAGGACGCCGCGAGCTACCAGTCCGCCATAGTTTTCAACGTAGACGACAATGCGAAAACATATCTGGAACGGGAAACCGGGCTGGAGCAAGCCAACCGGCTGATGTCTTCGGAACTGAATATCTGGTATTGGGATGTGCGTTTTTTCAAGCCGCTACAGGAAGAGGAATTTCACGTACGCGTGAATCCCGCCGGCCAGGTGGTGGGCTACGAGCACCACGTGGAAGAAGCCAGGGCAGGCGCGACGCTGTCACGAGCCGCCGCGCAATTCGACGCTGAAAATTTTATTGAAAGCCAATTGGGCATCAAGTCGGGCTGGGATCTTTTGCCGGAAGAAATAAATTCGGTGAAGAGACCGAACCGGCTGGATTGGTCATTCACCTGGGAAAAGCATGGATTTCGCGCCAAGGACGCGCCGTACCGGCTGAATGTGGTGCTGCAAGGGGATCAGATTGGAAGCAGCCAAGAATATCTGAAGGTGCCTGAAGCGTGGGAGCGCAGCTACGCGCAATTGCGCTCGACGAACTTGCTGTACAACCAGATCGCCATCATCCCGTACATCCTGCTGATGGGCAGCGCGCTGTGGTTGGGAATTTCGCTGTGGCGCAAGGGCCAGGCCGACTGGATGGGGGCCATAAAATTGGGCGCCCTGGTGGCTTTACTGTATTTTTTGATGCAGATCAATCAGTGGCAAGCGATCCGGGCCAATTACGTTACCCACGATTCGTACGGAAGTTTTGTCGCGCTGCAAATTTTGTTGAACATATTGCTGGCGATCGGCACGGCGCTGACGGTCACGATGGTGTTACCGGGGGCCGAGCCGTTGTATCGCGCGACGCAGCCAGACCGCTTGCGGCTCAGCAAAGCATTTACCTTGCGCGGGCTGCAATCCAAGGAATTTTTTTCCGCTGCGGTGGTGGGCTTGTCACTGGCCGCGGCGCACATCGGTTTTATCGTGGCGTTTTATATGTTCGGCAGCAAAGTGGGGGTGTGGGCGCCACAAGACCTGAATTATTCGGACGCGGTGAACACTTCTTTTCCATGGATCGCGGGAGTCGCGATTGGGTTGCTGGCGTCGACCAGCGAAGAATTTCTCTTCCGCTTATTCGCCATACCTTTTGTGGGGCGTTTGACCAAATCGCGCGTGCTGGCAATTATTCTGCCGGCGTTTTCGTGGAGCTTCCTGCATAGCGCGTATCCACAGGAGCCTGGTTACACGCGCGGAATTGAAGTGGGAATTATCGGCATCGTGGCTGGAATCGTGATGCTGCATTGGGGCATTCTGGCCACGCTTATCTGGCACTACACGGTTGATGCTTCGCTGGTGGGACTGTTGCTGGTGCGCTCCAACAGCATGTATTTCAAAATTTCGGGCGTGATTGTGGGGGCCGCGGCGCTGGCCCCGTTGATCTTTTCAGGCGTGGCGTATTTAAGGCGGAGCCACTTTGCGCCGGTGGATGATTTGTTGAATCGCGCGGCACCCGTGCCGGACATAAGCGCGGTGGATGAAGTGGCCGAAGAGCTTGCGCCTTCGGAAAAGGCTCGAGTATACGATGCACTTACACCGGGGCTGATTGGCGTTCTTGCGGCTTGCCTGGTGATTGGGGGTTTGTTGGCCTGGCGCCTCAAAGAACCTGCGATCGGAGATTACTTGAAGCTTTCGGTTAATGCGCGGACGGCGCTTACCGATGCGGATGAAGTTCTTCGTCACCGCGGGATAGATCCGAGGTCTTACCACCATGCGGTGTTACTCGCCAATACTACTGATGCGGTGACGAATGAATTCCTGCGCGAGCGCATTGGTGTCGACAGGGTGAATGAAATTTACGACCAGGAAGTGCCGGGGGCGCTTTGGAGAGTTCGCTATTTTCGCGACAGCCAGCCGGAAGAATTCGCGGTGGTGCTGCGTCCGAACGGCGCGCTGCATTCGGTGCATCATGTTTTGAGCGAAATTGCACCTGGCGCTTCGCTCAGTAAGGATGACGCGGTGAAGCGCGCGGAAGATTATTTGCGCAATACGCAGCACGTTGACCTGGCGCAATGGTCGCTGGTCGAGGCCAAATCCGATAAGCACCCGCATCGCGTAGACCACAAGCTCACGTGGGAACAAAATCGCGCACTCGACGACTCCGGGACCGAAGCAGATTCCAAATCACATGCGAAGGCGCGCATTGAAGTGGCGGTTCTTGGCGACGAGGTGTCTGACTATCGCACGTACATAAAAATTCCTGATGACTGGAGGCGTAGACAGTCGGAAATCACACTTCCGCGCGTACTCATTTCGATGGTGTTGCCGATTCTGGTTTTGGGCGGCTTCATGGTGGTGGCACTGATCGTATTCCTGAAAAATTTGCGCTCCGAGGATGCGCATTCGATTCCGTGGCGGCGGCTTGGGGTGTGGGGCCTGTGGGGGTTGGCAGCGTATGTGATTATTTTTGCTTTCGGCGACCGCATCGCCAGCTTTATGAATGCGTATCAGACGGCCATTCCATTGAAGACCATGGTTGTGGGAATCGGCATCGGCGCGGTGCTGGGAGCGGCCGTGTATTTCTCCGGGATCGTGTTGCTCTTTGGCATGGCCTGGTTTTTTGGAAGGCGCGCATTTGGTGAAGAGCGCTTGACGGGCTGGACGAGTATGCCGCCGCTGTATTATCGCGATGCGGTTTTGATTGGGGTGGGCGGCACGGCGGCACTGATCGGATTCAGCCGTCTGATTGTAGCGTTTTCGGCCCATTGGCCCACCGCCCATCGTAGTGTTGAGGCTTCGTTTGGCGGCGATTTTGACTCGACGCTACCGGCTGCCGCGATTTTTGGCACGGTTTTGCTAAGGACGTTGATGTACACCGGGCTGGTGGCGCTGTGCGCTTCTTTCGTGGCCACCAATGTGAAACAGCCGTGGCTGAGGTTATTGCTTCTTCTTAGTGCCGCGTTGGCAACCGTGGGCACGGCCTGGGGGACGCCTGCGGATTTCGCCAAACAGTTCCTCGCCGGGGCTCTCCTACTCGGGTTGTTGGTGTTCGGCATAACCCGGGTGGTGCGCTTTAACATGCTCGGTTATTTCCTGGTGGTGGCGGGAACTTCGCTGCTGGCAGCGGCGGCAAAACTGGTTTCTGAACCGGACGGCTTCTACTGCGGCAATGGCTACGCGGTTCTCTTAATCTTGGCTGGCCTGCTGGCTTGGCCGCTAGCGGCCTGGAACGCGCGAACTGCTCGCGAACGGGTCTAGACCCTAAGGGCAAAGATTTTACATTCCCGTAAGAAAACAAAGAATTTTCGCCGTTTAGCTGCCATAAATAAAAGAAACAAAACACTCCATCCCTGCGTTGTTTATTCAGGAAGCGATGCTCACCCACGAGGTAGCGGCCCGTCCAAACAGGGTGGTCGCACGGGTGTTCCGTGTTGGCCTAATGAAGAAACTTGGATTATCGTGTAGTGGCGCACGTCACGACACGTTTTCAGGGACGGCACGCGAACAGAAGGCGAAGAATGTCGCTTCCACGATGGGTTTTGGCTGTGGCCGGTGAAGCTGGAGGCGCGGGCGGCGGAGACGCAGCCCTGGGCGCGGTGACATCTCTGCCGAACCTCGACGACCGGGCCCTGGTGGTGGAAGCCCAGGTGGGCAACCGCGCGGCCTTCGAAGAGCTCGTTCACCGGTATGACCGGGACGTTTTGCGGCTGGCGCTGAACTTGATGAAGCGCCCGGAAGACGCCCGCGATGTTTATCAAGAAGCTTTCCTGAAGGTTTACCGCAACCTGCACCGATTCCGTTTTGAATGCAGTTTTTATACCTGGCTATACCGCATCGTCACCAACGTGTGCCTCGACCATTTGCGGCGGCGGCAAGCGCGGCCCGAGGATCAATCACCGGAAGTGAATCACGGGCGCAATGATGAAGGCATCACTGACTTTTTCGAGCGGCAGCGGGAGCACCGGCCGACGCTTGATCCTGAACGCACCATGTTTGGAATCGAAATCAAGGCGCGAATCGCGCTGGCCATGGAACGCCTTTCACCCCGCGAGCGCATCGTATTTGAGATGAAGCACTACCAGGGGTTGAAGCTGCGAGCTATCGGCGACGCGCTGGGAACCACCGAAGAAACGGTGAAGAATTCGCTGTTTCGCGCGACGCGCAAGCTGCGGCATGAATTGGGAGAGCTACGATGAGCGCCGCGGGTAAGAAGTCGCGTTGCGCCAACATTGCTCCGATTCTGGTTTTCTATGCCTGCGACGAGGTCAGCGAGAACGAACGCAAGCTGATCGACGAGCATCTGGCGTTGTGCGCCGCGTGCGCGGAACAACTCGCGGGCGAGCGATCGTTGTGGGAAGCGATGAACGCCGCGAATCCGCCAGCGGGTGAAATCACTTCCGCGGACACGCTGCTGGCCCAGTGCCGCAGCCAGCTGGCGGAAACGCTTGACGATCTTTCGGTGACGCCGGTGCGTGAGCATTGGCAGCCGTTTGGCTGGGTGCGCCGGTGGATGGCTTTGCGACCGGCGTGGAGCGGCGCACTGTTGATTTTCTTCGGTGTTTTGTTGGGCGCGGAAGTGATGCCCTGGCTGCAGAGTGGCCTCCCCGGCAACAGCAATGGCCGCGCTGTAAACGTCCTGGCTTCGCAAAAACTCACCGACGATCAGCTTTCGAAAATGGCGGTGGCGGGAATTAATCTTGCGCCGTGGCCAAATGCCGCGCCCGGCACGGTGCAACTGCAATTGCGCGCCGAGCAGCCCATGGTGCTTTCAGGCAATGCGGACGACATCAACATGCGCCGGGTGCTCACCTATGTGGTGGAAAACGGCGAGCGCTTCGACGCCGGTGTGCGGCTGGATTGCCTGGATGCGCTCAAAGCGCAGGCGCGAGATGCGCAAGTGCGTAAGGCGCTGCTGTTGGCGGCGCGCAAGGATCAGAATCCCGCGGTGCGCATGAAGGCGCTGGAAGCACTGAAGGATTCGGCTGCGGATGACGCTGTTCGAGAAGCCATGCTGGATGCGCTGGCGCATGATGCGAATCCGGGGGTGCGCGTGGAAGTGGTGAATATGCTGGTGCACTCGCTGGAGCATGAGTCGCGTGACTCGGTGGTTGCATACCCGAAAATTGCGGGCGCGCCAGAAAATTTGGACGACCAGTCTGATGACGTGGAGATGAATTCGTCCGGCGAAGCCATGGCGATGACTTCGAACGCTTCGGTGGAAAAAGTGATTCGCACGCTTGAAGAGTTGCAAAAGCGGGATCCCAGCCGTTATGTGCGGCTGCGCAGCGCGGCCGCGTTGCGGCAGATCGGGCCACGAGAACCGCAGTAAGTGCTCAGCGGGATTTAGTTCATCGATGAAAGCCTCTTCCCATTGCAAACGTGAGTTTAGAAAGAAGAATTTTCGCAGTGCGCCATGGCTCTGCGGACTGGCGATTATTTTTTGTGTCGCTGCGTTTGCAATTCGCGGCTGGGCCGCGGTGGAGGTGGACCCTCTCGAGCCTACAAAACCTGGCGAACCGGTAACGCCGCATGCCTTTGATCAGCGGACTGGTGTGCTTGAAACACAAGATGGGTTGACGTTACGGCTCAGCGCAGATCTGGGCTCGGTGCGTATTGTTACGCTCGAAGCGGGCGCGGCCCCAGCGGTGCGTTACACAGTGCATATTGAAACGGATGCGCGGGCGCCACAGGCTCAGGCGCTGCTGGATAAATACGTTCTGCGCGCCAAAGCGACCGGCGCGGGCGTGGAGATTGAAGGGGTGCTGCCTCCGCAGGCGGCGCGAGCAGCGGCATCCAGCGCGCAATTCTGGGTGCAATTTGAAATTGCCGTGCCTCCGGGATACAGCCTCGATGTGAACACCGAGGCGGGCGACATTGAAACTCAGGATATTGGCGGCACCGCGACACTGATTACGCAGGGAGGAAATATCCGCACCGGGCGCATTGGTGTCGGCGGATTGCAGAATGCCGCGCACCACATGCACGAGGGCAACGCCGGCAACGCTCCCCGGGGCTCATCGAAATTGCGAACTGAAGGCGGGCACATTCAGGTGCTGGATGTGGCGGGCAATTTGAACGTGTTTACCGGAGGCGGGCATATCAATGTTGGCAATGTTATCGGGGACGCTGCACTGCGCAGTGGGGGTGGGCACATTCGCGCGGGCACGATTGGCGGTCGCGCTGATCTGGATACCGACGGCGGAAACATTACCGTTGGGCACGCGGGCAGTTTCGTAAATGTGCGCACCGGCGGCGGACAGATTGATTTTGGCGAAGTGCGCGGCTCGGTGCATGCGCAGACGGGCGGCGGCGGTATTCGCATCATGTATGTTGCGGGGCCCATGGAAGTGGAGTCCAGCGGCGGCAGCATTTGCCTGACGCGCGTTGCAGGGGCAGTGCAAGCGGCCACTGCGGATGGCACGATTACCGCGTGGATCAATCCTTCAAGTGGGCCTTCAAGTGGGCCCGATGGCGGCCCGGCTAATGGTTTGCCCGGCGCTGCATCTGCACATCCAGTCACAGTACAGCTTGCAGGAGCCTCACAACTAGCTTCCGGAAATGGCGACATTGTAGTTTTTTTGCCGCGTAACCTGGCGGCGAATATCGACGCGCTGGTTACGAAAGGCGGTGAACACCGCATCGAAGCCGATCCGGCGCTGCATTTGAGTTTTCAAACTTCGGAATCTAACGGCGCAGGTCCTGTACATGCCACCGGGGTGTTGAACGGCGGGGGTATCCCTTTAAAGCTGCGCACTTCCTCGGGAAAGATTCGGCTGCAATTCCTGGATGCCGATCCGTCACTGCGGGAATCCCAGATTCGCGAACAGCAGGAACGCTTGCGCGTCGTAGACGTGGCTCAGCCGGCGCCACCCGTTGCTCCGGCACCACCGCAGACACCACAGCAGGCAGATTCACAAAGAGATTGGCTGGAAAGCTGGATGGGCAGGCTGGAAGTCGCGGTCACGGGAGGTTTGCGCGAGGATGCTGACGATTTTCGCAACCGTCTGACGTATTCACCTCATCCGGTATACCCGGAGTTGGCCCAGCGTGTGGGAATTCAGGGAGTAGTGAAGTTGCAGGTGCGGGTGCAGAAAGACGGGCGCGTGGAAGTATTGAAATTGCTGCAGGGCGAGCCGGTATTAGCGGAAGCCGCGATTAAGGCGGTGAAACAATGGCGAGGCAAACCCGCGTGGATCAATGGAAAACAGGTGGAGGTGGTTTCGACGGTGACATTTAATTTTCAGCTGAATTGAATTGATGAGCGAAAGCGCGAAATCGCGCGGCTTACACGAGATTGAGATTCGTTCGGGTGCAAGTTGTAGCTTCGGGTTGGGGTCCGGGTCGTCGTAAAAATCGAAGGGGGTAAGACGATGCTTCGACATGCGTTGCGCGCTGCTTTAATCCTATCTGTGGCGGGTGCGGCCTGGGCTGCTTCCGGTTTGGCGATGAGCAAGGATTTCGATCAGAGCTACCCGCTGCAACCGGGGGGCACATTTGAATTGCAAAATGTGAACGGCACGGTGGAAGTAGACGGCTGGGACCGCGATGCCGTTGAAGTTCACGCGGTGAAGACCGCCAAGAGTAAAGAGTCGGATCTGGATCGCGTCTCGATTGAAGTGGACGCGAAACCTCGCGCGGTGTCGGTCGTAACGCGCTATCCACAGAATGCAGGCGTGGAAGTCGCGGTGGAATACGTGATTTACGTTCCGCACAGCGCGCATGTGGAGCATCTGGGAACGGTGAACGGCACGTTGCGTATCGCGGGTGTGGATGTGATCGAGGATCTCCATACCGTCAATGGAAATATCGAGGTCTATGAAGGTGGCGGTTCGGTTCACGCGCACACCACCAATGGCAATGTGCATCTGGAGCTTGCGCATCTGGGCGCCACGCGAGACGAGAAGGGCGAAGCTACGGCCGAAACGACTAACGGCTCTTTGCTGCTGGCGGTGCCTTCGGATGTGCAGGCAAATTTGGATGCGCGCTGCTTAAACGGGAATTTTTCTTCGGAGTTGCCACTTGCGCTGGAAAGTTCGCTGCATCCACGGGAAATACACGGAAAGTTGGGCAGGGGCGGGGCGCCCATTCATTTGCGTACCGTGAACGGCGGGATTCGCGTGGTGGTATTACGGTCAACGGTTTAGGTTTTGCTGCGTCTAAATGCGCAGAAGCTAATTTTTTTGGAGGACGGGTTCAATGAATAAAGGTATATGGACTATTGCAGGCGGCACTGCCGCGCTCTGCACTGCATTGATAGCGACACCAGGATTTACGGCCGCTCAACATGCGCACGTGGTTGGCGCTCAGGAGTTGGGTGAACCGCAGGTGCGCGATTTCAACGTAATGTTCGGGGAGGAAGGCGGGAGCTGGTTGGGCGTTGAAACGCGCGAGGTTACCAGCGACAACGCCAAGGAACTAAAATTGCCAGGCGAGCGCGGAGTGGTGCTGGGCCGAATTGCCCCTGACAGTCCCGCATCAAAATCCGGACTTCGCGAAAATGATGTGGTTACGGAAATAAATGGGCAACAGGTGGAAGGCGCGATGCAATTTCGTCGCATGATTCGCGAAATTCCTGCGGGACGAAGCGTGCAACTTACCGTGTGGCGCGACGGACGCACCCAGAAAATCAACGTCACGCTGGCCAAGGCTGAAGAATTGAGAAGGAGCATGACGAGAGTGGCGCCCGGTATGCCTGGAGCGTTCGCGTTTCGCGTGCCGGAACTACCGGAGATGCCAGACATGCCGGAGGTGGCGGAAATTCCGGGGATGCCCTCGATGGAGGGAGATGGCCTGATGCTTTACGCCGGCCATCCGCGCCTGGGGATTGATGCCGAAGACCTCAGTGGTCAGCTGGGATCATTTTTTGGCGCACCGGATGGGGAGGGAATTCTGGTCCGATCGGTAAATTCGGGTTCTCCGGCCGAGAAGGCGGGAGTGAAGGCCGGCGACGTCATCACTTCGCTGAATGGCGAACGCATTCGTTCGGTGGGCGACCTGCGTCAAAAGCTTGCGGCACAGCACGGCGAGAAAGATAAAGACGCGGAGAGCAAGGACAAAGAGGGCAAGGACAAAACGCATACGGTAAAACTGGGGGTCCTGCGTAATAAGAGTGAAATTTCTCTAAACGTGGAAGTGCCCGCACCAGCAACGACGACGAGACACATTATCGCGCGGCGCACGAACATCTAAGCGGCAGCTTAGAAAAGGCCCGGACATTTTTGCGTCCGGGCCTCTTTTTTGCCGGATGCGTTGTTGATTAAAGCTCGCAGTGATCAAGATTTCTCGCCGCCGCGATATTTCTTGGCCAGGCGAATAGGCCTTCGGAGCGCTGCGAAACGCCCGTCATGTTCATTTTCCATTCCAGCCGGCCAATCTTCCTGGGTGGGCGAGAAGGTAAGCCGAAGCAGGTAACTCAGTCCTGAAACCGCGTTCCCACGCATGCGCACACGATACAGAGCGCGAGCGAATAATCCCGGCGGGGTCTGACCAGCCGAAGGCAGCCACGTCGCAATTTTCGCGGCAAGCTGCGAGGCCGACCGATCCGATTGCAGCCTTGCCTGTACATTTTGCGGCAGAGCGGCGTGGAGCAGATTACCTGCCAGTAGCAGGCCGGTGTGCAACATGCGCTCCGCACCGATAGCGCGCGCGGCGGCAAAGCTGCGCTCCCAATTCAACCCGGTTTGACGAGTTACGAGAGCGGCGACGTCCGCGACGAGTGATAAACGCTCCCAAAGATGTTTGGCGCCGTGAATACAAATCAGGAGCAGTTCATCCTCGATGGCGAGGGCGGGGATGTGGTGGCCGTCGACACTAACCAGTTGGCGGCGCGCAAAGAATTCATCGATGGGAAGCCCGCGAGGGAAATAACGCATGGTGCGCTCGGTATGGAGCTCCACCAGGAGCGGAGCCGCGATTCGAACGAAAAGATATTGGCCGGGAATTTTTTGGGGGCTGAGGGATTCAACGGCGATTTCGGGCTTATAGCCAGCGGAAATCATTAGTTCAGTGGCGCAACGAATGTCTTTTTGGCGCACGAGAAAGTCGAGATCGCCATATTGCCTCGCGGCAGTGTCGCCGTACGCGCGTAAAGCCAAGGTAGGGCCTTTTACCAGCACGGTATCCAATCCGGCGTCGCGAAATTGATCCGCCAATCGAAATAGCTCGGCGGTCATCTGTAACGCGGACAGCACTTGCGCGCGGTGAAGTTCACGGATTTTATGCGCAAACTCCGGTGGCACCAGATTTTCCTGGAGCTGCGCCACACTTGATGCGAGCAGCGAAGTGATGCCATGGGCTTCGGCCAACGTGACTAGCGCGGGCCAGGATACCTTGCTGAGCAATGCGGAAAGTATGGATGAGTCGGAATGCGGGGAGGCGCACTGCAGCAGCGCGGCCCATTCTGGGGAACCGGAGGCGCGCAGATTGTTTTGAATGGTCTTTGTGATTGTCGATTGCAAAGAATGGACCCCAAGGCCCCGCAGCCTAGTGTATGCGACAGTCATCATCGCTGTAATGAGACAAAACTCTTACTCGTCAAAAACGCGGGCGGCGCTCAAAGGATTAAACCCGAGTGGTGGTTCAGTTTCCGATTATGCGTGCTTATCAGGAGTTGGCCCGGCGGCAGATCATGTCGGTGGATGAGTTGGTCGGCCGCCTGAGCTAGCTTGTACATTTGCCAGTTCCAAGAGTCGGTACCTCACCGATAAGTTGAAAGAATGTCTGACGAGGAAACAAGATATGCAGAGGTGATCCGGTCTCAGGGCGGCGAGTTTCTGGGAATCCAGCTCGGTCTTTATGGATCCTTGGTACTGTTTAGCGACCCCACGTCGTGGACCACCTTAGCGGTCTACGAATTGGAGTTTAGCCCCCAAACCGTTTCGCAGAGCCTCCAAAAAAGTCGGCAGGCGTTCGGCCTCGTGTCGCACGTTCAAAAATCACTCTCCTGAGGTTCTCCGGCGGGAGGCCCTCGTTTTGAGTCTCAGGTCCCGATTAAGGCAACTTCATTCTCATTGTCCGCCGCGCGATCGTGCCGAGTGGCTCGGGAAGATCGGCGAACCGGGTGCGCCGGCGAGCGGAGTTTTAGTTGCCTCCAAAAACGAGGGCCCGTCTCATGCCGGAGAAGCGAATTTCGACAAGGGTCCGAGAACCGTCTCTGTTTGTATGGTAGCCTACTGCATCCTCAGTGTAGCTGACACCGTGGTTTACCCACCTCCCCTCGACGGTGACACCCATACCTCTGTCGCGGTCAATCTTGACAATGGCATCAGGGGTATACGATTCCCAACTGATCAAGCAAGATCCTACGGGAAGCTGTGTGCCACCGACCTTTAGCGTGCGGGGTAATGTGAAATCCCGGTGTCCCCGTTCGTACGATCGGGGCTTGAATCCAAGCGATGCCAGATCCTTGTGTGCCACTTCAGCCTCATGATCACCCCCATAAGGCCCTACAAGAATTTGATAGGATTTCCCCATAAAAACACGGTTCCTTTGAATCATCTTTGCGGGAAACCCCAATTGAGATAATTGGCCGGTCGTTTTGTCAGCCAACAGTTTTTCTTTGAATCTTCCGACTTCGAGGTACTTTTCGGAACGCATTCCGCTGCCTTCCACTTTGGAGGGCTCAATGTCGACGCCAGGTGGCTTCGCCATTTCCATTTCCGGTACTGTAGCCCGGAGCATGCTTACGTCGGGATCTGACGCGGGGTTGATGCCAATCCCCGGAACCGAACGCTGATCCGGGGCGGAACTCAACGCTGGGGTCTCGAAAGGCTTGATGCTGGAAGCAGAAAGAGAATGAGCGGCAGGGCTCGCGGATTGGAGCTTCACTCCATTGGCCTTAGTTGCTATTGCCGTTGCCGTCGAAAGGAGTTTCTCCTGCTGTGGAGCTTGAATTGAAGCCGATGCCACTGTCTTTGGGTCCGCTGATACCGTTATCGGTTCTGACGATACTGGCCGTGGCCCCGGCGAAGTCAAACTTGGTTGTTGTGACATAGCCTTTGATTCGGGTGCGGTCGCCTGCGACCAGGATCTTCCTCCCAGTCGCTCGCCCGCTTGAATGAGCGAGTCGCCTAGCTGGCGACGGTGGCTCATAAAATGAGGTAAGGTCACAATAAAGGCCGAAACGAGAATCCCGACCACCAGGCCCCGGGAGAATCCTGTCTCTAGCCCTCCCGATCGCATATACCGAAAAAGTGGCTCAAACCTCGATGGACGAGGTCGCGCAGTATTTGCGTCGGCGGAGAGGAGCTTCTCGTTCAAGATGGTCAGCTCAGACTGATGTATCCATTCGCGAATTTGTTCGCGGGCTTCTGCGGATAGATTCGTGAATCTTAGCCCTCCCTTCTTCCCGGTCTCGTCAGTCCATGCTAATTCGCTCCCGGCTTCTATGAGTCGCGAGACACCTCTCGTTTGCTCCTCAACTTGCCGTGCCATGATTTGGTGGCTGCGGGGGGAGTACCAGAAACGAATCGTCTCAGTCTGTTTTACGGAACCCGTGGATCGGAAGCAAAGACCGCCCTCGGAAATATCCAGGATGATGCCGCCATTGTCTGGGTCAAGATTAACGTAGGCGAGCCCCATTACTTTCATCCGTGGAGTTTGGCGGCGATCCGTGGTCACCATTGGCTACCTCCTTGCCAATTGGCGGATGGTCTTGGTCCCGGAAACTGCCACTAGGCCAGCTAAGGATTGTCAAACCGGCTACCTTTGCCTCAGCAAACTCGATTACTCAAAAGTATGGCAGCTAAGCCAAGGATGCTGGCAAGAGATCTTTTCCGGGTCGGGCTGGGGGGCTAATCAATTAACGGAAACCAACATTCCGTACCAGACGGGATCATTAAGGGTCAATGGTACGCGGGTACTAGAAGGTGAAGGAGGACCGCGCAGTTCGAAAGATATGGCGTCTCGGCGAAACCGAGACCCGGGATAGGCTGGCAGGTACGGCCCGGCATCGTATTTTGGTCAAATAGAAATAGGATTTTACCACGGACATTTTGGCTTGACTCCTGGGTCGAGTCGGAAGCGTGCGGCTAGGCGCGTTGTGTACTTCGCTATATCCTGATTAACGCTTATCGGAAACTGACTCACTGCCAAAGCCCGCACATTATTGGAACAACGAATAAAAAAAGGCCGGTCCTGTGGTGCGGGACCGGCCGAGGAAACAACGACCTATCAATTCTTCTTTTTGCGTATATTTACTTTGGTGTCGATACCAGGCTGAATTTGCTGCAGAGCTTCGAGACCAAGCTTGGCCTGCGCTCCATAGCTATTGGGGCCGCCATTGGGATCAAGCTCCACGGCTTTCTGATAGGCTTCGACGGTTCCTGGCAGAATGATGAATTCGAGCTTATCGCCGTTTTTCTTGGTCTCCATCGAGCCGACCAGCGCAGCGCCCAGCAAATACCAAACCTGGGGATTTTTTGGATCAAGCTCGCTGGCTTTCTTCAAAGGCTCGACAGCTTCTTTCAAACGGCCGGCGTTGTACAAGCTGATACCAAAGTTGCGCCACGCAGTAGCGGCATTGGGAGGATCGAGTTCCGCGCTCTTGGTATAGGAAGCGCGGGCTTCGTCAACTTTGCCGCTTCGCGCCTGCACATTTCCGAGGTTGTTGTAATAGCCGGGGACGTCCGGCTTAGCGGCGATGGCTTGTTGATAGGCGTTGATGGCGTCGTCGTTGCGGCCCGCAAGGTCGTAAGCTTCCGCGAGCTTGGCCCAGATAATGTGCTGATTTGCGTCTTTTTCCGAAGCTGCCTTTTGTGCGGCGATAAATTCCGTGATGGCCTGATTTCCGAGGTCGGTGACTTTCGCTTTCGCAGCGTCACGTTGATCAGCGGGTGCTTTGCCTACTTCATCTTTGGCTTTGCGTTCCTGGTCCAAAAGCGCGACGCCGGCAGAGAAATGCTGCTTCATGCCCTCGAACTTGGCCTTTTCTTCTTCCTGTTTTTTGATTTGCTCGGTGGCTGCTGCACCTTGTTTGGAGACGATGTCTTTAAAATTGAGATCCGCCTTAGCCTCCTGGCCGCCTTGCACCTGAACCTTGACTTCGAACGGTTTATTGGGCGCGGGCAGAATCACGAACACGCTATACACTCCCGCCTTAAGGTTTCTAAAACTGTAATTGCCACTCTTGTCGGTTTTCGAGTCCTGCTTCACACCTTGATCGCTTACCAGTTGGATCGGAATATCAGCCCAAGGCTTAGCGGTCACATCCAGGATTTGTCCGCTAACCACGCCAATGTTTTGCGCAGCGGCGCGCGGCACCAGCACAGACACAAATAGCGCAACCGTGCAGAAACTCAACAGCCACGAACTCGCGTATTTCTTTCTCATGCTCGATTCTCCTTTGCAACAGGCCTACCGCCCGGGCGAGGCGCGCACCATTATCACTGGATTCGGTGTTGGATTCAAAGGTCAGGAGTGGGCTGCGGCGCCATGCTGAGAGATGGGATCGCTTGCGCAAGCCTCAGCGAAAGCCCGCATACGCAGCAGACAACTGTCGCATACCCCGCAAGGAGTATCCTCGCTCTGGTAGCACGACCAAGTTAGATGCAGTGGCGCGCCGAGCTCGATGCCCTTGCGAATGATTTCACTTTTCTTCAAAGTGATCACTGGCGTGGCGATTTCAATATTTGTTTCAGGGCGGGTGCCTGCGCGAATCAGTTCCTGAAAAACACGATAATATTCCGGGCGGCAATCGGGATAGCCGGAGCTGTCTTCCGCGACCGCGCCGATGTAGATGGAATGAGCGCCGATGACTTCAGCCCAGCTGACCGCTACGCAAAGAAAATGGGCGTTGCGAAAAGGGACGTACGTGACGGGGATTTCGCTGGCTTCGGCATGGTCAGAAATCTGTTGATGCTCCGGGACGGCGATGCTCCCGTCGGTAAGTGCGGAGCCTCCGATGGCTCGAAAATGATCCAGTTGAACCACCAGCCGGTGGGGCACATGATAAAAATCGGCGATGGATTCGAATGCTTGCCGTTCACGTTTTTGCGTGCGCTGTCCATAACCGGCGTGCAGCATCGCGACGCGCTCCGCGCCGTGCGCCTCTATGGCAATCGCAGTGCATACGCACGAATCCATGCCACCACTGAGCAGGACGACTGCTTTGACGTCTTGAACCTTTGAGGCGGCCATATTTCAAACGCCTTTCGTTCCCGGATCCCACACGAACTTGTGCAACTGTAATCCCAATCTCACGGGCAGAGAATCCTCGAGCATCCACTCCACTAATTTGCGAGCCTCAAGGCCCGGCCATTTGCCTTCCGGGCCTTCGAAGACCGGGGAGAACAGGACCTGGTGGACACGTTCGCGCAAATTGTGCTGCAACGTAAATTCTCGCGCGAATTCATAATCGCGGCGTGTGGATAGCACAAATTTTATTTCGTCGTTTAGGCTGAGCGCTTCGAGGTTGCGCATTTCAAAAGTGTCCGGCTCGCCGGAGTCGGGGCATTTCACGTCGACAATCTTGATCACTTCGCGCGGCAATCTGCCGATGAAGCGCTCACCGCTGGTTTCGATCATCACGGTGTAACCGGAAGCGAGTAAGTGCTGAGCCAGCGGGTAAATTTCCTCTTGAAGCAACGGTTCGCCGCCGGTTAATTCCACCAGCGGCACCGCGGCAAGGGGATGGCCTGCTTCTGACGCGGCTCCCGAAATGCGTCGGGCGAGTTGATCGACGCGGGCGGCTACCTCCGCGACATTCATTTTCGTGCCGCCGTGAAAGGCATAAGCGGTGTCGCACCAGGTGCAGCGCAAATTGCATCCGGTCAAGCGCACAAAAATGCAGGGCAAGCCCGCGCGAGTGCCTTCCCCCTGGATTGATTTGAATATTTCGGTGATAAACATGGGCTAGAGGTTCGAATCGTTGTGAAGAATTGTTTCGAAGGCGAGACTACCGATCTTCTGCATTTGTCTTGGGCGCATCAGCCTTGTGCGATTTACGCGCCAGCCATAAGATTGCGCCGAAAAAAACGGTTACGGCGACGAAAAGTCTGAAATAGCCAGGTGGAATTCCCAGCGATCGCAACAGGAAAACGTATCCTAATGCGACCAAAATCACGGGAATCATAACAATGAAAAATGCCCGGTACATGAGGTTAGGTGGCCGGACGGTACTGCGCCCGGCTGGTGTCCGTCTCCCACAAAATCACGTCCGTTACATGCGCGCCCGGAGGCAAGGTACGCAAAAGCCGCGTGACCTCGTCGTAAAAATATTTAGCTAAATTTTCCGCCGAAGGATTGACGGTCTTGAAGGGCTCGACATCGTTGATAAATTGATGGTCGAGCCGGGCCATGATTTCACGAACGACGCGCTTTAATTCCGTGAAATCCACAAGCAGACCGATGTTGTCCAGTTGCGGTCCTTCGAGCGTGACGCGCACGCGGTAATTATGGCCGTGCACATTTTCGCACTTGCCCCGGTACCCGCGCAGGGCGTGACCGGCGGAAAATGTTTCTTCTACGCTGACTTCAAACATGGATCCTCAAATTGCGCCAGGAGGGACTCTGCGTAACTTTATCTTTCTATCTCTCGAGGAAGCGCGCAGCGTCAGCCGAATTATGCGTAATACGGTAGTTCGGCAGCGATTCCAGGAAAATTTTACCATAGGGCATGCGTTGGATGCGGGTGTCGAGCAAGGCCAGGACGCCGCGGTCGGTCTTGGTGCGAATCAAGCGGCCGAAGCCTTGTTTCAGGGCGAGGACCGCTTGCGGCACCTGAAATTCCGAGAAGGGATTGCGGCCGTCATCCTGCAAAGCGCGCACGCGGGCGGCAACGATGGGGTCGCTGGGAACTGCAAAGGGCAAACGGTCCACGATGACCATAGAAAGTTGCTCGCCGGGGACGTCAACGCCTTGCCAAAAGCTGGAAGTGGCGAAGAGCACTGCGGCTGGCGTGTTTTTAAAGCGCTCCAATAATACGGAACGGGGCGCGGTGCCCTGCAGTAGTAGAGGGAAGCTGACACGGGTGCGTACGCGTTCGAACAAATCGTTCATCTGGCTATAGCTGGTAAAAAGACAAAACGCGCGGCCCTGACTGTGCTCCAGCAGTTGCACAATTTCATCGGCAGCTTTGGAGCCGAAGCCGGCATCGCGGACGTCCGGCATTTTGGTGGGCAAATACAGCAGAGCTTGTTCGGGATAATCGAATTCAGGTGGCAGGGTGCGCTCTTTGACGTGATCGAGACCGAGGCGCTGGCGAATGAATTCGAATCGGCCGCCGACCGTGAGCGTGGCGGAAGTTAAGACCACGGTATCGAACTGCTCGAAAAGGCGCTGGCGCAGGATCTGGCTGACGTCGATTGGTGTGGCGGTTAGAAATACGCCTTTGTTGCGGCGCTCGTACCAATACACGTAATTCTTTTCATTGGACTCAAACAGGAAGGCCACTTCCTGACGGAGCTCAAAGCTGCGCCTGGCGATGCGCAACAATTCCTCGGGCTTTTGCACCATGGCGGCGATTTCGGTTTCCAGGCCTTTTAGCGCCGTCAACAGGGAATCGTAGGCTTCGCGATGCTGGTCCACGAATGCGTCGCGTTCGCTGCGCGCAAAAGGGAAGCGCCCGTCGCGAGGCGGAAACGCTTCAAAAAAGGCACGGGTCCTTTCGCGAACACGCTGGGAGCGGCGCAGGATGGAAGGCGAGCCTAGGTTGAGCAGCCTCAAGGATTGATCGGCGTCGCGCGCCAGCTCCTCGAAGCGATAATTGGAAATCTGGCGGCCAAAGTAATCGCTGGCCACGTCCTCGATTTCGTGGGCCTCGTCGAAAATTACCGCGGAATATTCAGGAAGGATGCTGCCGAAGTCGTCTTGCTTCAGCGAAAGGTCAGCGAAAAACAAATGATGATTAACGATGATGAGGTCGGCTTCCTTGGCGCGCTGGTGCATGGCGGTCACGAAGCACTCGTTGAAGTGGTCGCACTTCTGCCCGGTGCAGGTGTCTCGGCGGGCATCGAGGCGGGTCCAGAGATCGGAGTCGTCAGAAAGAAAAGTGAGTTCGCTGCGGTCTCCGGTTTCGGTTAGTTTCGACCATTCGCGAATTTGGCGGAAAGCGTCAATTTCTTCCAGGCCTTTCAGCAATGGCTGATGGGCCATTTGGTTGACGCGGGCGTGGCAGAGAAAATTCGAACGGCCTTTCATCACCGCGACTTTTAGATTGGGCGCGAAATGTTTCTGCAGGAATGGCACATCTTTCTGGTACAGCTGCTCCTGCAAAGACTTGGTGGCGGTGGAGATTACTACGCGGCGTCCGCTGCAAATTGCGGGAATCAAGTAAGCGAGAGTCTTGCCGGTACCGGTGCCGGCTTCCACGACGGCGTGGTGGTGGTGTTCGAACGCGTCGTGTACCACTTCGGCCATTTCCAATTGCCCAGGACGGTGCTCGTAGCCGCCGATCATGCAGCGTTCGAGAAGGCCGCCAGGTCCGAATACGTCATGCATTGAGGGACTGCCCGGGGCCGCAACATTTTCGTCGGACTTTTTCTGCGAGGGTACCGAGGGTCGCGACTGCTGAGGCGAAGTGCCGCGGCGGGTCAAAGTCAGTGGGGCAGTGCTATTCGGGCGATCTTGTTCGGAGACTTGCGTGCGCCGGCCCAAATCGGGCGCCTCGGGAGTTTTGTCGGTCGTTGCTCTGATATTGCGCGCCACGAGGGTGAGGGTCTCCTGCAGGAACTTGGAATTTATAGTAGAGATGAATAGTTACCTTAACATACTGCCTCATCGAGAACGGTCATGTGGGCGGCGGGCGACATCTTGGGTTCCGGCTTTGGCTTTAATAGTTGAACAACGCGGAAGGTTTTGCGGCGACATGTCCCAGAGGGTCGCGGTACATTCGAATTGCAGTTCGGTCCGCTGATTAAGCTGATTAGCGGCGTACATGTGGGGTGGGAATGAAGCGCAAGCAAAGGCTTGGGTATGTATTTTGTGTTGCGATGATCGCCATGGCGGGTTGCAGCGGCAACGGTCAGACGACCACGGGGGGCGGTGGCAATCAACAACCCGCCAGTCTCACTCTGACGCTGACGTCCAAGCCGGACGTTTCGCTGACGAATATTTCCGTACTCTCCGCAACCGTCAGCATTACCGGAATTACACTGAATCCTACTAGCGGGAATGCGGTCCCGTTGACTTTGTCGCCTACGACCTACCCGGTGGATTTGACACGCTTGCAAGCGGACACAGCGCTTCTGGGTGTGCTGAGTTTGCCTGCGGGAACCTACAGCAGCGCGACGCTCACGTTTTCCGCCCCAACGCTAACACTAGACAATCAGTCGGGGGCCACGCTGAACGGAACATGCTTGACCGGCACCATTTGCAAAATTGTGCTTCCGGCAGGATCGTCGCAAGTAACTTCAGCTCCATTTCCATTAACACTTGCTGCCGGGCAAGCGTCAGGTATTTCTTTAAACTTGAATTTGAACGATGCGATTACAGTCAGTTCCGGCACAGTAGCCCTGAATTTTAGCGCCACGGACACTTTCAACGTAGCGACGCTTCCGCGGATCGGCACACCTAGCGGGACGTTCGATCTGATTGAGGACTTCGTGGGATTGGTGACGGCGACGAGCTCCACGTCTATCACCGTTAAGGCGAGCAATGGCATCTCGTTATCGATCGGCCTGCCATCGACGGTGGTGATTGAAGATCCGCAAGGATTGTGCGCGGCGGTAAATGCGACGTGCCTGGTGGCGAATCAGACAGTGGTCAGCGTGGATGCCACGTTGAACAGCGCGGGCGCATTGACGCTGGTTTCGGCCGACCTGCTGAGTGCCACTCCACAAGATGAGCTGGAAGGCACGCTAATCAATACCGCGACTCCGGGACAATTCAACCTGGTGGTAGCGAACAAAGTGGTTGCGAGCGCAAATACGACACTTACGGCGGCGAATCCCGGCGATGTATTTCTGGTGACAACGGCCAATCCCACTTTCGCCGTGGACCTGGATGAATTTTTTAATAACGCATCGTTGCCACCCGCCAATGTAACTACGCTGTTTGCCGGCGTTGGGGATCTTACGGATGGCCAGGATGTAATGGTACATGTCACGGCGGCAACGGGGAGCGCCGCAACGGGAGACCAGGCGGTAACCGCGGACGCGGTTCTGTTGCGATTCACGCGGACTACCGGAACGGTACAAACGGTTTCTGGACAGACGTTCACGCTTTCAAATTTGCCGCCGTTTATGTCATTCACGACCAACCCGTTGGTGGATACCATTACAGGGGCGACGAACTTTGATGGCGTGGCGGACGTCAACAGCCTCGCGGTGGGGCAGACGGTGTCCATCCGGGCGTTGCTGGTCCCCAGATCAACGTTTACTTTCTATGCGGCAAAAGTCCGGGTACAACCCTGATTTTTGTTGATGCGATAAGCCGGCTAACGTCAACAGCAGCGTAGTGGAAATGCCCTTCAGATGAAAAAAGGCCGACACGGTGACGTGCCGGCCTCCCAGGAAGCTCTTCTAGTTCTAATGAGGTTTCCCGTTCTTCATGGTGTCTTTGTCTGCTTGGCGATCACTTTGTCCTCAATCTTCTTATAAGTAGCCATGGGAATGATTTTTTTTCGGGTAAGATCGGTTTTCTTGGCGTAGGGCCGACCATCGATTATTTTCTTGGCGTAAACGTCACCGATTCCGGGCAGCGCCTTTAACTGATCCAAAGTGGCCGAATTTATATCCACCAGATCGTCAGCCGGAACTGCGGCCGCAAAGGAACTGAAGGTTCTTGCAGGGGCGCTTGGCTGCGAAACAACTAGATTGGTACCGCAAAAGGCCGCTACCATCGCTACTACTAACCGCATTAGGTGTTTCTTCATTGATTCCTCCCTCAGGATTTTTGCTGCGCTAACTAGAGCCACTGCTAATTTTTCTCCGACGCGCGATAGCCCGCCTTCTGCGCATCGGCTTCCGTCATGTATTTGCCCTGCTTGGTCTTGCCGTACCATCGCGTTCCCGGTTTGTGGTAAACGCCGGATTCTGTATTAACCCAGACCATCCCGTTGCTGTTTGCAGGCGCTGACTGCTGGTTCGCGGATTTCGATGGCGTCCGAGCGCTGGTGGTGTTGCCAGAGTTGCCAGTCGCTGGCGGAACGGCAGGTGCCCCTGCGTCGGTAGTGCCGGAAGAGTTGGACGATTGCCGCGTGGTCGATTCCTTAGTTCGCGCGCTGGTAGTGTTGCCGGAGTCGCTCGACGTGGTCTTTGATTTCCGCTTACTTTCCGCGCCGGTCTTGGTTTCGCCGGCTGACGGCGTGTCACCGGTGGCTGGCGTCGCGCTCGCCGAAGGATCGGCTGCGGCGCTCTTTTTGGTCTTGCTCGTCGCCGTTGGAGTGGTGTTCGCGTTTTCGCCGTCAGTCTTCCCGGCGGTTTCGGTCTTAGTCTTGGACTTGCTGCGGGAAGAAGTCGTGGAGGCGCCGGAGCCGCTTGTGGAGCTGTCGGTTCCAGCCGTCTGGTTCGAATCGGTCTTTTTGCTGGATCTGGTTTTCTTTGGGGTGGTGGAGGCCTCGCCCGAATTAGCTTGGCTCGAGTTCGCCGCACCGGAAGAGTCCGCGGCTGGTTTTTTCTTTTTTTTTGTGGTCGTCGAGTCGCTTTGCGACTGGTCCGTCGATTGTGTTGATCGACGCGAGTTGTTGCCATACGACGTGCTGGTAAAGCCGAATCCAAACAACAAGACCAACAAAACCGCCAAGCTAACGTTCTTTTTCATTGCTATCCTCTGCTGCTCCTTGAAGACTCGTTGCTGCATCATTCCGGGCCAGCTGGACTCGCAAGCCTTTGTGTGACTCACGTATACCTGCGGCCTTCGACCCTATATATCGTGATAGTCAGAATGATGCGGCGGCAGGATGCGCCCCATGAAGAGGTAAGTCAATACAGGAGAGGGTGCAGCCGGCGAGGTAAATAGACGTTAGCCAGGAGCGATTGGCCGAGGGAGGGAGACAGGTCAGGAAGCGTTTGAATGAATCTTAGTCGCCCGCAGCTTGCACCCGGGGAGGTTCCACGGACTCCGCCAAGCCGCGGCGCATGGGACCCAGAGCAAAGGCGGGCACTTCCAATTCCGGTTCGACGGTGAGATTGGTGGCTTTGCGGGGGAATTCGGTCCGGCGATCCAGCTTTAGCCCGGCTTCGCGCAAGAATTCCGCGGAGAAGCCCATGTCTTCGGCTCGATCCACGCCCCAAAACCAGAGCTTTTCCTCGTTGCGCTGCAGAAAATCGAGCGATTCCTCGAGCTTGGTCATGGCGCGGTTGAAGGACGAAGCCAGAAAAAATACCTCCAGCGACCATGCATGACGCGGGAAGCGCACTTGTATGCGCACGCAATACTTTCCGGACTGGTTTCTCTCCATGCTGCAACGGTAGCTGTTCCTTACGGTCACAACGCGGGTTGCAATTCTGTTTTTCACGGGATTCTAGGCTCCGTCAAAAAAAAGCCGCACGCGTAAACCAATTCGGAAGGCGGCCTTGTTGCTAAAATGCTGTGGTAGGAACACTACTAGGGTATCTGGGCGTAAAAGCAAAGGCAAGAGTACCTACAAACTCGGGTGCTATCCTGTAATAGCTAGAAAATAATATAGTTAGCTGCCGAAGCTTCCAAAACCGGCCATCTTGTCGGTCATCAGCTTAACCTTGCCCTCTTGCTTGAGGCGGTTGTCGAGAGCGGTTTTAAACGCCTCGTAGGCCACGCTGCGCTTGGTCTGGAGCAACTGCTCGGTTAAAGTTTTCTTCTGCTTCTCAAAATCGCTGGGATTCGGTTCTTCTTTCGTGTCCACGCGGTACACCATCCAAGTGTTTCCCAAACTCATAGGCGCTCCCACGTCGCCGGGCTTCATCTGGAAGGCCTCGCCAAGCTGTTTGCCGCTGGCGGCTCCGGAGATGGAGTCGTTGCGGGAGATGAGGTCGCTGGTTTTGGCGTCCAATCCAAGTGCTTTCGCGGCGGCTTCAAACTTCTCACCGGCTTTTACACGCTTGGCGAGTTCTTCCGCCTTGGTTTTTGCCAGCTTGCCGGCCTCTTCCTGCCTCAAATCGTTCACCACTTGCTCACGAACCTCCTCCAACGAGCCTTGGTGCGCCGGAGCGATCTGTTGCACGGACAAAACCACGTAGCCGCGGTCGGTACGGATCGGCAGACTCAGTTCATTTTGGCGGAGGCGGAAGATGGCGTCCTTCACTTCTTTGGAGTTTCCCAGTTCCAGGACGGGATCGGTCACGGTGATAGGCCGCGTCTGGGACACCGTCAGTTGGTATTGCTTGGCTAAATCATCGAGGGAGACTTTGTTCGATTGGCGTATGGCCTTGGCGAGTTGATCGGCTGCGGCTGCGGCTTGCTGGTCGGCCAGTTGCAATACCATGGGAGCGCGTAAGGAGTCCTTTACCTCGTCAAAGGTCTTGGTTCGCGCCGTTTCTTTGTCCAACACCTTGATGATATGAAAGCCGTACTGGGTTTTCACCAGGTCGGATATTTGGCCTTTATCCAGGCCGAAGGCGGTCTTTTCAAATTCCGGGACCGTTTGGCCCTGAGTTATCCAGCCCAGGTCGCCACCTTTATCCTTTGAGCCTGGATCCTCTGAATATTTCTTGGCGAGGTCTTCGAACTTCGCGCCTTTCTTGGCTTGTTTCAGCACGTCTTCGGCGTTTTTCTTGATCTCGTCGACTTCCGCGTCGGTCTTGCCCACGGTCATGAATAGAATATGCTCGGGGTGAACGCGATTAGGCACCTGGTATTGTTGAATATTGTTTTGATACTGCACTTTCAATTGATCGTCGGAAACCTGGATGTTCCGCTGGATTTTCGTGGTGTCCAGTAAGCCGTAGCGGACCACGCGCTTTTCAGGTATCTGATAGCGCGATTTGTTTTTTTCGTACTCGGCTTTGATTTCCGCGTCGGTGGGATTGATCTTGGCAGCCAGCTCTTCGGGCTTAATCACTGCGTAGTCCAATTTTATCTTTTCGTTTTTATAGCGGAATTCGTCTTGTAGTTCATTCGGCCCTACGCTGATTCCATCGGTTACGCGCCTGCGAAACTTTTCTTCGAGTAAGCCTTGGCGGATCAATTCTTCAAAGACCTGCACGGTAAGTTGGAAGCGTGCCTGCACTTCGGCCGAGTAACGATCCATGCCGACAAAGCTGCCGTTGACGAAGGCGCCCGGCACGTACTGCTTGATGCGGTCCGCGCGCTCCTGGTCGGAGACCGCTATGCCCAGGCGCTTAGCCTCGTATTCAATTTCCTTCTCAAAGACCAGTTGATTCAGGATCTGGCGCGCGTACAGCGATTCGAGCGGCTTGGGGACTTGATTTCGTTGCTCGATCTGCGCTAATTGCTGGCGCACTTCTCCCAAGGTGACGGCTTGATCGCCGACCTTGGCCACGGTGTCGGTGGCTGCCTCGCCAGTTCCGGG
>Ga0210409_10001251_pt1 | contig 34173 bp, 27 predicted proteins | sample IncBWH17MmetaG_FD_161649 | JGI IMG/M metagenome (GOLD analysis project Ga0210409, IMG submission 161649) | Forest soil microbial communities from Barre Woods Harvard Forest LTER site, Petersham, Massachusetts, United States - Inc-BW-H-17-M | ecosystem: Environmental > Terrestrial > Soil >... | reverse complement strand
CCCAGGCCACTGGCCGTAACCTGCACGTGGAAGCAGGGCTCTACGGAGCTATCAATGAGAAAGATATTCCCAGTCTTATTTTTCTCTGTAATGGCGCTTTGTTCTCCGCTACAACTTCGTGCCGCAAATGGTGAATTAACTGTAACAAGTTTTCCGATTACGGCCAGTATCGCGATCGATGGGAAAGCCACAGGGCAAGTCACACCAGGTATTTTCATTTTAACGACGGGTCCGCACACGGTCGTAATCAGTGTTCCGACCGGCGGCTGGATTACCAACACGTCTGTTGTGACGATAAAAGCTGGATCTAATCTCCTCGACGTTTCGCTATTGCCGGATTTGACAACTGGACCAACGGGACCGGCAGGGCCAACTGGCCCACCAGGACCACAAGGTCTAATGGGTCCTATGGGATTTCCAGGTCTACAAGGACCAGCGGGTCCGGCAGGCCCAGCGGGTGCGAACTCGACCGTGCCGGGGCCAACGGGACCAATTGGATTAACAGGTCCAGCGGGTCCGACCGGACCAACCGGAGCAATAGGAGCCACGGGTTCTCAAGGGCCCATTGGGTTAACTGGTCCAACAGGCTCGACAGGTGCGACCGGAGCAACAGGTCCGGCAGGGCCAATAGGTATGACAGGCCCGGCAGGTCCAATTGGCGCGACCGGGCCAACTGGGCAAACAGGTCCCCAGGGTCCGATAGGGAATACAGGTCCAGCGGGATCACAAGGACCAGTAGGCTTAACAGGTCTTACTGGAGCAACTGGCGCGACTGGTCCGATTGGATTGACGGGAGCAACGGGACCAACTGGTGCCACCGGGCCAACTGGGCAAACAGGTGCACAAGGTCCGGTAGGTAATACCGGTCCCCAGGGTCCGATAGGGATTGCAGGCGCAACTGGTCCAATTGGATTGACGGGAGCGACAGGGCCAGCGGGTCCTACTGGTGCTCAGGGCCCGATTGGCTTAACGGGGCCAACCGGGGCGACAGGACCTCAAGGAACAATTGGGTTAACGGGACCAACAGGTGCTAATGGTAACGATGGTGCACAAGGACCTATAGGTCCAGCAGGACCGACAGGTCCAGCGGGACTAGTCGCTCGTGGTCCTTGGCAACCTGCACGTTATAATCCAAATGACGTTGTGTCGGATCAGGGTGAAACCTGGCGATGTGCAGTCTCCTCCGGTCCACAAACTTGTGTAAATGAGCCGGGACCAAGCAATATGTTGCCAAGCGGAGAATGGGAGCTATTAGCGGCTGCTGGTGCAACAGGTCCGATAGGTCCGCAAGGGATAATGGGAATCCCAGGTTCTCAAGGTTCACTTGGACCAGCGGGTCCAGCAGGATCAACCGGAGCAACAGGTCCGATAGGTCCGCAAGGTCCAGCGGGAGCGGATTCGACCGTTGCAGGGCCAGCGGGTCCGGCAGGTCCGATTGGCTTGACAGGGCCAACAGGGCCACAAGGCATTCCTGGACTAAATGCACGCGGCCCTTGGAACTCAAGCGCCACTTACCTTACCAATGACGTTGTCTCGGATAAAGGTGAAACATGGCGATGCGCCTTCCCGCAGGGGCCAGGCGTCATTACGCTCACTTTCTCTTTCAGTGGTCTTGGTGTTTATGGAAGCGGAACATTCGTGGCCAACGCAACATCCAGTGGAAATTACCTAGTCACCTCAATCACCAATGGAACATTTACTAACGCCACTGTGACTGGCGCTGCGATGACACTGGTTCCTCCCAGTCCTACCGGACCAATAAATCAAACCGATAACATCGTTTCCACTTCGTATCCCTATGTCAGCCTTGGTGGGACATATTTCCTGGCAGGGACAGCAGGGAAGCCGGAAGCAATTTACACAGCCAACGGGCTTGATTACTTGTGTCAACCCGGATCAGGTGATTGTGAACCGTCAGGCTCAGTACAAATCACTGTGCTCGTTTCACTCGTTTCCAATTTACAAGCCTGTCTGAATGAGCCTGGACCAAACAATATGTTGCCAACCGGAGAATGGGAACTGTTTGCGGCTGCTGGCAGCACAGGTCCTCAAGGTCCGCAAGGGATAATGGGATTTCCAGGTCCGGCAGGTGTTACAGGTCCAATAGGTCCACAAGGTCCAATGGGTCTTCAAGGTCCGGCTGGTGCAGATTCGATTGTGCCAGGACCATCAGGCCCGGCTGGACCTGTAGGACCAATAGGACCAAGCAACGGCTTCGTAACCAGCACCAGTCAAGTTGCTCTTGCACCAAATACTTTTACCATTGTCGCTCAGTTGACGGTGCCTGCGGGCTCGTTTATGCTACGGGCGAAGGTAATAGTATCTAGTGGTACCCCTTCCTATTTACCAGTAACCTGCCAAATTTCTAATGGATTTGGTGGTCCCGTCCTAGACACTGGCATTGTCTTTATTCAGTATCCCTATGCCACAACGATGTCCATGCAAGGTTTTGCCACGTTTGTCCAGGCTAGCAATCCCGTCTTGCAGTGTATACCAGGGTCAGGAGCTAATGGATTAACTGTGAGTGCAATACAGTTGTCAGCGATTCAAGTTGGCACTTTGACTCAGCAATAAAAATGAACAATCCCAGATGAGGGGCTGTGTAACTTGGCCCCTCATTTTTATTGTTAGTCAGGACCAAGTTGTTTGGCCACTGTAGAAAACGTGTAAGCGTCCGGTCTGTGACGTTTTGACGAAGTGGAAAACGTGGAGTAAATGGGGCGATAAGTGTGTATTACAGTATCACGCTTTCTCTTATGGTTTCTCCACTTTGGGCTGGCAACTGGGGCTAGCCGCGACGAAATAGAAAACTTGCCAGACTTCAAGAAGTGGGTTTCATTGTTCTAACCCTATGGTTTCCTTTCGCCCCGCCCGAGTCGCGGAACCGGCTTGTTCCGTTTGTTCCGATTGGCGGCGATAGGGGGTTGCAACGCATAGAGGGCACAAGCCTTATTTAGTAGCTTGTCCTTTCGATCCCCACCGCCCCTACCAAACACAAACCAAACGGGCTCGAGGCTAAGGCAAGGATTTCTTCAACAGGATGCAAGGATTCCTGCCTGATCGCCAAGTCTCGAAAGGATGGGCCATTCGGCCAAGCTGCCAGCACAGAGAGGCCAGCGCGAGTTGCGGTTGACACCATAGGGCAGGAGGGCTAGGCTTCGGGGCGGACGGCAATTCCGAAGGGAAATTTCGGATCGAAGGAGGACGCCATGCCCCCTGCACCAATACCCCTCAATGAGGAGAAGCGGCTGGAAGTTCTGCATGGGTTCGATATTCTAGATACGCCTGCCGAAAAGGCATTTGACGATCTTGTCCGGCTGGCGTTGTATATATGCGAGACGCCAATCGCAGCCGTTAGTTTCATCGACAAAGATCGACAATGGTTTAAATCGAAAGTAGGTTTGGCGGTGCCCGAGACGAAAAGGGATATTTCATTTTGCGCTCATGCCATTACGCTGCCACGTGAGACGCTCATTGTGCCGGATGCTTCCTTGGATGCCAGATTTTCAGATAATCCCCTAGTTACAGGCGAACCGAAGGTCCGCTTCTACGCAGGGGCGCCCTTAGTCACTGAGGACGGCTATGTCTTAGGAACTCTCTGCGTAGTCGACTTCGTCCCGAAGGAGCTAAGCGCCGCGCAGACAAAGGCTCTGGAGGTCCTCCGCAATCAAGTGATGCGAGAACTTGAACTACACAGGAAAAACCTGGAATTATCGGCAGCAAACAAGAAGCTGGAGCAGGAATGCATAGACATGTCAGAGAACGAGACTCGCCATTGACAATGAATCGAGCGCAGAGCTCTATCCTTCGCTTGGCAGCAGGAATTTCCCGAGCGGGACGCCTGGAATGAGCGGGCGTTGCAATCGAAGGGCCGGCTGATCGGCAGAATCAGCAATTGAGTTTGGCGGGCGGTTGCAATGCCGTCAAATTGCGGGACCAAGGAATTTGGGACCCGTGTTCGGTCCCTGCAGCTGCCGGCATGTCCAGATGGACCGGGCTCGAAGGCGCGTCGAGGGTTTCATCAGGAAGAACCAAAAACTTCCACCCTTTCCGAACGTCGCGAAAGGATGGGCTATCCGTCCAGCCCAGAATAAGCCTCTAAGTCGCTTACGGTTGAGTACACTTCGTCTCGACGAATCTACCGCGAGGGTGGAGAGCCTCGAGTGGACTTTTGGGTATTTAGGAACGACGAAGTATCCGCCCGCATAGAGATCATGAACCCGAAACCGCACACACCAGACAGTGATTTTTCTGCGGACGCCGAGACGTGGCTTCAATGGGCGGAACAGACCTACGCCGGAGCACGCGTGCTTTTCAATAATGGAAATCCATCCGTGTGGCTTCCCGCTGCTTTTCTGGGCCATCAGGCGTTGGAGATGTTTCTCAAGGCTGCGCTGATAAAGCAGAGTCGGGGAGCCGTCAAGGGAGATGTATGGGGCCACTACCTGGTAGATTTAGTTTCCGAACTTGCGAAGACTGGATTCAATTTTCCGCCGGGGTTCGTTGACGATTTGCAGACCTTCAACAATTTCTTCGAGGAACTACGATTTCCAGGTCCCGCGAGAAAGGTTCAGGAACTGGGATCGATGGAGGGCGTGTTGCTCGACTACCTGGTGAAAGTATTGAGGCCGGCAATTAAACAGGATTCTTGAAACGGCTTGGCCTTCCGCGTTGTCGGCTCAGCGGCGCAGATGTTTATCCGCGCCGGCCCGGGATGATCGGAGAATTGTGCGACGATTGTGAGACGCCGGCGCCAGGTCGCTGCCTTTATCCTTGCGGGGGGCGCAAGCTCGCGCATGAGGCGGGACAAAGGGCTGCTCGACCTTGGCGGCGTTCCCCTTATCGTTCACACGGCTCGGGTGATCGAGCCGCTCGTTGCCTGCGTAACAGTGGTCGGGGCGCCCCGCAGATATGCGGCCATGGGACTGCGCGCCATTCCGGATCACGACGCTGCCGGCCACGGATCGAAGGGAACTCGGCGCGGGCCTCTGGCGGGAATCGCTACCGCGTTGGCGGCCACGCGATTGCCATGGAACCTGATCGTGGCGTGCGACTTGCCGTATCTTTCCGTGGCGTGGCTCGACTGGCTGTTGTCGCGAGCGGTTCGGTCGCGCGGGGAGGTCGTGATTCCACGATCCGGACGCGGGCTCGAGCCGCTCGCCGCGGTTTACCGCCGTGAGTGTGGCGCGGCCATCGACAGCGCCCTTGTGCGGGGCGCGCGAAAAGTTACCGATGTGATCGAAGAGCTTCGCATGGATGTGGTTGATCGCAGCGAATGGCGCGGGATCGATCCTCGCGGTCTGGTTTTGAAAAACATGAACACGCCTCGAGATTATGACGCAGCGCGGAAATGGTGGAACGTCGAGAGACTGCGCGAAAGGCATCCCCTCGAAAAGCCCCGGCAGGCGCGGAAGCAGAAATCACGATTCGTGGTTCTGTAAATATAGATGATGAATCTGAATTTGCGCAGGAAGCGAATAGGCGCTATACATGATGGAGACGAAAGGAACGAGCAGATGGCATCCGCCCGGCAGACTGTGATTGCTTCGCCTCGCATGGAACGTCTGCGAGATTTCGTCGTCGCCTTCAGTGATTTGGTTGAAACTGCTTCCTGTGAGCCTGACATCCTTCGCGAGGGATCGCGTCTGCTGAAGGATTTGGTCGGCGTCGATGACTGGCTGCCCGACCGCTATGCGCAGCCTTCTTTGACGGGGTATCAGCAATATTTGCTTCATGTGGATTCACAAGAACGGTTTTCCGTGGTGAGCTTTGTGTGGGGCCCCGGCCAGAAATCTCCGATCCACGACCATACCGTATGGGGGATCGTGGGCATCCTGCGCGGCGCGGAATTCGAGCAGAGCTACTTCCGCACAAGCGAAGGACGTTTCGTGGAACATGGCGCTCCTGTTCGCCTGGAGAAAGGCGAAGTCACCGCGGTTTCACCGAACATTGGTGATTTTCACCGGGTCTCGAACGCTTTTGATGACCGGCCATCCATCAGCATCCATGTCTACGGGGCCAACATCGGAGCCGTCCGGCGATCCGTGTACGAGCCGGACGGAACAAGCAAGACATTCATCTCTGGATATTCGAATACCGAGTTGCCGAATCTCTGGGACCGTTCGAAAGACAAATCGGGGGTCTGAGCCTTCCAGCCACAGATCGCGCGGGCCAAATTTCTGACATGTCCATAAAATCAGCTAAGTTCATTGGCTGGGAACACGACTTCGGTCGCGAAATCGAGTCTCTGGCCGAGTAGGCGCTCGCCCATCGGGCCGCGTTGCACGATGTGACATAGTTGCAGATTGGTCTCGCCAAAATAAATCTGACGAAGCCGGGTGGTCATCCCTTGAGGCATTCGCATCCTTTGATAAGGCAATCGCAAAAGTTGTTCCTGGTGCTCTTGATTTTGCTCGGGCAGGCTTGGACTTCAGCGAGCGCGGCGCAGCTGAAACCGGAGACCGTCGCTGTGTTTGAACACTACGCCGCACTTACCGAAGCCCGAATGGAAGATGACCTACGTCTCAATCAATTCCTGGTCATGGATCGCCTGCCGGATATGCAACGGAAGGAAGCTTATACTCAACTTCAACAGGGCCAAATCTACGTCGAAGAATTGCATACTCAGGAAGACCATCACCCGATTCGTATTCCGAGCGGGCTGGTTCATCACTGGGCGGGAGTGATTTTCATACCCAAGGCCACACTTTCTGAAACAGATGCTGTCCTGAATGATTACGCGAACGAGCCCGAGATTTACAAACCTGAAGTTCGCCAGGCGAAACTAATCGAGCGGAATGGAAGTAAATCGAAGATTTGTATCCAGCTTTATAATAAGTCGATCGTGACCGTTGTTCTGAACGAATGTTCCGATGTCATAGAAACACATATCGGAAACACTCGGATTCAAAGCATATCCCGGTCCACGCGGATCGCGGAAGTTGTGGATCCGGGCGCACCGGACGAACACGAGCGAACCGATGGTAGCGATCATGGATATATGTGGCGCCTCAACAGTTACTGGCGAATCGAAGAAAAGGATGGAGGCGTGTACGTTCAAAACGAATCAATCACATTGACCCGTGCTGTGCCATTCATGCTCGCCTGGCTGGTTGACCCCTTGACCAAAAGCATTCCCCGCGATGTTCTATCTCACCTGCTAACGAACACCCGAAACGGCGTCAAAAAGGCCGAACAGCCATCCAATCATTAGACGCTCTCGCAAGGACGCTCTGGGTCAAATGAGGCGCTTGAAATAAGCGCACTTCCCTTACTGAAAGAATTCCCAACAACCCGGCTCGCGTATCCACTCGCCCTGAGAATCATTCGAGCTCGCTGCTCATTATGCGGCGTCAATGATTCATGCCTGCAAAAGTTTTCCTTACACTATCCGGGCTGGAGGCGGCGAGCAAGTTCTTGGCTCCACCAATCGCTATTTCGTCCGCGTCTCCGGCAAGTTCCGTCATCGTTTCGTCGATAAATGTTTCCAGCGGCATTCGGTGGAGCGCGCTGACAGGCGGCTGGGAGACTCCGCCCAGTTCGGTTGCCACATACGGCGGGATAAGTTCTATGACTCTTACTTTCGAGCCTCTCAACTGGTGCCGCAGCGAAACCGAAAAGGAATGGACCGCGGCTTTTGAAGCGCAGTAGACGGGGAAAAGCGAGCGAGGGACAAACGCGAGCCCCGAAGAAACGTTCAGCAAAATTGCGTTTTGTTGATTTTTCAAGTGCGGAAGGAACGCGGCGGAAACACGAATCAAGCCGAGCAGATTGGTTTGAATTTCCGCGAGCATCGCCGGATCGTCGAGAGGTCTTCCGGTTGCGAAATCGTGCCGCCTTTGCACGCCCGCATTGTTAAAAACACAATTCAGGGCGGGGAATTCTTCGATGATTTTCCGCGCGGTGTTCTGTATGTCGTTGAGATCCGTAACATCCAGAGCGAAATGCCTCATTCCCGGATTTGCGGCGCAGATACTCCGCAATCGATCTTCGCGGCGGCCGCTGATAATGACCCGGTTCCCGAACTTGTGGAAGGCTTCGGCGAGTCCCTTACCAATACCGGAGGTGCCGCCCGTAATAAAAATCGTGTTGGAATTCATTTTCATGAAATTGTCCCCTATAATCCGTGACGATCGCCTTACATCGACGCCGGTAATTACGGACCACCATTCTACAGCGTCTCACGCGAGGAGAGGACAAACCATGACACGATTGCAGTACTGGGCAGTTTTCCTGTTCGTCTGTCTCGCGGCACCCTTGCGCGCGCAACAGCCGGCGCGTCCAGCCGGCGACTCGTATCAATTGAAACCTTCCGCAAAGACCGTGGCGTGGGGCTATTACGATGCCAAGACGCCTCCGGCCCTGCGGATTAAGTCGGGAGACACCGTGGAAATCCAGACGCTTGTTACGTCCAGCCGAGAGCGCTTCGAGGGCGTAGGGCTTTGGCCTGACCGCGTGGAACCCGCGTGGCGCGAAATTTACGATCAGGTGAAGGATCACGGCCCGGGGCCTCACATGCTAACCGGGCCGGTCTACGTGGAAGGCGCCCAGCCGGGCGATGTCCTGGAAGTCCGCATCCAGAAGATTCGCCTGGCGATCCCATACGCGCTGAACGTATTCTCGCCCGGGCGCGGCTTCCTGCCTGAGGATTTTCCGTACGAGCGCGTGAAAGTGATTCCGCTGGACGAGAAGCGCATGGTTGCGCAGTTCGCCGACGGCATCGAGATTCCGCTTCACCCGTTTTTCGGTAGCATGGGAGTTGCGCCGCCGGCGAGCGCGGGACGCATCAGCAGCGCTCCACCCTGGGTGAATGGCGGGAACCTGGACAACAAAGAGTTGGTTGAAGGCACGACGCTCTTCATTCCGATTCACGCGCCTGGGGCGCTTTTCCAGGCGGGCGATGGCCACGCCGGGCAGGGCGATGGAGAGGTGGACATCACCGCAATGGAAACTTCACTGGTCGGCACGTTCCAGTTTATCGTGCGCAAGGACATGCATCTCCGCTGGCCGCGCGCCGAAACGCCCACCGGGTTCATCACCATGGGATTGGACGAAGACCTGACTGCTGCGACCAAGATGGCCGTGCGCGAAATGATCGATTTCCTGATGCAGGAAAAACACATGACGCGCGACGACGCCTACATGCTGGCCAGCGTCGCCGCTGACTTGCACATCACCCAGGTGGTCGACGGCAACAAGGGCGTCCACATGATCCTCTCGAAAGCGATCTTCACGAAAGCAAGATGATCGTGGCCTGGGTGCTCTTCGCCCGAGCAATAGTGTTTTCGTTTTCAGAAGATTGGTGAACTTATATTTTATGAGGAGAGTGCAATGAAATCGAACAAGACGACAAAAACTGAAACTACGCGGCGCGGCTTTATTTCCCAAACAGGTTTTTTGCTTGCGGGAAGTGTGCTGGCATCTTCAAGCCCGGAGGAATCCGCCGCCGCAAGCGCGGGCGTGCAAACGTTAGGTCCGCCACCTCCGCAGGATGTCCCAACGCTGCGCGCGGATCTCGTCACGGCGAACCGCATCTTGTACGACCAGGGCGTCGTGGACGGCTACGGTCACGTCAGCGTACGCCACCCGAGCGACCCAAATCATTTTTTGATCTCGCGGTGGCTCGCGCCGGACATGGTCACCGAAAGCGATATTCTGGAATTGGATTTCGACTGCAAGCCGGTAAGCGGCGAAAAGGTGCGGCTTTACAGCGAAGTCTTCATCCACGGAGAGGTCTACCGGGCGAGACCAGATGTCAAAGCCATCGTGCATACGCACGCCCCGGCGGTTCTCCTGATGGGTATTTCCGGGGAGCCGCTCATGCCCATGTACCAGATGACCGGGTACATGGGTGCGGGAGTCCCAGTGTTTGACATTCGTCAGGCGATCGGCCAAACGAACATGCTCGTTTCCGATCCGGCGCGCGGCAAGGCTCTCGTCAAAGTTCTTGCGGATAAACCGGCGGTACTGATGCGCGGGCACGGCGGGGTGGTTACAGGGAATTCGCTCTATCAGGCGGTGGGGCGCAGTGTTTATATGAAAGTTAATGCCGAGCTTCAAATCAATGTCCTCGGCAAAAAAATCGTTTATCTCTCTCCAGAAGAGGCGAAACTCACAAGCAACGCGGATTATCCAAAGGACTGGGAAATGTGGAAACGAAAAGTGTCGGGACAGCGTGGATAAGCGGGCGTCAGCGTCGCGCTTGTTTGATGGACAATATTTGTGGCTTCTCGATTGAACTGGAGACTAAACCAGACAGGCTGAAGCCCGTCCTACCGGTTTTGCGCGATGGATTTTTCCGAATCCGCTCGCAGGCGCACGTAGCCGACCTTTCCATAGGGCTGCGCGCCGTACCAGATTCGGCCCTGAGCGTCTTCAAACATGTCCCTGGTTCCGCGCTCGCCGTACGGGGTCGGGTACTCGATCACTTTGCCGGTCTTGGGGTCCAGCTTTCCGATCACATCCGTGTACATGGACGCGTACCAGAGGTTGTCATTGTGATCGACGCCGATTCCGTAGGGGGTGGGCATCGGTCCAGGCAACTTGAATTCCTTAAATGTTTGGGTTTTGGGATCAAACCTCGTGAGGTTGCCGCCAAAATAGTCGCCGAACCAGACCATGCCTTGAGAATCGATCTTCAGGCGGCGCGGCCTCGTGTCAGAACTCGGCGGGGTCCATTTCGTAACTTTGTTGGTTTTCACATCTACTTTGCCGATGCTGTGATGATCCCTGGAATTGAACTCGGCGAACCAGACGTTTCCATCCTTGTCTACCGTGATGCCGTAGGTGTCCGGGACTTCGGGGAAGAACGTAAATTTCTTGGTCTCGATATCGAACTTGCTGAGTGGCCGGCCTGAACTCCAGATATTTCCCTGCAGGTCCACTACGGCGGTATGCCTGCGCGGCGCGCCGGTTTGTCCTCCAGCGGTGTAACGCAGATTGGACCACGGCGCGTTTGGCTCCATTTCCACGGGTGGTGGGCCATCGTACGGCTGAACGTAGACTTCAAACTTTTCCGTGCGCGTGTCGAATCTTGCGAGCGCGTTTTGCCTTTCGATCGTGAGCCAGACGGAACCGTCCGCCGTGGGGAGAATTTCATGAATGAATGGGCGCGTCGGGTCCGGCAATCTCCACGTATGGAGCTCGCCGGTCGCTGGATTTAGCTTCGACAATCCGCCGCCCATCTCCATCCAGATGTTACCGTCCTTGTCCGGTTTCCCTGTTCCCGGACGGTCCTTCGGTTCTCCCGTTAATTGATAATCGACGTATACGAGATTCAGCGCGTCGTCAGAAAAGTAATCGTGTTCCTGCTTGACCTTCTGATATTGGGGCAAGAGAGCGGGCGAAGCCGGCGTCTCGGCATCGGGGCCAAAAACTGTGCTGAGATATTCCGAAACCTGGTCCGCAACAGCCGGCTTTATGTCGGCTACTCCGACTTGCCGCATATGTTCAATCGCCTCGAGCCAGCCATCGCGGTCGCGCCCCATCACGCCGATTCTGCTCATGGCATGGCAATTGAAACATTCCTGAAGGACCACATCTTTTCCCTTTGCATCCGGTAACAAAATTCCCGCCTGATACTTGGTCAATTGGCTCCACTGCACCGCGCCCTTCTTCATTGTGAAGCTGGCCGAAGAAGTCTTGCCTACTTGCACCGTTACGTCGGTCCGGCGCGAAGGATCGCTCTTGTATCCTGTCGAAGTTGCCCAAACTTCATACGTCCCGGCGGGGAGGTCGTCCGTCCGATAATTGCCCTGACTGTCCGTCAAAACCATCATCAGCATTTTGGTTTTTACATTCTGCGCCCGCACGAAGGCCGCTCGGAACGGAGTTCCATCCTCGCCTTTGACGACTCCGGAAATGTCGCCTCCCGGGGAGGCGTATGCGGAAGTTGCAACCAGGAAGGCCAAAAAAAATGCGGTACAAGAAGCCTTTTTCATTGCTTTCTCCACGGACAAAATGATCCGGCCAGGATTCGCTTCGGCAGAAGTATACCGCAACGCAGAGCTCAAAAATTCAGATTCCTGATGGAGGCTTGTTCATCGAGTCTTTGGGATGGAAGATTGCCAAAACGGGTTCGCTTACTGGGCGGTCATGTAGACCGGATTGGTGAACACCCAGAGCGTCCATCGCCCGAAGCCGGAAGGCCCGGGTTGTCGCAAAAAAACTTCCGTGCGGTAGCGGCCGGGGCCGGCGATGGGCTCATCAATCGTCCGGGCCCGTTCCTGGTCAATTACGCGTCCGTCGCGAAAAACTTTGATCAACGGTATGCCGGCGCCGGAAGGCGTGGAAATTTGGAGGCGTGCGGTTCCCGTCCAGCGAAGAGAGTCACCAGGCCCGCCAGAGCCATTGCCGTTTGAGATATGAAAGGAGAAGCCGTCGGCAGGATAAAGCGAGTCCAGTCCGCAGTAGGAATGCCCGCCCCTAAGCGCGCTGACTAGTTCTGCGGGGCTCGCAAGGTCGGGGTTGCCACCGCCCGCCTCCGGAGGTAGCAGCACGTGTTCGCGCGCCACCTCGAAGGACGGCACGTAGCCGGGAAACTTCCAGTCTTTGCCGAACCCCAGGCGAACCCGGGCATGCGTGTCGGCGGCGCAAATCCCCGCGACCGGCCGCTGCTGGAGAAGTTCATCCCACTTCGCAAAGTTCTCCTCCGGCGTGCTTGCCAACCTCACCAAAGCGAGCTGATTGTTTACCCCGTAGAGAAGCAGCGCATCAACAAGATCGAAGAAATTACTTTGGCGCCAGGCGGCGTCCTCGTTCCAGATTTCCATGCCGTCAAAATCAGATGTCTTCCAGTCGGTCCAGGGCGTGCGCGGATGAAATGGGTGTGCCAGAATCCGGAAGGCGCCGACGGCCCCGGCTGCGGCCAGCAGGTCACGGTCATTCGTTGTTTTCGGTTGAACCCAGGAAGCGGGAACGCCAAGCGCAAGGAAATGTCCGGCGCTCGTGCCTACTTCTGTTCCCGAAATGATGGGCAGGTCCGGCGGATCTTCGGCAAGATCGCTTACCGTCATCGCGACATTGTGATCGGTGATTGCAACAAAGGAGAGATTTGCCTTTTCGGCGGCGGCCATCACATCCGCTACGGTCCCGCTGCCGTCGGACGCCACGGTATGAATGTGGATCACGCCAATTCGTTCGAAGGCGGTCTCACACTTCGAAATGACAGGAAGCTTTACGAGCAAACCTTCCAGGATGATTCCGCCAGCCACCACTAGGAAGGCAAAGAGAAATGCCGCTAAGACTTTCTGCGGTCGAATGCGCGGTACAAAAACTGCGATTTGGCCCTCCTTCTTCGGCTCACTCACAGCCGATAACGAACACGTACCGTCGTTCAACAGCGACTGTCAAAGATCCTTACAAAAGTTTGATCAGTGGCAAAGAACATGTCAAGCGGCAATCGAGCCTTGGTTTGTAAAGGTAAACGGTTACTGTCTTTCAATATCAGGATGCAGTTGTTTTTCAGCCACTAGATTTGATCCAGGGGATGGGATTTAGGTTGTGTTAAAGTCGGTTGCAGGCCAAGAAAGGAGATCTATTTGATATCTTCCCGGGGGGCAACTGGCAATTGCAAACTTGCCATTCTGAATTTGTTCGCCCTGCTGTTCTTGAGCGGTTCGGCGGCCCTGGCCCAGTCGACTGCGACACCCGCTATTGGCGACCAGGGTCCCGAACGAGGCCACGAATGGGAGATTTGGACGGGCGTTGGCGGCGATCCTATCGGGACTCCAAAAGTCACCCTGGGCAATGGCATCTGGACGGTGGGCGCGCGCTACGGATGGATACTTACCGATGCGCACGGTCCAGGCCTCCTGCGCGGCAGGTTTGAATATGCCGTAGACGCCCTTCCGGTTCTTGTTGCGTTTCAGCCGGGCGGGAACGCGTACGGAATCGGCTTCAATCCTTGGGTCATGAAATGGAATTTCGTGACGCGCAGGCGCGTTTCTCCTTACATCGAAGTTGGCGGCGGCCTGGTGATCACGACGCGCGCGGTGCCTCTCGGTGCAAATACCTTCAACTTCACGCCTAGCGGCGCAATTGGGGTGAACCTGCTGCGCGGGAAATATCATTGGAGCATTGATTTCCGGTACTTCCACGTCTCCGACGCGCAGATCACTGCGTTCAATCCCGGGACGGATACATTCGGAATTCGCATCGGCTTCGGCGCATTCACCCACGCGAAGTAGGATAAGCAAATATCTTTCTTGCACCCGCGGGATACAGCATTGTCGGCATAAATGGCCGCCACGGGTTCATTTGCCGAGGTGAAAGACAAATCCGCCGGTCAAGCGCCAATTGTCCTGGGCTTCCGGGCTATTCACGGGGAAGTGTGTGGTGATCCAATCGAACCCCAGCAGCCGGGCGGAGACCCGGCGCCCCAGTTTCAAATCCACACCGCCCCCAATGGCATAAGCCCAGGTGGTATAAGTTGCCGTCGGAATCTTGGGGAATTGATTGTCCCGCCCATAAGCCAGCCCAACCAGAAAATGGCCGAAAATGTCGAACCTCTTGAGGCTGCGGTAGGTGCCCTCCGGCCCAAACAAACCGATCAGCTCTTTACTGTTGACATGTTCGCCGCCGGGAGGCGGGGGAGGAGCGATATTGACGACATGGTCCGCGAACTGAGCGTTGAACTGACTTGTGATCCGGACATAGTTGGTAATGACCCGAGCGAATTCCACCTGCGCTCCGTTGGTCGGCAGCTGCCTCTGCCCAGGGATCCCCGCTCCCGCCAGATCTTCCGAGTACCCGCCGTAGAGTTCCCATTTGGGAATGCTTTGGGCGGAGGCACTTCCCGCCATGCCAAGAACCATTAATGCCGTGAGCAAGATTCTGTTCAATTCCCATACCCTCCAGGACTGGATAAAAGCAATAGCTTATCCCCCTAGCACTCTGCCCGTGACTTCCTCGTTTCACAACCTGTTTCCCTCTTACTGGTTTCCAAAACAGACTGGCCGGGTTTTCATTCACTTCGAAGAAATTCTGATGATTCTTCTGACGATATGGCGCTCATCCTCTGGCAACTGCTCGAAAGAGAATGCAAAGCTGCGAATAAGATGGAGTATCTTATTTCTTGACACCAGGGTGAGGTAGCAGTACAGAAGGTCCGTCGGGATTTGGCGCCGCAGCCGGACGAAGATTGTAAAATGAGGGTAATTCCATCTTGAAAATACGTGTGGCCATCATCATCGCGGTTGGGACGGCGGCTCTTTATTCTGGCGGAACTTCCTGTTTGCTGGCGCAGAGTAAACCTGCCGCAACTCCATCGGCTGCGGAAAAACTGAGCGAGGAGGCGAGGCGCGGAGAGGGTTTATTTCTGCAGCGCTGCTCGCTATGCCATCTACCCAGAAAGCTCAAATTTGGTTCGCCACCGGTCATCGGGCCAAGTCTTAGCGGCCAGTTTAAGGATGCCACGCCCGATCAAATGAAAGTCTTGCGAGGGTTCATTCTAAAAGGGGGTCCGGACATGCCGGGCTTTCAATATGGACTTGAGCCGAATGAAGTGGACGATTTGATCGCGTATTTGAAAACGTTGTAGATTGTTTTCCAGATATGTGGAGGCGCTTGTGCCAAGAATGAAGGCTCTTTCCATAATTTTTTCGGCTCTCGTGTGGTTCGCATTTGTTTCTGGCGCGCAAAATAGTTTTTCTCAATCCGCGTCCCCGACGGGCACTTTGTCCGGGATCGTAAAATCCTCGGACGGCAAGCCTCTTGAGGGAGTTGGCGTTTCCGCGCGCCGCGTAAGCGAGACATTTACAACCACCGTTTATACCGACGAATCGGGGCGATATTTATTTCCCCCGAGGGGCAGCGGCCGGTACAAGGTTTGGGCGCAGGCGGTCGGTTTTGACACTTCCAGAACGGATGCGGACCTCTCCGACGGAGTGAACAAGCAAGTGGATTTGACGCTCGCGAGCCTCAGCGATTTCCACAAACAACTATCGGGCACCGAATGGGCCGCGAGTTTGCCGGAGGATACTCCCGAAGACCGGCGAATGAAGACGGTATTTATCAACAACTGCAGCGGCTGCCACCAAGTCAGCTTTCTATTGCAAAACAGGTTTGACGCCGCCGGCTGGGGCGCCGTAATCACCTTGATGGAAAAAATGCTGTCCATCGGATATGCGCCCGAAGACGCGAAGCCAAATCCCGTGATTCATGCCTACAAGCAGGAGCTTGCGGAATATTTGGGGCGTGTCCGCGGCCCGGGAAATACTCCGCTCAATCTGAAATTGCTCCCGCGTCCAACCGGCGATTCGGCAAAAATTGTTGTGACAGAATACGATCTGTCGCGGCCCGACATGCCGGGTTGGATTATGGAGCACAATGGGACGGATTGGTCGGAAGGAACACCGTCCAGGTGGAATGGCCGGGCCGCCCACGATGTCGCCGTCGACAAAGGCGGATCCGTCTGGTTTGCGGATGACGCCACGCCGGAGCGCACGCTGGGAAAGCTTGACCCTCGCACCGGACGGATCACCGAGTACAAACTCGCCGACGAGGCCAATGCCGCGGAAACCTCCCATGCGCTTGTTTTCGATAAGGTTGGCAACATATGGTTTGCGAACGGGACGGAAGGAGCTCCAACGAAATTCGATCCCGAAACTGGAAAGTTTTTCAGATACCCCCGGCCGCAGGACATTCCGCCCTCAGGCGATTTCATCACCATGGACACGAAAGGGAATGTATGGTCTCCCCACCGCGAGGGGGCTTTCAAGCTGGATCCGCTGACTGGAAAATATACGAATTATTCGGACCGGCCTGGAAAAGCGAATTACGATCTCGCCGCGGATGCGGAAGACAAGGTGTGGGTTTCAAAGCCGGGCGGGAACGATATGGAAATCGTGGATTCGCATAGCGGCAATATCGAACAGTTAGCTTTGAATCCCGTGTCCGCGCAAGACTACGAAATTACGGCGAAAGACCGGGAGCTATCGGCAAGTTTGGGGCTTACGCCAAATACCGCCACGCCGCTGGAAAAGGGACCGCGCCGGTCGGCGGCCGATCGGGAGAAGGACGTCATCTGGGTGTGCGAATTCTTCGCGGACCGGCTTGCTAAAATTGACGCGCGCAGCAAGAAAGTGACCGAATATCCTTTGCCTCACCGATTCAGCCAGCCGTATTCCGCGACTGTCAATACCAAGGATCATACGGTATGGATCACCATGCTGAATTCGGACCGGATTGCAAAGTTCGATCCATCTACGGAAAAATTCACGGAATACGTCCTGCCGACACGCGGCACGGAAATCCGCCACATCCAGGTGGATAGCAGCACGAATCCGCCAACGATCTGGCTTCCCTACGACCGCACCAATAAAATTGCGCGGATTCAATTCCGGTAACACGAATCCAAAAATGGTTTGCTAGCGCAGACTTCTGTCTATGGGGGTTCGCTCGCTCGCCGGGGGCTCACGCGCAGCCAAGATCACATTGGGACCCACAGTCTAAAATCTGTGCCACCAAAAAACGACGGCAAGCGGCTCGCCAATGATCACTTTTACGGAATCAAGACAATTTTCCCTTGCGCTCCTGATTCCAGAATTTCCTTGTGCGCGCGCACAGCTTCTCCAAGCGGAAGCTCCTTGCCGACGACCGGACGCATCGTGCCATTTTCAAGCCCAGCGTAGAGGCCCGCGTGAACGTCCGCCTCATCGGCTTCCGAGATGCCCCAGAGGACGAATCCGCGCACCGAGGAAGTGCGCGCCATCAGATCGCGCGGAGTGATGGAGATATCTCCACGGCTGCCGATGATGATGACCCGGCCGAATCGCGCGAGGAGTTTCAAGTCGGCGGCGAGATTTACGTTCGCCAGCATTTCCAGGACAACATCCACGCCGCGGCCGTTTGTCGCTTTGAGAATGGCGTCCGTGTATCCCGGGCTCTTGTGGTTGAATGTGTGATGCGCGCCTTCGCGCCTCACGAGCTCGAGGCCTTTGTCCGAGCCTGCCGTGCCGATCACCGTCATGCCCATTGCGCGCGCGATTTGCACCGCTGCGATTCCCACGCCTCCGCTTGCACCGTGTACCAACAGCGTTTCCGAGGCGCGCGCGTTGGCGTGATGGTAGAGCGCGTGATAGGCCGTACCACACGCCACGTATAATCCCGCGCCTTGGCTGAAAGTTGTGCGATCGGGCAGCCGGTGCAGCTGCGATTCGAGCGCCAGCGTGTATTCCGCATACGTGCCCGTGACGGGATGCCCCACGTACACGCGATCGCCCGGCTTGTATTTTGTGACGCCCTCGCCGACTGAGTGCACCACGCCCGCGCCTTCGCCGCCGGGCACGTAGGGCAGCTGCGGTTTGATGGCATACGTTCCCGCGCGCATGTAGGTATCGAACGGATTCACGCCCGCCGCATGAATGCGGACCACCGCTTGTCCAGCGCCCGCCTTCGGCGTTGGAAATTCCTCCAGCTTCATCACTTCAGGCGCTCCGAATTCGTGCACGACGATCGCTTTCATTTAAGCTTTCTCCCTTCAATAGGAAACTCTGCGTACCGGATTCTGTCGACTCACGGGGACAATGTCAATTGGCCTCCAGTAGAACAGACTTCAAGTCTGTTGGTTTGCCCTCCATCTCCCGGAGTGTTGGAGCGGGGAGCGGCGTCACAACCCCGGCGGATCGTTTGACCTCGCGAAGTTCTGATGGAACCCCACAAACTGAAGTCTGTCCTACTTAAGCCGCGCAAACCACACTGCGAATTGTATGCTACATTAATTTGCTTCACGCAAGTTGCAATGGAATGCGCCGGGGGACCGCGCATGTCGGCGCGCCGTTCTCACGAATCACCGGAGATCATGATGATTATCGACTGCCATGGGCATTACACTTCCGAGCCGCCGGCTTTTATCGAATTCCGCAAGCGGCAAGTCACCGCGTTCACCGATTCCTCGAATGTGCCGGAGCCGCCGCAAATCAGCGACGACCAGATTCGCGAGAGACTGGAGCCCGCGCAGTTGAAATTTCAGCGCGAGCGCGGCACCGACGTCACCATCTTTTCTCCTCGCGCCTCCGCCATGGGCCATCATGTTGGCGACGCGAAATTGAGCGCGGCCTGGACTCGAATCTGCAACGACATGATTTACCGCATCGTTAATCTCTATCCCAGGAATTTCATCGGAGTCTGTCAGTTGCCCCAGACCCCCGGCGTGCCGCCGGAAAATTGCATTCCGGAGCTGGAGCGCTGCGTGAAGGAACTCGGATTTGTCGGCTGCAATTTGAATCCCGATCCCTCCGGCGGCTACTGGAAAGAGCCGCCGCTCACCGACAAATGGTGGTACCCGTTCTACGAAAAAATGGTGGAGCTGGAGGTGCCCGCGATGGTCCACGTGACGGGCACGTGCAATCCCGCCTTCCACACCACCGGCTCGCACTACATCAATGGCGACACGACCGCGTTCATGCAGTTCCTGACATCCGACCTGTTCAAGGATTTTCCGACGCTGAAGTTCGTAATTCCCCACGGTGGAGGCGCGGTGCCCTATCACTGGGGGCGCTACCGCGGCATCGCGCAGGACATGAAGCGCCCGCCGCTTAAGGAACTCCTGCTCCATAATGTTTCCTTCGACACATGCGTGTACCACCAGCCGGGAATCGATTGCATGACGAAAGTCATACCTGCGGACAACATCCTCTTTGCTTCGGAAATGGTCGGCGCCGTCAAAGGCATCGACCCCGAAACCGGCCACTACTTCGACGACACGCGGCGATACATCGATGGATCAAGTATTTTAAGTGCCGCGGACAAGAAGAAGATATTCGAGTCGAATGCGTTCAAAGTTTATCCGCGGCTCGCGAAGCAAATTCAGAAACAGGGAATTGCGGCTAGCGCCTGAAGAGGTTCAGAATTTGGGTTGTTGAATGTTCGGGTACGGATTTTCGGCCCTGCTGCCCCCACGTTTCCGATCGTCGCTGAATCTAAACCCGCACCCTTTGAAATTCACAAAGGGTGCGACACCCGACACCCTCCGCCTATACCCTGCTACCTGCGACCTCTTCTCATCTTTCCGCGGCGGAGGTCTGCTTGCTGGCGGTCTCCGCTGCGCGGAACCGTTAAAGGCGGGAACTGACGACGCCTTATAATCGTGGGCGCCGTGCGGAAAATCAACAGACTGAAGTCTATTCTACTCAAACCTTGACGAATTCTCACTGTTTCCGCACAATCAGGTCATCAAGAAAACGAGGGTACCAATATGGGGAAAATCGTAGCAGCTTTCGGAACGGTACACGCACCGCAACTCTTTGTCCGCCCACCGAGTGAAGACCTCGCTCAACTCGACGCGGACGTTGCGGCGATGCGCCTGCTCGGCAAGGACCTGGACGAAACCAAGCCGGACGTGGCCCTCGTGATCGGTAACGACCACATGGAAACGTTCTTCCTCTCGTCCGTCCCCACCTTCGCCATTATGTCCGGCGAGCGGGCTCGCGCGGAATTCGCGCGCAAGACGTACGATCTTCCGGTTCATCAGGGGCTCGCCGAAGACTTGCTCGACAACCTGGTCAACGCCGAATTCGACATGGCCTATTCGCAGGACGCCGTCCTCGGACATGCGTTCGCGGCGGTGTATGAATGGGTGATAGAAGGCCGGAATATTCCGGTCGTGCCGATTTTTGTGAACGCCTATTTGCCGCCGCTGCCGACTGCGCGGCGGTGCGAGAAACTGGGAAAAGCCATCGCCAAAGTGATCGCCGGCCGGCCGGAGCGCGTCGCAGTGATTGCCAGTGGAGGAATGTCTCATTTCCCCGGCACCTGGAAATATCCTCAGCCCGATTTTGAGTTCGATTACTGGGCCATCGCTCAGATGGAAAAGGGCAACCACGAAGCTCTCCTGAGTCTTACTTCAGAACAATTCGACGTAGTGGGAAACACCGAGATGCTCTCCTGGATGATCATGTTCGGAATGATCGGGGACCAGCCCGGCGAGCTCATCACGTATCAGCCCACCTGGCATCATGGCCACGCCGTAATGCGCTTCCTCCCCGATAAAAGAACAGGAAAGTTTTCCGAGGAAGGCACAAAGGGCCCCGCCACTTACAAGTTTAAGGGCTCGGAGGGATATGAGTTTTACAAACATCCTTCACCTTCGGCATACAAGTTGAACAAGATTCTCTACGACTTGCGCTTCAAGCCGAGCCTGCGCGTTCGCCTGATCAACGACATTCCTTCCGTGGCGGCCGAGTACGGCTTGCCGCTCGAGGAATCCAAAGTCCTGGAGACTTTGCAGGACGAGGACATCGAGAAGTTCCGTAACGGAACGGTTCACCCCCTGGTGAAGGCGGGCGCGCATCCGCTCGGCATGTGGATGAGCGTCATCGTGTTCCACGCGGAACTGCGCAGGCTGCGAGCTGCGGCCACCAAGGGCGAGACCGAGAAGACAAGAGTCACGCATTAGTAGCACAGGCTTTCAGCCTGTGGGGTTTGGTCGGAGCACAATTCCCCGTGCTGCAACAAAAACCAACAGGCTGAAGCCTGTTCTACTGATCCTGCCATCCAATTTTCTCAGCACATTCAAATCGTTCTGGAGGAATCATGCCCAAGATGCGCGCCGTTCAAGTCCCGACCGCCAAGGGACCGTTTCAACTGGTGGAGCGCGAAGTCCTCGAGCCCTCGGCCGGATCGGTTCGCATCAAGGTGCAAGCCTGCGGCATCTGCCATAGCGACGAATACGCCAAAGAGGGGTCGCGGCCGGGCATCACGTACCCGCGCATCCCGGGACACGAAATTGCGGGCGTCATTGATGCGATAGGCCCAGGCGTTCTCGGCTGGGAAGTAGGGCAGCGCGCCGGAGTCGGCTGGCACGGCGGGCATTGCGGCTACTGCAATTCCTGCCGCCGCGGTGATTTTGTGACGTGCAGCAAAGGGCGGCAAATTACAGGCCTGACTTGCGACGGAGGCTACACCGATTTCGTGCTAATTTCCGCCGCGGCACTTGCTGCGATTCCCGACGAGATCTCCGCCACGGATGCGGCTCCCTTGTTCTGCGCCGGCGTGACCACGTTCAATTCGTTGCGGAATAGCGGCGCGCGGCCGGGCGATATCGTCGCCATCCTCGGGCTCGGAGGACTCGGCCACTTGGGCGTGCAATTTGCTGCCAAGATGGGTTTTGAAACCGTTGCCATCGCGCGCGGGAAAGATAAGGAGCCGTTCGCGAAAAAGCTCGGCGCAAAACATTACCTCGACAGCGAATCCCAAAATGTCGCCGCTGAACTTGAAAAACTCGGCGGAGCCAAAGTCATCCTTTCCACGGTCACCAGCGGGAAAGCAGTGAACGCCGTCCTGGGCGGCATGGGAATCAACGGCAAGACAATTCTCGTCGGCAATCCCGACGAGCCGCTTGAAATCACCGGGCGCCTGCTAATCGCCGGGCGCCGCTCGATCACCGGCTGGCCATCCGGCTCACCAATTGATTCCCAGGACACGCTTGCCTATTGCGCACTCACAGGCGTGCGGCCCATGACTGAGGTTTTCCCGCTCGAACGCGCTCTCGAAGCCTACGAGAGAATGTTAAGCGGAAAGGCCCGCTTCCGAGTCGTATTAAAGACCGGTCTTTAAGTAGCACAGGCTTCCAGCCTGTGGCGGTTTGTCCTTGCAAGGAGGAAACCCCGCAGGCTGAAGCCCGCGCCACTGGTTGGCGCGCCTTTGTCACTATTCATGCCAACTCCCCGATGGACTGTAGCCCCGCGGAGTCTTATACTCTCTCCGTGAAACCCGAGCCCGATTTGCTGACTCCGTTACGCCGCTACTGGGGCTACGACGCGTTCCGCCCCTTGCAGGAAAACATTGTGCGCAGCCTGCTGACGGGCTGCGACACCTGCGTCGTCATGCCCACGGGAGGCGGGAAGTCGCTCTGCTACCAGTTGCCCGCCGCAATGTCGCAGGACAAGACGGTCGTCGTCGTCTCCCCCTTAATCGCGCTGATGGAGGATCAGGTGGCGCAACTCGGCCAGATGGGAATTCCGGCGGCGCTGCTCAATAGTTCCATTACACCGGTGCAGCAGTCTCGAGTAATCGAAAAGGCGCGCGCGGGCGAATATCGCCTTTTGTATCTCTCTCCGGAGCGGCTCGCGCGAGAGGACACCAACGACTGGCTGAAAGGCGTTCCGGTCTTGTTCTTCGCGATCGACGAAGCGCATTGCATTTCGGAATGGGGCCACGAGTTCCGCCCGGAATACCGCCAGCTCAGCCGCCTGCGCACCCATTTTCCGGACCGCGCGATCGCGGCCTTCACCGCGAGCGCCACCCAACGCGTGCGGCATGACATCATTCGCCAGCTCGAATTGCGCGAGCCGCACAAATACATCGCCAGCTTCCACCGCCCCAATTTGCGTTACGTCGTGCGGGCATGCGACGCGTACTCTCAGACGGAGTTCCTGCTGCGCGCGATGCGCAGCTACGGTAAAGAAAACATCATCGTCTACGCGCCCACGATCGCGACAGTCGAGTCCACAGTCGACCTCCTTCAGGAAAACGGAATTCCTGCCGTTGCCTATCACGGCCAGATGAACGCAGTCGATCGGAGGCGCAATCAGGAGCGCTGGATGGCGGACGAAGTGCGCGTGATCGTGGGCACGATCGCATTCGGCCTGGGCATTAACAAAGCCGCCGTGCGCGCCGTGATTCATCTCTCGCTGCCCAAATCCATCGAGCAGTATTACCAGGAAGCGGGGCGCGGCGGGCGCGACGGGCTCCCGGCGGATTGCGTTCTGCTCTGGCAAAAGAAAGACGCGGGGCTGCACGCCTACTTCATCGGTCAGATCAACGATCTGGAAGAAAAAGAGCGCGCCTGGCAGCGCTACCACGAAATTCGCGGTTTTGTAGAATCAGATGTCTGCCGCCATCAGCGCATCTGCGGACATTTCGGCGAGAACAAGAAGTGGGGGTCGTGCGGGGCCTGCGATGTCTGTGGTTACATGCCTGGCTGGTTGTCTGCTCCACCCGAGGCATCCTCTCCCAAGCGGAAGCGCTCCAAGTCGCGTTCCATTGCGCCGGTGGCGCCGCTGCCGAAGCGTCCATGGGAAAGTCCTGCGCCCCCGCCGGCGCCCGTATTAGTGCCAGATGTGTCCGACCTGGATCCGAATTTGCGTGAGTTCTTGCGTGAGTGGAGAAGGGATACCGCGACCGTTCAAAACGTCCCGGCTTACGTCGTGATGCACGACACGACGCTCGATGAGATCTGCCGCGCCTGCCCCGGCTCGATTGGCGGACTTTTGCAGATTACCGGCATCGGCGAACGCAAGGCCGAATTGTACGGTCGGCAAATTCTCGACGCGCTGAAACGTTTTCGTGATGGAGCACGCGCCGCGGCCCTTGAGAAGAAAATCACTCCAAGCGAAGAGACGATCCAGTTGATTGAGGAAGGAAAAACTCTGGATGAAATCGCTGAGATTCGAGGGCGGAGGCGCTCGACCATAGTAAGCATGGTCTCGGATCTTGTGGAGCGAGGATTGCTGGAGTTTCAAAACAGTTGGGTTGAGGAAGACAGGCAGAGGCAGATTGAGGCTACCGCCGCAAATCTTGGTCTGGAAAGATTTTCGCCGATTAAGGAAGTCCTGCCGCCGGATTTCTCGTACGATGAAATTCGCCTGGTCGTGGCCAAACTGCGCCGGCGCAACGGCGGCCAATCCATGGCGGCGGCGACATAGTCTCGCGGCCTGCGGGGGGTCAGGCGCGCGAGGGCGCGAGCGATGCGGAGCGCACTTCAGTTATTTCGAGCGTCACCATTTCGAGATCGCCCATCATCCGGTGAATGATGAACCATGCGATGATGTAGAAGCAGCTCATACCCATCAACACCGGGACGTAGCCCACATGCGGAATCACCGTTCCGGGAATGATTCCCGAAAATAGCGCGCCGCCAAGCCCTCCGAGGCACACGCCAAATCCGTTGGCGCTGCCTACAGCCTGCGAGGGGAAGACATCGGCGGGCGCGATAAAAAGATTTGTCATCCACGCCTGATGAGCGGCGGTGGCCAAGCCAAAGAGAAAGACCGCGAATCGCGCGTTCTGCACCACGACGCCCAGAGTGCACGCCGGCATTACGATAGCGCAAAACAGCATCGTCATCTTGCGCGCCTTGCCGACTGTCCATCCACGCTTCATCAGGAAACTGGAAACAACGCCTCCCATCAAGGCGCCGACCGCCGAAATGCTGTAGACAATCATCAGAGCTGTGCCGCGCCGCTGCGGCGTGAAGTGGCGCACATCCGTCAGGTACGTCGGCAGCCAGAAAAGGTAGAACCACCAAACGGGATCCGTGAGAAATTTGGCCAGGCCGTAGCCCCACGCCTGCTTGTACTTCATCACCTCGCTGATGGAGATCTTTGCTCCTGGCGCGGTTGGCGCGCCGGTTTTTTTTGGCAGCCGATATGTCAAAAACCAAAACGGCAGCCAGAGAAATCCGAGTCCACCCATAATGGCGAAGCACGCTTGCCATCCGAGCGTCAACGCAATCAAGATGAAAAGCGGCGGCCCGAAAATGTTTGCCAGATTTGTGCCTGCGTTCACGATTCCCATGGCCGTGGCGCGCTCATCCGCAGGGAACCATTCCGCGGCGGCCTTGCTGCATGCAGGGAAATTAGCGGATTCACCCAGGCCCAGCACGGTCCGATACAGTCCAAATTGAAAGGCGCTACCCGCGAACGCATTGAGCGTGGCCGCGAGGGACCACAGCGTCGTGGCAATACCGTAACCAACTCGCGTGCCGTAGCGGTCCAGCAGCTTGCCGCCGAGAAGCGACCCGCCCGCATACGCGAGCTGGAATACCATTTGGATCGTGCCGTAGATTGGAAGGCCGAAGTGGAATTTGTCGCGGATCTCCGGAAGGATCACGCCAAGAATCGCGCGGTCCAAATAATTGATGGTAGTCGCAAAAAATAAAAGGCTGACAATCACCCAGCGCATTCGCATTTAGTGCCAATCATACTTCATGTTTCTGCTGGCGTGTCTCGAAATTCCGCAAGGGGCAGCGGGAAAATTAACGAATCAGGAAACTGGGGTTGACCTTCGAGCGTCCACTGATCGCTTGCCGGCATCGATGCGAGGGGAAGCTGGTAGGCGATTTTCCAAAAGAGAAGCCGCGCCGGGGTGGGTCCTCCGACGGACCTACTCAACGGCGCGGCCTGGGCCAGGGTCTCTCTTTCTATGCGTTTGCGAAGCTTTCAAGGGCCGCGCGATTCGGAATCATAAGGGTCGATCCCTGAATGGCGACCAGATGCCGTTCCTTGAAATCGCTCAAGGTGCGTGTCACCGTTTCACGAGTGGTGCCGATAAATTCCGCAATTTCCTCGTGCGTCAAAGGCAGCTTGATCCGCGTGCCCTCTTTCGTTTCCTGAATTCCTTCGGACCAGGTAAGCAAAAGACGCGCCAGCTTTTCCTGGGCGGAAGCCGAGAGGCCGATCGTGTGCAATTGTTCGCATGCGCCTCTATACTGAGCGCTCATCTGCCTCACCGCGTTTTGAAAAGCCTCGGGATATTTTCCAAGAAAGCGCAGGAAATCTTCCCGCCGCACAAACGCAACCTGGCAGGGGTGGATCGTTTCGGCCGTCACTTCATAAGGGTTGCCTGCCATCGCGGCCATCAGTCCAAGCAGTTCGCCTCCCCTGGCAATTCTCATAATGAGTGTCTTGCCTTCGGGTGAGCTGATGGAGAGCTTCACTTCGCCCTCACACAGGACGTAGATCCCGCGCGCGTCCTGTTTTTCGACAAACAGGAGGGCACCCTTCGGATAAGTGGCCGTCGACTTGATCGCATCGAAATCTTTTACGGCGGAGGCCGGCAACTGGCAAAAGAATCCTGGGCCCTTCACTTTGCAATTTTTGCAGCCATCGTTTAGCTCTAATCCGTATGGACCTTTCATGATCGCCTCCTCGGCTCAGTATTCAGATCCCGTTCGAACGCCCTGCTCCGCCTCTTCCGCAAAATATTTCGTTAGCGGCGTTTCTGCCAGGAATTCGGCGCCCGCCTGCGCATGTATGTTAGCCAGCAAATTATGGCCTGTCTCATCCACATGCGTTACGCCTCGAAGATCCACCAGCAGGCTTTGTTGCAGGAGCGAAGGAGCTGAGTTCTGCCATGCCCGGTAAAGCTCCGGAACATTCAGTCCCGCGATCCTAACTTCAATCTTCAGGACCACGCCCTTGCCATCCGATTGATGAATCGTCACTCTCACTCGTTCACCTTACCCCCTGCTGTTACGCTTTCTTATACGCAATCGCGGAGCCAAACTTCTCATTCCAAAGAGAATTGGGTATCCCATTCTTGAACAATGGCTTAGTGGGGCATGGTGCTTCAGGTGCGCTAACGCACAGAGCCAAGTGACGAGGATCACTGGCGACTAATCGTCAGCGGTGACTAGATGTAGTCTTTCCGTTCGATTCCCAGCTTCTTCAGCTTGGAATTCAAGGTCGTGCGGATGAGGCCAAGGCGCGCGGCAGCGCCATCGGAGCCGCCAATTTTTCCCTTAGTCTCGCGCAAAACGCGGAGGATATGCACTCGCTCGGTCGCTTCGAGGGATGAATCCTGCACAGGAGTCGTTTCTTCCGCCATCTCGAGTTCGCTAAGCGGTGCGCGCAGGACGGGCCCTTTGCTGAGAATAACTGCCCTCTCAATGAAGTTCTCGAGCTCCCGGATATTTCCCGGCCAATCCCAGCGGGTGAGGGCTCGCATCGTCTCGTCCGGGATGGTCTCAATTTTCTTATACAACTTGCGGGCGTGGCGATCGACGAAGTAGCGAACCAGGAGAGGGATGTCCTCCCGGCGCTCGCGTAAGGGAGGAAGCAGGATGGGAAAAACTCTCAACCGGTAATACAGGTCGCTTCGAAACTGTCCTTCCGCCACCATTTTCGCAAGATCGCGATTGGTTGCGGCCACCAGCCGCATATTGACCGGGATCGGCTTGTTGCTTCCAAGTCTCTCAAATTCCTTCTCTTGCAGGGCGCGAAGGATTTTGGGCTGAAGTTCCAGAGGAAGATCGCCAATTTCATCGAGGAATAGCGTTCCCTCGTGCGCCAATTCCAGGCGGCCGATCTTGCGGTCGATGGCGCCCGTATAGGCGCCCTTTTCATGGCCGAACAATTCGCTTTCCAGCAGGCCGGCCGGAATCGCCGCGCAATTCATCTTCACCAGGACGTGCTCATTTCGTGGGCTAAGCTTGTGAATGGCCCGTGCGATCACCTCTTTGCCCGTTCCCGTTTCTCCCAGAATTAAAACCGTAACGTCCGTTGCCGAGACGGTTTCCACGAGTTTCAATACGCGTTTCAGGCCAACGCTCTCGCCTATTATTTCTTCAAATTGAGCCTCGGTGTTCAGTTCTTCTTCCAAGTAGCGTTTCTGCAGTTCGCTCCGCCGCAAGGCTTCCTCGGCTTCTCTTTTTTCGGTCAGGTCGCGAATCACGCTTAAGACGACGCGCCCTTCTGCTGTCTCCACTGGCCCCAGCATGATGTCGGCGGGGAATTCGCTTCCGTCTTTGCGCCTGCCGTACAGTTCCAATCCCGCGCCCATCGGCCGAACGCGCGCTGCGGAGCCATACTCCTTGCGGCGAGCCGGATGCGTGTCGCGAAACCGCTCTGGAACAAGGCTATCGACCGGCTGCCCCAGCAATTCGCCTCGTTGGTAGCCGAACATGCTTTCCACGCGCGCATTGACCTCGGTTATGCATCCATTCTGGTCGCTTGCGATAATCGCATCCGGCGAGAACTCGAACAGCGCCCGAAATTGCTGTTCACTGCGACGGAGAGCTTCTTCTGCTTTCCGTCGGCCAGAGATATCGCGGATCACGCTGATCACCGCGCGTCCTTCCGCTGTCTCGACCGGGCTCAGCATGATGTCGACCGGGAATTCGCTGCCGTCCTTTCGCCTGCCGTAAAGTTGTAATCCCACACCCATTGGGCGCACGCTCGCATGGGAGCTGTAGACTTCTCGATGATGTGGATGCGCATGGCGAAACCGTTCCGGCACAAGGATTTCCACGGATTGACCGATCAGTTCCTGGCGGCTGTATCCAAACAGCTGTTCCACTTGCGAGTTGATCGATGTGATCTCGCCTTTGTCATTGGTAACAACGATAGCGTCTGGGGAAGCTTCAAATAGTTTCTCGAAGATCGCTTGAGGCTCAGACGGCTGTGACACGCTGGGGGTTGGAACGCTCATGATTTGCCGAATCAGCTGTGAAGTTGATCGAAAATCGTCTCTCGTCCGAAACGCTCGGGGACAAATTCGTAAGCTCACTTACGCCGATCGTGCGAGGGAGCCCCAAGTGCTGGACCATCCAATCCAGCTGAGTCTAGCAAACTATTCCAAATGCGACGTAGATTTCATTGAGGTGTGATCCAAGGCACTGAAAAAGAGGGCAAGCCAGAGCAGCTTGAATCTGGAAGTCGGTTGCGTACGCCCGGGGGAGGCAACTTGCTTACAAAATGCTCCAATGCTGCGTGCGAAGCGCCTTTTGACTATCGCGAAGGCCGGTTGATTCGGTTTTCCAGTAAGTCGGCCAATGGCAAACCTTCTGAAAACCATACTCTGATTCAACATTTTTGGCTTTGCGGAAAATGCTCTGAACTGTATGAGTTTGAATGCGAATCGGGAATGGACGTGAAAATAAAACTGCGCGCTCAAAAGGTGTCTGAAATAGATCTTTCTTCTTTCGTTTCCGCCGCATAAACGCCGAACGAAAAACTTCAAATCTCGACAGTCAGAACCGGGCACGGCACTCGCCGAAAGATTTTCTCCATCGTTTCTAACCACATGGAGTACATACGGCTATGCGCAATGTCACAAGTCCTTGTGACCTATGTCGTGCTAAGAATTCTGAGGCCATCGGATGTGGCGCGCGTCACATCAAAAAGTGACGAACGTCATAGCCGTCTCCGCGTTCCCCGTCAACAATGAAAATGTACCGAATCAGGCTAACCGCCACTCAGGCAGTCTACGAAGCTGAGGACGCGGGGGGGCCAGCACGGCAATGACCTTTCTAAATCGAATTGACGCCGGCCGGAAACTTGCAAAGAAGCTTGAACCCTATGCCAAGAAGGAGGGCGTGCTCGTTCTGGGGATTCCGCGAAGCGGAGTCCCGGTAGCATTCCAGGTAGCGGCTGAACTCGGGGTCGCACTGGATGTGTTTGTAGTTCGGAAGCTCGGAGTGCCCTTCCACGAGGAACTTGCGTTCGGAGCGATCGCGAGCGGGGGAATTCGGGTTCTGGATGCGCAGATTGTGGAATCGACAGGTATCTCCGATTTTGAGATTGAACTGGTCGCCGCAAATGAGTGGCAAGAGCTGAGCCGCCGGGAGCGCCTCTATCGGGGCGGCCGCGCACCTCACGACCTTAAAGGCAAGACGGTCATCCTCGTGGATGACGGAATTGCCACGGGAGCGAGCACCCTGGCTGCAATCACCGCGTTGCGGGAGATGAAGCCTGCGGCGATTGTGCTCGCGGCGCCCGTGGCCCCCGCTTCGACTTGCAGGCGTCTCCGGCCTGAAGTGGACGATCTCATTTGTCTTGATACTCCTGAACCGTTTCATGCGATAGGAGAATTTTACGAGGATTTTTCACAAGTATCGGACGAACAAGTGACCAACCTGGTCCGGCTCAATAACCAGGAACGCTGCCACGAAGATAACGCGAAGCGCCGTAGCACTCGGAAAGGAGTTCACACATGACTTCCACCCGCGCCACGAAATTTGTTTCGTCCGAGCGCCCTGTCTGCATCGGACTTGCAAAGGCGACCCTGGAAGGGGAATTAAGCCTCCCTACGCGTGCAAGCGGAATTGTTCTATTTGCACATGGAAGCGGGAGCAGCCGCCACAGCCCTCGGAATCGATTTGTCGCTGAGACGCTTCAATCGCGAGGGATCGCGACGTTGCTCATGGATTTGCTCACCACCAGCGAAGAAGAGATCGACCGGCGGACGGCGCTGCTTCGCTTCAACATATCACTGCTGGCAAGGCGGCTGGCTGGCGCCACAACCTGGACTTTGCGCCAGCCGGACCTCCGCGGGCTAAGCGTCGGTTATTTTGGCGCGAGCACGGGAGCCGCCGCCGCGCTCGTGGCTGCCGCCCAGCTGTCCGGCACGGTTGCGGCCGTCGTCTCTCGCGGCGGCAGGCCGGATCTGGCGGCAGATGCACTTGGATCCGTGGTTGCACCGACGCTGCTGATTGTGGGTGGCAATGATGGACCGGTGATCGATTTGAACGAGCAAGCTTTGGCTGAACTGGGGTGCAGCGAGAAGAAACTGTTCATCGTCCCCGGAGCCACGCACCTATTCGAGGAACCGGGTGCGCTGGAAGAAGTGGCGAGGGTTGCGGCGGAGTGGTTTTCTCGCCATTTCACATCGGCGAACCATGCCTCGAAAGAGCCAAACGATCCAATTCGACATGAGGGCAACCATCAATCCTATCTTCACGGAAAGTTAGCTTGAATCGAAATTATCGCGGATTGGGAGGAGATCATGAAAACGCAGACGGCATCGAAGATCGTTACGTTTGACAATATTCTCTTCGCTACGGATTTTTCCAAACAATCCAATATTGCGCTTCCGTTCGCCCTGTCCATTGCGCACAAATATGGGTCCAAGATTTTTGCCGCGCACGTGCTCGCCCCGCCGCCCCTGGGAAACTTTCCAACGATTGAGGTGCAGGCGCTTGCGGCGCAAGCGCTTCGGGAAGCGCATCACTCCGTGGAGGAGCTTGGACGGCGGCTGGGCGCGATTCCTCACGAAGCAATGCTGAGAAAGGGTGAAATTTGGGACGAACTCTCCGCCATCACAAAGGGAAAGAATATCGATTTGATCGTCCTGGGGACCCATGGACGCGCGGGCGTCAGCAAGCTGCTGATGGGTTCCATAGCGGAGAGAATCTTCCGCCAATCCACTTGCCCGGTTCTTACGGTCGGACCGAATGTTTCGGGAGAGCCCGGGAGCGTCGCGGATATCCACACGATCTTGTGTCCCATCGATTTCACTCCCGAATCTCTGGCCGCTTTTCCCTACGCGGTGTCGCTGGCGCAGGAAAATCAGGCGCGCCTCTATCTGATGAATGTTGTGCCCGCGCCAATCCTCGATTCAGAAGCGACTTCATTGAAAGCTCGGTTGAAGGCGTTGGTTCCGCCCGAAGCGAAGTTGTGGTGTGAACCGAAGGCATTCGTTGATTCCGGGGACCCGGGAGACAGAATCCTGGAAGAGGCTGAAGAGTTGGGTGTCGACTTGATTGTCCTCGGGATCAGGCCCGTATCCACGCTGGCGGGGACGAGAACTCACCTGGGAATGGCAACAGCATACAAAGTCGTGAGCGGCGCAATCTGTCCGGTGTTGAGCGTTCGCGGGTAGGCTCGCTTGTTCTCTTCACACATTCATCCTGATGCCCATCAACGAATGGTGGCACGGTGGTTGGCACAAAGGTTTATCCGGGCTTGAACACGATGAAGATTCTTCCGAGGCCGACTCCTTAATGGCGACTGGCCCAAGGTCCCGTTTCGTCTTTTCTTCAAGACCGAGATCCTGGAGAATCACTGGGTTCTGCATTTGTCATCGAATGCGACACCTCAGAACCAGATAGTGTGCGACACTGCAAGCGCTGGAGGTGCTTCATGCGAAGCATGGCGTTTAGTTTCCTTGTTGCGGCCGCAGGTCTTGCATTGGCGTCGAGCCCGGTCTCCGCGCACCACGGCATTACGAACTACGATATGAAGAAAACGATTGTGCTCACTGGAACAGTCACGGCGTTCGACTGGTCCAACCCCCATTGTCTTGCCTATGTGGATGTGAAGGATGATGCCGGTTACGTCAAGCATTGGACGCTCGAATTGTCTTCGACGTTTACGATGTCTCATAGGGGATGGGACAAGGATACGCTGAAACGAGGAGACCAGGTCACGCTTGAGACTCACCCCGCCAGGAATGGCGCTCCCATCGGCATAACGATGGGTCCGGGATTCGCTTTGAAGATTGTAGTCAACGGCAAAGAGGCCCCTTCCCAATAAACACCAGGGGCGCACTCCAGGAAATAGTCTGGGAAGGCAAACGGTTTGAAATCAGCTAATCAGGAAATTTACGGGAGAAAGCCGGAATGGCTTTGAGAATGTGCTTGGACAAGGGCAGCTGGAAGTTGTCACGTCAAAAATCATTATGCTTACCGGTCGCCAAGTCGCGTCGCGTCCGGTTTTTGCGGGCGTTTGCGTTGATCTCCTGTCTTGCGATTGCCGTGCGGGCGGACACAGTGGGAAGCATTTCGGGGACGGTAACGGACCAAACGGGAGCCGTGATTCCGGACACCACGGTTACCGCTCTCAACCTGGACACCACGGTGCAACAGACCACGAAGACGAATGCCAACGGCTTTTACAATTTCACGGCGCTGCCCGTGGGGCGGTACGAAATCGAAATTCTTCGCGAAGGGTTCGAGCCGTATAAGCGCACAGGCCTGGTCATCGACATAAATTCTCAGATCCGTGCAGACATAACTTTGTCGATGGGAGCGCAATCGGAGGAGGTCGTTGTTTCAGATACCTCGGTGCATGTCGAGACAGAGAGCACGCAGGTTGGCGAGGTCGTCACTGGCGATGTGATGACCGGAGTTGCTCTCAATGGCCGCAGTTTCACGGATTTGATGTCCCTGCAACCGGGCATCGTGCCCATGTCGACGCAAACGCCTGACTCCGTTGTGATGTCTGGAGCTACCGTAGCCATTGCACCTTCGGGAGGTTTGAACGCAGGTAACCAGTCCATTTCCGGGCAGCGCGAAGATGCCAACGGGTTTCTTGTCAACGGAGGCGACGTAAAGGAGTTGATGAATGGCGGCACATTGATCGTGCCCAATCTCGACTCGATCTCCGAGTTCCGGATCTTAACGAACAATTTCGATGCGGAATACGGGAACTACTCGGGCGGGATCGTGAATGTGGTAACAAAATCTGGAACGAATCAAATACATGGTGAAGGCTTTGAATTCTTGCGCAACACCGCTCTCGACGCCAAGAGTTATTTCGATCCCACGGTCGAGACCTACCGTCAAAACCAGTTCGGAGGCACACTAGGCGGACCGATCGCGAAGAGCAAGATATTTTTCTTCGTGGACTACCAAGGGACGCGCACGACCGAGGGGCTTCCCACCGGGAATATTTCTGTCCCTACGAATTCCGAGCGTTCGGGAAATCTCTCGGGCTTAGCAACTCTATTCGAAAC
>Ga0210409_10001250_pt1 | contig 34183 bp, 22 predicted proteins | sample IncBWH17MmetaG_FD_161649 | JGI IMG/M metagenome (GOLD analysis project Ga0210409, IMG submission 161649) | Forest soil microbial communities from Barre Woods Harvard Forest LTER site, Petersham, Massachusetts, United States - Inc-BW-H-17-M | ecosystem: Environmental > Terrestrial > Soil >... | reverse complement strand
TTTTTGCTAGCGGTAGTCACGCTGCAGCCCTTCGCCATTTATTCCGGCGCTCCACAGAGCATATTTGTGCTGGTTTCGCTCCTCGTGTGTCTGATACCGACATCGAGAGAAACGGAAAGCTGGTCGGCTCAAGGATCATTGGACAGGCCTTCACCGGGCCTGGCTATTTTCACCCACGCCCGTCTTCGGCTGGAACTGGATATGACCCCATGGCCAGCGGCGGTTCGACCCACCAATAAAAATTTAATCGAGCGAGTGAAAGCTGACGTACAGAAGCTTCACGCAGAAAATCTAGACGCCCCAATCCCGGTCGATCTGGTGACCACCTCAGGCTCTGGCCTCGACCCTGACATTTCTCCTGAAGCGGCAGAGTTTCAGGTTCCGCGTGTGGCTCATTCGCGCAGCATGAAACAAGAAGCCGTCCATACGCTCGTACAGAAGCACACCAGAAGACGGGACTTGGGATTTCTGGGTGAACCTTGCGTGTATGTTCTGGAACTTAATCTTGATTAGACAGCCTACCCAACAGCCAGCGCTAACCCTCACAGTTCAAACATTCGCGCAGGAACGACCGCACCCTTGCGACTTCAATTTAAGGTCACGAAGAGTTTGTCCGCAGAACCTTTATTTTTTAATTCTGAGCTTTGGTTTTTGCCGGACTTTTTATTGCGATGAACGACATCTGTTCCAGGTCTGGATAGTGGCCTTCGGAATCGGGCGAACGGGTTGTCGGAGTTAATTGTTGGACCAGGGTTTCGGCCGGAAGCGGCGCCTTGAAGTATTCAAGATAAACCTTATTGAAATCCTCAGTGTCGGAAAGATTGTCCAGATAGACGGTGGTGTATACGACCTGACTGAAATCCATCGCAGCTTCTTCCAGATTATCAAGTTGGTTTCGCATCGTCTGACGAAGTTGCGCGGCAGTGGACTCGGCATAGACGCCGCCGTGGGGCCCAGGGATGAAGCCACTTTTGGCGGAGCAATACAGAGTTTCGCCAGCAAAAACGCAGGGACTGGCGGTGGGGCTGGGGGGCATATTTTTCGGGCGGATGGAACGCCGAAGGCTCAAATCGCGCACCGCGACACCGGTGTATTCGATTTGAGCGTTGCCAGGCAGGGCGGTGACTTCTATGGTGGCGCGCGCGGGGGTATTCCCGAATTCGAATCGCCGAGCATACTCTTCGTTCATCCGCTCCATGGGAATTTTCTGGGTGAGATAAGGATTCACGAAAACCATATTACTGAGTTTCAATCCGGCAGCTTCCACCACCGCTTTGAGGCCCTCCAGCGCCAAATTGACCTGAGCGGCCGGATCGTCTGGCACCGCTCCCGATTGTGGATCCCGCCCCTGCATGGCCGAGACAAATAAACGATCTCGCGTGAGGATGCCGGGAGAATAGGGTTCCGCAGTTTTATAATTGGCAGGGATCACCGCGCGGCGTTCGGACAGCTCGCGCACCGCAACCGCGGTTATCTCTATCGCTGGCTGAGGTAAACGCGCACTTCCCAAGATCGCGCGTGCTGGCGGAGTATGCGGAAAGTATTTTGCAAAAACAGTATTCAAGCTTTGGTAGTTTTTTACGTCTTCGAGGTATACCTGAACGTAAACCACGTGGTCCATAGTTAAGCCAGCAGCCAGAACGATGGCTTTGACATTTTCGAGCGCTTGAGTGGCTTGTGCTTCGAAATCGGCTGGCAAGCTGCCATCTTTGCGGTTAGGGCCCTGCCCGGAAATATAAATGTAGTCTCCGGCGTCGGTTCCAGATGAGCGCACCGAACCTTGGAGTTTGAGATCCGGAACTTGAATCGGCCGCCGTTGGGCGAAAGTTCCACTGACTAGCAATAAGATCATCGCAAAGCAGCTAATCGGGTGGAGAACTCTGCGAATGCAGCTTTGTTTCTTGAAGATAGGGTGAATTTTCATGAAACTAAGCTCCCGGCGCAGCTTTGCGAGCGGTATTTAGAAGTTCGCGAATGCGCTGGCCCACGATGAGAACCTCATTGGGTTGAATAGTGGAAGAAACCAATTCCAGCTTCATGCGCTCCGGTCGTTGATCCGACTTTTTTGGATTTCCCTCCCGTACCGCTGGAACGATGCTGGGATTGTCAGCTCCGGCTACTTCAATAACTGGGTCGCCGGCGCGCAGCTGTTGCACGCAATCCTTGACGGTATATCCCCACTTTTGCTCATTCCAGGATATATGAAGTGTCGGATAGCGATTGCCATCGGTGGGAATGGAGATGTCGGTGTCCACACCGGGCACAGTCTTCACCAGTTTTTCTATGCGTTCAACACGACCGTTCCACTCGCGGTTCAGAACATTGAGGTCGGTTTTCAGCCAAGTTTCGACCGCCGTCAGCAAGCCCACAATTTCTTCCTTGCCAACTTTCATGGCGCGGCACACCGATCCTTCCCAAGGGCTGGTATTCTTCATCGCCGCTTCAATCAAGTCTTTTCTACCCAGCAACAAACCGCTGCACTGCGGTCCGCGAAGCCCTTTTCCACCCGAAAAGGTGTACAGGTCCAGGCCCATTTTTGCGTAGAGTTTGATGTTATCGATCGGCGGGATGCCTGCGGCATCGTCCAGCAAAATCGGAATATTATTTTTTTTGGCTATTGCAAGTTCGCTGCGAAGTTGGTCTTCGAGATGGGTGGTGTAAATCATCGCGGTGCTCTGATTGATGGCCTTTTCCAGGTCGTCGGGCGTGTCAGCAAGGACCAGTTTGGCTCCGGTCAACCGGATGGCATTGTCGAAGGCGCTGCGGCCGCCCATCATGATGACTTCGTTTTTCAACCCGGTCGTGTCGGGAAGCTGCCAGACATTTTTTGGATCGCCCCCAGCCATGCACGCGGCGGCGGCAGAAGCCATTGCGCCGGCGGCTCCAGAGGTGACCATGCCGGCTTCCGCACCGGTTAATTCAGCAAACCGGCGACTCGCGCCATGCTGCAGCTCGAACATATTCACGAAATATTCGGAGGCCTGGCGCTCTGCAGCAGTCACTTCGGGAAATTCCAGAGAGCCACTCAGGTAGGTCCAGGTACCTCGACAGTTGATTACCGTTTTTACTCCGAGGCGGGTGTAAACGTTCTGCCTCGGATCTTTGCCCAGTGCGGTCGCGGTCGTAGCGAAAGCATTTTTTGCCGCAATCTGGCCGAGCAGCGGTGCAGCAGCAGCCAAGCGGATGAAACCCCGGCGGCTGAAATCAGGGAGTAGGGACATGCAAGTGCCTCCATAAAGAATGAAAAGCCTGCGCGAACACGGCTCGCGGTGTGGCGGGATCACGAGTAACGTTTTGGAAACTTTAATTTCCGTGTCTGGCATCTTTATCACATCTTGCTTGACTCGTACCCTTTTATTTTGTTTGATTACGATTCGTTTCGATTCGCCAGGTGGCATAAAGCATCTTTGGGGAAGGCAAAATGTGCCCGCGTCCCGCTGCCGCCCGCGGAATCGTGAATTGCGGAATAGTAGGGGCGGCAGTTTGCAAATGAAAAAAAATCTGTTGGTCTGGAGTTGGGCTGCAGTAGCGGCGCTGCAATTCGCGGCAGCGGGCGCCTTCGCAGGGGACGCGCAGGAAAAGAATGCGGTGCCGGGGAATGCGGGTTGCCGTGTGGAGCAAGTTGAGTATCAGGGCTGGAAGGCGCAGCAGGTTTCCAATGCGTGGGTGAAGTTGATTTTTGTGCCACAAAACGGCGGACGCTTGATGCAGGTGATCTTCGATGGGCATCCGTTTTTATTTGTGAACCGGAAATACGCTGGCAAATACCTGCCGCCATCGACTACCGAATGGTTCAATTATGGCGGGGACAAGCTGTGGGTTCTGCCCGAAGGAAATGAGGACGAGCAACACTGGGTCGGTAATTCGGATTTGCTGGACGACGCCCCTTATGACTTTCAGATTCTTTCCCAAGGTCAGCGCTGCGAAATTTCCTTGACCGGCCCAGCCGACCCACAAACTGGATTGCAGTTTATGCGCACCGTCAGTCTCGGCGTGGATTCTCCACTCATTACCTTTCATGCAGCGATGAAAAATACCAGCGGTCATCCGATCGAATGGTCGATGCAGTCGGTTTCGCAATACGATACTGCCGACACGAAAGATCGCACCCATCACAATAAAAATATCTGGGGCTTCACCCCCACAGGTTCATCGAGCAGCTATCTGAATCAATATCATGTCAAATTTGGTCCGGCGGAAAATTCCGCTGCACAGGTACGCCCCAACGGCCTCTTCGCCATACATTACATGCCGCTGGCGGCAGAACTGTGGGTGGACTCTAGAGCAGGCTGGTTGGCGGTGGTCGATGGCGAAAGCGGCTACGCGATGGTCGAACGATTTCGCTACGACGAAACGCGGCCATATCCAGGTAAGGCTTCAGTTATATTTTGGACTAACGGCGCCCAACTGCATCAGCATCCCGACGGCACCACTACGTTTGGTGCTGACGAAGAAGAGCCTCCGGCAATTTACATGGAAGCGGAACTGAACTCGCCGATGGTGCGGCTCGATTCAGGCGAGTCTTATCATTTCGACACCCAGTGGTTTCCCAGTAGGGCCAGCGCCAGTTTTCAAGGCGTTAGCGATGCAGGTGTGATCCTTAAACCTTTAGGTGCGCAGCAAAACACAGCAGGCCAAGAGATCGCGCTCAGTGGAGTGTTTGGCGTTTTTTTCTCCGGACAACTGGTTGCTCACCTCTACGACGCGCGAGGACTCGCGCTAGGCACGCGCGCGCTCGAACAGGTCGACCCCAAAGATTTAATTAAATTGCACGCGGAGATTAAGGGTGCCAGTAAGGCAGCGAGAGTTTCGTTGCATGTGGTGGACCTCAACGGATTGGATCGCGGCACGTTGGGCGAAGTAGCGGTGGATTCCGCAGCGGTAAAGGAATGACCAATTTGGCGAATGAGGGCGAGAAATATTTTCGGCTTGCTTATTCTAATTTGTTTGTGACATGGTACGCGAAACTTGCACGAATTTGGGGGGTGCCAATGTTAAATCGTTTTAATCGCGTTTGTACAATCCTTGTAATCTTCCTGGCATGGTTCAGCGTGGACATTGCCCGGGCGGATGTCACTGGCTCGGTCCTGGGCGTGGTACGCGACAGCAGCGGAGCTGTGGTTAGCGGCGCAAAGATCGTAGTCACGAATGTGCAAACCAATTTGACGCAGGAAACCGTTTCGGGTGCCGACGGCGCCTTCCGCGTTTTGGCCCTCCCGGCTGGGAAGTACACGCTTACGGCCACGGCCGCCGGGTTCGAGACGTTCAGCGAGACGGGTATCGAAGTAAAAGTGAATGACCAGCTGCACTACGATGTAACGCTCAAAATAGGCAGTGTCTCGGAAAAGGTAGAAATCGCCGCCAACGCCGTGCAGGTGCAGACCGAAAGCACGCAACTGGGCGACGTCATTGACTCCAAGAAAATGCTGGCGCTGCCGCTGAACGGCCGCAGCTTCATCGACCTTCTGGGACTGCAGGCTGGCGTCGCGCCGACCAGCGCCGAAACGATCCAACAGGACCGTCCGGTATCTGGCATTTTGAATTCGGGCAACATCTCCGTGAATGGCCAGCGAGAAACGGCCAACGCATATTTGGTGAATGGCGGGGACGTCAGCGAGGGACGCAACCTCGGCGCTGGTTTGGTTCCCAACCTGGACTCCATCGAGGAATTCCGCCTGATCACCAACAGCTTTGACGCTGAATATGGAAAATTCAGCGGCGCGGTCGTCAATGCCATCACCAAGTCGGGCAGCAATGGCTTTCACGGGGACGCCTTCGAGTTCTTGCGCAACGATAAACTGGATGCCACGAATTACTTTGCGCCTTCCAAGTCAGAATTGCGGCGCAATCAATTTGGCTACGCGGCGGGCGGGCCCTTCTGGAAAAACAAACTCTTCTGGTTCTCGGACTATCAAGGCACGAGGCAGGTGCAAGGTGCGGAAACCGGCCTTGTTACGGTACCGACGGCGGACCAGCGTCTAGGCAACTTTGACCCAGCGCTATTGACCGGTACGATCGATGGCCCTTACTGGGCGCAAGTGCTTTCGCAGCGTTTGGGTTACACCGTGGCGCAGGGCGAGGCATACAGCTTCCCCGGCTGCGGCAACACGGATCCAGTAGCAGGGTGTGTTTTTCCTGGTGGCGTGATCCCGCAGGCGGCTTGGTCAGCACCGGCGGTCCATATCCTCCCGTTTATTCCGGCACCGACCCTTCCTGGAGCAACCAACAACTATTCGAATAACAGCCAGAAAACTACCGCCAACGACGATAAAATCGGGGAGCGGGTGGATTTCAATAATCAAAAGACGGGAAATTGGTCGTGGTACTACCACTTTGATAGCTCGAGTGTTCTTAGCGCGCTTCCGCTGCTTCCTGGAACCACCGAGGTACCGGGCTTCCCCTCGAGCACGCCTTCGCGGGCGCAGCAGTTTGTGATGAGCAACGCCAAGACGCTGGGAGCGACGGCAGTGAACGAAGCTCGGATCAGCTTCTTCCGCACTGTCCTCCACAAGGACAATCCGGCCGGAAGTTTTGCCAGTCTTTCCTCCCTTGGTTTCGTGACCGGCGCCGGTACCCTCGGGATTGTCCCGCTGGCGGGATACAAGCAGTATGTGCCTCAGACCGTCTTTAGCCAGCTCGGCTTCACCCTTGGCGTGCCCACGCTAGATACGTTCCAGCCCAATACCACCTATATGGTGAGTGACGTATTTTCCAAGAGCCAGGGCAAACATACGTGGAAGTTCGGAGGGGAGTTCCGCTACCTGCAAGTGAACGAACGTAACTTTGCCAACCCTAATGGGGGCTTCACATTTGACGGCACGGTGACTGGAATTGATTTTGCGGACTTCCTCCTGGGCGCGACCTCCACTACCAACGCGCCTTACACCCAAGCCGCCGAGCAGTTCCTTGATTCACGCACCCGCTATGGTGGCGCCTTCGCCCAGGACACCTGGAAGGTGAAATCGAATCTCACGCTGAATCTGGGGTTGCGCTGGGAAGTGAGCATGCCGTGGTACGACACGCAAGGGAAAATTCAGACCTTCAATCCTGGGGAACAGTCTACTGTGTTTCCGCTTGCCCCCGCAGGGTTGGTTTTTCCGGGCGACCCAGGTATTCCGAAGACACTCGCTCCAACGAAATACAACAACGTGGGCCCACGATTGGGACTGGCTTATTCACCGGGGTTTTCGGACGGAGTCCTGGGCAAGATATTTGGCGGGCCGGGTAAATCCAGCATTCGGATGGCCTACGGTCTGTACTACACGTCGGTTGAAGACCTGAACCTGTTTTACGAGGTGGCGGATGCGCCGTTCGGCCTATATTGGACCTCGCCCCTATCGGTCATGTTTGACCAACCGTTCCTGGTTCGAGCCACGGGGCAGTCCTTGGGACAGCGTTTTCCGTTCACCGCGCCGGTTCCTGGCTCCCCATCGAACAAGACACTGGACTTCTCGGTGTACGAACCCTTCAACTTCTTTCCGGGCTACGACATTCACAACAAGCTGCCTTACGCGGAGCACTTCAATCTCTCCATTCAGCGAGAGCTTACGAGATCGACAGTGCTGACGGTGGCTTACGTCGGGACCGAGGGGCACCGCCTCATTACACAGCGGGAAGCAAACCCCGGCTCCGCCGCTCTGTGCCAGCAACTCACGGCGCAAGGAGCTACAGACACGACCGCAGGAACCCCGGGCTGCGGACCTGGAAATGAGAATGACGTTTTCCAGCTTCCGACGGCTACCGTTCCGTGTGTGCCAGCGGCCGGTCAGCCGTTTAGTCCGACGCCACTCCCGGGCTGCGTTTACAGCACCAGGCAGCAGATCTTAACTCCAAATTTCTGCCCCGGCGGGGCGCAGGTGTGCTTCGGCTCCAACAACACCAATACGCTTACGAGCGCCAATTCGATCTACAACGCCGCGCAAATCACGGTAGAGCGTAAGGCCAACGATTTTACGTTCCTGGCGGCGTATACCTTTGCTAAAGGCCTGGACGATTCTTCGGCTTTCAACGATTTGGTGAATTTCGAAAATCCTAAGTTGAGCCGAGGGCTGTCATCCAGCGACATCAGACACAATTTTGTGGTCAGTTACGTTTGGGCCATTCCGTTCGACCGAGCTTTTCACAATGCGCCTAAGCGCCTCACGCAAGGGTGGCAGATGCAAGGGATCACACGGTTCGCTAGCGGTTTTCCCGTACAATTGAACCAAAGTCAGGGCGATGCTTCGCTCGCGGGCAGTTCGGCCACGGACATGCCAAATGTTGTGGGCCCCGTGGTGGTTGTGGATCCGCGCAAAGCTTATGCCGGTTGTCCGAATTCTGTCGACCCCACCCAGCCCGGAACGGGATGTTACTTCCTTCCGAGTGCGTTTGCCGTTAACAGCGATCCGGGCACTTTTGGTACTGCCGACCGACGCTTCTTCCACGGCCCCGGATTCAACAACACCGATTTTGGGTTCTTGAAGCGGACCCAAATTAAAGAGAACTTTGCTTTTGACCTCCGTATCGAATTTTTCAACATATTCAACCACGCGCAATTTAAAAATCCTGGCGGGGACATCTCCAGCTCGAACTTCGGAATCGTCACCAACGCGCGCGATCCACGCATTGGGCAGGTCAGCGCGAAGTTCTACTGGTGATGAATGTGCGCCAGGTTGGCGATGTGCGAGTCGGGATCTATTAACGGAAGCGCGGTGAGTTGTCTGCGTAAAACCGGAGGAGCTTGCTCGATTCGCCCTTTTTCGCGGCCACATGATAAAACTTCCTGATGGCCGACGTGAGATTTGTACTTAAATCGTTCTGGGCACTTCTATTTCTGCTAGCGCTTGGATGGTCATTTTCAGCACCAGGCTTTGCACAGACTGCTGAGGGTTATCGACGGCAAGCCATTGAACTCTCCCGGCAAAAATCCTGGGACGAAGCGATTGTTTTTTATCGTAAGGCTTTGGAATTAGTGCCTAACGACCCGGATACCCATTACAACCTGGCGCTCACGTTGAAGTGCAAAGGCGACGCAAAGCCCGCACTAGAGGAGTTTGAGACCGCGCTGCGGCTTAAACCGAACTGGTCGGACGCGCGTTACGGGTTGGGAGCAACGTATTACGATCTGCACGATCAGCCCTCCGCGTTGAAGGAACTGCACACCGCCGTAAAACTTAACCCCGCAAATGCGCCGGCGCATCGCTTGCTGGCGCGCATTTATGCAGAGCAGAGCGATTTTTTGCAGGGCGAGGCGGAGTTGAGGAGGGCACTGGCGAGTAAGCCGTCGGCGCAGGCGCACTTCGAGTTGGGACTCGCGGAAGGGCAGCTCGGGAATCTGGACGCTGCTGGTGCGCAATTTCGCACCGCCATCAGCATCAATCCGAGGTATGCCCCGGCCCACTCCATGCTGGGCATAAGCTTGCGCCGTCAAGGCAACCACAATGCCGCGCTCGCGGAGTTTCGAAAAGCTGCCGAGCTGGATCCCCAGGACCCGGAGACACAATACAACCTAGGCATGGAACTGAAATCGGGAGACGATTTGGTTGGGGCTATTGCGGCGTTCCGCGCGGCAGTCGCTTTGAAGCCGGATATGGAGAAAGCTCACTACAGCTTGAGCATCGTCCTTCGGGCCCAGGGTCAGGCAGGTCCTGCACAAAAAGAAATGGAGGATTTGAAAGGATTGCAGGAATTTCGGGCGCACCTGGCCCGCGCAAAATTGCTTATCCTGCAGGGCGTCGAGGCTTTGAAGAAAGAGCGGTTTGCGGAGGCGCTTGAGCAGTTTCAGAGGGCCGTCGAACAGAGCCCAGAGCTGCCGACCGCCCACTACTATGTGGGGGTCGCTCTGGAGCGCGCCGGCGACTTCAGCAATGCGGTGCAAGCTTATGAAAAGGCCATCGAGCTGAAACCGGATTACGCTCGGGCACACTCCAGTCTCGGATTACTGTATTGGCGGCATAACGATCACGACCGGGCTATTCAAGAATTCCAACAGGCAGTCATGTCCGATCCTGATTTGGCGGAGGGACATTACAATCTTGGCTTGGCGCTTTCGGAGTCAGGACGGCTCGACGAAGCCACCAAGGAGCTGAATCAAGCGATTGGTCTCGATCCCAAGTACACCGATGCCCGAATCCAGCTGGGATTAGTACTGAGCCAAGAGAACGATGCGGCTGGTGCCGTCAACGTTTTCCGCGAAGTTCTCCGCCGCGATCCAAATATGGCGGAAGCGCACAACAATCTTGGCTTGGTGCTTTTGCAGGCTGGCGACGTTCACGGCGCGGTCCGGGAATTTCGAGAATCGGTTCGACTCAAGACTAATTATGCGGCAGGCCATTTTAACTTGGCGTTAGCGTTGCATCAGGAGAATAAGGAACAGGATTCACAAGCAGAGTTCGAAAAGGCTTTCGCCATTTCACCGGAACTAAGAAACGCGCCGCACCCGTAGAGCAAGTCTGGGGGTTTTTATTAAAAGGCTTTTTTTGCTTTATCGAGATACGGAACAAAACCGGGCACTGACATCTCCAGCTTATAAACCGATGTGGTGGCGGTGATGTAAAGAGTTGTGAGCTGCGAGCCTCCCCACGCCAGATTGGCCGGCTGTTCGGGCATCACAATGGTTCCGAGATGGTGACCTTGCGAATCCCAGATCCAGATGCCGCCTGGGCCGGTAACATATAGGTCTCCTTGTCGGTCGATCTTGATGCCATCCGGAACTCCGTCGCCTTTCCCGCCGGGTTCCTCGCCAAAAATCTGCCCACCAGAAATGGTGCCGTCGGAGTGGAAGTCGTACACCAGAATGTTGCGCTGGTGGCTATCATCGACGTAAAACTTTTTTCCATCGGGAGAAAAAGCCAGACCATTGGGTTGCGACAGCTCCCCGGTGAGCAGCGTGACTTTTCGTTGCCGATCCAGACGAAAAACGCCTTGAAAAGATAATTCTTGTTTTTGCCCCGCGGGCAGGTCGAGGGTCGGGTCGGTAAAATACAGAGCGTCATCGGGACCCAGCACCACATCATTGGGACTGTTGAATTTTTTCTCTTCGAAGCGATCGGCCAGGACTTCAAATTTACCGTCGGGGCTGACACGGATGATCGCCCGTAACACGCTGGCACAATCAATCAAGCGATGTTGCCGGTCGTAGGTGCTGCCATCCGGATCGCCCAATGCGACCAGTTCGGTTTTCGTACCATCTAACGAAACTTTGAAGATTTTGTTTTGTTCTTCATCACTGACATACAGAAAGCCGGCCGGATCCCACACCGGTCCCTCGGTGAAGCCAAAGCCTTTTGCGACCAGTTCCAGTTTGGCCTGCTTGGGAACCAACTTCCAAAACTCTGGCGAACTAGCTTGCAGTTCGAACGCGCGGGGCGGATTTTGCGCGTTCGAACTGAGCAATAAAGTGGCACAAAGAAACAGTGCGACGGCGGGCAGCAAGTGTGGTTTCAAGGCAGCTCCTGGAGCGGGGTTTTGACAGGCGTTAAAGTCGCGCGCCGCTTCTCTAAAGAAAAATCCCAACAACTAGTCGTGATGGTGTTTTTCTTTTGCCGGGATTTTAGGCCCTTGTTTTTCGGCAATTTGCATCAGGTAACTCACGATGTCGTTGAGTTCCGACGCACTAAGCGTCTTGCCGTAGTTATCAGGCATGAGCGGTTGGGCCGAGGGTTTCATCCCGGCGAGGTTCGCTTTCTGAATCAGATAAAATGCGCCGTTGAAAGACTGCAATTGCAATGAGAAGTTATCTTGGTTGCGCACTACTCCTTGTTGCGATGTGCCATCGAGAAATGTAACGGAAACTTCTGCGCCCTGCTGATCATCAAGGTCTCCACGGCCAGGACTGACGATGGCACGCCGGATGTCCGGCGGCGAAGAACCTGCCGCATAAGTAGAAAGATCAGAAGCCAGGAAACCGCCTTGCCCGCTGACCATGTGGCAATTTGCACATTTTGCGTTAGCAAAGAATAGCGTTTGCCCGTGCTCCGGATTCCCGGGCATCGGCATCGGTGCGCTATTCCCTTGCAGAACCCGCAGGTAACGGACCAGCGCTTCAATCTTTGCATCGCCTAGAAATGCAAAGTTGGGCATGCCGGTTTCTGAGATGCCATTGTGCACGGTGCGCTGCAGCTCTACGTCGGAATGAGCTTGCACTTGTCGGGAAGCAATATTCGGTCCACGTTCGCCGCCGCGTCCGTCTAAACCATGACAGCCTGCACAGGTGGAAGCAAAAAGTTTGGCCGCCTCGGCGGTGCCCCCATTGTCAGCCGGCGCCGACTTCGCACCGGTTGCGCTGCTCTGACCGCGAATGCTACCGGCGACAAAAACCATCGCCGCCACACAAACCAGCACCTCGATTCGTGGCCAGCGCCGAAACCCGCATATTGAATGCCGCTGAGAACTTCGAACCGTTAACCCACCAGCCCACCAATCGAAATTCATTCTTCGCACGACCGTCTTTCTATCCCATGGGAGTTTGCACTGTCAATCCATTGTGGTGGCCCGCCGACGGTGTGGTGGTGGAGCCGCGCGGGGTCGCCCGCGATGTCTTGGTGGTGGCCTAAAAGATGGATTTCAATGAGCACTCCATGTACGCTTACATCGAAAAATTGAAATCCATCGCCGAAGCGGTCAAGAAATTCGGCAGGTTGTAGTCCATTGCCTGATCGATGCCGCTGGTCTACCGCACAATTCGAATCGATCGAGGCTTACATTCGGGAGCAACAAACTTTGGCACTTCAACGGTGTTCGCAAAGTGGGAAACGAGTCTGGCATTGAATCATCGCAGGCGAAATATTTTCTACTGGGAAATTTCAATTGGAATCTTGTTGCTGACGCCGACGGCTTCTCGCGGTCAGGAAGCCGACGCCAAGAAACAAAAATCATCTGTGATTGTGGACCTCAATGTCAGCGCAGAGGCCCTTACAGCACAACCGACCGGTAAAGACTGGTTGTCCTACAACGGCGATTATTCCGGCCGGCGATTCAGCAGTCTGGACCAGATCAACTCGAAGAATGTTAGCTCACTGCGCGCGCAGTGGGTATTTCATGCGCCTAATTCGGATTCGCTGGAGGTCACGCCCGTGGTCGTGAACGGCTTGATGTTCGTAACCTCAGCTAACGACGCTTACGCGCTGGATGCCCAAACCGGGCGACAGGTTTGGCATCATGCTTGGCCGATTACCGAAGGGTTGATCGACGATGCGTCACAGCACCACAATCGTGGCGTGGGAGTGTGGGGTAATTCGGTATATATGGAAACCGACAATGCTCATTTGCTTTGTCTCGACGGGCGTTCCGGAAATTTGCGTTGGGACGTGGCCTATACGGATGGCAATCGGAATTACGGGGCCACCAGCGCGCCGCTGGTTGTGAATGGCAAGGTAATTGTAGGCACGTCGGGCGGAGATGACGGCGTGCGCGGATTTATTTCCGCGTACGATGCGGAAACCGGAAAATTGGTGTGGAAATTTTGGACCATCCCTGGACCGGGTGAACGCGGCTCGGAGAGCTGGCCGGGCGACTCCTACCTTCACGGCGGGGGTACCACCTGGATGCCGGGCACTTTCGATAGCGAATCGAATACCTTGTACTGGGGCACCAGCAACCCGGCTCCCGATTTCGATGGTGGCCCACGGCCCGGCGACGATCTCTATACCGACTGCGTTCTGGCCCTCGATGCAGATACCGGGAAATTAAAGTGGTATTTTCAATTCACTCCACATGATCTTTTCGATTACGATGCCACCGAAACTCCGGTGTTGCTCGACGCAACCTGGAAAAATCAACCGCGTAAATTATTAGTGGAAGCAAATCGCAACGGATTTCTGTATGTCCTTGATCGAACCGACGGCAAGTTTCTCTCGGCGGTACCGTTCGTAGAAAAACTGAACTGGGCCAAAGGAATAGACGCTAACGGACGCCCGATTCGAACCGACGTTTCGCCCACCGCCAACGGCACGCGGACGTGCCCAGGATTCAGCGGCGCAACCAATTGGTATTCCCCTTCCTTCAATCCCCAGACCAACCTTTTTTATTTTCTAGCTTCGGAAAATTGTGAGGTTTATCTTTTCAGTGCCGAAAAATTCACCCCGGGTCAGACTTACTATTCGACGGGCGCGCGGCGCAGTCCCGGCGACCGTGGTAAGAAAACTCTTCTAGCCTTTGAACTAGGCGGCGAAAAGCCCGCGTGGAAATATCCGCAGGTCGGCAACGGGCAGTCCAGCGGAGGCACCATGACTACCGCCGGCGGCTTGGTGTTTTTTGGTGACGACAGCGAATCCTTCGAGGCGGTGGATGCGCGGACCGGCGAGCCTTTGTGGCATTTCAATACCGGACAACAAATGCACGCTTCACCGATGAGTTATGCGGTGGACGGAAACCAATACGTTTCCATCGCCGCGGGAAGCAACGTGTTCAGTTTTGCATTGCGATAGAAACGAGAATTTCGAATCCATTTTTGCTCAAGAGGGGAAGGTTGGCTGGCGAGAGCGCTCCGTTCACCCCACCGCCCGCCAATAATAACGGCCGCGGCTCAACTGAAACGTCTACGAAGAGCTGGGCGTCACCGCGGTAATCAACGGTGAGGGAACCATGACGAGGTGGCATGCTTTCGCTTAGCTACTTTTTGTTTCGCTTTGTTCTCTCCACGGATACAATGACTCGTCGCTACGTTCGAATGGCCACGACCCTCTGGGATGGCGAGCAAAATGATCCTCAAGACATTAGCAATGTGTCTGTTCTCTGCGGCTGTTATTTCCTCGGCGGCAGGCCAGGATATCGTCTACCAGGAAGATCCCGAAGCTGCCAAGCGCATGACGCTCCTGTTGAAGGATTTTGACCCGCATCCCATGGTGCATTTGCCGGTGCACAACCTTCCGCGGGCCCGATTTCCGGTTATCGACATACATAATCACGTGAACGACGCCCAGGGAATCAATGGCGAGAGAGTCGCGCCCGCGGAATTAATTAAAACGATGGACAGCGCCAACATCCAAACCATCGTGATCCTGACGGGCATGTGGGGGGACAAACTCCAGAGTGTGTTGGACACCATGGTGAAGCCATATCCGGGCCGCTTCATGGTGTTCGCACAGATGGATTGGAGCAAGATCGACGACCCCGATTTTAGTGCCAAGATGGTGAGTCAGTTGGATGACGCCGTACAACGCGGCGCACGCGGCTTGAAAGTTCTTAAGGACCTGGGCTTGGGCGTGCGCGACAAGAGCGGCAAACTAGTGCCTATCGACGACGAACGACTGGACCCTATCTGGGAAGAATGCGGCAAACTTGGCATACCGGTAGCGATACATTCCACCGATCCGGAAGCGTTCTTCGCTCCCATCGACAATCACAACGAGCGCTATGAAGAGTTGATGCACAATCCGTCCTGGAGCTTTTACGGCCCTAAGTTTCCCACCAAGGACAAATTGCTGGAGGAACGAAATCATGTCTTCGCCAAACATCCGCACACCACTTTTGTGGCTTTGCACGTGGCCAATTGGCCGGAAAATCTGGACGTCGTTTCCGCGTGGCTAAAACAGTACCCCAATATGTTGGTGGAATTTGGCGCGCGTGAGGCAGAGCTTGGCAGGCAACCCCGCCGCGCCCGGCAATTCTTTATGGATTTTCAGGATCGCATCATGTTCGGAACGGATAGCGAACCGGATCCCAATATGTACGCGAATTATTTCCGATGGCTGGAAACGGGTGATGAATATTTTGACTACTGGGGCTATCCGGGACAAGGCCGTTGGGAGATTTACGGGATGGAGTTGCCCGACGCCATTCTGGAAAAGGTTTACCACAAAAATGCTGAGCGACTTTTCGCACAATTTAAGGGACTGCCGGAGTAAGGCAGTGATGCGCCGCTCGCGCAGGCAAGCCCGGCAGGTCTGCGCCACGCACCTCTGCTTGCTTGCCGGGCTCTTCGCGGCAGGCCTGTTGCTTTTAAATACCGCGGGCTGCCAGAAGGAAAATAAAATAGCCTCCAAGGCCGCTCCGGCGCGCGCGCAGAACTCTGCGATTGTGGTTCGAACTGATCCGGACGGCATTCACGTCCAGACTCCGGCAGCAGAATTTGTCTTGAGTTCCTCAGGCTATTTAAAAAGCAACTTAATGCGGGAAGGCCGTAACGTCACTATGGACGATCCCGGCAATGAGCCTGGCCAACAAATCACCGCGGCAGGCAAACAGGTCAACAACATCGTTTTTGATTTGAACAGCGCGCGAATTGTGGACGCTCAGGGGAAATTGGGGCGACTCGGCAAACGCATTGAAGTTAGCTGGACGAGTGAGGCGAGCGGCCTCTCCGAAACCCTGATGCTGGAGGTTTACGACGACTTTCCGGCATTGGCGCTGCTCTCCGCTTCTTTGCGAAATGATAGCTCCAGAGATATTGCGCTCGAGAACTTCTCGCTGCAGCGTCACCGCTTAAATGCTTCACTCGTCGATGCTAGCGTGGACCCTCACGAAATGTGGTCGTTCTTTGGTTCCAGCTTGAAGTGGGGCAAAGACGACGTCATGCCGATACCGGCAAAATTCGATCAACAAAATCCGTTCGGCGCGCCGGTGGAAACAAAAGATGATCTGGGCCGCGTGGGCGGCGGCATTCCCGTCGTGGCATTTTGGACGCGGATTATGGGCGAAGCGATTGGCCATATCGAAACGCTTCCGTTGGTTCTATCGATTCCGGTGAGCACTACCAGGGATCGACGCGTGGCAGCGGCGGTAAATTTCCCCGCCAACATCACGCTGAAGCCTGGCGAAAGTTATTCGACGCCTCGAACGTTCGTGGCGGTCTATAAGGGCGATTACTACGAGCCACTGAGCATGTGGTCCAACGCCGTGGAGCGCGAAGGTCTGCCGCGGCCTACGAATAATAATGAGAACTATGCGGTGAGCTGGTGCGGCTGGGGCTACGAGTCGGATGTGACCCCCGCACAAATGCTGGCGACCGTCCCGAAGCTACAGGAGCTCGGGATTCATTGGGCAACGCTCGATGATCGATGGTTCAACAATTATGGTGATTGGCAGCCGCGGGCGGACAATTTCCCGGCTGATTCGATCAAACAAATGGTGAGCGATTTTCACGCGAAGAATATTAAGATGCAGCTCTGGTGGCTGCCGTTAGCGGTCGAAGATGGAAAGTTCGGATACGGCGGGCACCGGTACATCGTCTCGGGTGTGGTGAAAGAACATCCCGATTGGCTCATCCTGAATAAAGACGGAAAGCCCGCGCGCATGACGCGCAATCTGGCGACTCTGTGCCCCGCGCTGCCGGAGGTTCAGGCTTACTATAAACAACTGACCGAACGATTCATTCACGATTGGGATTTCGATGGGCACAAGCTGGACAATATCTACTCCACGCCACCTTGCTATAACCCAGCACATCATCACAAATCGCCGATGGACTCTGTGTATGCGATGGGGGAAGTGTACAAGATTATTTTCGAGACGACTCGCGCGCTCAAACCAGACAGCGTGACGCAAAGCTGTCCGTGCGGAACGCCGCCAAGCCTGGCGTGGTTTCGCTACATGGATCAAGCGGTGACGGCTGACCCGGTTGGTTCCGTGCAGGTTCGCCGTCGCATGAAAATGTACAAGGCGCTGCTGGGGCCGCGCGCAGCGGTTTATGGCGATCACGTGGAATTGACACAAATTTCCGGCGTGGGCGACAACGAGCAGGATGTTGGGACCGATTTTGCTTCGACGCTCGGCACCGGGGGCGTGCTGGGAACAAAATTCACGTGGCCGGATTACGGGCCGAAGTTAAAAAATGTATTTCTCAATCCGGGGAAAGAACCTCATTGGAAAAAGTGGATAAGTTTGTACAACGATAAAATGTTGTCTAAAGGAAATTTCCTGGATTTGTATGTTTACGGCTATGACGTGCCAGACGGTTATGCCATCGAAAAAGATGGAAATATGTTTTACGCGTTTTATAGCGCGGCTCGTTCCGCCAAGTCGCCAACCAAGCAGGAATGGAAAGGTCCCGTAGAGTTACGCGGGCTGCAATCAGCAACCTACAAGATCGTGGACTACGTAAATAATAAGGACTACGGAATCGTTAACGGTCCGACCGTGCGAATTGATGTGGACTTCACGGGCAGCTTGTTGCTTCAGGCCACGCCGCAGGGCAATGCGGCTGCAAGCGGTAAATAATTCTCACGTTTCTGAGGGTAGCTACGATTCGGGGATCCGCCAAAGTTCACTGCTTTGCCTGCCCCCAATTTGTCCGCAAAAAAGACTCGCGAAGAGCCGCGTCGCGAAACGCTTCTGTTCCGCCGGCGCGTATCACGGAAAGTGCTCCGGCAACATTTCCGAATTTGAGACAATCTTCTATCTTTGCGCCACGAATAAATTGATGGATAAATCCAGCGTCGAAGCTGTCTCCAGCTCCCACGGCATCCACAAAGGTATCCGTCTTCGGTGCGTCAGAAAAAGTAGCACGGCCCTGTCGAGCGATGACGCCTTGCGCTCCACGTTTAATCACCACCAGCGGGGCCCTCGCAGCCAAAAATTCCGCCGCGCTGTGTACGTCGTGCGCTCGTGAAATTTTGCAAGCTTCCCGTTCATTGGGAAGCAATACGTCCACATATTTTAGAACTGCATAAAGATCCTCGCCCCATTCATCGTCAGGGTCGTCGTTGGTATCTAACGAGGTGGTAAGTCCGGCGGCCTTGGCGTGCCGGAAAAGCTCAGTCATCCGAGGGCGCAAGGCGCGCTGAAGAAAATAAGAGGACAAATGAAAATGCTTCGCCGCGCAGACAGAGTCTAAATCCAAATCCTCATAGCGCATTTCCGACATGGTGCCCGGATAAGTAAGGATGTAGCGTTGTAAACCGGCCGGAAGAATTACGGTAAGGCCGGTTTGCCGTCCAGGAAACCGGCGAACCCTGGAAAGATCCACACCGCTTTCGCCCAAGCGCTCCAGGCAGATTACTCCAAGTGAATCGCTACCGATCGCGGAGCTGAAGCCGACCTGGTTGCCCAGTAACGCAAGATTATGGGCAAAAATCGCAGAAGAACTTCCCAAAGTGACTTTTAAATCGTCCGCCAACTGTTCACGATCGAGTTGCAGATTTGGTGGAAGCCCGGACAAGATTATATCGAGGTTGAGTTCTCCCACCACCGAGACATCAAATGTGGCCAAGGACATACCTCGTGATAGTCATCGTTAATCAAGAAGTACAACACGACTTAGATTTTTGGGAGCATCGGGGTTGAGACCTTTCTTCAGTCCGGTGTAACACCCCAGCAGTTGTCCGGGAACAATGGAAGTGGCCAGCGTGGCAATTTGCGGCACGTCCAAACCCATTTCGAATACAAGGTCGCTCGACGCGGTGATCTTTTTGTTGGCGCGATTGCACACGATGACGACTACCCCGCCGATCTCCTTCATTTCGGCAAGCATTTCGCACTCGGCATTTTGTCCGCTCTCACTGATAAAGAAAGTCAGGCATGTCTCGGGACCGACAATCGCTTTTGGACCATGGCGAAATTCCAGTGTGTGATAAGACTGGCTGAACGAGCGCGACATCTCTGTAACCTTCAACGCGGCTTCGTGAGCAATGCCCAGGAAGGGCCCTTGCGCGAGGAATATGTAGTCCACAAAAGTGCGATCATTTGTGAAAGAGTTCACGCGGTCGGAAAAAGACAGCAACGAGGCCTCAAAACTTCCAGCCAGCTTTTCCAGTGTCGCGCAGAAACCTTCGGCGCCTTTTTTGCAACCCGCCAGATATTGCAATACCAAAAGCATGGAGGTGAACGAGCGCGTCATCACGATGCTTTTCTCATGCACCGACGAAAGTTGAATGGTCAGATCGCACGCGGACTCGAGTGGCGAGTTCGGAGAGCACGTTACACCCAGGGTGGCAATGTTATGTTTCCGTCTGAGCAAGGAAGCAGCGCGCACGGCTTCCGAAGTGCTGCCGGAGCGCGAGATTACCACGGCCTGCAATTCCCGATGCGGCTGCAGATTAAGATCCGAAAATAACAAAATCTCGGACGCGGGCAAGGCCCGGGCTCGTTGTCCGCTAAGAATGGTCCAGGAAGCGGCCGCGGCTTCGGCCAGATAAAAGCTCGTGCCGCAACCCACGAACAACCATTCCGTTCGAGAAGAAGTCTGCTCCAAAATCGTTTGTAACATGTGGCTGCCCTTGAAATCGGACAAGGATGCTTTCCAGGCCTGCGGTTGCGTTAAGATCTCCTGCAGCGTCGCCGATTCCTGCGCTTTGTTTCTGGTGGTTTCCATGCCGGTGGTATCCTTGGAAATCATTGCAATAAATGCGCAGGCCCGAGCTAGACCAGCGTCACTTCAATATTTGCTTCACGCAAACTTTTCAGATGCCCCTTACCAATTTTCTTGTCGGTAATCGTTTCGTGCACGGCGGATACCGGCAGGATTAGAGATAAGCTGCGCCGCCCGAACTTGCTTGAATCGCAAACCACAATAGTGCGTCGAGCGGTTTTGGCCATGACGCGATTCACACGTGCTTCCAGTAGATTGGGCGTGGTTAAACCATAGCTCGTGTCGAAGCCATCCACGGCCAGGAAAAGCATGTCGGCGCTAAGCTGTCGCAGAGATTCTTCCGCCAGCGGACCTACCAGCGAGAACGAATTTTTTCGCAGCGTTCCCCCGGTGAGGATGACTTCAACAGAGGTGCCCGCCAATTCTTCGGCAATGTTTGTGCCGTTGGTGATTACCGTAAGACTGCGAAATTGCTTACAAGCCCGAGCAATGGCGGTAGTGGTGGTTCCTGAATCCAGGATAATGACCTGACCCTCCTGAATCATGCGCACGGCTGCTGATGCGATTCGTAATTTATCGTGACGACGAAGGCGCTCTTTCTCCTGCAGCGTACGATCCTGCAGTGTACCGGTGCGAAGCGGAAGCGCGCCTCCATGAGTGCGTTCCAGTTGCCCCTGATGGTGCAAAAACTCCAGGTCCTTGCGAATGGTAATGAGCGAGGTGCGAAAGCGGTCCGACAGGTCCCGCACCAGAACGCGCCCATCACTCTGCAATAGCTCCAGAATTCCGCGTCGGCGTTCTTCATTCAGCATCGTATAGGCTCGTCTTCATGCTTGATACTCTGCACTTTTTCATTCCTCGTGCCACGCCATTACATTAACCTCTCGATGCGCACTTGTGGTTCAAAAACACGCACATCCGTCTCTCGCAGCTGCCCCGGCGCGTCGGCACGGCAATTCGCCGCTCCACAAGCGGTCGCTAGCCGCAAAGTTTTCTCCACATCAAATTCACGCGCCGCCGCATAAGCGAATCCGGCCATAGCAGCGTCCCCGGAGCCAACGCTAGATTTGGCGGAGAGGCTCGGGGGCTGAGCGTGATAGAAGTCTTCGCGTTCGGCGGACCGCCAGACCAAGCCCTGATGACCGAGACTGACAGCCGCGCTCTTGGCTCCAAGTTCAATTAGCCGATGCACGGCAGCTTTCGCGGATCGGCAGTCGCGGATTTCTTCGCCAATGAGCCATTCCGCCTCTTCACGGTTGGGCTTCACAAAATCTGGTCCGGCGCTTAATGCCAAGCGCATAGGCTCTCCGCTCGTGTCCAGGAATATTTTGTGCCCGCAACGATGCGCCACTTCGATTATCTCGGCGTAGGCATTCGTGGCGGCGTCGCGTGGCAAGCTCCCTGACGCGAGTACGATGCCACTTCTCTTTTCTTGAGAAAGCAATGTTGCATACGTTTCAAAAAATACCCCCCAGTATTTGTCGGCAACAGGAGCGCCAGGTTCCAGTATTTCCGTCACGCATCCATCGTCAGAAATGATTTCTAAGTTCACACGCGTATTCCGGCCCACCCTTACAGCTTGAGTCTGTATGCTCAGATCTTCCAAACCGCGAAGCAGTTCGTCTCCGGGGCTCCCGCCTGCAAAGCCCAACCATAAGGGGTTCGCGCCCAATGCCCGCAATGACATGGCGACATGCGCAGCCTTTCCTCCGGGATGCGCCCGCACGTCGCGTACTCGATTCACGCTTCCGGGAAGCAGTTGCGCCATCCGCATACGCTTATCGATCGCTGGATTCAAGCTCACACACCAAAACGTGCTTGAGACCGTGTTCGACATGTCCGCTAACCCGGCACCGCGGTATCCGAAGTGCTCTCAAAGAATCGAAACCACGGTTTGGCGAATGCTAGAAGCGAATTCACTCGCTGAATGTTCTTCACCCCTGCGGTGGCCAACCAATCTTCCAACGCGCTGAGCCCTTTTTCCGCAAAAATCGGGACGCCATCCTTCCAGGTGGAACGTCCGCACAGAACGCCAGAAAAATTCGCTCCAGCCTCGGCGGCAAGTTCCAGGGTTTCGCTGAACATTTCGTTGCTCACGCCCTCGGATAAATAAATGAAAGGCTTGCTGGCCGCCGCGTCAGCACGACGAAACAGTTCTTTGGATTGCTCGCGTGTGTACACCGCATCTGCCCGTGGCCCTACGGCTTCGCCGACAAACGTCATGTTCACCGGCACGCCGACTTTTAAGACATCGACACCATATTGCGGTCTGGAAAATTCCTGGATGCCTTGGGTCACAATCTCAGGCTTAAGAATTGCAAATTCGCGACTCTGTTCGTCTATTTCATCGTGATAGGGTACCAACTCTAGAAAATAGGGAACATCCGCCGCAGCACATTCGGCGCCGATTCGCTCCACCCAATCGTATTTCACACGATTTATTTTCGGCGTGCTGAACGGCGAATAATAAACCAGCGTTTTGACACCATTCGCGCCGGTTGCGGCTAGTTTTCTTGCGGACCAACCATCGAGAACACGGGGAAGCCGTCCTGGAACAGATTTGTCGTAGCCACTTTGTTCATAGGCCAGCAGCAGCCCGGTTTTTTTCGCTCGCAATGTGGCCGCTCGCAGACCAAACTCGGGATCAAGCAAGATCGCACTGGCATAGGGAGTCAGCACGCGGCTTACTGCTTCCTTGTAGTCCTCCAGAATTTCGCGCGGAACCTGGCTGGCTTCCAGACCCATAGCGGCCGAAAAGAGTTTTCGCAACGCGCTGCGCTGGTCGATCGCCAGCGCAGCGATTACCCCGCGATGATCGGAAACTGCTTCGAGACCTCTTCGTTTGCCAACCGAAATCTGCATTGTTTCCTTTATCTCTGAGCACAACGCAACAAGTCAATCGTCGGTATGCGGCTCAAACCATTGCCTTCCAAAATTGTCGGCAGGTCCACGGAGGCCAGTCTAGGACGCACGGATTGCCCGGGCGATGTCACTCGAGGCTTGGTCGGTCAGCGTGGTTTTGGCGGCAACGATAATCTCTCCCGAAGAATCCGTAACTTCTTCGAAAAGTTTACCCGTGTATGTGGATTGCGCATGTAGAGCAATCGATGAAGCTAACGTCATTGCCACACACGCGCACATGCGCAAACACTCCCTGAGCGGCGCAGCCTCGATAGGACCCTTCCTTGGATCCTTGGAGCAGGTTTCGAGTGCTTTCGATTTGTTTCTTTTACTTCCTAATTTTAAAGAAGTCAAGGTTTCATTAACGGCCAAAGCGCAGTGCGCGGCAGGGCATCAATAATCGCTGCAAGGCACGCCAAAGCCACCTGCGATAGCGTCGCGTTTAATTCCGCCATAAGATGTCCAAATGGGCTGTCGGGGTCGAACAGCTTGCCGGCGGCCAGCGGGAACGACGGACTGAAGCACTTGTCAATTATAGTGGGTTCACGCGTAAGCGGTTGGGGCGAGAATTTCGAGCTACTAAAGCGCGCTGGGCGAAGTTCAGAGCAGAACAGGCAAGAAGCCAAATAACATAGCCGCAGTTTATTGATGATTGCAGTTGTGGGGGAGAGAGGGGACTTAAACCCCAGTTTCTGGGGATGCCTCGTTTTACAAGGGAAAATGCGACGCTCTCCTGTACCACCACGAACTTTCGGTTTGTCCACGTAAAGTGCATCGAAGTCCCGCTGCGATCCGCTACGGTACAGAAATTCATGGTCGGATACGAACTGCTTGCGTCGCCTCAGCGCGACATTACCCCTGAGGCTGCGGCAGCGCGTCTGCGCGAGTTAAGCGCAATGCATTATCTGGCCCGCGGATAGTGACGGATCGCTCAAATAACGTTCACAGGTGACTTTGAAAATAATTTGTAGGAGGCGGAACCAAAATGGTCAATCGAAGATGGAGTAAGGAGTTGGTACCAGCGCTCCTCGTCCTGGTGCTGTCGAGCCTGGTGCACGCCCGGTCCCCGCAACACGCAGAACGATGGAGTGAAAAACAGGCTGCCGAATGGTACGCCAAGCAGCCGTGGCTCGTGGGTAGCAACTACATTCCCGCTACGGCTATCAACGAACTCGAAATGTGGCAGGCCGATACCTTCGATCCGAAGCGAATTGATCTTGAACTCGGTTGGGCCGAAACGATTGGCCTGAACACGATGCGCATTTTCCTTCATGATCTTCCTTGGCGGCAGGATCCCCAGGGCTTTCAAAAACGCATAGAGACATTTCTTCAGATCGCGGATAAACACAAGATTCGCCCGCTATTCGTTTTGTTCGATTCGTGCTGGGATCCAGACCCTAGGCTAGGGAAACAGCGTGAGCCGCGCTCCGGTGTGCACAATTCCGGGTGGGTTCAGAGTCCGGGCGCCCGAGCGCTGGAAGATCCCACGCAATATCCGCAACTGGAAGCCTACGTGAAGGGTGTCGTCGGAGCCTTTGCCAATGACAATCGTGTTCTGGGTTGGGATCTCTGGAACGAGCCCGATAACACCAACAATGGAAGCTATGAAGAGCTGGAGCCAAAAAACAAAGTTGCGCTGGTGGTTGCGCTTCTGCCACAGGTATACGATTGGGCGCGTTCGGTTCACCCAAAGCAGCCATTAACCAGCGGAGTTTGGAAAGACGGCTGGTCGTCTCCAGACCAGTTGGACACGATGGAGAAAATACAAATTGAGATGTCCGATGTGCTTTCCTTTCATGACTACGGAAAGCCGGAAGAATTTGAAGAGCGCATCCACTGGCTTCAGGGCTATCACAGGCCGATGATCTGCACCGAATATATGGCCCGCGGCAACGGCAGCACGTTTCAAGGATCTTTGCCAATCGCTAAGAAATATCACGTCGCCGCCATCAATTGGGGCCTTGTGGCCGGCAAGACCCAAACGTACCTTCCCTGGGACTCGTGGAAACATCCCTACACCGATCGCGAACCGGCGGTGTGGTTCCACGAAATTTTTCGCAACGACGGAACGCCATACAAACCCGAAGAAGTGGCGCTTATACGTAAGCTAACCCAAGGACAGCAAGTGCGGACAACACGCGGCGGCCCCAACGGCTAGCGTTTTGGCCATGCGAGACCTGACTTTTGGTCGACTGGCTAGAAGTTGGCGACTACCGCGAGCTTTCAGAACTTACGGGCGAAGCGCTGCGAAGTCCCGCGAAGCCCTAGGAAGCGCAAAAAGTGGCGAAAAACAGTAGCCCGCAGTAGCCCGAGGGGTAAGTCTCCAGTTCTTGACTCCGGCCGGTGCCCGAAGAACCGACGATTTAACGGAATGGCTTGCTCACTCGAACTTCCCAGAAGCGGACTTTCGATGTATCGAAAGCGCGCCAGAGCATCCCGCTTTTATCCTGATTCTTCTGTTGATGCGCGCTTCCGATACATCACTAGGACTTCTGAACCGCTTCAAAGTCGCGCAGCCAAGTGTCGTATCTGCCGTGCGGCATGCAGCAGACCTATTCGAAGGAACCGGGGGAACCTGGTTCAGCTCGCTACCCTTCCCGCATGTGCATTGCGCGTTCCTCCGCCGTGGCCAGAATTGACAGCTGACAGATCGGCGAATCGCCTCACCACATCAACTTCAACCCGAACTGAATTTGGCGGGAGGTAGTGGTAGTGGCGGTAGTCAGTCCGGCCGTAGGTGACGGTCCTCCCGTCGCGGACGCGAAGACGACTGGATTCGGCACATTGAAGTTCGTGTGATTGAAGATGTTGAAGAACTCGGAGCGGAATTGCAGGTTGAGCCGCTCAGAAAATGGGAACGTCTTGGTTAGAGAGAGGTCCGTTTCGACAAGACTCGGGCCCTGTAAAACGTTACGACCAACGTTGCCATAGGTTCCAGGCAGCGGCTGGGTGAACGCGTTGGGATTGAAATACTGATTCGGGCCGCCAAGGATCACCGGGCCCGTGAAATTAGGATTCCAAGACGGCCGCACCGGATTACGAGTGTCGCCGTCATTGGATGGGTTGTAAGACAACTGCGGGGTGAACGGCAGGCCGGACTGCACCGTCTGAATTCCGCTGAGTTGCCACCTTCCAATCAGCCGCTGCAGCCAGGGATGCTCGCGAGACGTGTCGCCAGCCCCAAATGGAAGATCGTACGTGGCGTTAATGACTGCTGAATTCCGCACGTCGAAAGAAGCCCGTCCATAATCGGCCTTTGGCTGAAATGGATTCGCAACGAAGGCCGGAGAGTTCGTTGCAACGCTGGTGTTCATGTTGTCGCCATCATCGAGGGCCTTCGAGAATGTGTACACTCCTCGGAATTGCAATCCATGGCCGAACCGGCGGTTCACATCGGCCGCAACCCCGTGGTATGAACTAATGCCCTCGGAGAACCAACTCGTCGAGTTCCAGACCGCATTGTTGGCAAGCGCCGCGTCCGTCGGATAGTAATACGCCCCTGCCAGATAGCCTGCGGGGCATGGCGACCCTGGGCAAATCGTCGGCGTTGGCAGGTTTGCATCGACAGAAAGCAATTCGTGGTAGGCATGTGAACCGACATAGCTAACGCCTAATGAGGTGTTGGAAGAGAGTTGTTGCTCAATTTTCAAGCTCCAGGATTCCACGGTCGGTGTTTTCAGGTCCGGCTGCACTCCACTGGGGATCACCTTGGTATCGGAATACACCGTGTCCGGTGCGATGCCGGAGAAGGCTATATTCTTGACCGCGTACACGGTGTTGAAAGGACCGTTTTGGTCGAGCCGGTAACTCAGATTATCAAGGAGTGCGTAATACAGTCCGAATCCCGCCCTAACGACGGTCCTTTTTGAAGCGAAAGGAGACCAGGCGATACCGACCCGTGGCGCGGGCAGAAACTTTGCATTGTTCACAGCCAAGGCGGAATTGCCGACAACTGATTGGGTTAAGATGACTCCACTGGAGTTAAACAAATAGTTTGACGCTCGCCCGTAGGCCTCATTCCATCCGTTTGTGGACTCACTCCGAAACCCTATGCGAAGCTCCAGCGAAGGTCTTAGTTTTATCGAGTCTTCTACATAAAATGCACTCTCAAGCGAACGCCACGACAAGGGCGTAAAGCTCGGAGCGTATGTATATGTGCTCACTTTTCCTTGCAAAAATGTCTGCAGGTTGGTGAAGGAAATCTGGCCGTACTGGTCCTGGAGCAAAACATCGTTCGCCTGCACGTCCTGCAATCTTCCGCCGAAACTGAATAAGTGCTTGCCGTGACTGAACGATACCTGGTCAGACGCCGTGTATAGATTTCGCACCGCACTGAGATTGCTTCCGGCGTTGGTGCCGCCGTTTGTGATTTGCGACGCACCATTCAGTGTGGTACCTCCGCCAACCACGACTGCACCGACGGGCTGGTCCTGATGTACCCAGCCAGGTAAATTTACCGTAGTCCCGCTATTGAAGTAAAAACGCCCACGCGAGAAACCAAACGTCGCCGTGTTGAGTAGCGAGGGGGAAAATACGTGAGTTTCGCTGAGACTGGCTACTTGTTCTCGCAAGAGGATATCCACGAGAGTGAAAGGATTGGCAGTGGGCGAATGTGCCTCGCTGTCGTCAACCGTGTAGACGGCCGCAAGCGAGTCCTTGTCCGTGAAGATCTGGTCCAGCCTGGCGGTCCCAAAGTCTTCGCGAATTGTCTGCAAAGGGTTGCTAAACGCTTCTGCAATCCCGCTCGCTGTCCCTGTGGAGGTCAATAGCTCCGGCCCGTTGGCCACGGGCCACAAAGCTAGGAGCGGCCGAATACTTGCCACAGCGCTGGCCCGCGAAGCATTATCCGGCACGAGTGTCAGATCGCTCAGGCTAAGATTCTGCCGGAAGCCCTCGTAGTTTCCGAACAGAAACGTCTTGTCTTTCCGGATCGGACCACCGAGCGAGCCGCCAAATTCATTGCGTCGAAACGGCGGGATATCGCCATGATCAAAGAAATTTCGGGCGTCCAGCGCGCTATTTCGCAGAAATTCATAGACATTGCCGTGCAAGTCGTCCGTGCCCGAAGCAGTAACGATATTGACCTGCGCTCCGGGACGCTTGCCGTACTCCGCACCGTATGTGTCCTTTACGACTGAAAACTCGCGTACAGCATCCACCCCCAGAAGTTGCCCGCTGACTCCTCCGGGTGTGTTGTTAATCTCCGACGCACTAGTAAATTCGACTCCGTTCAACAGGTATAGATTCTCCTGTGGCCGGCGGCCGGAAGCGGAAAACATGTTGCCAACGACTGAGTTCGAAGTTCCGATCCCCCCGGCTCGTTGCGAAGTGTAGTTCACAATTCCTGGATTGAGTGTCATCAGCTGATCGTAGCTGCGGCCGTTTAGAGGAAGGTCCTTAACCTGCCGTTCGCCGACAAGCCCTGAATCATCTTCCGTTGTGATCGCGACCAGAGTTGGCGCCGATTCCACCTGGACGGTCTGCCGAACGTCGCCAACTTGAAGCACTATATCCACCGTTTCTCGCTGGCCAACCACAACAGAAATGCCGGTCTTCACTTCCGTGCGAAAGCCGTTCTTTTCCGCCAATACCTCATAACGCCCGACCGGAAGAGCAGCCGCGTCGAAGCGCCCCTCCGGATCCGTCAATAGATTGCGTTGCGCTCCCGTCTCCAGATTCTTGATTCGAATGGCCACACTCGGGACAGCCCCTCCAGACGCATCGCTGACTAAGCCCTGGATCGAGGCTTCTTGCTGCGCGAAGCCAGCAATCGGGCTGCTCGCCCACATGCCAAGCATCAAAAGTCCAACCCGGAAAACACGCCCTGCATCAAGACCTCGAACTTTTCGAAATTGCATCTTTTTTCTCCGAAATAGATTTGTGGTGCTTGGGTCACGCATCGCGTCGGCCCTGAAGTAGTCTCGGAACAGTGGCAGGCTAAACCTGCCGTTGAATGGGCAAACTGATCAGGAAGGGTCAACAACAAGGACAACAGCGAGTGATTGTGCGGGACACGAAGAGTGGTGTTGCAGCTACTTTCGACGGTTCAACCAGAAACAATTTGGAAGTGAAATGAACTTGGTTAGCGCGCATGGCCAACACCTGCCTGCCCGGTGATCTTCGCGACGTTGGTCGCGCGTCTTGCGGCCAACGATCGGCTTCCGGCCCACACCAGCTGCAATCCCGCGAAAATCGCCACCATCGCGACAGCCGTCTTCAGTCTGTGTGCAGGAACTTTCCTGGCCAACAAGCACCCCAGCACGACTCCAGGTACGCCACCTACAAGAAGCTGGAAAAGTATTGGCGTACTGATGGAACCAAAACTCCAGTGAAAAGCGCTGCCTATGACCGCCAACACCAACCCAAAAAGAAGATCCGTTCCAACGACTTGCGCTGGCGTCATCTCGGAATAGTTCAGTAAAAGAACGGTTCCCAGCGCTCCAGCGCCTGCGGATGAAAATCCGGATTCCACTCCGATCGGAAGAGCGAGCCACGGAAGCCAGCGGTAGTTTTTTCCGGCGAACGTGGGGTTTTGTACTCGTTTGATAAATGTCACGCTCGACGAGGCCGCAAGGAGCACACCGAGCAGAAGAATTACAACTGGACTCCCCGCATCTCGATTCAAAAAGCGCAGTGCCCAAGTGCCCGCAAGCAGACCTGGGACTGCTCCTTGCAGCAAAAGCCAAAGGTAACGTGTATGAATCTGCTTCCCCACCAGATAGAAAGGCGCCGCAATCAAACGCAATACGCCAGCAAACAAGAAGGCTGTTCCCACGGCTTCCCCTGCGGTAAGCCCAGCGAGCAGTAATAATGCAGGAACCGTAAAACTTCCCCCACCGATGCCCGTCAATCCGACAGCTATGGCAATAAGGAATCCGATGAGGAAGTTCATCTTTCTACCTGAGTGGAGAAAGTGTGTATTCCGCATTCGAGCTTCGTTCCGCCCCATCGGCCGGACCTGGGATTATTAGGATCAGATGGTAGAGCGGTGCACGGCTGGCAGCCGATGCTGAAGTATCCTTCGTCGTATTGCGGCAGATGAGGGATTCCGCTGGCAACCGCGTATTGCCACACCTGCTCCCAATTCCAGTCCGCGAGAATGCTCACCTTCCACAAATTCTTGCCCGTCGGCAGACGGTGAACTGCCACTTTCTTCAGATTTTTACGCGTGGGGGATTGTTCGCGCCGTAATCCCGTGAACCAGACGTCATAAGGTTCAAGCGCGCGCATGAGCGGCTCGACCTTTCGCAGTTGGCAACACCTAGTGGGCTCGCTGCGATACAGAACACCGAAGACCGCTTCCTGCTCAGCAACCGTTTGCGCGGGAAGCACGTTAACGAGATTGAGCGACCACTCCTTGGTCATTCGATCGCGATACTCGTATGTCTGCGGAAAGTGATACCCAGTATCGAGAAAGAGCACGGCAATGCCCGGAACGCGCTTTCGCAGAAGATGCATCACTATCATGTCTTCCGCTTGAAAGCTGTTGGTCAGGCAAACACGCGCGATTGGGTTCGCCGCCAGCACTGTTTCGAGCGCTTGCTCAGGCGCAAGGCTTTCCAATTCCAGAGTGAGATGATCCACGTCCATTTAGTTTGCCTCTTCCTGGTTGCCTTACGGATTTGCGAAACGCAAGGACTCTGCCAGCGCCAAGGCGCGCCGGAATACCTCTTCATCATTGGCGTTTTCGTTTTCTCGGAAAAGCTCGAACAACTTGACCCTTACGTCAGCAACTAGCTGCTCTTTCGTTTCGGCGTCGAGTACATCTCCGGAATAAATAGAAACGGCCCCAATCCCCAGCATTGCCCGAATCGTCTGCGCGAGTGCACCGGGCGATACTGCGGCTCCGTCTAAGTGCAGTACCTCAAATCCTCTCTCGAAGAGGGCCCGCTCAAGCCGGGGCGCTAGAGCTGGCAGGTTCTCCAGCAAGAAAGTGGCAGGATAGTGCCCGTGCCGCTCGTAGCGCGCCTCCACACGAACGCCTGTCGCAACAATGTCCAGTGACGGAAGCCCCAGGCCTTCTTGCCCTTCTCGGTCGTGCACATCTTCTTGAATCATCCCAGCGCCGACGGTAGCGTTAGAAACCGCATCGATCAGGATGAAACTTCCCGTTGCTCGAGCGCTGGTATATGGATCAAAGAAAAGTGGAACGTGAGCTTCAAAATCGACCGATGCAATTTCGTTCATGCTTAGCTCAGTGGCTTGTTCCTTCTCGAAGGTATTCACGTTCACGCGATGGCGAATCTGTAGCGCGCGAATTCTTGTTTGGCGGGACGTGTGCTTCACGAGATAGGTCCGGCCTACTTCCAGCGGAGTCGCGTGCAGCCAGACCAATATGGCGCGGAATCTCCTCGACACTCGGGGGCCATTCTCGGGTGACACAAGCATGTCTCCGCGGCTGAGGTCGATCTCATCCTCCAACTGAAGTGTCACCGGCATTGGGGCAAACGCTTCTGCCAGATCGCCGTCGTAACTTACGATCGAACGCACCCGCGTTCTTCGCCCAGACGGTAGTGCCACAACCTTGTCGCCTGGACGAATCACTCCGCTGGTAACGCGGCCGGCAAATCCGCGGAACGTAGCATCGGGGCGAATTACTATTTGCACAGGGAATCGAATACTCTCGAGAGAATCGACCGCAGTGACTTGAGTAGTCTCCAGATGTTCGAGCAGTGTCGGTCCTTGATACCAAAGCGTCTGCTCGCTTCTCTCGACGACATTCGCGCCTTCTAGCGCGCTGATTGGCACACACTGTGTGTGCGCAATTCCAAGTTGTGCTGCCAACTTCAGAAAATCCCGTTCAACACCCAGAAAAACATCTTCCCGGTAATCGACGAGATCCATTTTGTTGACCGCCGCGAGAACATTGCGTATCCCCAGCAGCGAAGCGATGAACGCGTGGCGCCGTGTCTGTGCAAGTATCCCCTTGGTGGCATCTACTAGAATCACGGCAAGATCCGCCGTGGACGCGCCAGTTGCCATGTTGCGCGTGTATTGCTCGTGCCCCGGCGTGTCCGCGATGATAAATTTCCGACGTGGAGTCGCGAAATAGCGATAGGCCACATCGATGGTGATGCCTTGCTCGCGCTCCGCGCGCAATCCGTCCGTCAGCAGGGAAAAATCGACCGGACCGGTGGAACGGTTGATGCGGCTTTTCTTCACCGAAGCGAGCTGGTCTTCGTAGACTGCTTTGGAGTCATGGAGGAGCCGCCCAATCAGCGTTGATTTGCCGTCATCGACGCTGCCAGCCGTGGTGAATCGAAGAAGCTCCGTTTCCATACCCTGTTGGAAGAACTCCTCTGAGTTTCCGCGCGGTCTCTCCTGCATCGTGGAGATCATCAGAAGTACCCTTCCCGTTTCTTAAGCTCCATCGAGCCTTCCTCATCGTGATCGATCGCCCGGTTCTCGCGCTCCGAACGTCGAAAGGACACCATTTCCTCAACGATTTTCGCAATCGTGTCCGCTTCTGAGCGTATCGCTCCCGTGCAAGGTACGCATCCCAGCGAACGCATCCGACACTTCAGCATCAGCGTTTTTTCACCGAGCAAAAGTTCTTTTGCGCCGTGGATCAATACGATCGATCCATTTCGCAGCACCACTTCGCGCTCTTTCGCAAAATAGAGAGGCACAATAGGAATGTTCTCCGCCTGGATATACAGCCAGATGTCAGACTCCGTCCAATTCGAAAGCGGAAAAACGCGGATGCTTTCTCCTTTGTCAATCCGGGAATTGAAAATATTCCAAAGCTCCGGCCTTTGGTTCTTCGGATCCCATTGCCCCAGCGGGTCGCGGAACGAGTAAATCCTCTCTTTGGCCCGCGATTTCTCTTCATCCCGCCGTGCCCCTCCAAACGCCGCATCGAATCCTCCTGCCGCAAGGGCATCGAGCAGCGCTCTCGTCTTCAAAAAGCCGCAACATTTTTGCGTTCCCAACAAAAAAGGATTGGCTCCGGTATCCAGCGCCGCCTGGTTTTTGTGTACGATAAGTTCCGCGCCAATTTGCTTTGTATACGTGTCACGAAATTCGATCATTTCCGGAAATTTGTAGCTGGTGTCGATGTGCAGAAGAGGGAACGGAATTTTGCCCGGAAAAAACGCTTTCTGGGCCAGACGCAGCATCACGGATGAGTCCTTGCCAATCGAGTACAACATCACCGGGCGCGCAAATTCAGCTGCTGCTTCGCGCAGGATGTGGATGCTCTCTGACTCCAGCGACCTCAGGTGATTCAAGCACCTTGGGATCTGCGTACCGATTCCATCACTGCCGGCGAAAGCCCGCGTCGATCTCCGTAGCTCGACCTCTGATATTTGCGTCATAGAACTCCGTGTAAAAACAAAAAACCCACCTGCCAGAGTTCCGGCGGTGGGTTGGCTAAAATCTTGTATTAAGAGCTTTTACAAAGCTGGATTTTCACCCATACAAGACACAGCGGCCCTCGCCGTCATTTGCAGACGACAACAGGCAGCGGTCATTGGCATGGATACGCTCACAAGAGTGAATGATACTTAATCCATATAGACGGTTCAAATCATCTTTTCGCTTCCGTGCTATTCGTTTTTTCGATGGCCGAGATCGGAATTTGGTTACCGGGAGGTCAACCACAGGAATTCCTAAGGCCCCTGAATCGCTCGCCCTTTTCTGTTCGCGACTCATTTCAACATGCTTCTTAAATTCTCCGAGGGACAGTCGTTCGCTGAAGAACATTGTGGTTGAATCGTCAGCAACTAAGAAGTTGGCGAGAAACGGGGTTCGAGGAGATCCAAGAGAGAGCAGAGTGCTCCGTTACACCTCATTTCCTGCAACCGGACTTCTGGCCCGAAGTAACTTCCGGTAGGCTGGCGGGAGGAATCGCGAGCACTTCCCATGTGCTGACTCTCCAAGAGGAAGTCTAAATTAAGAACAATTGGAACCAATCCGCTTTAGCTCACTGTATGTATTAAACTAAGAGAAGTCTTTTCCCGAACAACGTCTTGACCCACGACCGCGAACACTTTCGCAGCTCCTACGCCGGCAGCCCGCCCTGGGACATCGGCAAGCCCCAGCCTGCGTTCCACGCGG
>Ga0210409_10001249_pt1 | contig 34204 bp, 27 predicted proteins | sample IncBWH17MmetaG_FD_161649 | JGI IMG/M metagenome (GOLD analysis project Ga0210409, IMG submission 161649) | Forest soil microbial communities from Barre Woods Harvard Forest LTER site, Petersham, Massachusetts, United States - Inc-BW-H-17-M | ecosystem: Environmental > Terrestrial > Soil >... | reverse complement strand
CAGCTTCCTGGCCTTGCCGGGTCACGTATTGCGGTCCTTCGGATCGAGCACGGCGAAACAATTCACTGAATTGCGCCTTAGCCGTCTGGAGTTGCCAGCGAGGGGACTGATTCGGTCTAGATGCCACCTTCGATTTTGGCATAATCTAGTCTGACTAGTCATACAATAGCACAAAATCGACCGTGCAATCAAAGGAGACTGACTAAAAATATGGCAGTGGGCGAAGTCTCGAATCCGCCCACCGCCGCTGCGTTCCAGGTAGATTGCATCTGGAAGTCGGTTCTTTCCAAAAGAGATGCTGCGCTAGGAGGCGGACGACGAACTCGAAGTTCCGCCCGACGATCCACCCGATGTTCCCGAGAAGGGATAGAAGTTCAGGTTTGTGTTGTTACCAATCGAGACACCTCCGCCAAACAGGAGCGCTCCGTTGATCAGCACGGGGCTGGGAGTATTTCCATCTCCAGAGGTGAATTGTCCCTGAGGCGCGAGAATCGTGCCGTTAAAGACTGTGTCGTTGCCGAGTTGGGCGGTGGTTCCCGAGCCCACGAGATTGAAGATCACATGGTCCGGCGTAATGCCGCCGCTGAGCACGATCGACGCACCGTTGCCAAGCTGCAGGCTGCCTGGGTCGGCCGATGTTCCGACATTCAAAATCACAATTTCGGATGCACCGGCGTTGATCGTGATGGTTGATTTGGTGCCGGTGGTAATGGAGGGGAGAGCTATGACGTTCGTACCCGCACCGCCCGAGACTATGGTGGCGCCGTGAGAACCTAACGTGATGGCCGACAGGTTTTGGGTTGCGGGGAGACTTGCCAGCGTTGTCGAAAACGTGGCAGCGTCAGAGCCGGCCTGCACATAGGTGGTGATCTTGGGGTTGGTCCCGGTAGTATCCGTGCCCGCAGCACATTCGCCCGGGGCACTTACGGCGCCGCCACCCGTGATGCATTGCCCTGCAATTTCGCTGTCGTTGCCGAGGCAGATGATCGTCGTTCCGGGAGGGTTTCCGGCGCAATTCAATCCTTGCGGCGAACTGGCACTGCCGATGACGTCACCGCTTACCGTATCGGGAGCCGCGGCATTCCCACGTCCCATGAGAATGGTCGTGCCGCCCATGTTACCCGGGCAGCCCACGGCGCCGGGACACGTGACGGAGCCCGAGACGCTTACCGCCGCGATGTTGACGCGATTTTTCAGGCTTACATCACCGCCGGAGCTCAACACGGCGAAACCCTTGGCCGCTCCAAGATCGGAAGCCGCTGCAAGGGGCGTAGAAATGGCCAGAAAGAAGGCGAAGCTCAAGGCAAATGGTACGACTGTTTTCAAGGTCGCTAATTGGCGCGGGTGCCGGATATCGCTCACTAGGGGTCTCCTTCGTTGACGACTCGCATAGGAAAAACGGGTGCGTGCAGCGGGCCGTCATGGTTGAAACTTTTGCTTCAGTGGCAACTATGGCACCTAGTTTTGGAACGGAGCAGATAGCCGGCGGTGTTGTCCCAAGGTCGCGGGGAGGTAACCGGTTACTGGCTAGTTGGACGAAGACCGAACGGATTGTGGCGGAGTGCCGTTTGTCCTTGTGCTACGAGGCGGTGCGTGCGACCAGGCCTCGAATGCCAAGCTGTGCCATAAGTTTGATCCGCGCCACGGGGCAGGTTTACGTGAACCGCACCTTCACATCGGCACCTTTTTCGAGGTGGATGCTGTCGATGAAGCGCACTCGTCCAGTTTTTAACGTCATGATGACGGACGATGTACGGATACCTTCGCCGAAGAAGCGAACGCCCTTCATCAGCGAGCCGTCGGTCACTCCCGTGGCGGCGAAGATCATCTGGTTGCCGGGCGCGAGATCCTGGGCTTCGTAGATGCGGTCTTTGTCCTTGATGCCCATCTTGGCGATGCGTTCTTCGAGTTCCGGCTTGTTGATCACGAGTCGCCCAAGCATGTAGCCGTTGAGGCAACGGATCGCGGCGGCTGTGATCACGCCTTCCGGCGCGCCGCCCGATCCCATCACGCAATGGACACCGGTGCCGATAACAGCGGCTGCGATACCGGCCGAAAGATCGCCGTCGCCGATGAGCTTGATACGAGCGCCGGCTTTGCGGATGTCGGCAATCAGCTTTTCGTGGCGAGGGCGGTCGAGCACGATGACGACGAGATCATCAACACCGCGCTGCAGGCGGCGGGCGATGTTTTTCAGGTTGTCGGCGACGGGGGCGTCGAGGTCGATGGCGTGCTTGCAGGAGGGCCCGACCACGATTTTTTCCATGTAGCAATCGGGCGCGTTCAGCAGGCCGCCCTTTTCCGATGCGGCGAGCACGGTGATGGCGCCGGGAGCGCCCGTGGCGCAGAGATTGGTCCCTTCGAGTGGATCGACGGCGATGTCGATTTCCGGGACCTGACGCCCGTCGGGAAAAGCCGCGCCGACTTTTTCGCCGATATAGAGCATGGGAGCTTCGTCGCGCTCGCCTTCGCCGATCACGATGTTGCCGCGCATGGGGACCGTGTCCATGGTTTGGCGCATGGCTTCGGTGGCGACCTGGTCGGCGAGCGGGCGGTCGCCGGTGCCCATGGTCCGAGCCGAAGCGATGGCAGCTTTTTCGACGACGCGCAGGAATTCGAGCGCGAGGTCGCTTTCCATGTTGACCCCGAAGCTTTTTACTTTTGCCTCGGGACGGATGTCAGTCGCCATAAAAGAAGCCTCCGAAGTATGAAACCGGCTTGAGACTATACCGCTAAGACAGCGCAGAGGGGAAGCGGGCGAATCAGGCACGCGACTGCAAAGGCCACTGGATCACAAGAAACACTGTAAGAAGATCGTTTCGGCAGCTATGCACCGCGGCTAAATTTTCTCAAGCCGGTTGCCGCGCCCCGACAGTTATAGAGGCCGTCTCTACACGAAAAAGATCGGACATCATGTTTCCAGAGGATTTCTCACATTGAGGGTCAGGGTGAATGCAGCCCCAGCCAGGTAGACCAAACCGATGAATGCGAAACTGGCGGTCAGGGAATGGGTACGGTCATTCAACAGGCCGATTACGTAGGGTCCCACGAATCCGCCGCATTGTCCGGCCGAATTGATGAGTCCGAAGGTTGCGGCCGCAGCCGACTCGCTGAGCAACATCGTCGGAATCGCCCAGAAAGCTGGATAAAAGGCGTAGAAGACTCCGTTGCCGAGCAGCAAGAACAGGACCGCCAAAGTAATGTTGTGGCGCGCCGCGATGAGCAAAAGGAACATGACGCCGGCGATAACGAGAGGGATGGTGACATGCCAGCGCCGTTCGCCGGTCCGGTCGGAGTGCCAGCCATTCAAGATCATTCCCACAATGCCAAGTAGAGCGGGCAGCAGCAACAGGGTCGTGACCGACCTGTCAGAAAGTCCGGAGAGACGCTTCACGAACGTGGGAAGCCAATAAATGCTTCCGAGAGATCCGGTCAGAGACAGGAACCAGGCCAAGATGAGCCACAAAACTCGCCGGTCACAAAAGGCCTGCAGGATCTTGTAGTCCCGAAACTTCTTCTTCGCCTCGAGCTCTGTTTGCAGCTCGTTGCAGAGCCAGTCCCGTTCGTCCTCGGGAAGCCAGTGCGCCTCTGCGGGCCGATCTGTGAGGTAAAACAGAGTGACAATGCCCAGGATTATGGCGGGGATTCCCTCCAGGATAAAAAGCCACCGCCAGCCCGCTAGCCAATGCCAATGTCCACTCAACAGCCAGCCGGCGACGGGTGAGCCGATCAACGAGGCAGCGGGAACGGCGGCGTACAGGCAGGCGATGGCCTGGCTGCGTTCGCGCAGTCGGAACCAGTGTGTCAGGTAGACGATCATCCCCGGGAAGAAGCTGGATTCGGCGAGGCCCAAAAAGAAGCGCGCTGCGTAAAATTGCCCGGAAGTGCGAACGAATCCGGTGAGAATGGTGACGAGACCCCACGACACCATGATGCGCGCAATCCATTTGCGCGCGCTCCAGCGCTCGACGACGATGGCCCCTGGAATCTCAAACAAAATGTAGGTCACATAAAACATGCCGACGCCGAGGCCATAGACGCGGTCGCTGAATCCGAGATCGGCGCTCATCCTGAGATTGGCGAAGGAGACATTGACGCGGTCAATGTAGTTGACCACGTAGACGAGGAAGACGAAGGGCAGCAGGCGCAAAGCCACTCGCCGGCGGGCGCGATTACCGACTTCGGGTAGCTGCGAAACCAGGGTCATGGTGATATTCCCAGGTCGCTTGGGACGTCGCGAGAGCACTCATTCTCGAAACCCAGCGCGGTATCAAATGCCTAGGCAAAGCAGTCATTGCCGTCAGGGAGTACAAGTCAAAAGAAATCGAAGCAATCCCATGAGAGTGCACTGTAGAAGGCGGGGCGAGTATACATCGGTGCACAGAGATGCGCTCGCGCATCTGGCGGGCGCAATGTCGGGAGTGAAGAAACTAAGCTCTTGGCCGCTGATTGTATCTGACGGCTTCGTAACAGTTGTTAATAGGGGTTAGCACGAATGCCCGACTTCCCTCAGCAAACGCCCACGAATACTTGCAAGGTGGCCGGCGAATCTTTTACGCAGGAGGGGTGTGTTCGAAAGGCAGCTTGCCGTAGCGGGCTTAGCGCCACTCGCCCTTCCGGCTTGCGAAAGGGAAAGGGTTTGCCCGTGTATTTTTGCGAGATCGGATCCATGTAGCGGAGTTCGGGGTCGGGTCGACGCTCGACAACGCGCCCGCGCAGTTGCGCTTCCTCGTACGGATTCTGAAAGTCAACGATGGAGAGCGAGATTCGCGCATCGCGCTGCGTGTTCTTCGCTTTTAAAGAGCCTTCACTGGTGCAGATCAGGATGCGATCGCCTTCGCGACCGATCCAGACCGGCACGCTTTGCGGCGAGCCATCGGGCATGAGCGTCGCGAGATGGGCGAAGTTTGGACGATCGATCAACGATTTGATTTCGCTGGAAGGTGGAATCGCCGTGGAATGCTCCTACAAGAAATTTTGAGTAGGACGCTTCATTGGATTGCGTTCGCGGAGGAATGACTCAGCCCACCTGAGACGTGGAAATGAGGTGGCGATCTGATATCAGAACATCCACTTCGAATCGGATATCATTCCCGACGCTGTTTGAGCCCAGATGTGCCGCGGAGGTCCAATGAAGCGAATGCTCCTGATTGTTGCGATCGTGTTTGTGTCGAGCTGCTGCTGGTGTCAGAAAAATTCTGGCGCGTCTTCCACCGCGGGTGCCAGCACAACGTTCACGAACCCGCTGCTGCCGACCGGGCCCGATCCGTGGGTGATCTTCAAAGACGGCTTCTACTACTACATGAACACGACAGGGATGAATCTCACGATCTGGAAGACGCGGAGCATCGCCGATCTCAAGACCGCCGAAAAGAAAATCGTGTGGCGGCCACCGGCGTCGGGCCCTTACTCGCACGAAATATGGGCGCCCGAGCTGCATTTCCTGAATGGCAAGTGGTACGTCTACTTCGCCGCGGACGCGGGCACCAATCAATCGCATCGTTTGTGGGTGATCGAGAACGCGTCGGCCGATCCGCTCGAAGGGGAGTGGACCATGAAAGGAAAGCTTGCCGACCAGTCCGACAAGTGGGCGATCGATCCAACGGTGTTTGAGAACGCGGGCAAGATGTATGCGGCATGGTCCGGTTGGGAAGGCGACGTGAACGGCGTGCAATCGATTTTCATCGCGGAACTGGAAAATCCGTGGACGATCAAGGGCCAGCGTGCGCGCATTTCAACGCCGGAGTATCCCTGGGAGAAGATGGGGGATCGCGATCGACAGCTCAAGCGTGATCCGGAAAAGAATCCCGCGCTCGATGTGGAAGAGCCCGTTCACATCGACGTGAACGAAGGCCCGGAGGTTCTGCAGCACGGCGACAAGATTTTCATGGTGTATTCGGCGAGCGCGTGCTGGACGGATTATTACGAACTCGGGATGCTGACGGCTTCGGCGTCGGACGATCTGCTGAACCCTGCTTCGTGGAAGAAGTCGCCGCTCGCGATGTTCTGGCAATCGCCGAAGGCGCACGCCTACGGAAGCGGGCATAACAGTTTTTTCAAGTCGCCCGACGGCACCGAGGATTGGATCATTTACCACGCGAACCCCGAAGCAAATCAGGGATGCGGCTCGCATCGCGCACCGCGAGCACAACCATTCACGTGGACATCCGACGGCACGCCCGATTTTGGCAGGCCGGTGGCGGTGGGGGAACCAGTGAAGAGGCCGTCGGGAGAGGGCGCCCGGTAGCGTTGGCTCGGGGGTGTGGCCACGCGTCGCCGTTTTGGCATGTGCGTCTAGGGTTACGTTTTTAGGGTTTTGGATTGTAGCGCCGGCTGTCGGGCGGGCGTCCCGCCCGCAATCGGGCCGGCAGGATGCCGGCGCTACTCCCAGGTTAGCGTCCAAAGAACGGACGCGAACTGGGGCACCGTCGATTATGCCGTCGCGCTTGCGCCTGAGCTTCCACCCAGCGCTTCCAGCACATCCACAGCGGCGGCATATTTGCCGTTGGGCGCACTGATCTGCGCACCCTGCACGAGTTGGCGAACGGCGATCAGCATCTCGCGCGCGATCGCCACGCCTTCTTGACGAGCCGCTTCCGGAGTGGGCGCATTCGCCATGCGTTCGACGATTGAATCCGGCACCGACACGCGCAGCTCGTTTTTCATGAACTCGGCGTTACGCACGCTCATTAGCGGCCAGATTCCGGCGACCACCGGAATGCGGTGATGCTCAATTCGCTTCAGGAAATTCTCCAGCAAGGCAAGATCGAACACAGGCTGCGTCACCGCGTATTCCGCACCCGCTTCTACTTTGTATTCAAAGCGTCGAATCTCCTCGTCGATATTCGGCAGGCCGGGATTCGCGCCGACGCCAATCACAAACCCGGTACCCGAGCCGATTGCATTGCCGCCAATATCGAGGCCACGATTCAGGTTGTGAACGATGTTGACCAATCCAATCGCATCGACGTCGAACACCGCAGTTGCATCAGGATAGTTGCCCATTTTCGGCGGATCGCCCGTGATGCAGATCAGATTACGGATTCCGGTCGCCGCCGCGCCCAACAGATCGGACTGAATCCCAAGCACGTTGCGGTCGCGGCAGGTGTAGTGCAGGATCGCCTCAATCCCAACCTCGCGCTGCACGATCAGGGACAGGGCTTGATTCGAGATGCGCGCCGACGCGCGCGGGCTGTCGGGAATGTTGATCCCGTCGACACCGACCGACTTCAGAAAGCGCGCACCTTCGACCTCCTTGCGGATGTCAATGCCTTTGGGCGGAACGATCTCGACCATGGTCACGAACTCGCCGTTGGCAAGCTTGCGTCCCAGGTGCGAGCGCTTCTCCATGGTCTCGAGAGGTGTCGCGGAAAGCGATGGATGCGGCGTGCTGACCTGCACGCGCGCGGCTTTCGCCTCACCGGCGCGCAGGGCCGACTTCATAACACGAATGTGATCGGGCGTGGTCCCGCAGCATCCGCCGACCAGACGCACGCCCGCCGCGACAAATTTGCGCGCGTAGCTGGCCATGTATTCCGGCGAACACAGATAGATGTTTCGACCTTCGACCGAACGCGGCATTCCGGCGTTCGGTTGCGCGGCGAGCGGCAGGGTGGTGACGGCGCGCACGCGCTCAATCGCGTCCAGCATCGCAACCGGGCCGATGCTGCAATTGACGCCGATCACGTCGGCGCCCCAAGCCGCCAGCTTGGCCGCGAAGTTTTCCGGATCGGATCCGTCGAGACAGTTGGAATCCTCGTCGACCGTGACCGAAGCGACCACGGGCAGTTTGGGATTCACGTCGCGCGCGGCCAGAAGCGCCTGATGCAATTCCTCCACGTAACCGAATGTCTCGAGGATGAGAAGATTCACGCCGCCTTCCGTCAAAGCGGCAATCTGTTCCCGAAACGCGGCGCGCGCTTCCTCAAACGATGTTTTACCCAGCGGTTCAATTCGAATGCCCAACGGGCCAACCGAACCTGCGACCCACACATCGAAGCTCTTGGCGGCTTCGTGGGCTAACTGCGCGCCGGCAAGGTTCACCTCGCGGACTTTATCCGCCAAACTATGCCGGCCCAACCGGAAGCTGTTCGCTCCAAACGTGTTGGTTTCAATAATTTCTGCACCAGAGTGCAAGTAGTCCTGATGCACGGACCGGATGAGGTCCGGCTGCGACAGGTTCAGCTCGTCGTACGAGCGGTTGATGAAGATTCCTTTGGCGTAAAGAAGGGTTCCCATCGCGCCGTCACACAGAATGGGAGCTTTGTTGAGCCGGGTGAGAAAGTCCTGGGGCATACCTGATTTTGAGAATACAAGATGACTATGGGTTTTGCCTACGCGAGGCGGTGGTGGCGGTCGGTAGAGAGCGTGGACTGGCTCCGCCCTATGGCGCGAGCGACTCGGCGTCGAAGGGGTTTGTTATAATCCGAGGTTTTGCATACAAATCTTTGTCCATCATGCTCTTGGGAGTTCTACGTTTGAAGAGAGCCGTTGCCGCTTTGTCGGTCGTTTTGCTGGCCGGAATCACTTTGATTACAGTTTCCTGTGGAAAGTCCACCCCGCAGACCGGCGGTACCACCGGCCTGAAGTTCCGTGCGTTCATTTCGCAGGACGTTTCGAATTCCACCGGGACGGTGGGCGCCGCGGTCCTGATCGCCAATGCGCAGAAAGACCTGTTGGCAGGACGGGTGACGGCGGGCACGGGATGTACTGGCGGGGTTTTGTCGATAACATCGTTCCTCCCGACTACGCTGGTGGAATCGAACAATCGCCAAGTCACGCTGGCCCTGAGCCTGGATAACACCCAGGTCGAAATCATCAACAATTCCACCGAGGCAGCTACCGGATGCGTGAATCTGGCCCCTGCCTATACGCAGAGTTTGGCCGTCTCAAACGACGTGACTTCGGCCTACGCGGCATCCCCTACGGTTGCGATTCCGGGCGGGCTTCCGGGAGCTGTGTTGGTGATCAGCCTGGCAACGAGTCAGATCAGTTCCAAGATTCCGGTCGCAGGCGCCCAGTACATTGCGGAGAGCGGCGATGGAAGCCGCATTCTGGCTTTCAGCAACAGCACGGATCTGAACAACCAAAGCGCGAATGTGAATACGATCGCGATTGTGTCGCCGTTCAACGTCGTTGCCGGGCAGCAGAACGCGACCTGCCCGACGGCGGCGACGGTCGTGCCTCCGAACCAGCCGGTTTGCCAGTATGTAAGTGGTTTTGATCATCCGATCCTGGGCTTCTTCAGCAGCGACAACACGCAGGCATGGATTTTGAACTGCGGGCCGCAATGTGGCGGAGCACAGGCCAGCGTGCAGGTTCTCGATCTGGTCCACGGAACCGCCGGCGTCGCTGTACCCTTGGACGCAGTCGAAACGGCCTTCATGGTGAATCAAACGCTGTATGTCGCCGGGACGCCGCCCTCGCCCAACAATACGTGCACCGGAATCACCACCGCCGCTGCTACGTGCGGACGGCTTGACGTCGTGGACCTGCCCTCGATGACGGTGACGAACAAGCTGGTGATTACCGATGGTCAGCACACGCAGATGAATATTCAGGACGGGCAGCTGTTCGTGGGCGCCAAGAACTGCACGAACATCATTCCGCCGACCCCGGGCAGCGGGGAGCAACGCGGCTGTCTCGCCATTGTGAACACGGTCAGTTCGCCTGTGACCCAGGCCAACGTGGTGTTTCCAATTCAAAATGGCGACGTGACGGGAATTCAACCGATCACCAACCGCACCATCATGTACGTTGTGGAAGGCGGGGCCCTGCAGATTTACGACACCACCACTGACAAAATCTATGCGCTGACCTCGATCACCATTGTGGGGAACGCCGTGGATGTGAAGCTGGCAGATTTTTAGAACAGGTATCAGGTTACAGGTGTCAGGTCTCGGGTGCTTGCGAGGTTGGGCGGCTTTCTGAACGGAATGATCAACCACTTCAAAACGGGGCACTATCAAGCTATACCCGGATACCTGACACCTGAGACCTAATTCCCCGGCTTCAGCGCCAACTCATGCTGCTTCGCCGCGTCGACGGCTTGCCTGGAGAAGGGAAGGGGAAAGGTCGTGCCTTCGTACCACGCCTTCCACTGGTCCATGTAATAAGGACTGAGAAAATTTCCGCCCTGACCGGTGACCGTGTTCAGCGTCGACTGATCGAGATTCGAAAGATCGGCCGTGTACCGTTCGGAGGGGCCAAAGTCGCGGTGTACTTGCTTGACGGTGAAGCTGCCGCCGGATTGGTCATTTAACCCGGGGCCCGTCCATCGCCCAACGAAAGGAAGCCGGCTCAAGACCGGATGATCGATCTCGACCGGAGCGAACTTGCCCCAATGCCATTGCGTTAGATCCTGGGGAGCGTCCGGCAGAGTGACCGCAGCTTCCACGGCTGCGGCCAGGAGCGCGTCGTAATCGGCGTAAGTTTCAGGCAGCCAGCGTTTCGGTTGCTTGTTCAGAATGTTCTCAAGCCATACTGACGACTGGAACCAGTGATAGTCCTTCCAGCTCAGCGCAACCGATTTCGCGGTGAGGGTTGCTTCATCAGGCTTGCCGGAACTCTTATTCGGCGCCGCACCGAGTTTTTCTTCCAGCAGCAAGCGAATGAGTTCGAATTGAGCGCGGTTCTCGATGGTGGCGGCCGCGGAATCGATGGTCAGGCGGCCATCCCAGTCGCGCATCAGGTCACGAGCCTGCTGTGCGCGCTTGGACAGGTTTTTCGTATGGTCGAGTGCATAGACGAAGCGCTCGGCGCAGAAGCGGTCGAAGGCGGAGTAAACGTCGGTTTGCAGCGAGAGCATGTCGGCCGTGGAAAATTTCCTGCCCGACTCGAGCACGCGGTAGATGCGTTCTGTACGCCAGGGTGCGTCCCATTCTGTGCTGACGCTGTAGGGGTATTTGTTCGGCGTGATGCGGCCGTTGGCCGTCGCCAGAATGCCTTCCGGAGGATCGTAAACGTTGGGTAACTTATCGAAGGGAATGTAGCCGGTCCACTCGTGATCGTCGTCGGCGCCGCTGGCCGGCAGACTGCCATCGCCGGCTTTGCGGATCGGCACATGCGCGGTAGCGTGGTAGCCGATGTGGCCGTCCACATCGGCGTAAACGGCATTCTGCGCGGGCGAATCCCAACTGGCGAGCGCCTTCAGAAAATCGTCCCAATTCTGTGCGGAATCGACATCGAAGAATGGATTGTGCATCGAGTCGTAGATCGTCCACTTCAATGCGATCTTGCGGGTCTCGCCGGGGATGAGATCGGTGATGATCGGTCCGTGCCGTGTGACCACCACGTCGAGTCTCACATCCGGCTGACCCTTCACGTGGATGACCTCTTCGCGATGCTCGGGTTCGCGCCACTGCGAGGCAGGATCTTTTGGAGAGGTCGGCGGCGCCTGGTAGCGACCTTGATCGTTGAACTCTTCGATGTACAGGTCTTCCACCGTCGGACCGACATTGGTGAAACCCCAAGCGATGCGCTGGTTGTGGCCGACGATCACGAATGGCAGGCCCGGCAAGGTCACACCGACGACGTCGTATGGATCGCAATGCAGGTGCGCCTCATACCAGAGGTTCGGCATCTGGTGGTTGAGGTGCATGTCATTCGACAACATCGGCTTGCCGGTCACCGTATGCGCGCCGGAAACCACCCAGTTGTTGGAGCCCGGAACCAGAACCGGGCGGCCGGGCACGTGCGCGCCGTGAACGGAGCCGAGGTCCGCGATATTGCTATCGGAGCCAGAGTCCATCTCGTCATCGTCATCGTCGCCTTTGTCCTGGGGTTTGAGTTCTTCGATGCGGTGCGCTTTCGGCGACGGAGGACGGTCGTGCCACGATGTATTCACGTACAAGTCCGCAGTGAGATCCGGCCCCAGCCTGGCGAGAATTTTCTCGCGTTCCAGCGCGCTGAGATGAGTTCCGTGATTCAGATCTTGGATCAGGCGCGCCCCGACGACCATCGAATCTTCTGCGACCCAGCGTCTCGGCTTGTATCCCATGAGCCGGAACTCGATCGGCAGCTTGTCCCAATGGGAATCGATGAACGCATTCACGCCGCGCGTATAGGCCTCGAAGTAGGCACGGTCACGCGCGGAAAGCGCGGCCACGGCTTTCTGCGCTGCGTTGCGCAACCCTAAGATCCGCTGTTCGCGATCGTGCTTGAGTAACGCCGGGCCCGCGATCTCCGCCATGTCGCCCGCCGCGAAACGCCGCAAGATATCCATCTGCCACAGCCGGTCCTGCGCAGTGACATAGCCTTGCGCGAAGAAGACATCGTCGAGCGTCTTTGCTTCGATGGTAGGGATACCGCGTTGATCGCGAATGACCTGGACGGGCGCGGACAGACCTGAAAGTGAAACCGGGCCATCGAGTTGGGGCAGCGCCGAGCGTGCCACCGAGTAGAAGTACGCAGCGGCACCAGCGAGGATCAGAATAACGGCCGGCACCAGGGTGAAAACAAGACCGGGCAGCAGCCGGCGCCGGGCCGGCGGGGCGGAAGTTAGGTTGTCGGTGGGCGTTGTGACCATCGGGAAATCTTGATTGTAGGGGGAAAGTGCCTGGCTGTCAGCAGTCGAGAACTAGCTTCGAGCCGCGAGCTTAGAGCCGAGAGCGAGCAACCGGAAGGGCGACGTATGGGTGGGGTCTAACCAGGCGATGGTAAAGCAAATCGTTGGCCCGGCAGGACGAAGCTCGCAGCTCGTGGCTTTCCGAACTTGAATTTCATTTTCAAGATGCGAATGGTATCCTGAGGCGGTTCAACAGCGCTTTTGACGAGCCAGTTGCGGGAGTTTCCACGATCGCGAGCCGGCCGTCCCGAGTGTTCCCGATTCCGCCCATGCTGCAAAAACGAATCGATGATCAGCCCTCTATCTCGCCCGAGATGGTGCGGGAGGCGCAGGGGATTCTGCATCAGCACTTGAAGCGAGTCGGGCTGAAGCAGACCGCACAGCGGGACACCATCTTGCGCGCGTTTCTGGAGACTCGCGAGCATCTTTCGACCGACGAATTGCACCGGCTGGTGCAAAAGAAGGATCCCAAGATTGGCTACACCACGGTTTACCGCACCCTGAAGTTGCTGGCCGAATGCGGACTCGCGAGCGAGGTCGCTTTCCACGATGGCATCGCCCGCTACGAGCACCAGTACAACCGGCGCAGCCATCACCACATGGTGTGCACCGACTGCGGCAGCTCGGTCGAGTTTTTCTCCACTGAGGTGGAGAAGCTCGAGCAGGAGATCGGCCGCAAGTACCATTACATGACCACGCGCCACACTTTTCAGATCTACGGCGTCTGCGAGGAATGCCGTAAGAAGAACGGATCGCGGCGAGTCGTCTAGGGAGAATTAGTCAGGGAACGTTCATGTCGATTTCATGTGGATATTGCGGAACCGCGATGCCGGATATTTCGGAGTTCTGTCCGCGCTGCGGGCGGCCGGTGCGCGAGGGAACGTCGTTTGCGCCGGATCCGGAGGAACTGGTGCAGGCGGAGCGCGATGAGGAAGTAGAAGAAATGGAAGAAGAGGCGCGACCGGTGCTACCCCCCGTCGCACAGAGTGACCGATTTGTGGGCGCGCTCGCCTACCTGACGTTCATCCCGGCGCTGGCCTTCATTTTCCTGAAGCAGTTCCAGCAGAGGAAGTTCGTGCGCTTCCACGCATTTCAGAGCGTGTTCTTCTGGGGATTGGTGATTGTTTTGCTGCTGGGCGGTTTCTTCGCTTCCGCGATCGGACTGGTCTTCTTCTGGCTGCTGGTCGGCGCGCTGGTGACGCTGGCGCTCTTCTTCACGTGGGCCCTTCTGTCGATCAAGGCGCTGCAAGGCGAGTATTTCGAACTGCCGTGGCTGGGCGCACTGGCCGAACAGCAGGCCGAACGCTGATGTTAAATTTTTAAACTCGCTTTCCAGTCGGTTCGGCAGTGATTCGCCTGAATCCCGCCTCCCACGGCGCTTTTCGCCGGTTGTCCACTTGACTTTCATCCATACACCGCTAGAATCGCGGCACTCAATTCTCAGCGCCATGGCAAGGGGTGTGCGGCGCAGAGGAAGACACCTCGATCACAAGTAACAAATTTAAGGAGCAACACATGAAGATCCGACCCGTCTCTCAGAGGATGCTTTTGTGTTCTGTGCTACTTGCTCTGATCGTAGTCGCAATACCGCGCGGACTTTATGCGCAGGGCGACGATGGTCATGGCTTTGACCACGTGTTCATCATCATGATGGAGAACACGGGCTACGACACGTTGATCGGCAATCCGAACGCCCCCTTCATCAACTTCGCCGCCGCCACCACCGGGCTCGCAACCCACTACTTCGGCGTCGCTCATCCCAGCCAACCGAACTACATCGGCTCAACTTCGGGCGCCCTCAACGGCGTCGTCGACGACAACGACATCACCATTGACGTTCCCAACGTCGTCGACCAGCTGGAATCGCATCACAAAAGCTGGAAGGCGTACATGCAGTCTTACTCGCTTTGCAGTACGCCCCTCGATCACGCCTGCGGGAACCAGCTCTACGAACGCAAACACAACCCGTTCATCTCTTACAGCGATGTGCAGAACAATGCGGCGCGGGTCGCGAACATAGTGGACTTCAGCCAGTTCGCCACCGACCTGGCCAACAACAGTGTCGCGAACTACGTCTGGATCAGCCCGGACCAATGCCACGATATGCACGGTCGCGGAGCGACTCCGGCGGATCCCTGCGACTTTTCGCAGGTGCCCGCTCTGATCTCCACGGGGGACACGTTCCTGCTGAACACCGTAAACGCGATCATGACGTCGAAGGCGTGGACCGGAAATTCCGCCATCTTCATCATGTGGGACGAGAGCGACTTCACGGGCACCGGGCCAAGCGGGTTCGGCGACACGAGCGGTTGTTGCGATGCGAATCCCGGCGGCGGACACGTCGTGTCGCTGGTGATCTCAAACAGGCTGCGCTTTGCCCGCAGCTCGAATCGCCCCTTTAACCACTACTCGATGCTGCAGACGATCGAGGACAGCTGGCACCTCGGCTGCCTGGGAAACACCTGCGATCGCAAGAACGTGAAGCCCATGACGGCGCTCTCGGGACCGTCGGGCGGTTAGAGCCGCCATCGCTACGCGCTTCGCCGGTGTTGTGGAAGAAGCTACATTTCCAGGATGGCGGGTGAACCAAGCACCCGCCTCTTGGCGACGAGTACTTCCCGACCGTCCACGAGCACTACCCACCCGTAACTCGACGCGCGCCAGCGCGGTGTTATCCTAGTGAAACCCCGGCAAACCATGAGGCAGTAACCTTTCATGTCTGATCCAAACACGCCCGAAATCGAAACATCCAGCGAAACCACCGAGTCGTTCAAAGATGTTCTGACGCAGTATGAGCGCGGACAGCGCAAGCCAGCAGCCGGCAGCGGCGGCCGCGAAGGCACCGTGATCGCGCTTACCGCGGACTCGATTGTGCTCGACATTGGCTTCAAGACCGAAGGCATCCTTCCACTATCGTCAGAGTTGAACGCGCACACCGTGAAGCCCGGCGACAAGCTTCTGGTGACCGTCAAGGGGCGCGACCCGGAAGGCTACTATCAGCTGGTGCGCGGAAAGATCGATCGCCCGACGGATTGGGCCGCGCTCGAGAAATCGTTCAACGAAAAGTCGACCATCATGGGCACGGTGACCGCCGTTGTGAAAGGTGGACTCAGCGTCGATGTGGGCGTCCGCGCGTTCATGCCGGCTTCGCGCAGCGGCGCCCGCGATGCGGCCGAGATGGAAAAGCTGGTTGGAGAGGAGATTCGCTGCCGCATCACAAAAATCGACACTACCGAAGAAGACGTAGTCGTTGATCGCCGCATCATCTCCGAAGAAGAAGAGCGCAACGCAAAAGAGCGCCGCTATTCCGAACTGAAGGAGGGCGACACCGTGCGTGGCGCGGTTCGCAGCCTCGCGGATTACGGGGCGTTCGTCGACATCGGCGGCATCGACGGCCTGCTACACGTCAGCGATATTTCGTGGAGCCGCATCAACAAGCCGGCAGACGTTCTCAGCGAGGGACAGGAAGTCGAAGTCCGCGTGCTCAAGATCGATCCTGACAAGCGGCGCATTTCTCTCGGGATGAAACAGCTTCAGCCGCACCCCTGGGACGCCGTCGAGAAATACACCGTCGGCGAGCGAGTGCGCGGTGTGGTCACCAGGTTGATGGAGTTTGGCGCCTTTGTCGAGATCGAGCCCGGCATCGAAGGCCTGATTCATATTTCGGAAATGTCCTGGGGTAAGAGAGTAAAGAAAGCCAGCGACGTGGTGAAACCCGGGGAAACGGTGGAAGCCGTCATCCTCGGCGTGAATGCAGGCGAACGTCGAATCTCGCTGGGTCTCAAACAGGCTTTGGGGGATCCCTGGCGAGACGTGGAGAAGAATCTGCCTCTCGGCGCGGTTGTCGAAGGCCCGATCGCGAGCATCACCAAGTTCGGTGCGTTCGTGCAGGTGGCCGAAGGGGTCGAGGGCATGATCCACGTCAGTGAGATCAGCGCTGAGAAGCGCATCAACCATCCGCAGGACGTGTTGAGGCTCGGCCAGGTTGTCAAAGCACAAGTACTCGCGATCGACACCGAAAAGCGGCAACTGCGGTTGAGCATCAAGCAGCTGGTACCGAGTGATCTCGACGAGTATCTTGCCGAGCGGAAAGAAGGCGACGTGGTTTCCGGTCGCATCGTGAATGTTTCGGGCGGGCAGGCGCGCGTGGAACTCGGCGAAGGCATTCAAGCGAACTGCGATTTGAGCAAAACCTCACAGGCTGTTGTGCAGAGTGCATCGGGGGTGCCGTCCGCGAAAGCCGACTTGTCGTCGCTCGGTTCGATGCTGCAGGCGCGCTGGAAGAGCGGAGGGCCGGTGGTCAGCAGCAAGCCGGATGAAATTCGAGCGGGCGAGATCCGCAAGTTTCGCATTGCGAAGCTGGACGCTGCAGCGAAGAAGATCGAACTCGAGCTCGCGTAAAGAATATGCCGCGTCGTGTCATGCACGTTGGTTCCGGGATCGCCGCAAGAAGTAGCAGGTTCCATAGCAGGCTGCGGAAAAATGTTTATTTCGACCTGCTAATGCGAAGTCAACTCGATTATTGTGCTGATCAGTGGCGGCTAGCTGTCGCCGTATCCTCCGCCGCGTAATCAAACTGTGCCAAGAACGCCACGGCCGGCGGATTTTCCCGCTCCCAGCGTATCGTCTGACGGATCGCCTGCTCAATTGCTACGGGCTCCTTGTACTCCAATTCATGGCGGATACGCGCCGAACTTGCGGTCCAATGCTGAGCGACGTTGCCAGGCTTTAGCAAGTGGCGCGGTGTGCGCTCCACCGGCAGGACGACGAACTCCCCTTCCCACCCCATTTCGCTGGCGATTTTCCGGGCCCATTCCAGTTCGCTGAACGGTGGCTCCTCGCACACGTTATAGACGCGTCGCGTCGCGCGATCATCGGTAGCAGCCAGCGCAATGGCTGCGGCTACGTTCTCGACGTAGCCCCGCGGCGAGCGCCAGGCGGCTAGCGTCTCGGGGAAGATGATGTGGCGCCGTCTGTCGGCGACGCGTTTCACCACGGGATAAAAACGATGCAGCGGATCGCCGGGTCCATACACCATCGGCAGCCGCAGCACCGTGCCGGGAAGTTCGCGGTCGTTCATCACCGTGCGCTCTGCCGGGATCTTGTCGTAATCGTCCGTCACCCACGGGAAGATCTTGTGCAAGAGCTGCATACTTTCTGGTGGGTAGGGATGCAGAATGCGCCGCAGCTCCGACTCTTCCGTAAGGGGCACCTCCTGCAGCGGCCCGCTTTCCGTGCCGTGCAAAACGCCCGCCGCGCGGTACACGTCCATACTGCTTAGCATGACCACGCGTCGCGTCGCGCCACGGAAGACGTTCATCAGTTCTTCCGCCTGCGGACCCGAACTAATCACAAGATCAATCACGACATCGGGAGCAAAGCGCTTCAATTCTTGAGTGCTCGCGTTGAGTTGGTTACGGTCACCCAAAATCTCGTCCACGCCGGCGGGCGCGGCTGTCGTGCCGCGGTGAAACACCGCTAGCGCGTGTCCTTGCTGCTTTAGTGTGGCCACCACGAAACGTCCGATGAAGCCATTTCCGCCAATTAAAAGAATGCGCATGGGGCACTCAACATAATCGCAAGAAAAACGCTTCCGGTACCAGAAGAGGGTAGTGGGTCAGTTTGAAACGCAGTACGGCGTGCGAAGCGTTTTTTTTGGGCGTGCTCTCCTCCGGCGGCCCTATCGCACGTCACGAGGCATAGCGGTTGACAACCCGTTCCGGTCGAGGCACCATTTTCTTGCTGCGTAGGGCGCATCGGTGCAAATCGAAAGGGCAACGCCCACCTACGACATGTGATGAAGCTGCGCCGATGCCGAACCTCGAAAATCTCAAGAAGCAAGCCAAACAATATCTGCGTTGGCACCGCGAACGGTATTATCCGGTCGCTGCCAAAATCAGGGCAACCTTGCCCCGGTTTCGCCACCTCAGCGACGAGCAGGTACTGAACGCAAACTTCAAGCTCGCCGACGCCCAGGAACTCGTGGCACGGGAGAGTGGTTTCGGAGGATGGCAGGCGCTCAAATCAGGAGCCCATACCGTGACCGATGAAACTGGACAGACTGTACCACGCCCTATTCTCAATTCAACCGAAGCACAATTGTTCGTTGCCGACATCAAAGCATCGTGCGATTTCTATACCGATAAGCTCGGCTTCACGGTCGCCTTCGTCTATGGCGAGCCGCCATACTACGGGCAGGTCACCCGCGACCATGCGCGGCTTAATTTGAGGGTGGTCGGCGAACCTGTGTTCGCTGGCGATATTCGGGAGCGTGAGCATCTGCTCTCCGCTTCGCTCTCGGTCGCTACCACAGACGAGATCAAACAGCTTTTCTTGAGTTACCAGGCTACAGGCGTGCCCTTTCATCAAACACTGAAGAAGGAGCCTTGGGGCGCCAGAACCTTCATTGTCTCCGATCCCGATGGAAATCTCATTCTCTTTGCCAGTCCGGCCGATTAAGTGGCTGACTGTGCGAGAGGCCGATGGCGGATTGGAGTGGTATTTCAAACTGACCCACTACCCCGGAAGATTCTCTTGTTACCACAACGTGAACTATAAGAAAAAGGTAAGCGCGGACAAGACGAGCAACAATTGAACGTGTTCAGCTAAATCAGCCCTGAGCGGCGAGTGCGGTCACGCCGCACGTGGCCCAGAATCGGGAGCGACCCGTTGGACCTCCATTGACGCTCGTACGACGCGGGCTGCTGGCAAGGCGTGTTCCGGGCGGCCAGAGAGATCTCCAGAGCATTGTGCTTTTCGGCGTATAATGCCGCCACTTGTGGGGCTAGCATCTGGCCAAAAACTCGGGCCTTACGAGATCGGATCCCCGATCGGTGCCGGCGGGATGGGCGAAGTCTATCGTGCCCGCGATACGCGGCTCGAGCGTACCGTCGCGGTCAAAGTTCTTCCTTCTCATTTAACTTCGAACGTTGATTTGCGCGCCCGCTTTGAGCGGGAAGCCAAGGCCATCTCCGGCCTGCAGCATCCCAATATTTGCGTTTTGCACGACATCGGCAAGCAGGATGGCGTCGATTTCCTGGTCATGGAGTATCTGGAGGGCGAGACGCTTTCGGCCCGCCTGGCACGTAAGCCGCTTACCCCTGACGAAGCTTTGAAGATCGGCATCGAGATCGCCGACGCTCTCGACAAGGCGCATCGCAACGGCATCGTCCATCGCGATTTAAAACCGGGCAATGTGATGTTGACCAAGGCCGGCGCCAAGCTGATGGACTTCGGACTGGCCAAACCCTACGGAGGCTCCGGCGGATCGCAATCCTCAACGCCGGCATTCTCGGCCGCGGCAACCCTTGCCAGCATGGCTTCTCCCGTGACTGCGGCGGGAACGGTGGTGGGCACCGTGCAATACATGAGTCCGGAGCAGATTCAGGGCAAGGACGCCGATGCGCGCAGCGACATTTTTGCTTTCGGTGCCATGTTCTACGAGATGCTCACCGGTAAGCGCGCGTTCGAAGGGAAAACCCAACTGTCGGTAGCCAGCTCAGTGCTGGAAAAAGATCCCGAGTCGGTTTCGACCTACCAACCGATGACGCCTCCGGCGATCGAATACGTGGTGCGCACGTGCCTCGCAAAGGAACCGGACGAACGCTTCCAGAACGCACATGACCTCAAGCTTCAGCTTCAATGGATCTCGGCAGCGGGCAGCAAGGTCGGAACTCCGGCCATGGTCGCATCGCAACGGAAGACGACGCGTCGCACGCTCATCACAGCGGCAATTGTCGGCTGGGTGATTGCGGCCGGAGCCGGTTTACTGGCGCTGATGTATGCAAAGCACCTGACCGCCGCGCAGCAGATGGTGCACGGCAAGATCGATGAACCCGAGGGTCGGGAGTTCGCCGAAGGGTTTCTAGGTGCACCCGCCGTATCGCCGGACGGGCAATTCGTCGCATTTGTGACGACCAAGAAAGAGGCTCCCACCAGGATCAGCGATGAGATGATCGTCCTTCGGCGAACCAGCACGGGCGAGTACGAACCCCTTGCCGGAACCCAAGGAGCGACTTTCCCTTTCTGGTCTCCAGACGGGCAGTTCCTCGGTTTCTTCGCAGACGGCAAGCTGAAAAAGATTCAAGTGAGCGGCGGTCCTGCACAAACGCTGTGCGACGCGCCCGATGGCCGAGGCGGCAGTTGGAGTCCGCGCGGGGTCATTGTGTTTGCTCCGAAAATCTCGGGACCCCTCCAGGTGGTTTCCGACGGAGGCGGAACGCCCAGTGCCATCACTCCCGAAGATAAGTCTGACACCGAATTCACAGCCCGCAATGCTGCCTTCCTGCCTGACGGAGAGCATTTTTTCTACACGCAACGCGGAGGCAATCAGACGGTAGGTAAAGTCTATGCAGGGTCGCTCGACGGAGGCGCTCAAACTCAGATTTTGAGCGCTGGATCGAACCTCGCCTACAGCAAGGGTCACCTCTTCTATCTGCGCGAGGGAACCCTGACGGCACAGTCGTTCGATCCGGCGAAGCTGCGCTTCGAAGGAAAGCCGGTGTCCATCGCTGCCAGCGTAGATTACTACAACCCACGGGATCTGGGCTACTTCTCGGTCAGCGACAACCTCCTCGTCTATCGCAGGGCTGCTGAAGTGGATCGTGCCCTGGCATGGTTCGACACTTCTGGAAAGGAGTTAACCCGCTGGGGAGATCCGGCGCCATTTACCGGAGGAGCCTACTCTGCGGGTAGTCAGATTAGCGTCCTGTACCGCGCGAATCCGAACGGGCGCGGCAACAGTTTGTGGCTGGCAGATACCCAGCGCAAGACGGTGACCCGGCTCACTCCAGATTCTGAGATGTCGCAGACCGGAGTGGTGTCCGCAGATGGCAATACCGTAGTGATCTCCACCACCAGCGGATATAACAGCATTCTCGTGCGGCGCTCATTGAACGCCTCCGGCAAGGAAGAAACACTACTCAATGAACCGCGTGGGTATTTAACGGCGGGGAGCATCTCGCGCGATGGTCGATACGTCTTCTTCGCGCAGCAGGAGAGCAAGACGGGCTTCGATATTTTTTATCTGGACTTACTCGGAGAGCGGAAGCTCGTCCCCATTCTGACCAGTACCTATAACGAGTTTGATGCGAGGCTGTCTCCCGATGGCAAGTGGCTGGCCTATTCCTCGGACGAAACCGGAAACATTGAATTGTACGTAACCTCGTTCCCCGCGGCCGGCGGCAAATGGCAGGTTTCCAACGGCGGCCTGCTGGCACGAGATGTGAATACCGTTATGGATTGGTCCCCCGACGGCAATCTGCGTTATCAATTCGGAGACAAGATCTTTGAAGTCCAGGTCCACAGCAGTGGCGGAAAGCCCGAGTTCTCGGTCCCCCGCGAGCTTGTCACATTGCCGCCGGGACTCATGGTGATTTCAATCTTGGCCGACGGCAAGCGCATCCTGGCAGCCGAGCCGGTGGGCGATCGAGCGACCGTGCCGATCGATTTTGTGTTGAACTGGCAGCACCTCGCACAGTGATACTCCGCGTGGCAGGGAACTCCACCGCATTCTCTCGCTGATTATCAGAACCCCGCTGGCCGCTCCTCCACCACCCCGAAAGCCCGCTCCAACGCGAGGCCCGCGCTGCCTAGGGTGCCTTCCTCAAAGAGCTTGCCGATCAACGTGACACCGTGCGGTACGCGTCGGGGCGGCGAGAATGTCGGCAAGGGGTTATTCGGATCGGGTGCCCAGTCGCTCCGCGCCTTCGACACTTCCACAAAACCAGCGCGCAACGTAAGCGAGGGATGTCCGGTGAAATTGGTGATGGTCAGCATCTCGTCGCGCAGAGACGGCACCAACAGCAAATCCACCTGCGAGAAAACGCGCGCCATTTCTTGCGCAACCTTGCGCCGCATGCGATCTGCCTGAACAAAATCGACCGCGGACAGAAAGCGTGACATGCGGAAGACGTTTGGCCACGCGTCCGGCACCTGCGCCTTGAGTTCTCGCAGTTCGCCGCTCAACGTCAGTTCTTCGAACGAGGCGGCGCTCTCGGCGAACAAAATCACGCTCAGGCAGCCATAGGGCCAGTCGGGAATCGAGACCTCGACGGGCGCCATCCCAATTTTCTTCGCCGTCTCGAGTGCGGCGCGATCGACCGCCGTGGCTGATTCCATCCAATGCGGAAAATAACCGACCCGCAGTCCTTCGACGTGGCTGCTCGCATCGTAATCAAGATGGCTCGGAACGCTGGCGACGTCTCCGGGATCGGGGCCGGAGATTGCATGCAACACCAGCAGCGCATCTTCCACGTGGCGGGTCATCGGCCCGAGCTTATCGAGCGACCAGCAGAGCGTCATCGCGCCCGTGCGCGGCACGCGGCCATAGGTCGGACGCAGGCCGGTAATCCCGCAACGCATGCTCGGGCTCACAATGCTGCCCCCGGTTTCGCTGCCGATCGCGAATCCGACCAGTCCCGCTGCGACGGCAGCGCCCGGTCCCGCGCTCGACCCTGACGCGCCTTCCTCTAAAAGCCACGGGTTCATCGTCTGCCCGCCAAACCAAACATCATTGAGCGCGAGTGCACCGAGACTGAGCTTGGCAACCATTACTGCGCCGGCGTTGTTCAGCCGATCGACCACCGCCGCATTCTTCAGCGGAATGCGGTTGCGAAACGGCTCGGCACCGTAAGTCGTGGGAATGCCCGCCGTGTCGACCAGATCTTTCGCGCCCCACGGAATGCCATGCAAAGGTCCGCGATACTTTCCGGCCGCGATCTCCTGGTCCGCTTTCCTGGCTTGCGCCAGCGCCGAATCACGGGTGAGCGTGATTACACAATGCAGCTTGGGATCAAATTGCTCCGAGCGGTTCAAGTAAATTTCGGTGAGGCGCTCGGACGTGAGCTTCCGCGTCTCGATCCAGCGTGAGAGTTTCGTCACCGGAGCGAAGGCAACGTCCTCGTCGCGATCCGGCAGAGCTCCAGGATCAATCTTGCTGCGGATGAATCGGTCACGCGTGGGCTGCGATTGGATGCCGGGGAGCATCGGGTTCCACACAGTGGCCGGAGACAGACCTGATTCCAGCGCGAGTTTTTTCGGTCCCGTCCGCCGCTCGTACAGCGACGCCATGGTGCGGCGCCAGCTGGCGGTGGCCTGTGCGCGCTCGGCGGGCGTCATTTCGAACTGCAACAGTTTCTCGGCCTGCGCAAATGTTTCCTCCGAGACCTCAGGCCCGACCGGCGGACTTGTTCCGAACGCTGACGGCGCCCCAGGCGGCAGATCGCTGGGGTTCTGTGCCCAGCCTCGATACATGGCAGCCGCGCTCAATATTCCCAGCGACGACGCGGTCAAAAACTGCCTGCGCGATTTCGACATGAATCCTCCCAAACGCATTTAGACGCGGTGCGAAGGTTTGCGTCTACAACCAATTGCAGAACGGAAATTCTACTGGGCTGAGCGCAGCGCAAGGCAAAATCGCGGCGTGCTTGACAGAACTCGCTCCGGACGTAATCCTATACGCTTTTCGCTCGCGGGTTGTCGGCCACGGTGTCGCTCGGTGAGCCACTGATGCTCGGGAAGGAATTCGATTGAAAGTTCGCGTTTTCTATCACGACAAATGTTTCGACGGCGCGTCCTCGGCAGCGCTGTTCTCGCGCTTTTATCGCGAGCGCATCCGCAACGATGTAGAGTTTCAGTTCACCGGACTACTGCACCGTGCCGGTGCCCTGTTCGACGAACGCCAGTTCGATGGCGACGAAAACGCGATTGTCGATTTCAAGTATTCCAGCTCGCCCAAGATCACCTGGTGGTTCGACCACCACGAGAGCGCGTTCCTGAGCCCGGAGGACGCGGCACACTTCGAGCAAGATCAGGGCAATCGTAAGTTTTACGATCCAGACTTCAAGTCTTGCACGAGCTTTATCGCGATGGTTGCCGAGCAGCGCTTTGGCTTCAACGCGAAGCCGGTCGCGGATCTGGTGCACTGGACCGACATCATCGACGGCGCGATGTACGAGGACGCGAAGACCGCCGTCGAGATGAAAGCGCCCGCAATGAAGCTCACCATGGTGATCGAGTCGGCGCCCGACTCGAATTTCGTTCCACAGCTGATTCCACTGCTCGCCAGCAAGTCACTCGAGGAGATTCTCGGAGCTCCGTTCGTCGCGCCCCTGTTGCCTCCGTTGCTGAAGCGTCACGAACTTTCGATCGGGATTCTGAAGGAAAGGGCAGAGTGCGAGGACGCCACCATCTTCTTCGACGTCACCGACCAGGAGCTTGAGGGATACAACAAGTTTGTTCCGTATTATCTGCATCCGGAGAGTATCTATAGTGTTGGTTTAAGCAAGAGCAGCTTCCGGGTGAAGGTGTCGGTGGGGTCGAATCCGTGGGCTCCGAGCGAGCCGACCGTGAATCTGGCGAAGGTTTGCGAGCGTTACGGTGGCGGCGGCCACGCTCGCGTGGGCGCGATTTCCTTCGACGTCATGAAGCAGGACGAGGCGCGGCGAGCGGCGTTCGAGATTGTGGAAGAATTGCGGGCGAGCGTACGGCAACAAGGAAAGAGTTAAGTACTGCATCGAGCGAAGGCCGGCTGGAAATCGGGAACGTTCGTTGCCGATCAGATTTGTTCGTTGCTCTGAACAGGTAAGCGGGACGTCTTCTTTGCGTCGCCTTAGCGATCTTGGCGGTTTAAGATTTTTCTTCGAACCTCGGCTGGAAGAAGAAAGATTTCGAATGATCGAGCGATCGGAGCTTTTCCCTGCGACGACACCCCGCCTTCTTGAGTATGCTCGTGGGATCTGACTCTACTCCAGTCCTGCTCACCGAGAACCTCGGCCGTAGCGTCCCCGGAAAGATATTGGTCGAAGCTGCCACCTTCGACGTGTTCCGTGGCGAGACGCTTGCCATCGTCGGCCCGAGCGGATCGGGAAAAACTTCGCTCCTCCGGTTGCTCAATCGTCTCGACGAACCTACGAGCGGCACGGTCCTGGTTGACGGCGAGGACTATCGGAAAATTGCTCCGCGTGAGCTACGTCGCCGGGTCGGCATGGTCATGCAGCGTCCCTATTTGTTCCCAGGGATCGTCGCCGACAATCTGCGCTTTGGGCCGCGGCAACGCGAGGAGGTTCTGAGCGAAAGCCGCGTGGAAGAATTATTGGGGAGTGTCGGACTCGACGGCTATGGACCTCGAGACGTCGCGAATCTTTCCGGAGGCGAATCCCAGAGAGTCTCCTTTGCGCGGACTCTAGCCAATTCCCCCGATGTGCTTCTACTCGACGAACCCACGTCGGCGCTCGACGAAGACTCCAAGCGCGAAGTCGAGAGAATCATCATCCAGATCGGCCGCGAGCAGGGAATTCCGTGCGTCCTGGTGACGCATGATCCTGCCCAGGCAAAACGACTCGCTCAGCGCGCACTTGTGATGGAAGCCGGGCACATCGTGCGGGTCGGAAAAATCGAGGAGGTGCTTCGTGCTTAAGGCTCTGCTCTCGAACCAATTGCAACTTGGACTCGCACAGGCTGCCGTTGCCGCCTTGGCCGCCCTCACGGTTGTGTTGCTCGCACGGAAACGCGGCATCCATCTGGTGAGTGAGCTGACCATCGCGATGATTCGAGGGCTGGTGCAGATCGTCGCTGTCGGATCGGTCCTCCTGCTCCTTCTGCGCGGGCCCAGTTGGACGAGCATCTTCCTGTTGATGGCGATGATCGTTGCTGCGGGCGCAACCTCGGCTCGGCGCGCCAAGGGAATGCCTCAGGCTTTTCAGGTCTCCACCTGGGCGATTGCATGCGGCGCCGGATCGGTGATCGCGGTGATGGTTCTGCTCGGCGTGATCGATACCCCGATCACCGCGCTCGTGCCGGTCGGAAGCATGCTGATTGCGAACGCCATGAACACGAATGGCCTCGCGCTGAATCGCTTCCGTTCTGACGTATTGGCGCACGTGGGTGAGATCGAAGCCGCACTCGCGCTCGGCGCAGACGGGAAGCACAGTGTCGCCCCTTATGTGCAGGGCGCGTATGAAGCGAGCCTCATCCCAGCAATTGATTCGCTGCGCTCGCTGGGGATCGTCTGGATTCCGGGCTTAATGGCGGGCATGCTGCTGTCGGGCGCGCGGCCAGTGTACGCGGCGATCTATCAGTTTGTCGTGCTGGCGATCATCTTCGCCGCCTCGGGCCTCACCGCGCTAGTGAGCACGCTTCTGATGCGGACGCGTGTGATGTCGCCCGCAGAACAGTTGATCCTGCGGCCCGGACAGACCGCAGGATCGTGAGTAACGCCTGGGCAGGCCGACTCGCCGCAACGCGCTATGCGCTCTTGTCCCCTTGTTGCCGGATTCCCGCTTTCTCCAGAACTTTTTTCGAAAGCGATGAGAATAGATTCGCCGACTGCGCTTTCGTACCCGCGGCCGCGATGTTGACCGCGGCGGCTGTGGCGACGAACGCGTCGCGGTATTGGTTGGTGCTGTACTGCGCAACGTTCCCCATCGGGATTCCGTAAGCGTGCCCCTGCACCCACGCGTCAGGCGCCGCGCCCAGAAAGACGAATGTCCACACCCCTTCTTTCTCTTTCTGTTCGATAAGCGACTTGACGGCGTCATGCGTCCATTCGCGCGAGGAGTTTTCTTCGCCGTCGGTCATGATCACGGTGATCACCTTGTCCACCTGCGGTTTATCGCCTTCCACCTTTCGCACGGTAATGCCGATGGCATCATTCAGCGCGGTGTTGCCGCCGGGAACGTAGGTCTGTGTGTCGAGCTTACGAACCGAGCCGAGCGGGATGGCCACATCCCGGTACGCCACCATGGTGTCGAAGAGGGTAAGCGAGAACAGATAGTCAACTTTGTCCTCTTTGCTCAGGCCGTTGATGTAGGCATTAAAGCCTTCGATCACATCGTTCAACTTGCTCGCCATGGAACCCGATTTATCGAGAATCACGTTTACGAGAACGCGCTGCTTTTGGTTTAGCGGCTGCTGGTGCACGGGGTGTCTCCTCGCTGGCGGCGGTCGCTGACGGAACGTAAAACATCTCCACCTTCGGAGTGAAGCCCAACGACGCCGAGACGGTTTCACTTGGTATCTTGCGCCCGTTATAGATGTCGCAAAGATACTGCTTGGAAATCCCGAGATCGCTGGCGAATTCGGTGTTGGTCTTTTCTCCCTGGATCTTTTTCATCAGCTCCAGGAGTTCCTCGACGGTCAGTGCCTTGTACGCCATATCAGCGTACACGGTACGCTTATGTGGCGTACGTGTCAAGCCCGGCGCTGGACGTTTTCTTCAGGTTGCGGTTCAACAAGACTCGTAGTGATTCGCATCACGCGGCGCCAGCGACCTCTATCACAGAGCGGACATGCTGGGTTTGCGTAGCATCCGGTCAGGAGATCATTTTCGGGAGAACATGGAATGACCGGTGTCAATGGTGTGTTTCTTGGAATGTTGGCCGGAATGGGCTTGATGTTCCTCATCGGCTGGATTCGCATTCTGCGCGAGTAGACGAGACCAGCCTGAGCTGCTACCTTGTTTTTCCGCTGCTCCCCGGGTACGGGGGCGGTTATCATTGAATCAGAGTCTTGGGGGAACTGGCCTGCCTCGTCTTTCTAGTGTCGATCCATATACGCGCCAGCTGCGTGCCTTGCGTGCGGTTGCTTCCGTCGAGTTCTTCAAAGGTCTCCTCGTCCTGCTAGCGGGTTTTGGAGTTTTGTCCCTCGTCCACCGCGATGCATGGGATGTCGCGGAGAGCTTTCTTGAATGGCTGCACATCAGCCCCGACGCCCATTACGCACAGGTGTTTCTCAACCTTGCCGATCAGGTAACGGACACCAAACTCTGGTTTGTGGCGATCGGCGCGCTGGCGTATTCCACATTGCGCTTTTTCGAGGCCTATGGTCTCTGGCGAGAGCGCGCCTGGGCCGAGTGGTTAGCGCTAATCTCGGGCGCAATCTATCTTCCCTTCGAGATCTACGAGTTGGCGCGTCGTCCCGACTGGATCCGTCTGGCCATCTTCCTGATTAATCTTGCGGTGGTGTTGTACATGGCCTACCTGCGAATGCAGGCTCGTGTGCGCGTCGTGAATTCCTACGGCGCCGCCGACTGATCTCCTTCCGCCTAGGACTGGACGCTAACTCTTACGTGTCGGCCTGCAACGATTCCATGAGTTTCTTTTGCATGCGCCGCTGGTGTTCCGCACTGAGCTTCTCGCCGTTGGACGTTAGATAAAACACGTCGATCGCCATCTGCCCCTCGGTGTCGATGAGCGCGATTTCGATGTTGCACTTCTCGTGCGACAGGCAGGAACTGATCTTGTGCAGCAGGCCGGGACGGTCCTGCGCGATTACCTGTGCCAGCGTGCTTCGGGCGGAGCATGTATCGTCGAACTCGATCTTGGTATCGATCTTCACCTTCGGGGCCCCGAGTTTCTCGGCTCTCAGGCGCTCGCCCAGCATGCGATCGAGATCGGTCTCTCCCATCAGCACGCCGATCAGGCTGCGCTTGAAGCGCTCCCACTCCTGCAGGTTCAACTCGAGCGTGCGGAAACGGTCGGTGAAATAAAAAGTGTCGACCACGGTTCCGGCCTGGTTCGAGAACGCGTTGGCCTTCACGATGTTCATGCCCCACGCGGCCAGGACCCCGGTCACGGTTGCGAAAAGCGACGGGCGATCATGCATGACCAGGGTCAACTCAAACCAATGCCTGCCACGTTCGAGCAACAACTGAATCGGATCGCCACCAAGTCGGCCGGCCATTTCCACATGCGCGAGAACATCCGTAGCCGAATACGTGGTCAGGTAGCGCTTGGGCAAGCCTTCCAGAAACGTCTTCAGCTTCCTGCCCGCGGTGGGCACCAGGGTGCGAATGTGCGCCAGATGCTGATCTTCCTGGTCCGCATGCAGACGCTCGTCGACGCTGTGATTCAGGTAATTGAATGCGGCAATATAGAGCTGAAAAACATTTTCTGCCTTCCACGGCGTCAAGGCATCGGGATTGACGGCCTTGATGTCGGCATAGGTAAGGAGCGTCAACATCTTCAGGCGCTCGGGGTTCTCCATTCGCTCCGCGAAAATCCGAACCGTCTCCGGATCGAAAATATCTCGCCGCAGAGTCGCGGAAATCTCCAGGTGATTCGCGATCAGGAACAGAACTGCTTCGCGTTCCGAAGGCTCCAGGTCCAGCCGCTCCATGCAGCTTCTGGCCACGTCGAGGCTGGCGTCCACATGATTTGTGCTCGACATTCCCTTTCCGACGTCATGCAGCAGAAGTGCAAGATAGAGGATCTCCGGCCGCTCGAGTTCGCTCAGAATTTCGGCATACCGACGATCCCACTCCGACTGCGATTGCTTGAGACGATGCAGGCTGTCAATCGCGACAAACGAATGCTCGTCGACGGTAAACCGGTGATAGAAGTCGCGCACCACGAGCGCGTCAATCGCTTTGAGTTCCGGCAGCAACAGCGTCAACAGTTTTAATGCATGCATGGCGCGCAACGCATCTGCAGCGTTGGGCTGGACGAGAATCTCCCCGAGATAAAGCCAGAGCTCGGCTCCGCGCGGAGGAGTTGCAGCCAGCGAAGGCAGTACTTGCTCGATGCGGTATTCCGTCGTCGTGCTCAACCGCAGCCCGTGCATGGCCATGAAGTGAAATAGCCGCAGCAACATCTCGGGATCGTGCAGGGCATTTGGCTGCTGCAGGAAAATCAGTCCATCGACCACGGAGAAGTCCGCGTTCGACAGCCGCGACCGCCAATGCTGAAACTGCCGGTAAAGCGACGACCACGCTGCGGGAATCTCTTCCAGCAATTGCGTGCACACCCGATGCACCGCCCTTGCCTGGCCGAAGTAAATCCGCATCCAGCCGGCCGCGTCCGCAATGTCGGCGTCCGGTGTGCCGATCTTGCGCGCGGCTGCTTCATCCTGCGATTCCCAAAGCAGAAGATTGTCGTCGCGACCTTGACGGAAATGAAGAAAGCAACGCACCGACATCAGGAAATCGAGGGCGGAATCGAACTGCTTGCGGGTCGAGAGCGGAAAAAGCGTCTTCGGATCGGGCCAGTCACGCAACTTGTCCATGGCCGAAATCAGCGACAGCCACGTGGCCACGTTGTAGTCGCGCAGTCCTCCGGGACCATCCTTCACATTGGGTTCAAGATGGAAGACCGTGTTTCCGTACTTCGCATGGCGCGACCGCGTGACGTCCGCCAGGCTCTGCACCAGCGCCTGTGCCTCGCGCATTACAAGTTTGGGGATCACTTTGTCGTGGAGACGATCAAATAATTCGCGGGCGCCCGCGAGGTAGCGGCAATCGAGCAGGGAGATGGTGAACTCGACATTCGCCGCGTCGAAGCGGTCGCACTCCGTCAGCACCCGCGTCGCGGGGCTGACCTTCATATGCAGATCCCACATCTCCTGCGAGAAGCGCCGGATGGGATCCTTGTAGAAGTTCTCGGTGTCTCCGCCCGCGTGCAGAAAAAGGATGTCTACATCGGAGTGCGGAAAAAGCCAGCCACGTCCAAAACCGCCCAGTGCTACGAGTGCGAAGCCGGCAGGTCCATTTTCATCAGGGGAGATAATTTCGCGCCAAAGTCGTAGCGCGATCGCTTCCACCAGGCGAGTACGCTCGCGAACAGCCAGACGGCCGTCTCCACTGGACGCGAAATTTTGCTGGATCCGGACGGATTCTTCCGTGTAAAGATCCCGCAGTTCGCCGCTCAGAGAGGCTGTGGTCATACCGGGTCCCATTCGACTCTTCGTGCCGGCTGTGCAATGACGGATAGGGGATCAGGATCCGCCCGTTCAGCTCTGACGCTACCTGCTCTCTACAGCGCTCCCTCGCCGCGTTCGTCATTACGAATGCGGATCGCTTCATCCACTTTCGAAAGGAAAATCTTTCCGTCTCCGATTTTGCCGGTGCGGGCGGCGGTGACGATGGCCTGCACCGTTTTCTCAACGATCGCGTCCGGAAGCACCAGCTCCAGCTTGATCTTCGGGATGAGGTCGACGGTGTACTCGCGGCCGCGATAAAACTCCGTGTGCCCCTTCTGGCGGCCATGGCCGCGGACTTCAAGCACCGTCATGCCCTCGACGCCCGCCTCGTGCAGGGCATCTTTGACCGCTTCCAGCTTCGAGGTCTGGATAATCGCTTCCACTTTTGTCATAGGTTAATCCGGAACTCAGTATGCAACTTCGCCGCAAAAGTCGAAACGCCGCAAGCGCGAGTCGTACTCATGCAGTTACCTCCCAGGAGTACCCTTCCTCGCCATGCTGCGTTACGTCGAGGCCCTGCACTTCCTCGTCGTCGGTGACGCGAAGTCCCACGACCATATCAACGACCTTCAAAATGATAAGCGTTCCCACAATCGCAAGCACCCACGCAATCACCACACCCACCAACTGGTTGAGTACTTGATGCGGATTTCCTTCCAGCGCACCAGAGGGCAGAACGTTGCCTTGTGCGTCTTTGAAAATCGGATTGATCGCCGAAGCCGCAAAGACCCCGGTGAGCAGAGCTCCTAACGTGCCGCCAGCACCGTGAACGCCAAAGGCGTCCAGACTGTCGTCGTAGCCGAAGCGCGCTTTCACCTTGGCCACCATCCAGAAGCAGAAGGCGCCCGCAATCAGACCGATCGCGATGGCGGGCATCGGACCTACGAAGCCCGCAGCCGGAGTAATGGCAACCAGTCCAGCAACCGCTCCGGAAATCGCTCCGAGCGCGCTGGGTTTGCCGTTGCGAATCCATTCCGCGCCACTCCAGCCGATCGCCGCTGCGGCAGCCCCGAAGTGGGTTGCCACGAACGCGCTTGTTGCCAAGCTCCCTGCGGCCAGCGCGCTGCCCGCATTGAATCCAAACCATCCCACCCACAGCAGGCATGCGCCGATGAAACTCAATACCACGCTGTGTGGCGTCATCGCTTCTTTCGGATAGCCGAGCCGCTTTCCTAAGTAGAGAGCGCACACCAGCGCGGAAACGCCCGAGGTGACGTGAACCACGGTACCGCCCGCGAAATCCAGGCACGGAAACCGTCCGCCCAGGGAGGCATTCAGCAGGCCGCCCTTTCCCCATACCATGTGGGCCATCGGGTCATACACCAGAAACGACCACAAGATCATAAACAGCAACATAGCGCTGAACTTCATGCGCTCGGCAAAAGCACCCGCGATCAGTCCCGGCGTGATGATGGCGAACATCAACTGGTAGACCATGAAAGTCTGCGCCGGGATGGTGGCGGCATAATCGGGATCCGGCGCCGCGCCTACTCCGCGCAGAAACAGATTATGAAAATCTCCGACAAAGCGGGTGCCCGGTCCAAAGGCGAGGCTGTAACTCAGGATGCCCCAGAGAATCGTGATCACCGCCATCATCGCGAAGCTCTGCATCATGGTGGCCAGCACGTTTTTCTTGCGCACCAGGCCGCCGTAAAACAGCGCAAGGCCAGGCCCGGTCATCATCAGCACCAAGGCCGAACTGGTCAGCATCCAGGCGTTGTCGGCGGAACCCTTGGCGTCGGCAACCTGTTGTTCGAGCTTCGCCAGACGCGCCTCGTGCGCGGAAACGGAACAATCGGATGCCGGGGTGGAGGGGGAAGCATTCTGCGCGTGCATTCGCGGAACAACCAAGACCAGCGCAAGGAGGAACCCGAAAACCAGCGTTTTTGCCATCGAAACCTATCTGACTCCGGTGGACGAAATGTTGACTGCCCAATCTAACCGGAGGACGCCAAAGCCCGGAAATCGAAACTATTTATGGTGCTCATCAGGAATTGTTATGAGCTGTCGACTGCTCACGACGAGTGATGAACTGCGCTTACTGAGCCCCGAGCGCGCGTAGCTGATCGCGCGCTGCCGGCGGCGTTTGGCTGCTTCCATACTGGCGATTTGGGTAATCGGAAAAAGGAACCAGAATCACGCTGATAACGAAATATCTGGTTGACAGGAAAGGGAATAAGTGTGCATAGTTATTCAAGAGAGTGAATAAATATTCATGAGCAAGGCGGCCAGACAAAAAGCGATTCTGGAGCTCCTTCATCGGGGCCCGGTCGAGAGCCAGGAGGAGCTTCAGGGCTTCCTCGCGAAGCGTGGCTTCGAGGCGGGCCAGGCTACGCTCTCCCGCGATATTCGCGAACTCGGGCTGGTCAAGACCCCCGACGGCTATTCAGCCGGGCGCGGCGCCACGTTCGTTGAGCCCGTTCTTCCATCGGTTTCCCGGCTCGTCCGGGAGTTTGTGGTCGACGTCCGTCTCGCTCAGAACCTGATCGTGCTAAAAACCAGTGTTGGCAGCGCTCAACCCGTGGCAGCGGCCGTAGACGCCGAAGACTGGCCCGAGGTCGTGGGGACCTTGGCTGGTGACGACACCATTCTGGTGATTTCCCCGGACAATCGCACGGCCCAGCAGTTGGTGCGCCGTATCCAGGGGATGTTGGGGTAAATGACGGCGAAAGTGAAAACGGCGGTCTTGGGTGCGACCGGCTATGCCGGTTTTGAATTGACGCGCATCCTTCTGCGCCATCCCAAGCTGCAGAAGCCCTTGTTGCTGCGCAGGGAAGAGAGCGGCAAAACGCAGAACCTGGCAGAGAGTTTTCCGGCGCTGAGCGGCAACGGCGGCTACCCGCTCGAACCATTCTCGATCGAGCGCCTCAAGAAATCCGGTGTGAGCTTGTTATTTCTAGCGACGCCGCATGAGTTGTCGCGGAGTCTTGTACCACACGTGGTGCG
>Ga0210409_10001248_pt1 | contig 34209 bp, 31 predicted proteins | sample IncBWH17MmetaG_FD_161649 | JGI IMG/M metagenome (GOLD analysis project Ga0210409, IMG submission 161649) | Forest soil microbial communities from Barre Woods Harvard Forest LTER site, Petersham, Massachusetts, United States - Inc-BW-H-17-M | ecosystem: Environmental > Terrestrial > Soil >... | reverse complement strand
TCCACCGCGTTTGACCCCGGCAACTGGTAAGCGGCAATGATGGCGCTCGGCTTTCCATTGAAACGGCCTTTGACGCTATAGTCCTGGGATCCCAGCTCGATTCGTGCGAGATCGCGAACGCGGACGATCCCGCCATCGGGGGTTTCACGAACCACAATTCTGCCGAATTCTTCGGGGGACAGGAGGCGGCCCTGCGCGAGAACCGCGTAAGTAAATTCCTGTCCCTTTGGGGCAGGCTCGCCGCCTGCTTGACCCGCCGGGTTCACCGTGTTTTGCGCTTGAATGGCGCTGATAATGTCCGGAACCGTGATGCCGAGCTTGGCTAACGTATCAGGTTTTACCCAGAGCCGCATCGCGTATTGGCCCGCGCCGAAGACCTGCACGTTGCCTATGCCCCGCGAGCGCGTGATCGGATCGACGAGATTGATGTATGCAAAATTCGCCAGGAAGTTGGCATCATAGGTTCCATGAGGGGAGTAGAGCGCGAACAGCATCAGCGGAGCCGTAACCGATTTTCGAACCGTGATTCCGTAGTTGGTGACATCCGGCGGGAGCTGTGATGCGGCCTGGGTTTCGCGCGATTGCGCGAGAATCAGGTCCGTGTTCGGATCGGTCTTGACGTCGAAATCCACAATCAGCGTGGTATTCGAGTTGCCTGTCGCGTTCAGCGAGTACATGTAGTTCATGTTGTCAACGCCGTTCATCTGCTGCTCGATGGGCGTGGCAACGGCTTGCTCCAGGGTTTGTGCGTCCGCTCCGACGTAGGTCGCCAGGATTTGGATCTCCGGCGGAGTGATGTTGGGGAACTGGGCGACCGGCAAAGTCAGGATAGTGAGGGTGCCCACCATCACCAAAATGATGGAGATCACTATCGCGACGATGGGACGGTTGATGAAGAACTTCGACATCGGACTATCTGTCCTTGTTTTCCGTGCCGAACGGCTTTGGATTCACGAGTGCGCCGGTGCGTACTTTTTGCACGCCTTCCGCGACGACTTGTTCTCCGGCATGCAGCCCGTCCGCGATAATCCACTGGGTACCGACACGGTCGCTGACCGTTACCGTACGAATGCCGACTTTGTTGTCGCTGCCTACCACCGCAACCTGGTACCCGCCCTGGAGCTCTGAAACCGCACGTTGGGGAACCAGCAGTGCGCCATGTTCGGTCGAGATGACCGCGCGAACCTTGGCGTAGCCGCCGGGTCGCAGAACGCTTCCCGGATTGGGGAACAGCCCGGCGAGCCGAATGGCGCCGGTACTCTCGTTGACTTGGCGGTCCGCAAAGTAGAACGTGCCCTCGTGGGAATAGGTCGAGCCGTCCGCCAAAATCAGTTGAAGGTGCAGAGCTTTGCCCGCCGTCTCGCTGCTGATCTCCGTCGGAAAGCGCTTCCGCCATGCCAGATATTGTGGCTCGCTGGCGGTGAAATAAACTTTGATCGGATCAACGGTGGAAACCGATGTTACAACCCCGCTAGCTGGGGTGACGAGTGCCCCGACTTGAAGTTGGGCTTGTCCCGCGATGCCGTCGATAGGAGCGACGAGACGCGTGAACTCTAGATTAATTTTCGCGGTTTCAACGGAGGCCTCGTAGGTTTTGATTTGCGCCTTCGCGGTTTCCACAGTAGCGATTGCCGCAAGGTTGTTCTGTACGGCATTGTCAAGATCCTGCTGGCTGGCCGCCTGCTCCTTTGCCAGAGGGGTGTAACGTGCGACATCAAGTTGAGTTCGACCTTGCACCGCCTGGGCATTCGCCAGTGAGGCCCTGGCTTGTGCTAGTTGCCCTTGGGCCTGGTCAAGCGCCGCCTGAAACGGACGTGGGTCAATCTGAAAAAGAAGCTGACCTTGCCTGACGAACGCGCCCTCCTGGTAACCCTGCTTTAAAAGGTATCCAGTGACCTGCGCCCTAACATCGGCGTTGACGAGTCCGTCGAGAGTGCCGATCCACTCCCCATAAATGGGAACATCTTCTTGCTGGACCTTGACCACTTCGACATCCGGCGTGGCGCCTGCCATCGCACCCAAGGCGCGCTTGGATGGGCGAACAGCTCCGATGATCAGCCCAATCACGATCAAGCAAAGGAGTCCGCCAATTAGAAGTTTGCGTTTCGAGACATTGATCATGCTCATCTCCGGCAGCCTGCTCCCCAATATGGAGGAGAAATCTTTCGTTGCTTCAGCCCACCCATGCCCACGAATCGTGGAAGGGGCTAACCCATCAATCTAAGGCGATGACATCGGTCGATAAGAATCGAGAACCCACGCTCATAGAAGAGCCCCTGGGCACGAACTTTGATGAGAAGCCTTAGACGACGGATTCAAAACAAGTTCCATGCCGTTGATGCCGCTGATGATTGACTCTTCAGCTTCTATACCTGCTATGAGCGCCACAGCGCAAACTTATAATCCGGAGGTGATACGTTTTGAAAATGAACTGGCTGTGCTGGGTCCGTCTCCAGTTTTTGTACTCGTGCGAGGATGTGGTTGTCCACGGCTCGCATGTCACGATCTGTTGCATGGCCGAATCCTACCGGAGTGAGGGACTCGACTGAAACGTGCTGTGATGATAAGGCTGTGACCCCAAAAAGTGACTGAGACCACCATTGTCCTCTAGGGCAGGCAAAGGGTCAATTATGTTGCTCTCTCTGTAGATGCTCCAAGATAATGTCACCCCCTAACTGCAACCAGACTTTGTCAGCGCGGCGCTCTCTTCATGCCGATATTGTGCGCGGGCAAGTCAACTGCTGTAAACAGATGGGATGAGAAGGCCGTTCTTTATCTCTTGCGCTTCGAGCGCGTCGATAACCTGGGAGCGTATCGCATCCCGCCGGAGATCGGAATTCTCATCCCATCTGATTTCAACAGTTATCACCGTTGGAACCGTGCCTTGCCCAAAATCATTGCGTCCAACACTCCGACATCCGAGTGCGCATTCGCAGTGCGTACAAACTCCAACATGGGCGTCCTGTATGGCCTGGCCAAACCTGGGTGCCTCATGGGAACTGTTCAATTTCCAGGCTTCTCGCAGATAGGCAAACGTAAATGTCGCTCGACTCGATGCAGTGCACGCGAAGAAGATTGCATTCAGAAAAAAATGAAACGCTGCGAGTGAGGCTGACATCAGACCGAGTGACAATTGAATAACATTGGGAACCTGCCATTTTCTGTTCGTTGGGAATGGCGGTTTTGCTACCCGTTCCCGCTGTACTGGGCATCTAGCTCCTCAGCCGATGATGAGAACAAGAAGCATCGCAATCGCGTTGACGCTTTGCTTTGTTGGAGCAGGCGTGTGTTTCGGTCAGAACGCGTTTATGGGGACTTGGAAACTTAAGGAAACAAAATCGGAATTCTCCCCAGGGGCGCCGAAGAACAGGACTGTCGTCTACGAGACCGAAGGCGACAAAGTGAAAGTCACGGTCGACAGTGTCGGTGGCGACGAGAAGCCGACGCATTACGTGTGGGTAGGCAAGTTCAACGGTAAAGAGTATCCGGTCATTGGCGACCCGCTGTCGGATGCGCGGTCATACACCGTGGTCGACGATCATATTTTGGGATTCAATGTCATGAAAGGCCGTAAGGTTATCATCAGCGGTCGGATCGTTGTATCTGAAGATGGCAAAAGCCGCACAGTTACAATGAGCGGAACAAATGCCCAGGGCCACAGCGTGAGTAGCAGCGAGGTGTATGACAAGCAATAGGCGAGAATACTCCTGCTTTTAGGAGTAAGGATTGGAAGGAGAAACCATATGTGCATTAGTGAGCTCTTTACGCAGCGGGTCCGAGAGCAGGTGAATTCATCGAACGTGATAAGGCTCCGCAACTGGGCCACGAAACAATGGGTGGTAGCTGTGCTGGCGTGCGTTCTTCCGTTCCTGGGTGTGGGTCTGGCCCAAACGGTCGTGACCGCGAGCGCAAATGTCCCGTTCGACTTTTGGACACAGGGCCGAAAGTTTCCAGCTGGGGACTATGTCTTCGATTCCGGGTTCCCAGGTTCAATCTCGATCCGCGACAAAGCGTCAAAGCTAAGTATTGCTATTGCGGCCGTGCCCTATGGGGATCCGGTGAAAAAGGAGAGCGCCAAGTTGCTATTCGTTCGTCGAGACGGCAAATACTACCTGACTGAATTGTGGGGGGTGCTGGGCAAGCGGGTAGTAACCGCCGAATTTGAACATCGCGGAGAAAAGAATAACGAACAGCGCGAAGTGCAGCTCGTTTACCCGTAGATCGATCTGTGGCAGCTTGGCGGCTTCCTCGCGATGCCCCAGCCGTTTTTCCTGGATCTCTCCGAAACGCCCACGAGACGATACCGAGTAAGTCTATCGGCGCCGGAGTAACGCAAGGTCCAGAAGACAACCAGCCTAGTACTATCTTTCGCGGCTCCCCGTCGCCAACCCGTCACGCTCGGTTTTCTAGCGCTGGGATCACGCGGACTCTCGAGCTGGCGGCGAGAATCAGTGAGCGCTCTGCGGTAAGTCGGCTGGGCGGTCTTGCGAACAACCGACTGGTTCGCCCGAAACAGAAGGTCAATCACGTCCCGAACCGAGCAGACATCAAAGATCGGCGTCACATGGGTGATGTTCAGCAAATTCGCCCCGTGAGGCGTTAAGTACAAGAGCTTGAGTTGCATCCGTTTTGCAGCGGCCCACTTACGCAACTCTACCAACAGGCCGACACCGGCGGCATCCATAGCGGTGACCTGTGCCATGTCTAGCACAGCAATTGCAATATACGGATGACTGAAAATCGCGTGGCGCAAAATATGGCATTCCCCGAAGACGATTCGGCCGGTGCATCGGAAGACAATCGTGTCGCCCAATTTGTGAATCGTCACCTCCAGCATGTTCGCTCCTCTTACATCTCAATCTTCTCTTATGTCGAAAATCGCTTGTTAGAACGTACTCCGTTTGCACGAAGCACTTCATCGAGCTTTGCAAAGAACGGGCAGGACTTGTGAAAGCGATCTCTCAGCACCTAACAGACTGACCAACCAAGAAGACCTGTTCACTCGCACGCCTCACAGTTTTCACTGCGTTGGGGAGAACACAGCAATTCTGGGATGTGCAAGAAGGCTTGCATACGCCACGAAAACCCTGTGCGACACCGGGTCGACTGTCAACGTATGAGCGCCGTAGTGAGTGTGTATCTCATCTAATACTCGATAATTATCAGGACCGTCTTGCTGGATCACAGTCATTTCTCCAGCTCTTCCGGCCGTGTAAATTCGATGAACGCCAGGATCGAATGCGACCGAGTCAGGCCCCCCGCCGATTCCCAGCCACGTAATGACTCGATGCCTCTCCAAGTCAAAGACCACCAATTTCGCATTTCCGCTACAGACTGCGAAGAGCCGTCTTCTCTCGGAATCAATCGCCATGCCAGATGGTTCAACGCATGGTGCCAGAGGCCATCGCCCATCTACCGCGCGCTTGCCAACATCGATTGCAGCTACCTCGTTGGTGTCTTTTAGATTCTGGAAGAGCAATCCGCTCTCCGAGTCCATGGCGGCAAACTCTGGCTTGCCAGAAAGCTGGATGGTTCCGACCGTGGCGCGCTTCTCGGGATCGATTAGGGTCGCCATGTTCGGGTCTCCATGGGATACATAAATGAGGTTGGTCGACGGGATGTAGAGGATGGCATCTGGGTCATCTGCAACCGGGATGCTGGCAAGCTGGTGAAGAGACTTCGGATCGAAGACGTCCACTGTATTCGTTTCGCTTCGAGTGATGAAAGCAACCTTCACGTTTGGCATTAGAGCGACCCCGTGTGCAGAGCCGGCTCCAGACATTTCTGACACGGTGCTTGCTTTCAGATCACTGGAGTCGAAAGCGATTTTGAACAAGGCACCAGACGACTCACTAGTAACAAACAGAACCTGATCGCCTAGCATCAGGTAATCGAGTACTGTAAGCGGACCTCTTCGCGGAAGCTCGATGAAACCTTCGAAAGCCATGACCTTCGATCTGCTTGGTGTGCCCGGATAGATCAGGTAACCCAACGCCACTGCTGCGAGACCGATCAGTGTGAAAGCAAGCGTTAGGGACACCTTAAGCATGTTTCTCGTAGCGGGCTTGTCTAGCATCGTACTGGCGTTGTGGAAACGGCGTTCATCGATTCAGCAAACATCTCGAAACCCTCTGCAAAATGTCATTTTCGGGTTCATGGGATCGCTCGATATCCCCCTGTCCGGCTAATAGACAATTGCTAATTTACTGGCAACCTGTTCCAGGGTGCGCTGACTGCTTGTATGGGCAGGTACACAACATCGAAGAGCATCATCATGGGTAGTCTTCGTGCTCGGGCTTGTGGCGGTGCATATCTCCTGAGCCGCGCATTTCTATTGTGCAGAGAACAACATCGCAGCGCTGTCAGAAACGGTTAGTCGCTGGTATAGATTTGTATGGAAAGAAGCACTTGGACCTAGACGGTTCGCAGCACGTCACTAGTCCCGCGTTCCTCGCAGGGACAAGGAGATCAGATCGAGGTAATCCAATTTGCAACGCGCCAGCGGATATCGAATGGCGATAGGAGAGCGCTTTGAATGATCAAGACAAACGCAGCGCGATTTCTGAACCGACTTGGGATCGATTACGAATTACGCGAGTACGACGTGGATCCGGACGATTTGTCCGCGGAAACGGTGGCAGCAAACATCGGTTTACCACCGGAGCAGGTATTCAAGACTCTCGCCGTGAAAGGGGATCGGAATGGAATCTGTTTGGCAGTGATTTCCGCGGACCAGGAGCTCGACTTCAAGGCGCTCGCAAAGCAGACCAGGGACCGGAAGATCGACATGGTTCCTTTGAAAGAAGTGCAGGCCTTGACCGGTTACATGCGCGGCGGAGTAACCGCTCTGGCGTGCAAGAAAGACTATCCGGTGTATATCGACGAGCTCGCGGAAATCTGCGACGTGATGTCGGTGTCCGCAGGCATACGAGGGCTGCAGATCCTGCTGGCTCCTCCTGACTACATCCGTGCCGTCAAGGCCATGGTCGCAGCTATTGCAAAGGCGAAGTAACATGGCGCGCCCCTATGCGGCTCATTGATCGACGGCGGATCGAGGGGAAGGATTCGATTGTGATGCAGCAGCCGCCTGAGATAGGGCACCGGCACGACGTCGTTGCCGATGGTTTTTGAACCGCTTCATCCAATGTTTTTCTGCTTCGGTCGCGGATGGCTACCCTCGCGCCTTCTTCCTGCAAGCGCTGACCGTCGCTAACCCGATGCCGCCGTTCCCGTCGGTTACTACCACAACTTTTCTTTCGAGCCTCTTCATGTTGTCTCCCCTTAAGTTCAATTGCGCCACGAACTTCGATGGGCCTCGGCGGCTTGATCGTTTGGCATGATTCGAGGCTATTCCACGCTGGGAGACAGCGCTGACAGGATGTGTCGGACGTCTGTATGGATTTGTAAGGAGCAAGCATTACCGCTGGTGAGTCGCGGCATATTGCTGTATATCCTTATTGAGAGAACAGATCTGGTGGTATCTTTCTGTGACGACTCACAACCCTATAAGTGGCCTGAACTCGCGAGCGCCCATCGGGCGATTATTTATCAAGGTCTTCCTCTGGTTTTGGTTGACCGTTCTGTCGCTGTTCGCGATCTTTCTGGCTAGCCGCATGCTGGGCAGGCGACTGGTTCCGCCTACGGATGTCGTTGCATCGTTCGCTCCGAGAGTCGCGGACGAGGCGGCACATGCCTATGAATTCGGAGGTCCACAAGGCTTCGAACAATTCGCAGGAGGGCTGGTCGGGAAATCCGGGATTGAGCTCTATCTGATCGATGGGTACGGTAAGGATGTTTTGTCCCGACCCATTCCCTCCGACAGCCTGTCGATAGTACGTGCTGCCCGAAGTGACGGACGCGTTCTTACCCGCTACGGTTTCCGCTCGCACAGCTCATCTTATAAATTCACTTCGCCGTCTGGGCATCCTTACGTTCTTCTTGTGCGCGCTGGCTTGCAAGTGGCGAGATTCCTGGACAGTACGGCCGGAGGTGGGCTTCCATTCTTCGGCGTGGTGTTGCTCATGGTGACGCTCCTCTGTTTCTGGCTTACCCACCACATCGTTGCACCCATTCAGGGGATCCAATCTGCTGCGAGAAAGGTCGCGGCAGGTGATCTGAGCGTGAGAGCCCCGGTCGAGATATCCGAGCGACACGACGAATTGGCGGCTCTGGCGGCAGACTTTGACGTCATGGTTGAAAGGATGAGTGCCTTCGTGCGCTCCCAGAGGGATCTATTGAGCACCGTCTCGCACGAGCTGCGCTCCCCACTTACTCGATTGATTATGTCTTTGGCTCTTTTGCGAAAGCAGTCGCCGCTTGAGTCCGAGGAGTTACTACAACGGATGGAGCGCGATGTCGAGCGGGTTGATACGCTCATGGGCCAGCTTTTGATACTCTCTCGTTTGGAAACGGGTTTGTCGTCCGAGGGGAAAGACAACGTGGACTTGTCTCAACTGGTTCGGGAAGTGGTGGCTGATGGCGATTTCGAGGCGCGTTCTTGCGGCAAGTCTGTAAGGCTAAAAGCCGAAGGAGGTATAGTCATCGAAAAAGCCGATCAGCAGGCTCTCCGCAGCGCCTGTGAGAATATCATTCGCAACGCGATTAGGTTCACTACGCCGGGGAGTGAGGTGGAGGTGATTCTAAAAGCCAAGAAAACGAGCCCGTCAGCGCAGGCCGTTCTTTCAGTCCGCGATTACGGTCCTGGTGTCCCTGGAGAGTTCCTGCAACAAATCTTCCAACCATTCTTCCGAGTAAAGGAACCAAATAGCGATCCCAGGGCAACCAAGGGCGCAGGCCTTGGACTTGCGATTGCTCTTGAGGCAATTCGTCAACACCGCGGAACGATCATCGCATCGAACGCCAGTCCGATCGGCCTCGAAGTTAAGGTCGTGATTCCGACCTGCTACTCCTGAATTCCTTCGACGCAATCGTGAATGGCATCCACCTCAGGACATCGCATCACAGCGGCCAAGCATACAAATATCCAACCCCCCGCACGCTCCGGATTCTTTCCGCGCCGTTGGTCTGTGGGCCCAACTTTTGACGAAGGTTGCTCACATGAAGATCGATGCTCCGATCGAAAGGCGAAAATTTCCGGCCGAGAACCCGCTCCGCCAAAGCTTCGCGAGAAAGCACCTGTCCGGGCGATTCCAGGAATGCGCGCAGCAGGTCGAACTCTGCCGAAGTCAAGTGCAAGGGTTTTCCCGACTTGGATGCGGAATATGCTGCCAAATCCAGTGCCAGGTCACCCGACTTGATGGAGAGTGGCCGCGGTGGTTTGGTTTGCTCCGACTGCCAACCCGATCTGCGGAGGATGGCGCCAATGCGCGCAATCAATTCACGCGGGCTGAACGGCTTCGCCAAATAATCGTCCGCACCCATCTGTAGGCCCAGGACCCGGTCAAACTCATCGCCTTTGGCTGTTAGCATCAGAACCGGCGTCCGCACGCGCGAGCGCAATTCTCGCAGGACATCAAAACCCTTCATGTCAGGTAGCATCACATCGAGCACGATCAAATCGTAATTGCCGGTCGCCCCCGCGTGGTTGCCTTCAGTGCCGGTATGCACGGCTGATGTCGCGAATCCCTCATCTTCTAAATATCGTTGCACAAGTTCACATAGATCCGGATCGTCGTCCACGATCAGCAAGCGCGCATGCTTTCGCGCCTGTTCTTCCGGTTTTGCAACTTGGATCATGTAAACCCGGCACATTGGAAAGGCGGATTCGTTACACCGAATTACAACCAGACCGTTCAGGCCTCTCCGACGCAATGATAGCTGAACCCCAGCCTTCGTTGAAGGGTGGGGCCTAGGTAGTGCCCCCTAGATTTGACGAAGAAATCCACTCCACGAGTTCAAGGACAATATGCTACGGGCGGTGTTCTGGAACCCACCAACCCGGCAGAAGTTTGGGAATGCGTAGCTTTTTCGCCCAGGGTCCCCATTGGGGTTCGAACTCCGTCAGGAGATTCCCAATACCAATCTGCAGGAACTCACTCGCCATCTGTTGTTCCGCGTGTGTAATGTCGTTATAGCCATTCGGAAGGATGCCCATCCCGACGAACCCGCCGGCAGCTGCCGCAGCGAAATTGCTTGCGGCGAAGGTAGTTCTTCCGGAGTCTGTCTTGTCGAAGACGGTGAAGACAAGTGCATGTACGGTCCGAGTGAACGGATTGGAACTGGTCGAACGCAAATAGCGGGGATCTTCATGCAGGAGGGCGCCTGTCAGAAATTGGGCAGTGTTTCTGGACGTACGATCCGCCAGTCTGTATCCATAGTTTCTGCCGAATGCGTCAGCGCCATCTTTCCATTCCTTGGGATATTTGCTTGGTGGATTGAGCATTCCCAATCCGGCCCCAAAAGCAGGCAGGATAACGGCTGGTGGACCGAAGGATTTCGTGGCGTATATCAGAAATTTATCTTGAAATGTAAGCGGAGCTCTGGTCAGCCCCGGAGACAAGAGTGGGAATTGATTCAGGTGTGTTTCGGTGCCTGCGGGCGGCGATGAAGACTGGTCCTGCGCCTGATTCTGGGGCATCGGGGCGTCGGGCAGAGAGGCAACGACTGCATCGTCGGCTGCGGCAATGTGGTTTTTGGCCTGGTCGGGCACAGATGGAGAATCATCCTGTAAACGCAGGATAGATGGGGGTCGACTCTCCAACTCTTGTGAGAAGACGGCGCAGGGGTGAACGGAAAATATGGCAGCGACAACCAACAGGATGCCGGACAAATGTCCAAATCTGTTCGTCATGGTTCTCCACGCAGCAAAGCTGTTCCTGTTTGCAACGTACCGGGATCACGACGAGTGTGCCGTTAGGAAGCGTGAGGCGTTTGTAAGAATTTGTATGGTTTCGGGTTGAGCACCGTTGAGAGGTTCATTGGGTCCTGCTAAGTATTCGAGAGTTCACTGGCGACAGTCAACGATTTGCATAATTGACTGCCGCCAAGGCGATACCATCTCTGTCGGGCTGTATCTCCTTTGCAATAACAACGCCGGCTAGATGTCGGATCGCAGCAGTCCGTGCGCTAATCACGTCCCGCCGAAGACAGCCCAGAAGCAGGAAGCACTCGTGGACGGAATACTTTTCCAGGATTGACATGATGAAGACAAAACGCTCGAATGCATTGAGCCCCACGATGCGGGCGAAGTTGGGGTACGACAGCACTTCTGCGGGCACCTTGCCATTCAACGACAAAGGCCTTGCTTCATTCAATTCGTTTCCGTCGTTCGGCCAAGGGCAAAGCAACCGAATCGCGTGAAGGATGATGCTGCGTCGAGCCCACAACTGCGCCCTCTCCCTGAACACGTAGTTACTGTTCACGGAATCCTCTAACCCTGAGAGGAAACACTGTTCAGCCTTCCGAAGATCCGCAGTCAGTAAGAGAGACAATAGAAAAAGACTGTCCATGTGTTCGACGAAGATGCGACAGAAATCACTGCTAGTGGCATATTCGTTTGATTGTGCGCTCTTGTACTTTTGTGTCACTTCTACTCCTTCCTCCATTGCGGCCAGGGAGACAATTCGTTGCGGAACAGCGCGTTTTTATTCGAGAATCAGAAGAAACAAGAAGTGGCGCTTTCTAGCTGACTGCACTCTCCCATGCGCGACTTATTACTGTTTCCCGATATTGGCCGACGTGACTACGGTTGAATCGGTTCCACCCGATCGATGAGCAGTTTCATCAACGCGCAGGAACACCGGAGTATTGACAGGCAGTTCCACATTCGAACCTTTAGCGAAAAAAGCGTCGTATGCGTTCACAGCTGCGCCGAAATAACCGAAGCCGATGGCCGTAGATACCGACGCTTGCGCAGCGCCCGCGCCAAGCAGTCCGAATCCTCTATTCCCTTCACCGGCCCGGGACCAGGCGGTTTTGTCGACGGTGTTATCGGCCACAGCCCTGGAGGGGCCGATAAGCGAAATCGGGGCTCGCAAACGAGAAAAGGTCGAGGTCGTCGCTTTCACGTCGCCTTCGAGCCCGACCGAGAGCCGTTGGCCGCCCGCTGCCTGGACGCCGGCGACGGTTGCGAACATCTCTGTCGTGGTCCCATCAGGAGTCTGTGCTGAATGGAAGGAGAACAAGAGTCCACCATTCTTCTTCATCCAGCCAGCTGCCACGGCTTTGGTAACAGTGCCTTCAAGCTTTGTGCCTGCCGGGTAAACCAAAACGTGATCCTGGTTGTAGTACGGACGCGGCACGACGGCTTCGATCGGTGACCCAAGAGCGCTCATCGCCGAGTTCAGAGGCGTTAAGAGACGAACGTGAAGATAGCCATCGTCAAGCGGAGAGTGCGTGTCAGCCTGATCGACGGGCGACGGTGTTTCAACTGCGTCGAGGAGTGTTGCATCGAACACTGTTCCTTGGCTGAGGTACTCTGGGTGATAAGGCAAACTCGTGACGGCAGCTTGGCTCAATCTTTGCAATTTGTTGGGTGCGGATAAAGGCTTCGCAGCATCTTTCACCTTCTGGCGAACGCCGGGACGTTGAGACTTGGGAAGATACTGAGCCGTTTTCATGTCACTGACTCCAATGGTTGTGTCCGTATGAATCGGCACCGTGGTGCCGTCGGGAAGAATCACGTTGTCGAAGGTCACCTGCGCGATTCGCGGGCGCGTGAAATCGCCGCTCAGAACCTGTCCTTTATGCCTGGGCGCACCGGAGATTGAGGAGACATGTCCTTTAACCGTCGAGCCTTCTGGAATTGCGATAGTCGTACCGGCGTAAACCGGTTCAACCAACCTTGCCGTGATGGGCTCGCCCGACTTTGTGATGCGCAGGCCCTTCTCGAGCCTGCACCGAAGATCATTACCCGCCCCGACGACGATCGTACTTTGTGGAGGCTGAGTGTCCTGTACAGCCGCAAGCGATGCGGATGTGGCCAAAACCGAAAACGATATAACTACTCTCTTGATATACGACTTCATTATTCACCTCGGCGACATTGGATAACTCGATTCGGGCCGGAGTGAACTCTGCAACCGAGCCCGTTGCATTGAAGCTAGCGGGGCTTGCCATGCAATGCGGTCAGAATGTGTGAGAGAAGCGTAAGGATTTGTATTGAATAGAGACTGAAGCGCGGGCGCGCATCGGGCCTAGTGGCGTGTCGCAGTGAGTTCGTTACTGCGGATGCGGCATAGTGACGCAGTCGATGCTCGAATGCAGTTGATTCAGCAAGTGCCGCTTCGCCGACCAGATGCGGAGTCTGGTAATGTTTGCTCCACGACAGTGCATTAGTGACGGAAGTTGCTAAAGCCCGACCACCTGCAACATTAACAGCTTTGCGATTCTTCAATGCCGATAAGCGCCATCGCGGCGCATACCTTCGTAGCACCTATCGTCGGAATCACAATCGCAAAGCCGACTTCCGGGTACCGATCTCCAAACAAACGACCGACATCAGTTCATCGACCTCGACGAACTGATCCGGCAAGCGAGATCGAAACGAGGTCTGAAGAAGTCTCCGAGTTCGCCCATTCGGCCCAAAGGAATTGGGGCCGTCCCGCGTTTAAGGTTTAAGAAGTGACTTTCCGTAGCCAACAGGAATGGCGAAATTCGATCCGCCGAATTCACGCACCATGGCGAAGTTAATTCCTATAACTTTGCCCTCGTTATTGAAAAGCGGACCGCCGGAGCCGCCCGACGTGGTTTGGGCATCGTAGACAATCTTGTCAGCCAGCACGTCGCCGATGTGTCCCTGGGTGGTGACGGGCCTGATCAGGTGGCGGCGGGCGAGTTCTTCCATTACTTGCTTTGGATCGCCTTTGGTTGCGGTCGCGATCGAGTGGAGCGTCTCTGTGCCAGCCCGAGCGAGAATGGCATCCAGAGCGGTTGGGTATCCAAGGAGCACGACGGGGCCCCCACTTACGACCGAGCCGCGGCCATCGGCGAGCGCGATCTGTCTGATTCCCAACTCTGCAACGTTTCCCTTCACGACGGCAACATCAGCGGCGGAGGAAATCTTCTCCGTGTTAATGGCAATGCCGTGAGGAACGCCCGGGAAGTACGCCGTCATCTCGGCAATCACTGGCTCAAGGCCTTGATCGACCATTTCCTTCAAATCATCGTTCTGCCACCATGGCTCGGCCACGTGATGATTTGTTAGGATCTGTCCGCTGGCGGAGGCGAGAAATCCAGTACCAAAAACATCCAGATGTACTTCCGGACCGTTCCCAGTCAGGCTCAAAAGCGGGTTGTTGTGCTCGTCAGTCGTTGGCTCGCCAGTGCTCGTCAGCCCGGCATAGTGCAATCTCAATCCGGTGGTGTGGTCGCGGAAGGCAAGCACGACATGGATGAGACACACGCTCGGCTCATAGGACTGGATAATCGTCTGCGCAACCTTGCCTTCGGTCTCGAGCTTCTCAAGGCGACTGTCTACCGCGGCCAATTGACTTTGCAAAGTGGATGCGTTTTCTGTTTTGCTGTTTGCAATTTGCGATCTCAGGTCTTCGCTCTTTTTCTGAAGTTGAAGCTTTTGTGGATCGCTCGCCTCCGATGAACCGCGTTCCCCATCTCCAAGGGCTCGACGCGATCGTTCCATCAACTGTTCTTGGGTCAGCACGCCAGTCTGCAATCGAGTGATCGCCGCATAGACTCGGGTATTCTGTTCCTGGCCGCGACGGTAGAAGAAGGCAAAGGCCAGTGCGGCAACGATAAGCACAGTAATAGCGGCTAGACCGCCAACCCGCAGCGTCCGCCTTTCTTCGTTGACCGCTGTCACCACCTGCTGGGTGGCACTTCGATTTTCCTCGGCAACGCGTAGCCGCTCGCGAAATTCGTCCGCAATGAATTTATTCCGCAGTTGTGAACGCACCCGCGACAGCAATTCGTGGGAGTCAAAAGGCAGTGAGATCACGTCGTCGGCTCCGAGGTCCAGCCCCCGAGTGCGCTCGGCTGATCCTCCCGGAGATAGCATCACAACGCATATGTTGTGAGTGTGCTCAGAGCCCTTGATTTCGGAAAGAAGGTCACAACAATCGAGCTGGGGCGGATCGCCACCCAACACAACTATGTCAGGGTTGAAAGCGACGACAGCCTTCATTCCTCCCCGGCAGTCGGCCGAGACCTCATATCCCGCTTCGCTTAGCACCGCGACGATGTGTTCTCTGAGACTATCGTCAGACTCCACCACCAAGACTTTCTTTGCTTTGTCGTTCATATTGCTCGGTTGTTAGGATGGTGCCAGACCGTCACAGGATTCAATTCGGGGTGGGTCGGTATCGGTCCTTCCCGACGGTTTTCACCTCGGACTGGTCCACACAAATCAAGATCACGGTCGAATCAAGGGAGGCAGCCGTCTCAAGCGGTTACCTTGCACGCTTTGGAGGGGTTCAGTGATAGCTGGCACGACCAAACACCATCTCCATCCCCCTGTTCATTCGGCGATTCTTCCGAGTTGCTGCTGCAAAGTTAGATTGTCTTCGATGTGCCAATTCTCAGCGACTCGTCCGTCAGCAATCCTGTAAATATCGGTGGCGATGAAATTGATCGTTTGGCCTTGGCCTTGGATCTGCCCGAAGCGTCCCGTGAAGTGACCGCGGAAACGCAGGTGGGTTACGACACGATCACCGGCCACGATCATCTGTACAATCTCACAGCGGAGGTCAGGGATTGCGGCGCGCATCAGCTTCGAAGCTGCCAGCGGTCCCGCAGGTCCCTGGGCGCGTCCGGCCGGCAGCGTATTGTCGATAAAGTTTGGCGCAAGGGCGGCACGCGCTAGATCTTCGTCCCCAGTATTCCAGAACGTGTCGTAGCGCCGCGCGGCGATGACCTCAGCATCGACCTGTGCTCTCGGCAAACTCCGATCGATGATTAGGTTACTTGGCTCGACTAGTCCGGTATCAGCTGCGAAAGTGAATGCAATCATGACGACCCACGCCAGCCCGAGCATCGTTAGTTTTTGGCAAAAACGTGTCACTTGATTCTCTCCTTACGCGGTCACGCGAGTTGTCGGTGCAAGTGAGTCATGTCGCAATCTGACAGCCGCATGTCTCAACTTAAATGCCATCACGCACGGTGAGAGGACTCTCCAGTGCAAAACGTGCAATCTCATCTTTTCGCATGAATGCCACGCCAGAATGGGATTGAGCGTAGATGATGAACTCTTCGAGCACCTTGGCGCGAGACGGGCGGCCGGCGATGCGATCGTGCGCGCTAACTGACATCATGCGGCGCCTCGTTCCGGCCTCGGCATAGAGAGCGTCGAACTCCGCCTTGAGATCGTCGGCGTACATGGCCGTGCTGAAATACCGAGTCTCGTAGTCCACAATGTCGTTCATGTGGAGCGTGTACGGCACCACCACAAATGGTTTGTCGCGCACGTTGACCAAGAACGGCTCGTCGCGGCTTACGTCGTCGATGTGGTAGGTGAAGCCGAGTGACTGAAGAATGTCCAGAGTATGAGGGGTGCCGCGTAGCCAGAAGGCGTTGAAGCCGACTGGCCGGGTGCCAGTTGCTCGCTCAATACTCTCGATACTCTGCTGGTACGAGGCGCGCTCCTCTTCCGGAGTCATGGAGAATTGTGTGGTCCAGGTTTGTCCGTGTCCGCTCGCTTCGTGCCCGCGCTGAACGATTTCTCTTGCGAGCGCGGGGTGCAGGTCCACCGCGGCACCGACCATATGGGAAGTCACTTTGATCTTGCGCCGATCAAAAACGTCGAGCAGCCGAGGCAAACCTTCTTTGAAGCCGTAGTCGTACCATTTGCTGGCTGGCAGATCTGGATATTTCGGATCGATCTTCGGCATGGGGCTTTCGGCTCCGCTGGTCGGCTGCGCGCCACCTTCCATCTGCATGGAGACGGAGATGACCATGCGGGCGCCATTTGGCCAGAACGTGTTGTCGGGATTCATTGCAGTTGCCTCCGGTTGCCTGTCTATTTTGGATACGAAAGGTAAACCTGCTGCCAAGGCAGCGGTAGCACTTGCTCTGACGAAATGGCGACGGGTTATCAAAGTTGTTTTGTTTTTGACGGATTTCTCTGTAGTAGTCGATCTGCTGAAAACGAGTTGTGACAGCGGAAGGCCAGCAACGATGCGTAGACAGCCGCGTAGACTAATTGCAATCCGGCGCTTTCCCAGTCTTGATTTAGCGTTGCGCCGAAGGTCAGCGTCAGAATGAGAAGGGATCCTGCCACCAGTGCAAGTCGCGTTCCGATCCCAACCAGCACAAGCAGGCCAACGATGCTCTCAGCCCAAGGTAAAGCCATCACAAAGAGACGCACGAAGCCGGCGGGAAGGACTGTATGTTGAAACGCGGGAACAAGCGCGTCGGCAAAGTCGGACGGACCAGCCAGTACGCGACTTAGTCCGTGCATGAAAATGTTCGTTCCGATCGTGGCCCGCAACAATAAGTAACCAAGAGCGGCATCTTTCCCGCGGTTTGTAGTGTCAGTCATCGCGCATTCTCCTCGCGAATAATGCATTTTTGATAAATCCTCATTGTTGGCTCTGCTTCAAGTCCTCTACCGTTTCCCATTTGATCCACTTCAGATCGAGTACAAAAATCGAGTAAAAGACTGGGACCAACAGCAAGGTGATAAAGGTAGCGACGGCGAGTCCGCCGATCTGGGCATAGCACAGAGGTTTCCAGAGCGGGCCACCTTCGAGCGCGAGAGGAAGCAAAGCAAGAATGGTCGCGCCCACGGTGATCATCACGGGTCGAATACGCTCAATCCCGGCATCCGGAAGAGCGCGTTCCAGCGGTTCGCCCTTTTCGTGCATCTCCTCAATGAAATCGAACAGCACGATGACGTGGCTTACGATGACTCCAATGAGGCTAGCGACGCCAAGAAATGCCATGAAGCCAAACGGAGTACCCATGATTGCCAGAGCGATTAATGCTCCGATCGCTCCATAGGGAGCAGCCGCGAAGACTAACAACGGCTTGATGGCATTGTTGAACTGAACCAGCAACGCCAGGTAGATGCCGACGAGGGAAATCAGAAGAACGGCCGCGAGGTTCGTGAATCCCTCGACCTGTTTTGCTTTTCCCCCACCTATCTGCAATTGATATCCCGGCGGAAGACTGTTCTTGAGAGCTTTCAGCTTAGGCTCAATCGGTGCGAGTAACTCGGACGTCAGGACGCCGGGCACCGGGAAACACAAGATGGATAAGGTGCGAAAATGCTCGCGAAGCCGAATCCGTGCGGTCTCAAGAATGTCTTTCAGTGTCGCCACTGAGAGCAGAGGGACTTTGACGTTCTCTTGCGATGAGTTGACGTAGAGATTTTCGATCTGCGATAGCCGCGCGCGATCCTGCGGCCGAAGGCGGACAACAATCGGGATGTTCTTGTTCCCCTCCTTATATACACCCACCGGATTTCCGCTAATTGCGGCAGCGGTGGACTCCGCAATATCGGCATTCGTAATGCCGACCAAGTTAGCGCGATCCGGATCAATCTCGATCTTCATCTGTGGGCTGTCGGGGCTCCAGTCGTCCCTCAACACGGCGATTCCAGGGGATTGGCGAACGATGTCCATGGCTTCGGACGCGATGGTGCGAAGGGATCGGATATCTTCGCTCTCGGTTTGCGGGTCAGTATCTGCCTGGCCTGAAATAAGGACCTCAACCGGAGTTTCGACTGGATTCGTTTGCAGCTGTCGCACGGTAATCCAGGCTCCCGGGACCTGTTTGTTGAGTTCCTCTTGAATCGGTCCAATCAGTTTTGGAGTGGCCTCCTTGTCGCGCACCTGCACAATGACCTGCGCATAATTGGTCTGAGTCGCTTCGGGAGAGATGGAAAACCAGAAACGCGGTCCGCCACCGCCTATAAAACTCGTCATCGAAGTCAGAAGGTGCTCTGTTCCCTTTTCTCTTGTTCCTCCTTCAGAAGCCCCTTCAATCACCTGGCGCACAACCTGTTCCGCCCTCATCGCAGTGTCGTTTGTCGCACTCAATGGCACGTCATTCGGTAGCCAGATGTCGAGGTAAAACCAATACTGAACATCTTCCGGAAAGAATTGCGATTTGAGGTATGAAGCGGCGAATCCGCCGATCAGCAAGAACACAACCGAACCCGCCAGAACGGCCCAACGCTGCTGAATCGCCCGGTCTACCAGCCGGCTATAGAAACCATAAAAGCCTCGCTCGCGCTTCTCTTCTAAGGAAGGCTCTTTCCTCGCCGGGGGCCGCTGAATGTAGTAACCCAGCAGTGGAACAAACGTCATGGCAACCACCAATGCACAGAGCAATGCCGTGGTCATGACGATGGGCAGGCTTTTGAGGAACTCTCCGGTATTGCCGGTGAGCATGAGAAAAGGAAGGTAGGCGATGATGTTCGTCAGGGTTGCGTAAAAGATGGCCGTGGCCAATTTGGTCGGCCCTAGCCAGGCCGCTACGCTACGCGGCAGCCCCGCCGCGAGGCCACGCTTAATGCCATCTCCAGCTACGACGGGAACATCGACTAACAGACCTAAGGCGATGATGAGCGTCGCCACCGAAACTTGCTGCAAGTCGATGCCCAACACGTACGAAGCGCCGAAGGTCATGGCGAGGGTGATAGGAATTGCTAGGGCCATGATCAGCGCAAGGCGCCATTCCCAAAATCCAATCAGTGACACCGCGACCACAAGAATGATCGCTTCCATCAAGGCCCGCAGGAACAGATGAATGTTCTCCTTGACCTGCAAGGGCTGATCGGAGGTATGCGCGATGATGAGATCCGCCGGAAGAATCTGTTTAAGCTGAAAAAGTTTCTCATCGACCGACTGACCAAATTGCGCGATCTGCTGCAGATCGCGCATGTAGATTGCCAAGCTAATTGCACGGCTACGCTGCCATTGACCAGTAGGGTTCTGCCACGTGTAGTAGTTCAGATACTTGGCGGGAGCCTGGTAGCCGGGGAAAATCTTGACCAAGTCCCGGAGATAAACTGGAGCTCCGGTCGAGGTCGTCGCTACAACCACATCCCCAATTGCATCTCTGCTTTCGAACTGCCCAGAGGGATTAATGATAGTCTGTCGCTGGCCTGTCTCGAATTCGCCCCCCGGCGCAATAATGTTGTGGGCGCGCAGGACCTGTCCGAGCGCCGCCGGCTGCAGTCCATACTCGGCTAGTTGATCTTGCGAATATTCCAGGTAGACTACTTGGGACAGAAGACCTCGCCTCTCCACTTTCGAGGTCTGTGGCGCCCCTTGCACCGTTCTTCCGATCAGGTCAGAAAAGTTGTCGAGATCGGCATAGCTATACTTGTCTCCCGCAACATCAACTAGCCTGGCCCGAAAGTCATGAGGGTCACGGATGATGATTGGCGTCCAACCGTCTGGATGCAGATCTGATCTTTGCAATCGCTTCTCAAAGAATGCTTCCACGAAGCGATTGATGCTCGCGTCATCCCTGTTCGAAACACCATCCACTGCGACAAAGCCACTTCCTGGAATTACCTGTGGTGCGCGCAGGATTCCCTCGTCTTCCGCCAGTTGCTCGAAGAGTTGGACCGCGTCGAGCATCGTCGCAGGGGAAATGGACCGAGGGAATGAATAGACGATCGAGACCGGCACATCGTGTTCTGTGTATTTCCTCTTATCCCGAACAGATTGAACTGCAGACTGGATGGCGTGCGTGCGAATACTGATTTCTACTTGGTCTGCCTTCGGACTGGCTATAGTCAGCATGAGCGCAGCGGTATCTCCAAAGTCGCTCTGGAACGAGATCGGGCCTGCACCCTGCGGCAGTTGGCTGTTGAGCGCGTTCAGCTTGAGATTGATGTCGCTGAATTGCCTTTTGACGTCCGAGATGTTCTCGGCGAGCTGAACGTAGACGTAAGCGGCGCCGGGGAGAGAGACAGAGCGAATTCCATAGTCTGACGCCGTGCCGGGATGAATCGTCTTGTTCTCTGCAACGGCATCCTCGATTGGCCGGGTCACAAACTGCTCAACTTGCTGCGCTGTCGCACCCGGCCAAGGACAGAACGCGACCGCGACCCTGACCGGAATGTCGGGGTCTTTCCGCTGGGGCATGCTGTGGTATCCAAACCAACCCCATATGAGGACACCCATGAGCAGCACCCAGGAGACCTGTGGGTGCTCCACAAAGAACCTGGGAGCGTTGTGGGTTTTCTCGATTCGATCCTGGTCGCTTTTGTATGCCATGGAGTCGTCTACTTAAGGAATCGCTTGGATGGGGTCGCCATCTTTCAAGAGTTGAGCCCCGACCGAGACCACTCGCTCCCCGGGTTGAACTCCCTCAACGGCAACTGAATTGTCGTGGGTCGCTCCCAACTGAACTTTGCGCAAATTGGCAACGAGAGTACCTGTGTGTTCTTGCGCTACCATCACCGCAAAGTGATCGGGTTCGGAAGGGAACGGCACGATGGCGCTAACTGGGATCGAGATGGACGAATGCGGAACTTCGCCGAGGCTAATCGAAGCGATCATGCCCGGCTTTAAGAGACCGTCGCGATTATTTACGGTGACTTCAACAGCAAAGATTCGGTTTCGTATGTCAGCGGCCGGGGAGATGCTTGTAACTCGCCCTTTCACGGGAGAAGCGTCATTCTCCCCTTGGATCGTCAGTTCCTGCCCTAAACGCACCTGCCTGAGAACGTAGTCCGGGGCACCAAAAGTTACCTTTACCCGACCGATATCGGCGATCGCAAAAGCAGTCGTGGATGGAGACACCAAGCTTCCTAGATCAATATTGCGACTCAGAATGTATCCGGAGAAAGGAGCCTTCAGGTCAGCGTCTTCAAGCAGCAACTGGCTTTGAAGGAGCGCGGCCTTTGCATTGCCCATCGCAGCCTGAGTTGCGTTGAAGGCTTCCTGAGATTGGTCATAGTCAGGCTTGGTGAGGCTTTGCGTCGAATAGAGGACCATCGCTCGCTGAAAGTCCTGATCCGCCTTGCTGTGTTGTGCCGCAGCTTGATCGAGTTGGGCTTGCGCCTGCGCCACTTGATGCTGCAGATCTTCCCGTCGAATGTGCGCGAGCACGAGGCCTTGTTCTGCATAATCTCCGGTTCCGATGTCGCGACTTCGCCCATCCGCTCCTCGCACCTGCCTTACATTCGTGACATAGCCAGAGGAGCGAAACATGAGGTCTACCTGCGCGTAGGGAAGGATGGACGCCGAGTAACGCAGAGTTTCGCCGCTCATCTGCGGCGCTGCCACGGTCGCGAGCCGGACGGCCCGCGGCGACTGCGAGGGCATCTGCGATTCGTGATGGCATCCCGCCAGCACTCCCGTGATCGATAGAAGGACGAGGACGAGCGCCGGCCTTGACCTCCGTTCCGGTATCAGGAAAGGCTTCACGGTTCTACTCCTCACCCAGCGTTTTCTGAAAATCAGCTCGCGTACTCCAATAGGCAAGAATCGCCTGATGGTATTGGCTCTCCGCATCGGCCAGGGAAGACTGCTGCTTCAGCAAGTCGCTGAGCAAGATCGCTTGCTGGGAATATGCTTCCTTCTTGTTCCGCATCTTCTCGGTCTCGGAATCGCGGAGCGCCTCTGTGACTGCGAGGTTCGAACGCGCTTCCCGGAGATGCCTAAAACTCGAGTCCACGTCCACAAGAATCTGTTCACGTGTGTCTTCGACGGAGAGTCCAGCCTGCTTCTCCGTAAGGGCAGCTTCACGGACCTTATGCCGCTTTTCTCCCCAGTCCCACGGCTGCCAAGTAAACAGGGCGCCGACGAAGCCTATGTTTTGCGGCAGAAAATTGATATTCGTTGGACTGAAGTATCCAGCTTGGATGGCGACGTCTGGGATGTAGTGCGTCTTCTCGCTCTTCGTCGCCAGCTCAGCCTGGCGCGTACGATTTGCCGCCAGTTTCATTTCTGGACGATGTTCGAGCGCATTCGCTCTGGCTGCAGCAAGGTCCTCTTGTTCGGGAAGCGTTGCCGGAACGGGTTCCACCGAAAACTCAGTCTGCACGCTGCGACCCATGAGATGATTGAGGACCTCTTTGCTATCCGCAAGCCTGTCTTCAATCGTCATCAGCTGATAGTTCGCCTTGGCTACTTCTGCCTTGACACTCAATCTGTCAGCTTCGAGTACAGCGTGTTGGCTGAAGCGCCGGTCCGTGAGTTGCAGCAGCTCTTCCAGATATTTCACCGTCGATTGTTGGGATTCATGCTGGATCTGCTCCTGGAGAACTTGGTAATACGATTGGCGAACGTCGTCCGTGAGTTTCAGTTCGCGTTGGTCAAAGGAAAACTGTGCCGCATCGACCTTGAGCCGCTGGCCCGCGATGGATAGATGAATCCGAAGCAATTGTGTAAGTGGCTGGGTCGCAGTGACCGAGGCAATCGCGATGGGACGAGCGGGCGTGTGAAGGTCGGTGTTGGCTCCCGGGATCGGTCCCGTTCCCGTGAAGGTACCGAACTGTCCTTTCTTGATTGTGAAATCGAGCGGCCCGAGCAACTCGGCTGCAAGCAAGGAAGTGTCGAACCGAGGATACAAATGCGTCTTCGCTTCGCCCACTGCTTCTCGCTGCTTGACCACTTCAATTCCAAACTGCTTGAGGTCTCGATTGTTTGAACGAGCGAGCCGGAGCGCTTCGTCGAGCGTCAATACTGCCCCTCCGCTTGGTTGCGCGTTTGCACAAGGGAATAGGCACAGTGCTGTGGCGAGAACGCAGGCCATTTCAAACAGCCGTAGCTCCATCCGCCTCCGGACTGAGGGCTTGTTGCTCATTGCTGCTGATCGATCGGTAACGTGAAAGAAAAAGTGCAGCCGTGCCCCGGCCGGCTTGTAACGCACAGCGAGCCACCGTGCGCCTTGATAATCGCGCTCGCAATATGCAATCCCATTCCAGTTCCTTCGACCCGGTAGCGATGGTGCTGTCCGCGGTAGAATTTCTCGAAGATCAGGGTTTGTTCAGAATCGTCAATCCCGCCACAACGGTCTACCACGCTCGTCATTACAAACTTTCCGTTCAACTCGGCTGTGATGGTGATCGGCTCATGGGCTGGTGAGTACTTGGTTGCATTTTCCAGCAATTGCATCAGCGCTTTCTTGGCTAGTCTCAGGTCGGCGCGCACGGCCGGCAGGCCCGGTCGTAATTGAAGCGAGATCGAACGCTGACCGAGCAGCGTCTTGCACTCTTTTCTTGCGACGTTGATGATCTCCTCAATCGCATGCGGCTTCACGTCGAGCTTTACCCCTGCATCAAGTTGCGCAGTCTCCACTGCCTCACCAACTAGATGGTTCAGGCGGTCCGCCTCCTCGTCGATCACGGTGAGGAGGTCGTTGCGCTGCGAGGGTTGCAAACGCGAATTTGTGAGTAGCACCGTCACACAGGCTTTGATCGAAGTCAGGGGTGTGCGCAGTTCATGCGTCAAGGAGTCAACTATCGCGCTCCGCAACAGGTTGCTTTCCCGAGCCTCGTTCCCAGGATCAAACTGGGTCAGCTGGTTGCTCATGGTCTACCCTTCTATATCGGTCAACTCGCCTTCTTGCGGACCGCGACTATTGAGCTCGCGTTCGGCTTGCAGCCAATCATCAAGCTCATTGCCGGGAAGGCTGCCGCGTTGGAGATAGATTTCATGTGCGCGGAGCCTGATCTCTTCGCAACTTAGTGTGTGGTCTCCGGACCTACCATCTGAGTGAGACTGAATCGGGATGGCCCCAACCTCCGAAGCCTTATTTCGCTTGTCCCTGCCCTGCGATGCCATATTGACCGAATCCTTTCCCTTCCTTGTTGAGTTTCTCCAGATCAGCAAGTCCGGGTATGAAGTGACCTGTGACTACCCGGAATTGGCTTATTCATCGACATTCCTCTTCGCCCATCCAGGTTATGTGTCGAATCTCCATCGCGGTGATCCCTCATTCGCTGATTAAGAGGTTTTAGTGGTGGATCGGCCACCCGCCGCCGCAGCGGCCCTGAACGTGGGGCGCCACAGTCTTGCCGTCCTTGGTCGCCTGCTGGCCATGTTCGGGGCTACCAGAGCCTCCTGCTGCCTTGCGCAGTCGCTTTGTGAGTGTTACTCGACCGCGAGCAAGTTGTGCTTTGAGAGTTCCAACGGGAACTCGAAGCGCCGCGGCTGCCTCTTTGATGGAGAGGCCATCATCCCGCTGGCGGAGTTGCATAGCCATCCTCTGCGAACGGGGAAGGCCGCCGGTTAGCTCAATGACAAGTTTTCGCAGCTCGCATTCTTGGAGAGTCTGCTCCGGTGTGGGTCTTTGATCGGCGACGAGGTCCGAAATGGTGTACCGGCTGTCCTGCGTGGGCTGATCAAGCGGAAGCAGTTTGTGTCGAGGGCGGCGGCGTAACTGCATGCGCACTGCGTTAATTAGAATCGCCATTAGCCAAGTCGACATTTGTGCGCGCCCCTCGAAACTGGCAATGTGCTTGAAAGCAGACAGCATGGCATCCTGCACGGCATCCTCAGCGTCTTCGGGATTGCGGAGCCAGTGCATGGCCACTCGCTGGAAGCGCGGCAGGTTGCGCGATAGAGCATCTTCGAATTCCAGCCGACGTTCCGGGCTCACTCGTGCGCTCAGTTCCTGCCCGGTCGGAACGGCTACCGGCGCCAGAAAGCAATCTTGAAGTGTGCAGGCCGACGTTTGCGTGTTTGGCGACTCTCGCATTGCTATCAACCTCGCACCCTGTTGCGAAGAGAGATTGCGCGCGTCTACGTTTGGTTACCGCTTGTTGGCTCGATAGTCACAAGAATGGAGTGGGACCAGGCTCGCGCACCACACCAAATACAGTAGTTCTTGCACTCCATTTCTCTGTAGGCAACGACGTCGATCGGGATTTCTCAGGAAAACCGACGACTGAAATAGGTAGCGCATTACCGAGTCAATCCGAACGAGTACCGCGCGGCGTTCTTTCAACGGGGTCTGTCAGCCACCATTCAACTTCTTTTGCGTCGTTCACGGCGCCCGCGAGATTTGTAAGCCGGGGGATAGTATGAAATTCCAATAACGACGGCGAAATCTTCTTGATTAGTCATCAGACAACAGTAGTCTCGCCAGGCAGCGAAATTTGTAAGTCTACGTGGTCAGGCGCTTTGGGGACTTCCGCCTCGTAGTGATGTGCAGCAGACTAAGACGAAATCTGATCCTCCAAGTGGTGTTAGACTTTTCCAGAAGGACTGAAGTTCGTCATATTACTTAGTCTCTGAACCAAGGAACTTGGCTACCATTCGAGTACAACGTGTTCAGGACCTTTCTTCTTTACCCAAACGACCTTCCCGCCGGGTTGCTGTACCACTGCTGAGTCAGGAATAAACATTGTGCAAATATAAGGGAGCGTGCGCTCCCCTTTTGGGGAGCGGACAACTCTGAAGTTATAGGGCCGGGACGGACTGGGGCGACGCGGGCCAGAAGTCGGCTTGGGGGAAATCTCCGTTGATCTCCTCCAAACCCGTTTGTGGACCGCATCACGTTTGTTTTCGGGCTAGCGACCTACTGCAGCGGCGTTAGAAAACCTACCCGAATTGCTCCCCTGGAAACCCCGTGAAGATTGGCCTTCTTGATCTCTACACGTGGCGGTAGGAATGGGTAGTTTGCTAACACGAGTCCCCCCGGACTGGGCAGTCAAAACGTGTAATGGCCTGTGTACAACAGTTGACTTCCGGATTGCACGTCACACGACCAGCATGCGGCTGACGGTACTTCTTGTGCAGGCGCGACGGCTCGCCCTCGAAACGGTGCGGACATCTTTCGCCGAAGGGGTATACACTTTCCCAAGCGTCGGGGCGCGGGCAACACGGGGCTCAGCTCCCGGAAAGGCCTGTTCACGCCCAACATAGAATTTTTGATTTTCCTATTCATTGAAAATCCGGACACCCTACACCCTCGAACTAATCCGATTCTCACGGTGCCACTGCGGTTTTCGTTTCCTTGATTAGCTCAAGATCGAGGCTGACAGAGACCTCAACGGCGACCGCAACGCCACCCGATTCCATCACCTCATTCCAGATGATCCCGAACTTCTTGCGGCTGATCTGAGTGCTGGCAGCGAGACCGATTTTCTCATTGCCGCGCGAATCGCGGACGGATGCGCTCGGCCCTTCCACATCGAGAACCACCTCTTGAGTGGTGGCGTTAATGGTCAGATCGCCCGTCACTTTGAGTCCATCGCCCATCTTTTCCACCCGCTTGGACTTGAACTTCATCACAGGGTAGCGGGCCACATCGAAAAAATCGGCACTCTTCAATTGAGCATCACGCTTGGCGACTCCCGTGTTCACGGTGGAGCAGTCGATTGTGGCTTCCACGGTGTCCCGTGCGAGGTCCTTCGGATCATAGGTCACGGAACCAGTGACCCCAGTGAATTCACCGCGCACCGTCGAGATCATCAGGTGACGAACGCTGAAATGGGCCCCACTGTGGAGCGGATCGATCCGCCAAGTGGCCTCTTGAGCGCGTAAGCACGGGGAAAAGATTAGAGCCATGCCAAGGAGTACGACAAGTCCGCGCATTCTTGTAGTCTGTTGATTTGCCATGCTGATTGACTTACCTCTTCGCAACATCGACGGTTATAGTTTCCAGTGTGGCTAAGACCCACGAGCCGATCTTACCCTTTTGATCTCTTCACGGGGAGCGCGGAATTCTCCGTTGGACGCCGCTGTATTTACGGCAATCCCAAACTCCCGTATGACCTAGGGTATGTCACGATGCCCCACGGTAGCTTGAATCCTTCGATTGTGCCGACCAGTTTGTATGAACTCGCATCGATCACAACTACATTGTTTGATCGTCCGCAGGCAAATAAAATCCTGGAATCGTCGGGCGTAAATGTGAAATGCCAGCACCTCTTGCCGGTGGGCGCTTCTGCGAGGAGTTGCAGAGAATCCGCCGAAAACACTTGCAGTTTACCTGCCTGTGCGGCTGAAACGAATATGCGCTTGCCCGCCCGGTCGAACGCGACTCCGTAGGGTTTCGCTGCGGTCGGCACAGACTTGATTACCTTGAAGCTCGGGTCCATTGTCAGTAACGTCCCCGAGCTTTCCATCGTCACCGCGTACTCGTTTCCCTGCGGAGATGCTTTGACGCTGCGCGGGCGGATTCCGTAGGCCTTTAGATCGACGTCTCGCAGATGGCGCCCGGTGGCTTCGTCGAATACTCCGATGGTTTCCTGCGATTCATTGGCTACCAGCATTAACTTTCCATCGCGCGAGAATTCGATGCCTTCTGTTTCCTGGCCCGCGGTGGAAACCGGACCCGGCACCCAATCTTCGACATGGAATGTGGCGATCTGAGCGGGCGGCCCATGTTCGTCATCGGCGCTGGCGCCGGCTTTCGCGACCCCCGGAGGTCCGCCCTCCGAACCGGGTTCGAAAGTCGCAAAAAGCCGGTCACCAGCGGGATTGATCTTGATGAACTCCGGGCTCTCACCAATGTGGATTCGTCTAAGCAAGCTCAGGTCCGGCGTACTGAAGACCGCACCATCGCTTGTGTTTTTGTTCGACGTGATGACGTATTTTCCGTCAAGCGTAACTGCCAGTCCTCGTGGCGCCAGATCGTTTGGTTGGACCCGTTGAATCACCTTCAGCGTGCTCAAGTCGATCACGCTGATCCCGCCCTCCTCTTCGCTCACGTAGGCGACGTTGGTCGGGACTTTCGGGGAGTCTATCCCGAGGGTTCTCCCTGCAGGGGCGATTATGATAACCGTCGACAACCAAAAGCGGATTATTCTTGATCCCATTACGCATCCTTCCTCAATATCAACTATGTATATTGCCGCGAGGGGCCGAGTGCGTTGCCGGAGAACAGGCCTCCAAAGTCGATTACTTCGAGCGTATTGCTCAGGTTCATAGCTTCGGTCTGCAAGCGCACCGAACGGTTTTCCAGCTAGTAGAGATCGGCACCCACCGAAGCATTCTGCGTGAAATAAGGATGGATGCGGTCGCAAACGAAATTGAGCTGATTAATCATTACCTGACCGTATTGGAGGGCATATTGTTGAGGAGATAAATCCGGTTCAAACGGCAGTCCGCTGTTGCAATCGGCGCCCACAGCCATCCACAAGCGCGGGGGCGTTGTTACGTCAAAGGCGTCGGCGAAAGATCCTGACTAATTCGGGGGCAGCGTGCTATTGCCATCAATGGCAGACTGCCCCGATATTGTCCGTCGAACATCGTCGACGTGAGCGATCCATTCAAACGCAAGCCCTCACTCTTGCTCGCCTCAATTCTTGCCACCCAGAGTAAATGCGTACACTTTGTTATTTCCGGTTCCGATAGTGTAACCAGAACCCCAATAGACGGCTCCGTCCACGATGGATGGCCCATCGATTACGGAACCGCCGCTGGCGAAGTTCCAGAGGATTTTCCCGCTTGCCGTGTTCAGCGCGTACATCTGCCCCGACAAAGAGGGTGCATACAGGACGCCATTCGCAACACTCACCGAGCCAATATCGAAGGTGCCTTTAGTGGGGTCTGCTGTCTGCCAAAGGATCTTCCCAGTGGCGACGTCAAGTGCGCCCCACGATCCCCACGTAATCTTCTGTCCCGAAGGCACCAAGGTATATTCGATCTTGTCGGCATCCGAGATAGCGACATAGACGCTCCTAAAATCGGTTGCGGTACCCCACTCGATGCCTCCTAGGTCACTGCCCGGCCCAACCTGTGTGGCCCAAACGAGGTCGCCGCTATCGGGATTTAATGCCCAATAGATGCCGCTCTTCTGGCCAAAACCGACAATATTGCCCACCAGATTGGGTCCCGACCCTCCAAAGTCGAAATCTGGGCTGGCGGGTACTTCACAATCCTTGTTTGGAGTTTTCTCGGTTAAACAGGCGACTGTCCAAGTGTCAAACTCGCGTGCCTTCCTCGCCCACTTGATCTGCCCGGTCTTCAAATCCAATGCAAGAACGCTGTCGAAGTAATCGTCCAGAGCGGTGCAGTCATCGTTTGGAAATTTGTTTTGGCAGGCTTCCACATCTAGAGGTGCGGTGTAGTTATCACCGGTGCCGACGTAGAGCGAGCCGCGCTTTTTATCAATCGCGGGTGGTTGCCAAACCACTGCGCCGCTGTATCCGCCCTGCACATCGCCGTTGTCCGGTACAGTGAAGGTCTGCCACAGCACCTTACCGGTCTTAGCATTGAGGGCTACTACGCTGCCACGAAATGTACAACAAGGATATGTTTTGAATTTCGTTGCAGCAAGAGTCTCCTCGAACGAAGACACCCCAATGTAAACCACCCCGTCGAAGATAACCGGAGATCCCGTAATGATTGATGCCGGGTGTTTCGACACCTTAGTAATCCACTTGAGCAATCCTGTTCCCTGATCTACTGCGATCACGTTTGCGCCCACGTTCGCGCTCCCCGTTTTCAGGTTGCCGGGGGTGAGCATGGCAGAATGGGCGCGAATCGCGCCGCCTTCGCCAGCGATGGGATTGTCCCCGAAAATCAACTGGCCATTCACGGTGTCGACGGCAGGACTAACGCGAGAGATAGATCCTTTGGCGCCATCGTAGTCCGAGATCAGGTGAGACCAGATGAGAGTGCCAGTCTCCTTGTTCACTGCATAGAGATTGCCACCCCAATCTGGAAAGTAGATGGCGTCATTAAAAACGGTAGGAGTAGCAGAAACATCGTTGCTAGTTGTAAACACCCACTTTGCGCTCAAGGTGTGCACGTTGGCGCGAGTGATTGTGTGCTCTGCCGGCTGGCTGCGGCTGTTGTCGAGATTCTGACCGGCTATTGGCCATTGTGCTTGGCCTCGCGCGGTCAGTGCCGAGACTGACAAAAGGACGCTGATCGATGCCGTCATGGGCAATGACACGTTGCGAGTCTTCATGAACGTCTCCTTTTTTAATCTGAACTACTATTGTGATTAGGCTCATCCGCTGCAGGAAACCGTCCTACCTGGGGGAGACCAGGATTTTGGTGCTTCTCTGGCGGGGATTACAGCGCGGCGCTGGCGTAAGAGTTGATCTCACAGTTCAGCGCGACTTCTTCGAACTTCGGTGCGGTCCACTCCATGATCTTTCTCCTTTCCGAGAACAGCCTTAACTGTGTATTGTTCCCGTTGAATTGAACTGCTCTAAGCTGCATGCACGCTTAGAGTGATTTTGAAAACTACTCCATCTCCCTTAGATCCGCCCACGTACGTTGTGCCGTGGAGGTTCCCATTGGCGCCTTGGACTAGCCCTGCTAACGGCTCGCTCCCGTCCGTGCCATCGAAGCTGTGCAGCGTCGTCAGCGTCCCGGTCAGACTGATTTTGAAGACCGTGCCATTGCCGTTGGCTCCGCCAGAGTATGTTGTCCCATTTTGGAGTTCATCGTTACGGTAAACAAGGGCATAGAACCTCCTGATTGCTGGATATTTCTGCATGAGACTCAGGGCAGGAACTTGTAACCAGAGCTATGGACCGTATGAAAGTGCTTGGGATGGGCGGGCTCTGTTTCCAGTTTCTTGCGTAACCTCAAAATGTGGTTATCGACGGTCCTTGTACAAGGATAGTTCTGGTATCCCCACACTTCATTGAGTAGCTCGTCCCGTGAGATCACCCTCCGCGGGTTTTTGATCAGATACGCGAGAGTTTTGAATTCTTTACTTGTGAGAGTAACGGGCCGACCGTTGCGATGAATTTCCATCGACGACAACCATCCTTTGACTCCGCCAAACTCAAACGTGTCTGTGGCGTTGAGATTTCTCAACTGGGCCTTCGCTGCATCCAGAGCTGAGCAGACATCGCCGGTATCGATGAGGCCAGTGGCGGACTTATTGGGTCGCGGCTTTTTCTGGGTCGCCTCATTCTCGACACCTGATTTCTGAACAAGCACGATCGCCGGGAAGAAACGCGACAGCTTACGAAAGTCTTTCGGAATGTCAGACGCTGGCATGGAAGCCCGCTTTTCATCGAGGAAGCGAATCGCGTTTGCGTTGGGCTCCGCCTCGGACTGCGCTATAGGAGAAGCTACGGCCTTGGTTGCTGTTGTCATAGAAATTCATCGTTGCTACTAGGCGTTGGCCCGAACGGACCAGCCAGCACTCTGCAGCAGGGGCATTCGATACAGGGTAACTCTCGCGTGAAACATCCGCGCCTTTACTGCTGCGGTCGAGATCCCGAGAATTTGGGCGGTTTCTCTGAGTGAGTGTTCCTGCAACTGGCGGAGCTCCACCACCCTTCTAGCTCGTGGCCGCAGCCCCAAAATGGCTGTATTCAGAATCTTTCTCCGTTCACGCAAGCGGTAAGTCTCTTCTGGATCGGGAACGGCGTGCCGAAATTCTCGTTGTGCTACGGGTTCAGACGACAGGCTTGACTCGTCCATGGAAACTTCTCGCGCTCCGCGGTTTTTACGAAGCTTCATCAAGGCGGCATTAGTCGCAATGCGGGTGAGCCAGGTTGCAAATTGGGATCTTCCCTCAAAATCCTTGAGATGGATGAATGCATTCAGAAAGCACTCTTGCGCTGCGTCTTCCGAGTCTTCCCGATTTCGTGTGATCCGGCGAGTCACACGGGAGATTCGTTTCATATGACGTTCGCAAAGCTCTCCGAAGGGGGCCCGTATTCCACTTTTGGCGGCTGCTATCAACTGCTGCTCGCTCCACCCTCGAAGATCGCTGACCTCCGAGGTATTGTCGTGCGCCGATAAAAATGTACTCACCACCAGGTTTGACCTTCCTCTCTCAAACCGGAGCCCCTACAGCAGTGCCGGTTCGTCCTTCTCTCAATCTTTTTCTCTGTCCATCCACTCGCGGACGTACGCCGGACAGTTCTCAAACTTCATGCCGCCACCGCCGATAAAACTCGTCATCGAAGTCAGAAGGTGCTCTGTTCCCTTTTCTTTTGTTTCCCCTTCAGAAGCCCCTTCAATCACCTGGCGCACAACCTGTTCCGCCCTCATTGCAGTGTCGCACCCTGTTGCGAAGAGAGATTGCGCGCGTCTACGTTGGTTACCGCTTGTTGGCTCGATAGTCACAAGAATGAACCGTATCAGGCTCGCGCACCACACCAAATACAGTAGTTCTTGCACTCCATTTCTCTGTAGGCAACGACGTCGATCGGGATTTCTCAGGAAAACCGACGACTGAAATAGGTAGCGCGTTACCGAGTCAATCCGAACGAGTACGCGCGGCGTTCTTTTAACTCCAAGGTGTCAGATCGAGACTTTGGCGGGAAGGCAAACAACTATACAATTGTCGTCATGAGGCAATAGCGATGGTTGCGACCAAGCCGATTCGCATCCTGAGCGTAGAGGATCATCCGGTCTTTCGCGAAGGGCTGAGGACGATCATTGGGTCCGAGCCCGATATGGTTCTTGTCGCGCATGCTGCCAACGCAGTGGAGGCGATTGCCGAATTTCGTCGTCACCGACCCGATGTTACCCTGATGGACCTTCGTCTTCCCGGTACAGATGGCACCGACACTCTGATCGCAATTCGAGGGGAGTATCGAGACGCCCGTGTCATCATGCTGACAACCTCCGATGGCGATGGCGACATCCAGCGTGCGATGCGAGCGGGGGCCTCCGGTTACGTCCTGAAAAGCATGCACATGGAGGAGTTGCTGAGCGTGATCCGGTCGGTTCACGCCGGCCGTCGGCACGTTACGCCCGAGGTGGCTGCCCGCCTCGCCGAGCATATGGGTGACGACGATCTTACAGTTCGGGAGTTGGAAGTTCTCCGTCTCATTCGAGACGGTCATCGTAACAAACAGATTGCCGATCAACTGGCGATTTCGGAGAACACGGTTAATTTTCACATCAAGAACCTGATGGACAAACTCCGGGCCAACGATCGGACGCATGCGGTTACCATCGCGCTCCGACGCGGCCTGCTACAGATCTGATCGCGCGGCAAAGACCTACCGAGAACTGCAGGATGGGAGCTACAGATCCTTATGTTCCGCGACAGCCAGGAACGCGGTAGGGTTCATAATCGCGAAGAAACCCGGGATTGGATGCGAATCGCCCCGAATATCAGCGTGCGAAATTCGTGACTAAGACGAAGAAGTTAAATGTTCCGCGGTCGTTCGTGGTCTGTTTGTTTTTGTGCTTCTTTGCGGTGAGCTCGGTCTGGGCAGTCGATCCGACCCGGCATATTTCCCAATACCGACATACCGCCTGGAGGGTGCAAGATGGAGTCTTCAGCGGTACGCCGAATGCAATTACCCAAACGCAAGACGGATATCTGTGGATCGGCACCGCAGCAGGTCTCTTCCATTTTGACGGCGTGAGGTTTGTTCCGGCAACAACTGGTGACGGCCAGCCCTTGCCGGATGTCAGAATTAATTTCCTTCTGTCAGCGCGCGATGGAAGCCTTTGGATCGGGACACGGGCCGGTTTGAGTCAACTGAAAGATGGGAAATTGCTGAAC